>Ga0134126_10000752_pt1 | contig 40657 bp, 30 predicted proteins | sample KB31752_FD_96881 | JGI IMG/M metagenome (GOLD analysis project Ga0134126, IMG submission 96881) | Terrestrial soil microbial communities with excess Nitrogen fertilizer from Kellogg Biological Station, Michigan, USA - KB3-175-2 | ecosystem: Environmental > Terrestrial > Soil > Unclassified ...
CAGGGTGGCCGCCATCACGACGGCGAGGATTCCGAGCACCAGCGAGGCGAGGCCGGCGACGAACTGGATCCCGGCCGAGCCGGCGGCCATCTCACCCGCAAGGAATTCGCGGGTCGCATACGAAGGGAGCGAGGTGCGCCTGGCGTCGGCCTGCATTCTGTACAGCCGCCGAACGGACTGCGCGCTCAGCATCAGAGCGGCGCCGAAGGCGATGACGGAAACCGACGTCAGCGCATACGAGGCGATACCGAGCAGCGCCAGGATGCCGAGCACGATGCCGGCAATGCCGACTGGAAACATTGCCGCCAGGCCGTCACCGCCAGCGGCATCGGATGCCGTCTGCAAGGCTCCCGCTGGAGTAAACACTTGAGAATACTCCGACAATAGCGTTCCGCCCTGTATCAGAAGTGCCGCGCCGAAGACGATGGTTGCCACTCCCGCCAGCAGCTCCGGGTGCCAGCCGGCGAGGCCGATGATCGCGAGCACCGCAGTCGCGATGCCTCCTATCGCATCCATCACGCCGCCAAATGCGGCGGTCGTTTCAGCACTGCGTGATTGTATCGCTACGTTCATGACCAACCCTCCTTCCAACGACAAGTTTACGGCCACGTGTTCATACGGGCCTGCCCTTATAACCGGGTCCACGTCAGCGAGTTCCGAACGGCTGACGCATTTTGGCGACAGCGCAAACCGGTATTGGTTCCCGGCAGAATCAACGTTGGGAGTCAGGTTGTGCGGAGGCGTCGGAAGAAGCGGCGCGGGCTGCCGCCAAGCCGGCGGCAGCGTCGGCGTTGCGCCGTGTTGTGATGACGATCACGCTGATCAGAACGAGCACAGTGCCAAGAACCGTGCGCACATCCAACACCTCACCACCCAGGAAATGACCAAGCACCACGGCAACCACAGGATTGACGTACGCGTAGGTGCCGACCTTGGTGGGCGACTGATGATGGATGAGCCAGGTGTACGCCGTGAAGCCGACGAGCGAGCCCGCAACGATCAGGTAAGCGAGTGCGATCCATGCCGCGCCCGAAACTGCGCCCGGATGGAAGCCGCGCCCCTCACCCGCCGCCGCCGCCACGATGCAGAGCATCAGTCCGCCGGCCAGCATCTGCGCGGCGGCGCTCATGACCTTCGACGACGGCATGGGCAGCTTCTTGGAAAGGACCGAGGCGCCCGACCAGCTTGCCGCGCTTACCAGAAGGCCGGCGGCGCCCAGCCCGTACACCGGCGCGCCTGCCATGCCGAGCGAAGGGTCGACCAGCACCACGACTCCCGCAAGCCCGATGAGCAGCGCCGCGCCCAGTCGCAGGGTCAGCCGCTGTGTGCGCAGCAGGACGATTTCGGCAAGCGCCATGAATGCCGGGATGGTGGCAAGGATCACCGCCGCGGTACCCGAGGGCACCCGCTGCTCGGCCCAGAAGAGAAAGCCGTAGTCCACCACGAAGATGAGCACGGCCACGACCGCCGTCGCTGCCCACTCGCGCCGGCTCGGCAGGCGCTCTCGCTGCGCCGCGGCCCATGTGAGAAGGACGACCCCCGCGATCGTGAAGCGCACCGCCGCAAGCAGCAGCGGCGGTACCTCGTGGACTCCTACGCGGATGGCGTAGAAAGTGGAGCCCCAGACGAAGTAGATGATCGCGAACGCGATCAGAATCTTCCATCGGGGCGGATGAGTGCTGTGCACGACGGCGGAACCTTCCCTGATGCGGGGCGTGCATTCTGCCTGCCAACAGCGGCGATGTCATCCCGGCGGGACGCGCATATTTCTGCCGGTTCACTCACATTGATGCAACATCCCGCCTTATCCCCCCCGGTGTTTTCGTACTTGTGCCATTAGCCATAACCCGGTATTTTCGCACGCGAGCAGTTAGTGATCGCCGCTTCCAAGCGGCAGCCTGTGGGCACATTTGACAACAAAAAGGGGATCGCGCTGCGCCAAACCTCGACGGGGAGACTGGTGAAAAGCCGATGAAAGATGCGGGTGCAGACGTACAACGCTTGAAAAGCGCACTCGCGGCGGAGATCCGCCGAATGCTCGCTCTGGAACAGCTCAGCGTGCGCGAGGCGCAGGCCCGCACTGGAATCGCCGCGGCAGATTTCTCGCGCATCCGCAGCAGCTCGGATCTCGCGCGCTTTACCATCGACCGCCTCATGGCGATCATCAACCGGCTCGGCTCCGACGTCGACGTGGACGTCAGGCTTCGCAATCGCGAAGCGGGCGATCCAACGCTCAGTACGTTACCGTCACCGTGACGGTGTCGGAGTAACTGCCCACCGGCACGTTCTGCAACGCCGGGATCAGGCCGTAGACGGTATACGTGGCGCCGAGGCTAGTGGCGCTCACCTTTACGGTGCCGGACGTTCCGTCTCCCCAGATCGTCGTGTGGGTTGAATTGGTGTAAAGATTGTAGTCGAGCTGACTGCCGCCGCTCTTCATCACCCGCGATGTCAGAGCTCCCGAGCCCGCGCTCATGGAAACCGTGTAGGGCAGGCTTTGGTTGCAGGACACCTGCACGCTGCCGGTCGACGCTGTGTTCGTCGTCACGAAAACATCGTAACTGCCAAACGCGACATTCGTGATGGTCAGCGTGCACTTGTTGGCGCGGGCACAAACCGGAAGCAGGAGACAGATCGCGAGGAGGAGGCATGCCGATCGCGTGCTCATCCGCGGGTCCTCTTGCAGACATACGGCCCGAGTTGCGGCAACGGATCGCTCGACGGGATGTGCGCATCCCTCGGCACCGTTGCCTCGCAAGTCCCGCCCGGCCAGCTCGCGTGCAACACCGCCGGGGCGGAGAAATCCGTCACATAGACCTCTCCATGGAGCGCGGTGGGATACTCCTCACTGCGCCCGACGATCTGCACCAGTGAGCCTGCGGGCAGATCCGCGCCGCTCTCCAGCTCGAGCGTGATGAGCGCCCCGTGGGGATGCACCACAGGGAATCGAACCAGCGTTCCGCTGTGGAAGTACGGTACGGCGCCTTTCTCCTGCGTGGAAATCTCTGCATCCAGAGGCAGATCGGCCTGCTCGATACCGATCCTGTTGTCCTGGTACGGCCTCAGATCCGGCACCAATATCTGGCCTTGGGAATTGGTGCGGCCGACGAGCTGGTGCTCATCGTAAACCCGGACACCACGCTCGTCTCCGACGTTCACCACCGCGAAGCTGCCGTCGATGGTCCGAGTCGGGAAAAGCTCATGCGCGAACCATGCGATGCTGCCGGTTGCGCTCGCGGATTCCTGCGTCTGCCCCATCATCCGTTGGGCGTCGACCTGGTAAGTACCCGCAGCGGTTTGCCAGGTGTATTCGCCCTCCCCGTCTGGAGAGCCGTTCATACCGGCAGCCACCCTGTAGCCAGATCCCGGGCCTGCGGGCAGGTTGCGCTGAATCTCCAACAGCCCCTCGCCTCGCCCGTTGTCGGACGCCGTATCCAACGTAGCGCTCGTGCGCTCGCCCAACGATGCCGTGAATGTGAGCTCTATCGTCGTGTCGGACGTCGCCGCGCGCGCCCGTGTTACGGAGAGACTCAGGAATCCGAATCGTCGAATCTCGAAATCCTGGCGAATGCTCGCCAGGTCGACCACATCGCCATCGCCATAGTCCTGACGTGCGCTGAGCAAGCTCAGCGACCCAAGGCGGCCGAGAGCGACGTTGACGTAAGCGCGGGTCATGCGAATCGGTGTCGGCTCATTGCCCAGCGATCCTACGTCAGTGAATCGCTTGTTCGCGAGCTGTATGCTGCCCCCGAAACTGAAGCGCTTTGCCGCTCGATCGAACCCGAGCACGGCGAGAGCGCCCGCACCCGACTTGGAATGGCTGCTCGCGGCTGCGGCGCTCACGACACCTGTCTCGGGGATCAGCCAGTCGCCGCCGAATCCGAGCGTCTGTTGGTCCGCCAGTACCTCGCCGTGAGCTTCAGCGGTCAGTTCATTCGAGAGTCCGATGCGCTCGGTACCGACGATGAGCGCGTGGCCGTAGTCATTGCTCGCCATACCGTAGTTCTGGCGTACGACGCCGGCCTCATACGAGAAATCCTTGAGGCCCGGCCGCAGCAATACCGGGCTCGCGTAGAAGGACTGGGTGATCACCTGCTCCTGACCCAGGAGATTGCGCACCACGATTTGAATCTGGCCGTCGCCCGAAATGGCCGGTACATCCTCGAGTTGGAACGGTCCCATGGGGACACTCGTGCTCATGCGCAGCGCGCCGTTGACGTAGAGATTGACCGTCGAAGGCAGGGCGGTCGCGCCGCCAATGGTCGGCAGCGGAAATGTGATGAGCCCCGGGCGGGTAGCGAAATCCGTCCCCCACTGCACGCCGGCAAAGCGCACCGCCCCGCCCCAGAGGCTGCTCGCTCCCGTAATCGAGTCGCCGATCCGCAGAGTCGTCGCGCTTTCCGGCTGGTCGTGAGTCCAGGTCGTACCCAGCCGCACCACCCGCTCGTGCCCGTTGGCGTGGCTTTGCAGGAAATCCGACACGCCGCTGCCCCAGCGGCCGAAGACGGACGGCTCCAACAGCGCACTCTCCACGGTCTGGACGCTCGACCGGGTGGCGGTCAGCTCGTAATTGAGGAACGCCCCCGGGGGAGATGGAGTGGGCTCCTCGAACCCGGTATCACTGCCGCGAATCGCGCTCGACATGAATGCACTGGGCAGGGCGTTCACGATCAACGTCTGCGAGGGCTCGTCCACCCGATACGTCAGCCCCGGCAACGCATCGAGCCGCAGGTAATCCTCACCCACGTGAGTCAAATGCGGTCCGCGCGGGATTCGCAGTCTCCAGTTCGTGAGGTCAAGCCGGCTCACGAAGAGCTGCCGGTCGGGTGAGCGCAGCACGAGCGCAGCCGCGCTCACCGGCTGGCCGTTCAACACCACGGCAAGCCACAGCTCCGCCGGGCCATTGTTCACGGGCCCCGCGACGGTGCCCGCGTGCGCGCGTACGCCTGGCATCAGCACCATCCAGGCGAGACAGGCGAGCGCCTGGGTTCTGCGGCGACGTTCGCGGCGCGCGCCGCGCCCGGCCTGGATTTCCATCGGATGGCACAGGTCACGCGTCAGGGTCGAGCCACGTCCTGCGCTCAGGGACGAGAGGCGGATGCGGTCTGAGCCTGCGACCCGGACTCGCCGAGCGTGATCCGCGCCTGCACATCCCCGGAGTCCGTCGATGCCAGCAGCCGCAGAGTAGACCCGGCCGGCACATCGGCGGTGCTCTTGAACGTCCAGTCGCGGGAATTGCCGGGCAGCACGTAAGTCGCGACGCTTTGCCGGACCACGGGTGACGCGCCGTCGAGAGATGAGAGCTCGATGGCTCCAATCTGTACGTGCGCGCCGCCGGTGTTCGTGGCCTGAAGGTGAATGCGCCCATCAGCGAGCCGTACCGCCTGCCATTGCAGGTTGGAGAACGAGGGATGCGCGGAAACGACGAACACGGGCATGCTGATCGCGAGGGCAACCCGCAAGCCTTGGGAAATCGGCTGTGGCGGCGGCACTTCCCGCAGCACGAGGCGGTACGTCAGCTCATGCTGCGTATCGGACGGGCGCCGCAGCCCGACCCGCACGATCTGCGAGGCGCCGGGTGCCAGGGTGAAAATCGGCGGCGTCGCCAGGAGGTCGTTGGTCGGCGCGAGCACGTCCTTGCCTCCCTGCTGCGTCCAGTGCGAAGCCTCCAGCTGAATGACGCTGCTGTCGCTGCCGCTGTTGCTCACGGTAATGGCGGCGACAGCCAGTCCGGGCGACAACGTGACCCGGACCGGGTTTACCGTGAACGAGCCCGCGTGGGATAGTGTTATACCGAAGAAAAAGAAGGCCAGGCCCAAGGCGGCCTGGCCGAGTGTCCGTTGATTCATTGTTCGAGTCCGCGGCTTCAGAACGTCACTGTAGCGACGACCGTATCGCTATAGCTCGCCGGAGGCACGTTCTGTCCCGCAGGAACAGCGCCATACACCGTCACATTCTGCACGGTGCCGGTACCCGTGTCGGCGACACCGGTACCCGCCGTATTGCCCCACACCGTCGTGCGGCCCGTATCCTGGTACAGCGCGTACGACAGAACATCCGTGCCGGTATCCTTCATCTGGCGCAGGGGCGCAGCGTCCGTCGATCCCGTACCGGGATTGGTGCCCTGACCCAGAGTGATTGTCGCAGCGGCCGATTTCGTGCACGTCACCGTCACGGTACCCGTGCCGTTGAGATCGGTCGTTGCGTTCGCCACGACCGGGTCGTAAGCGCCAAAGGCAACCGGTGCGGTGCTGATGGTGCAGTTCGCCGTGACCGTCGCGGTCACCGACAGGTTAGAGGTCGCAGTCCCCGCATGGGTAGCGGAGGATGCGGCCAGGAACAGGGCGGATGCGGCCGTCAGGCCGAGCAGCCGCCCGTTGAGCCTCTTCAGATACATAAACGACTCCAACAAAAAAAGTTGACCCACTTCATCCAACCCGTATCGGACCGTTGCGACGCGGCTTGAGAGCGCATGGTCAGGAGTGTGTCGCTTTACACAATCTGGAGCTGCGCTGCGGCCCACAGAATTCTCGCAAGCGCGCAAACTTCTTCCTGTTGGCAACACTGACAACGAGACAACATCAACCACATCTCGATGTTGTTATTGTTGACAACATTGTTGTTGTCATTTCTGACCATTACTTCTCCGCGGTGTTGTCGTCCTCGACTACGACACAACATCGACGTCGTCATCCGTGACCATGCCGCGATGTCAGTGTTGTCATTGTTGACCAGATTGCGACATGACGTTGTCATTGCCGACAAAGTCGCGACGCGCGAAGCCATCTCGGGCCGCTTCGGGCCCTGCAAAGGGCCACGACATTCAGGCCTTGGTTCGGCGGCAGCTGCTGGGTGTGTAGAGGCTGGATCTGGTCGCAGTGGCCGCAACAGCCGCGGCCCTCGCGATCACCCTCGAGGATGTTGCCGACGTCCTACCGTCATTCGACACTCTCATCGAGCACAATCGACTTGGAGAGCGATCTGCGGACGGGGCAGAGCTGCGCCGCCACCAATAGCGTCTTGCGGTCGGCCTCCGGAAGTTCCGGATCGAACTCGATTCGCGATCGAAAAATGGACTTTTGAGGATGTGCACGATCGAGCTCGATGCTTACATCGATTCGTCGCACCGGCCCTTATCATGCCGATATTCCCCTGCCCGATGTCCGCGAACGCCGCTTGCGATGTTGCAACACGCCCGCTATTTCGCTCCATGAAGCCGTAAATATTGCTTCACGAGGTAGTCCTCTCCAGGGCCGCTTTCGTCGCCGATCGATCGCTTCGGGAAAAAAGCCCATGATTCGAACAGCGCCTTGTCTGGAACGATGCCGAGCCCGCGCTCCACGGCGGTGAAATTGCCCACGGCGCTTGCGAGCCATTGGCCATCGGACTTTGCACCGCCGGGAATGGCTGTGTTGTAGATGACCCCGACCGGTAGACGGTTCGTGCGGGCGAATGCGGCCGCCTGGCGCAGGCTGGCGCGCCATTGGCCGTTGTCCTGCGGCCAGTTCACGTCCATGTTGAGAAAGGCGATGGGTTCTCCGTAGGCCTTTTCAAAGGCTCGCATCCATTCCTGGTAGTCTCGCCGCCAGGTCGGATGCTTCGTCAAAGCCGGGAACGGTTCCGTGTCGCCGATCCGAACATTCGGGAATACCTTCTTGTATTCGCGCATCACTGCCGCCGCCCGCGCAGCGACCACCGGGATCGGGTCATGGCATGCATTCGGCCCGTCGTAGTAATGACCGCTCGCCAACGGCCCGTCCATTGTCACGTACGTCAGCTCACCTCCTGCGGCCTTGACCTTACGAGCTACATGCGCGTTCCCGGGTGGATCCGTGTAGCCTTCGACCCCGCGACCGCAATGCTCAGGGAAGCCGACCCAGCTTTGGGCCAGGGATTCGATGGCGAATCCGATGTGCCTTTCCTCGAGCTTCGCGAACGTCTTGACGAGGACGTCGTCCGGCACTGTTTTGAAGTTGCCGGCAAATGCAACGACGCGAACGTGACTCATGAACGGAGGCCACGGCGTATCGGTCTGCAGGAAGAGTCTTTGCCATCCCTGCCGGCCATCGACGCCGTGCGCCGTCATCGCGTACGGTCTCAAGAAGAACCAGATTTCAGGAGTAACGGCTTTCGCAGGTGCGGCCGCCGCTGCAACCGAATGCAGCCACAGAGCCATCAGCATCAGGAACGACTTTCTCATGCGAAGCATTGCCGGGCCTCCATCCCATCGTCCAATCAGTTCTGTAGACAAGGCTATGAGTTTGACACGTGGGAATGACCCATGCACCCATCCCTCCTCGGGCGAACAGCGCTTCAGCCCTCTGCCGCCCGCGGACTGCGGCCGTAAAAAAGGGGCGGCAACCGCCGCCCCTGAATTCACACTGAAGACCGGGCCGCGAATCAGTGCGGGCCGTGACTCCCGTCGTCGTGATCGAAGCGGAACATATCCATGAGATCACCGATCGCAGGAGAGTTGCGGGGTACATACGGGTCATCCCTGCTCGCGACCGGATCGGGCAGGTTGTCCCGGCTCCATTGCGAAATCGTGCCCACCTTCCAGTTGGCTTCGACGAATTTGTCGAACGAGACGTGATCGCTGTACGTGTGCACGATACCGACGTTGCGCGAGAAGGGCGAGACAACGATCATCGGGATGCGCGTACCGTCACCGAAGAAATCGATCGGCTGCACATATCCCGAGTCGTAATAACCGCCGCCCTCGTCCATCGTGATCATGATCGCCGTGTCCTTCCACAGCGACGGGTTCGCCCGGACCATGTCGACGATCTTCCTGGCAAAGCCCTCGAGAAGCTCCGCCTTGGAGGAGGCAGGATGCCCATCCAGGAACCCGTCGGGCTTCACGATCGAGACGGCTGGCAGGGTGCCCTGCTGAATGTCACCGTAGAAATCGCGGATGCCCTTGAGGTTCGACCGCAGCGCGGGGTTGGTCATGATCTGCGTCGAATAGAGGAAGGGATTGCAGATGTTGCAGTACGTTGAGTCCTCACCAGTCTCCTTGCCGCCGTTCCATCCCTCGCCATAGTAGTGCCATGAGATGCCGTGGCTCGAGAGCAGGAGCCCCAGGTTCGGCTGCGTGCTCGGCGGGATGGTGAAGTCGGTCGGGCCGAGCGGCGCGGGCTGACCCGTTCCCAGGTAGCCTGGATTGTAGTTGTTGACGATGTAGTAGGCGTTCGGCGCGCAATCGCCGTTGTTGAAGGCGCTGTACGGAAGTTTCGCGAGGTAGTCGCGCACGGACGCGACGCCAGGTTGCGATGGATCCGCGCACTCGACGTACGAGCCCCCGCCGTAGCCGTCCTGAGCATAAAAGTTGTTGGTGCCCGGTTGCGGGTTCGGATTCTCGATCTGGTTGGCGGGAGGCGTTGCCGGGTTGCCGGAGGCGTCGGCGTAGTAGATGGTGGTACCAAAGCCGATCGCCAGGTGATTGGCGCCAGTGCCGCCCATCATCGCCTGATGGTAGTTGTCGCTGACCGCGTATTCTTCAGCCAGCTTCTTGAAGTACGGAAAGTCCCCGTGCTTCACGTTGTAGACGCCCATCGCCACAGGACCCTCGTGATTGCCCGGCTCGTCGTAGCCGGCGGGCTGCGGACTGCCGTTGCTGCCGGCACCGATGGTCGCCTCGACCCACGGGAAGAGATCTTTTTGGCATCCGGCAGGGTTATCCGTCGTTGCCACGGCGACGTTGCAATCGAGCTGCTGCCACATCTGGAAGAATCGGTGTACCGGGCTGCCGGTGTAGTCGTCGTAGCTCACGTAGTGAGTGATATCGAACGGTCCATTCCCCAGATCACTCGGAAAGCGCGGATCGATCTTCGTACCGGAAGGCAACCCGCTGCCGCCGTCCGCGAGGTATCGGTAATAATCCGCTGGCAGAGCCGGCTCGATGGCCGCTGCGGCCGCGGCGGTGGCAAATGGAGCGGAGCCCGGCGTGCCGGAAGTGGTGATGGCGCCGAGCGTCGTGTAGGCCGCGGTCTTGCCGGGGTGGATCGAGTACGTGCCCGTGTCCGTGGCCATCCACTGCTGTGCCTTGTAGAAGCTCCGACCCGGCGAACCGTCGGGATTGAGAATTCCCTCGGAAACGAGATTCCAGATATGTTGTCCGTCGCGGGGCTTGTACGTTCCGAAGACCTGATCGAAAGTACGGTTCTCGCCAATGATCAGGATGACGTGCTTGATCGGTGTTGCCGTCGACAGGTCATCTGCGGTGTCGGTCTGTACCTGAGCGGCGCAGAGCGTGGACGCCGACAGCAGTGCGGATACCGCCGCGGCTGCAACTCGCTTACTGAGTGGATTCATCTTCAGATGCCTCCTTAATTTAGCTTTGCAGATTCACCACCGCCGGGATTGAGGCGTGGCCCAGCGAGACTAGGACCGCGGCGTTACCGCCCGATGACAGACTCGTTGCAGGCGTGGGAATGTCATGGCTGGAGCGCGAGCGTAACCGACGCAAAGCCTGATGGCAGCCTGATCAGCTTCAGCAAAAGTATTCACCTTTCGACTACCATTTCCCCCTCGATGGCCATACCGCAAAGGGCCGCCATGAACACCGCCTTCGTGCAAGAGAGCCCGCGGCTCGCCAACACCTACGCGAGCGATGATCTCCTCAGGAACTACCTCGAATGGAAGCTCGGGCCGGACCTGCTCGGCTCGATGGACCGCGAGTTCCTCGAGCTCGGCGGGCTCGCCGCGGGCACTCTTTTCGAGCTGCAGCGCGCCGATCGCCGCAATGAACCGACTCTTACCCAATGGGACGCCTGGGGCAACCGGATCGATCTGATCGAGGTGACGCGGTTATGGCGCGAAGCCGAGCAGCTCGCCGCCCGGCTCGGTCTGGTCGCAACACCCTATGAGCGCAAGGAAGGACAGTGGTCGCGAACGCGACAATTCGCTCTCGCATACCTGTTTCATCCCGTCACCGACGTCTACTCCTGTCCGCTCGCCATGACGGACGGCGCGGCGCGGACGCTGCTCGAGTCCCACAATGCGCAGCTCATCGAGCGCGCCGTACCGCACCTCACCAGCCGTGATCCCGCGCAGTTCTGGACCAGCGGGCAGTGGATGACCGAGTCCACCGGCGGCTCCGACGTCGGACTCTCGCGGACCGTCGCCCGCCGCGACGCGGCTGGAGTGTGGCATCTCCACGGCAAGAAATGGTTCACCTCCGCGGCCAACTCGCAAATGGCCATTACCCTGGCACGACCCGAAGGAAACGGCCCGGGAGGCAGCGGGCTTGCGCTCTTCTATCTGGAAACGCATCGTCCCGACCGCTCGCTGAACGGCATCCGCATCGAGCGCCTCAAGGAGAAGCTCGGCACCCGCAAGGTCCCGACGGCGGAACTGTCTCTCGATGGCACGACCGCAGAGCTCGTCGCCGATATTGCGGACGGCACCCGGGCGATCGAGCCGATGCTCAAGATCACCCGGACATGGAACAGCGTCTGCGCGGTCGCCTCCATGCGGCACGCGCTGGCCCTCGCACAGGACTACGCCGGACGCCGGCGCGCGTTCGGACTGACCCTGGCCGAGCAGCCGCTGCACCGCGAGACCCTCGCCGACCTCGAGGCCCTGAAGGCCGCAGCTTTCCTGCTGACGTTCTTCGTCGTGGAGCTCCTCGGGCGCGAGGAAGCCGGTCAGCTCGATGACGACGGGCGGACTCTCCTTCGATTTCTCACGCCGATCGCAAAGCTTGCCACCGGCAAGCAGGCGGTGCACGTGGTCAGCGAAGCGCTCGAAGCCTTCGGCGGTGCGGGTTATATCGAGGACACCGGGATTCCAGTCCTGCTACGAGATACACAGGTCCTGCCCATCTGGGAAGGTACGACCAACGTCCTATCCCTGGACGCCCTCCTTCGCGCGGACCCCCAGCGTGCACTCGCGGCACTCAGAAGGTGGATGCAACAGGCAACGAGCGGCGCCGCAGACGGAGTATTCAAGAGCTCAGCCGGGATCGCCTCCGCTGCCGTCGACCACGCCAGCCGTTGGCTGACCTCGGCCACCGATCGCACGGCGCTTCAGGCCGGCGCGCGCCGCTTCGCAATGACGGTCGTTCGGGCCGTGGAACTTGCCCTGCTCGTCGAGTACGGTGCCGCGATGCGAAGCGAGAGTGCTATCAGAATCAGTCAGGACTGGTGTCAGCGCCTCCAACACGCGGGAATCGACTCGATCCGGGGCTGAGCGCGCCACGGTGTCAACTCATGCGGACGGCGAGCGCAGGCGACGTCGCCGCCGCGGACTTGCGCCGTCGGCTCGTGAAGGAGATCGCAAGTTTCGACTGCGCGCTCGGGTGAGGCGGCGACTCGCTGCTAGACTCGTGCCCGACTGCTGCCAATCACTCAGCGTACGCTTTATGGTAAGTGGGATCGGCAACACCGGCATCATGCCGGTGGGCACAACCGGCGCTCACAAGGCGGACTCGGTCGCATCCCTGAGCGGCCAGATCCGCCAAGCCAGGATTCAGCTCGACGACTGGGCCACCTGCGTCTCGTCGAAGACCCCCCGAGGCCAGGCCGAGATCCAGCGTCTATCGGGCGAAATCAGCGGGGCCAAGGAGCGTGAGCAGCGGATCCAGGCTTCGCCGGGCTCCCTCGACGTCTGGGCCTAGCTCGGGCCGCCTCGCCCGCCTACGGAACCATCGCCTTCGCCAAAGTTGAGGGACCGCGCTTCGATTGACGGCGGTGGACCAAATCCGCGAGCGCTGCGGCCGACACCCTGGGAGCCCTGTAGGCAATTCGGGCAACGCTGACGTCGAGGCTCCTTCCAATTTCGCCACTCAGTCGCCGGCGCCAAGCCCTGCTGCAAAGGCGCTACGGCGATCTGGCTGCGAGCCGAGCATATTGGGCGGCGCGAGTTGATTACGCGCAATTCTCCCTAAGCGTGTAAAAGGCGGGAAATTCCAGGCGGCACTGGTGATACGGCATTTCCAACGTCGGATGCTGTGTGCGTATTTCCGCACAAACACGCAGGCAAACCCGATTCCCGAAATCCGCCTATATGCGTAGGATGCTAATCGTCCTCGAAGCACGAGGGCGGCGCCCGGCCCGTGCTGGCAACACCAGCCGGACGCCTGACCAGAGTCACTGTCAGGGGATGACCATGGCTGTCGTTCATTCTAAGCGTAACTCCGTCCATGTCACGCGCTCCGCCTGCAATTCCTCCCGGGGATGCATCAAAAGATGTGTCTAAAGGCCATATTGGCGACGTTTCTCCGAGTTATTGCCCCACTGCGGGAATTTCTCCGTTCCAGGGGCGCAACAGCACAACACCAGTCGGGCTACGCAAGCTTCGCCGCTGCACCATCGGTTACAACAACCCCTACATTAAACCCAATTGGGCCTACCCGACTGCCCACGCCGCGAACCCGACCCACCGCGCGTTCCCTTCCTCCGACTTCAGGGGCGCTGGATGCATCAGCGGGGTTCGCGATCGGCACGCCAGTCCGCGTCCTCGTCGCGCCGGGACGCTTGGTTCTGGAAGTGGACCACGCAACGTGATGGGCCATTGACCTGCTCGGCGTCATTGCCAAATTTTGGCAAAGCATCTACCATGGAGCCATGAGCACGATGAATATTTCTCTTCCGGAAGAGCTCAAAGATTTTGTGGATGAGCAGGTCAAGCGCGGTTACGGCACCAGTAGCGAGTACGTTCGCGAACTGATTCGTAAAGACCAGGATCAGCTACGCCTCCGTGAGCTTCTCCTGGCAGGGGCGGCTTCGCCGCCCTCAGCGCCGGCAGATGCGGCGTACTTCAAGAGGCTACGCAGTCGGGCGCGGGGTAGTCGGACGACCGATCAGCGGCGCTAATGCCCAAGCCGGTCGTCCCCCGTGAGCTGGCCAACCGCGACGTCGACGAGGCCATCGCGCACTATCTCAGAGAAGCCGATGAGCGCGTCGCGCTGAGCTTTGTGGACGCGCTGGAGCGTGCCTACCGACACATTGGCCGCCACCCCGAAAGCGGATCGCCCCGCTATGCGTTGGAACTGAAGTTACCGGGCTTGCGCGCATGGCCGCTCGGGCGCTTTCCATACATAGTGTTCTATATCGAAACGAGGGAAAATATTGACGTTTGGCGCATGCTGCACGGCGCGCGCGATATTCCAGCATGGATGCAGGCACGGGCCCCGACTAAGCGTCTGCCGCACTCAAGAACGCTACCCATTTCCCGCGTTTCGCCCAGAAAGCCACCCGCCCCCGAGACCCGGCGGTTCGACGACTCACCGTCGCTTCAGGACGCGGCCAGCCACCAGTTCCTCGAGGATCCCTTTGAGCTTATCGCGATCGAACGCAAGTGGGTGAGCGTATGGCCGCTCATACGTTGTGTGCCGCTAAACCGCATCATCGCAAAAATCGCTTGCGCCTGCGAGCTTACTTAAGTTGTAGCTGGGGTTGTGTCGCAAAGTCCTTTCCGTACCGATTCCGACAGCATATTTCCGACCGTCTACTAGACCATAACTTATTGATTTTATTGGCGTCCCCGACGGGATTCGAACCCGTGTTACCGCCGTGAAAGGGCGATGTCCTGGGCCTCTAGACGACGGGGACGCAGCTTATGGACAGTGGTGGAGTGGGCCGCGGCACCCCACCCTTAAGAGGGCGCGCAAGATTACACGGCCGGGGGCCGCCGGACAATCTTGCCAGCTATCCCCGACCGCTCAGGCTTCGTTCACTGCCGAGAGGCCGCCATGCGCCGAGCCGGACGTCGAAGGCAGGCGCGCCAGAAGATCGGTGAGGGTCTCCAGGTCGAGGGGCTTCACCAGATGCGAGTCGAAGCCGGCCTCGCGTGAGCGACGGCGATCGGAGTCCTGACCCCAGCCGGTCAGCGCGACCAGCGTGATCCGCTGGCCCCAGGGCTGGGAGCGGATGCGCTTCGCGACTTCGTAGCCGTCCAGCATCGGCATCCCGATGTCGAGCAGCGCCACTTCGGGCTGATGCCGCTCGGCACTTTGCAGTGCGGTGCCGCCGTTGGTCGCGGTGAAGACCTCGTGCCCGCTGAGCTGCAGCAGGGTCGCCAGGCTCTCGAGCGCGTCGTTGTTGTCGTCCGCGATGAGAATTCGGCGCGCCATGCGCGCAGCTCCGGCGCTCACCAGCGGAGCCACAACGGACGCCACGTCGCTCCCGGAGGGCGCCGGACCCGAAGTTGGCTTGGTCTTCACGCTGTCCGACTCCAAGTCCTCGTGAAGCAGCGGCAGCCGGATCACGAACTCGCTGCCCTTCCCGGGCCCGTCGCTCGTCGCCGAGACTTCGCCGCCGTGCATCTGCACCAGCCGCTGCACCAGCGCGAGCCCTATTCCCAGCCCGCCCTGGGTGCGGCCGTCGGTGCGATCGAGCTGCGTGAAGAGCTCGAACACGTGAGGCAGCATGTCCGGCCGGATGCCGATCCCGTTGTCCCGGACGCGAATCAGCACGTCGGTCTCTCCGATGGCAGCAACGAGTGAAATCTGCCCGCCCTTGTCCGTGTACTTTGCAGCGTTGCCGAGAACGTTGGCAATGGCCTGGGTGAGGCGCGTCGGATCGCCGAACACCTTCACGCCCGGCTCGGGCAGCTCGAGAGTGAGCTGATGGTTGTGCTCGTCGAAAAGCGGATGCACCGTCTCCACCGCACGCGAGATGAGTCCTTCGAGCTCCACCACCTGGCGGGTCAGGTTGATCTTTCCCCGCGTGATGCGCGAAACGTCGAGCAGATCGTCGACCAACCGCGTAAGGCTCGTGAGCTGCCGTGCGATGACGTCGCGCGCCCAGTTGAGCTGGGGATCATCGAGCGGCCGCATCCGTATCAGCTCGACCGCGCTGTGAATCGGCGCCAGCGGATTGCGCAGCTCGTGGGCGAGCATCGCGAGGAACTCGTCCTTGTGGCGGTCTGCCTGTTTCAGGGCCTGCTCGGCCCGGGTGCGCTCGGCGATCTCGCTCTGCAGCGAGCGGTTCGCCGCCTCGAGCTCGATGTTGGCACGCTGCAGGCTGCGGTTGAAGACCTCGAGCTCGCGCGTCTTCTCCTCCTGCAGGGCGATGTTGGCCTCCGAAAGGCGCGCGTTGGCGCGCGCAAGCTCATCGTTGGCCCGCTGCAGCGCCTTGCGCTTGCAGTAGAGCTCGACCAGCACCGAAACCTTGCTGCGCAGGATCTCGGGCACGATCGGAACCGACACGTAATCGACCGCGCCGAGCGAATAGCCCTTCAGGCGATCGAGGTCATCGAGATGGACCCCCGTCACGAAGATGATCGGCGTCTTCTCGAAGCGCGGATGCTCGTGGATCAGCTTTGCCGCCTCGAAGCCGTCCATGTCGGGCATGCTGACATCGAGCAGCACGACCGCGAATTCGCGGTCCATCAGCAGCTCGAGCGCCTCCCGTCCGGAGCGCGCGCACACCAGATCCAGGTCCAGGTCGGCCAGGATCGCACGATAGGAGATCAGCCGCTGCGGCTGGTCATCCACCAACAGAATACTGACTTTATCTTCGATTTCGATTTCTGACATTCGTTAGACCCCTCGGCCCGGCACCTCAGCGGCGCAGCCACATCCTGACCAGCGACAGCAGCTGGTCACTGTTCACGGGCTTGGCGACGTAGTCCGAGGCTCCCGCCTCGAGACATTTCTCCCGGTCGCCCTTCATGGCCTTGGCCGTGAGCGCGATGATGGGCAGCAACTTGAATTGCGGCTTGGTGCGGATGCGGCGCATCGTCTCGTAGCCGTCCATCTCGGGCATCATGACGTCCATCAGCACCAGGGACAGCTCGTCGGTCCGCTCCAGCAGATCGATCGCCTCGTATCCGTTGCTGGCGTTGACCACCTGCATCTCGTGCCGCTCGAGCAGGCTGTTGAGCGCGAAGACATTGCGGATGTCGTCGTCGACCACCAGCACCTTGCGGCCGCGCAGCGCATCGTCGCTCTCGTGCAGCGAATGGATCATCTGCTGCTTCTCCGGCGGCAGATCCGTGATCACCCGGTGCAGGAACAGCGCGGTCTCATCGAGCAGGCGCTCCGGCGAACGCACGCCCTTCAGCACGATGCTCTTCGCCTGTTGCCGCAGCTCTCCCTCCTCTTCCACCGTCAGCTCACGCCCGGTGAAGACGACGATGGGCGTCTCGCGGAGCTTGGCGTCCTTCTGCACCTCCGCGAGCAGCTCGAATCCCGAAATATCGGGCAGGGCGAGATCGAGCACCACACAGTCGAAGGCGTTTTCCCGCATGAGCTCGAGCGCGCGCGCGCCGCTTTCCGCGGTGGCGATTTCGATGTCCTGCGATCCGAGCAGCTCGGTGATGCTCATCCGCTCCGCCGCGTTGTCCTCGACCACGAGGAGCCGGCGCGGCCGCGCCGCGGTAAAGCTCTTCAGCCGATCGAGCGCCTCTTCCAGGCTCTCGGTGGTGATCGTCTTGGTCACGAAGGAGAAGGCGCCGCGCTCCAGGCCGTACTGCCGTTCATCTTCCACCGTCAGCAGCTGAACCGGAATGTGCCGCGTCTCAGGATTGCGCTTCAACTGATTGAGCACCGTCCAGCCAAGCATGTCCGGCAGGAAGACATCGAGCGAGATCGCCGTCGGCTTGTGCTTCGCGGCGAGCGAAAGCGCCCGCTCGCCGCTGCCGGCCACCAGGACCTTGAAGCCCTTGCGGCGCGCCAGATCGAGCAGTACTCGCGCGTAGTGGGGATCGTCTTCAACGACGAGCAATACCGCGTCCGCAGGCTCGATATCGTCGCGATCGTCGGCGATCTCCTCGACCCGCGCTGCCGCGGTGCGCGCGGGCACCAGACTCGCCTGCGTCGCCGGAGCCGCAACGGAAGTGGCGGCTTTCCCGTGGGTGAGAGCGATCTGCGACTGCGGCAGATAGAGCGTGAACGTGCTGCCGGCACCCGGCGAGCTGCTCAAGCGGATCTCACCGCCGAGGAGCTGCGCGAGCTCGCGGCTGATCGCCAGGCCGAGGCCGGTGCCGCCGTACTTGCGCGCCGTGCCGGCGTCCGCCTGCTGGAACGCCTCGAAGATGATGCGCTGCTTCTCGAGCGGGATACCGATGCCGGTATCGCTCACCGAGAACTCGATGATGGTGCCGCTCTGATTCAGCGAGGGGTGATCGAGGCTCCACCCGCCCGTCGCGCTCGCGACGTGCAGCCGCACGCCGCCGCGCTCCGTGAACTTGAACGCATTCGACAGCAGGTTCTTCAGAATTTGCAGCAGGCGCTTCGAGTCCGTGGTCATCGAGCGCGCGAGCCGCGGGTCGAAATCCAACGTGAAGGCGAGCTTGCGCGTCTCCGCCTCGTGACGGAAGCTGCGCTCGATCGTCTCCTTGAGCGTCCCGAAGCTCAGATCCTCGTACTCGACGGTGACCGTTCCGGACTCGATCTTCGACAGATCGAGGATGTCCGTGATGAGGTTCAGCAGGTCCGTGCCCGCGGAGTGAATGGTGCGGGCATATTCGACCTGGCGGTTCGAGAGGTTGCCCTCGCTGTTCTGCGAGAGCTGCTGGCCGAGGATGAGGATGCTGTTGAGCGGCGTGCGCAGCTCGTGCGACATGTTCGCGAGGAACTCCGACTTGTAGCGCGAAGTCAGCGCCAGCTCCGCCGCCTTCTCCTCGAGTGCCTTGCGGGCAAGCTCGATCTCGGTGTTCTTCCGCTCCACCTCGACGTTCTGCTCGGCGAGCAGGCGTGCCTTGGTGGCAAGCTCCTCGTTCGTCTGCTGCAGCTCGCGCTGCTGGGTCTGCAGCTCGCCGGCGAGCTGCTGCGACTGCTTCAGCAGCTCCTCGGTGCGCATCGTCGCCTCGATGGTGTTGAGCACCACGCCGATGCTGTCAGTGAGCTGCTCGAGGAAGGCGAGCTGGGAGGGGGTGAAGTCGTAGAGAGAAGCGAGCTCCAGCACCGCCTTCACTTCGCCTTCGTACAGTACCGGCAGCACGATGACGCTTCTGGGGGCGCTCGACACGAGCCCGCCGCGCACCTCGATCGAGCGGGTATCGAGGTCGGTGATGAGCAGGCGCCTGCGATCGGCGGCAGCCTGGCCGACCAGCCCTTCGCCGATCGCGAAGAAACGCGGGTCGCGCATCTCGTGCGCGCCGTCGGCGTAGCTCGCGAGCTCCTTGAGGCACGAAGCCCCGTTTGCGCTCTCCATGACGTACATGACTCCCTGCTGGACGTTGACGAGCGGAGCGACCTCGGACAGCAGCAGCCGCCCCACCGTCACGAGATCGCGCTGACCCTGCAGCATGCGGCTGAACTTCGCGATGTTGGTCTTCAGCCAGTCCTGCTCGGTGTTGCGCTCGGTCGTGCCGCGCAGATTGCCGATCATTGCATTGATGTTGTCCTTGAGCTCCGACACCTCGCCGCGCGCGTCCACCTGAATGGAGCGGGTGAGGTCGCCCTGGGTCACGGCGGTCGCCACCTCGGCGATCGCGCGCACCTGGGTGGTGAGGTTGGCCGCGAGCAGGTTCACGTTGGCCGTGAGGTCCTTCCAGGTGCCGGCGGCGCCCGGCACGTGCGCCTGACCGCCGAGACGCCCTTCCACACCCACCTCGCGCGCCACGCTCGTCACCTGATCGGCGAAGATCGCGAGCGTGTCCGTCATGCTGTTGATCGTGTCGGCGAGAGCCGCAACCTCGCCCTTCGACTCCACCGTCAACCTCTGCCTGAGGTCGCCGTTCGCCACCGCGGTCACCACCTTCACGATGCCGCGCACCTGGTTCGTGAGGTTGTTCGCCATCACGTTGACGTTGTCGGTGAGGTCCTTCCAGGTGCCCGCGACTTCCGGCACCTCGGCCTGCCCGCCGAGCTTGCCTTCGGTGCCCACCTCGCGCGCGAGTCGTGTCACCTCGGCCGCGAAGCTGTTGAGCTGGTCCACCATCGTATTGATGGTGTTCTTCAGCTCGAGGATCTCGCCCTTCACATCCACCGTGATCTTGCGCGAGAGGTCGCCGCGCGCCACGGCGGTGGTCACCTCCGCGATGTTGCGGACCTGGCCGGTGAGGTTGCGTCCCATGGAATTGACGTTGTCGGTGAGGTCCTTCCACGTGCCCGCGACGCCCGGCACCACGGCCTGGCCGCCGAGCTTGCCCTCGGAGCCCACCTCGCGCGCCACGCGCGTCACCTCGGCCGCGAAGCTGTTGAGCTGGTCGACCATCGTGTTGATGGTCTCCTTGAGCTGCAGGATCTCGCCGCGCACGTCCACCGTGATCTTGCGCGAGAGGTCGCCGCGGGCGATGGCGGTCGCCACCTCGGCGATGTTGCGCACCTGACCGGTGAGGTTGCTCGCCATGAAGTTGACGTTGTCCGTGAGGTCCTTCCACACGCCGCTCACGTCCTTCACTTCGGCCTGACCGCCGAGCTTGCCCTCTGTTCCGACCTCGCGCGCCACGCGCGTCACCTCGGCCGCAAAGCTGTTGAGCTGGTCCACCATCGTGTTGACGGTGTTCTTCAGCTCGAGGATTTCGCCCTTCACGTCCGCGGTGATCTTGCGGGAGAGGTCGCCGCGGGCGATGGCGGTAGCCACCTCCGCGATGTTGCGTACCTGGCCGGTGAGGTTGCCGGCCATCGAGTTCACGCTGTCGGTGAGGTCCTTCCAGGTGCCCGCGACGCCCGGCACCGCCGCCTGGCCGCCGAGCTTGCCTTCGGTGCCGACTTCGCGCGCCACGCGCGTCACCTCGGATGCGAAGGAGCGCAGCTGGTCCACCATCGTGTTGATGGCTTCCTTCAGCTGCAGGATCTCGCCACGCACGTCCACCGTGATCTTGCGCGAAAGGTCGCCGTTCGCGACCGCGACCGTCACTTCCGAGATGTTGCGGACCTGGCCCGTGAGGTTGCCCGCCATCGAGTTCACGCTGTCGGTCAGGTCCTTCCAGGTGCCGGCGACACCCGGGACGATCGCCTGGCCGCCGAGCTTGCCTTCGGTGCCCACCTCGCGCGCCACGCGCGTCACTTCGGCCGCGAAGCTGTTGAGCTGGTCCACCATGGTGTTGATGGTGTTCTTCAGCTCGAGGATCTCGCCCTTCACGTCCACCGTGATCTTGCGCGAGAGCTCGCCGCGGGCCACCGCGGTGGTCACTTCCGCGATGTTGCGGACCTGGCCGGTGAGGTTGGTCGCCATCGCGTTGACGCTGTCCGTGAGGTCCTTCCACGTGCCCGCCACGCCCGGCACGATCGCCTGGCCGCCGAGCTTGCCTTCGGTACCCACCTCGCGCGCCACACGAGTTACCTCGGAGGCGAAGGAACGGAGCTGGTCCACCATGGTGTTGATGGCTTCCTTGAGCTGCAGGATCTCGCCGCGAACGTCCACCGTGATCTTGCGCGAGAGGTCGCCGCTCGCAACCGCGATGGTGACTTCGGAGATGTTGCGCACCTGACCCGTCAGGTTGCTCGCCATCGAGTTGACGCTGTCGGTCAGGTCTTTCCAGGTGCCGGAGACGCCCGCCACCGCGGCCTGGCCGCCCAGCTTGCCCTCGGTGCCCACCTCTCTCGCGACGCGCGTCACCTCCGAGGTGAAGGCGCTCATCTGCTCGATCATGGCGTTCACGATGCTGGCGGAGCGCAGGAACTCACCCTGCAGCGGCCGGCCGTCGACCTCGAGGCCCATGGTCTGCGACAGATCGCCCTTGGCGACCGCCGCGATGGCCCGGGTCACTTCGGTGGTCGGCCAGAGAAGATCGTCGATCAGCGTATTGACGGAGCCTTCCATCGCGCCCCAGGCGCCGGAGCGTCGATCGAGCACTACGCGATGGCGCGTCCGGCCTTCCTTGCCGACGATGCGTCCGGCACGCTCGAGCTCGCGCGCGAGCCGCTCGCTCGAGCCTACGATCTCGTTGAAAGTATCGGCAACCTTGCCGGCAAGTCCCGCCTTGTCTCCGGGCAAACGTACGGAGAAGTCGCCGTCGCGCACTGACTGCAGGGCGCGAAGGACCTCACGCAGGTCCAAAGCATCGGCATCGGTACGTGCCGCGCCGTTCGTCTTGCGGCGCTTCGGCTCGGATCCTTGCTCTTGCGAATGCATTCTATTTCTCCGGCGAAATGACCTACCCGCGCGCGGACTGCACGGACTTTATAAAAATAATGGGCTACGGCCGGTCGATGCCGGCAAAGGCTGATGGCCGGTGCACCAAGCACCGGATGGCGTGTTCTGCCAAGCGGAAACGGCGATTCCAGGCGCCACTTCGCTGGCAGTCCGCTTTGCACCACGGACAATCTCCCGCAAGCTGCGTCCGGATTTCCGTGCGACCCAAAAGCCCCGACAGAAGGATTCTAGTAATAGATGCCCGGTGCCCTTTTCAGGGGCTGGCCGGCCGCAGAAACATAGCGGAAAGCCGGCAGCGAGGCAAAGAGTATTCGATGAGCGACGCGACGGGCTCGAACAGGAGGTCGCGAGGACGCGGTATGCGGACGGTAGACACAGCGTGCAGATTGCGGAACAGAATTTGTGTAGAATGTACACGCGGGAAGCAGCAGTCCGTGTCGCACGCACGACCGACCGCGGGTCGGGCAGGACATCATCAAAATGAGTGGGTCGCAACCGGCGGGAAGCAACGAGCCTGCACCGGAGGAACGGTCCGGCAGGCTGTCGGTGGCCGCCTTGCGCAGCGCCGTCCCTGGGCGCATGTGGGGCGGCAAAGGCTGTGGCGCGCCCTGCGATTTCTGCCGCGTGCTCGTCAGTGCCGAGGAAATCGAGTACGAGGTCGAGGCCCGGGTCGGCACCGAGACTCTGATGCTGCACTTCCACCCCCGATGCTATGACACCTGGCGGACGAGCCACGCGCCGCCGCCCGAAGACAGCTCGCCGGAGAAGTAACCAACGGGCCGCCCGGCTCAAGGTTCCGCCCGGCGTCTACACGGGCTCGAGCCTCCGCCCAAGATCGCCCCGGGGGATCCGGGCCCGGCCCAAGCATTGGGCTCTGCCCGCCCCCCCTAGATGCACCAGCCGCCGTCGATGACGTGAACCTGCCCGGTGGTATAGCCCGCCGAAGCGAGGTACACGACCAGATCCGCGATTTCCTCTGGCTGTCCGAGGCGCCCGACCGGCTGGCGCGCGATGAAGGCCGCCCGGGTCTTCTCGTAGTCACCCTGAGCCTTCAGGCGGCCTTCGAGCGACGGGGTCTCCACCGTGCCCGGACAGATGGCATTGCAGCGGATCCCCCGGCCGACGAAATCCGCGGCGACGGACTTTGTCAGCCCGATCACCGCCGCCTTGGTGGTGCCATAGGCGCAGCGCACCGGGACCCCTTTGATGCTGCTCGCCACGGACGCCATATTGATGATGGAGCCCCCTCCCTTCGCCAGCATGCCTGGCAGCACGGCCCGAATGGTGCGCACCATCGCCTTGACGTTGAGGTCGTAGGCCAAATCCAACTCCTCGTCCGTGCAGTCCAGCACCGTGCCGTGTTGCACGACGCCGGCACAATTGAAGAGGATATCCACGATGCCCGCGAGCGCGACGGCGGACGCCACACTCGACGTATCCCGCACGTCCATCCGGCAAACCTCAACCCCAGCTTCCTCCCGCAGCGTCGTCAGCTTGCCTTCATCTATATCAGTGGCAATGACGCGTGCGCCCGCTGCGGCAAACGCCAGCGCACTCGCGCGTCCGATTCCCTGCGCAGCCGCGGTGACCAGCGCAGTCTTGTCTTGCAAAGGCAGTGATGTAGTCATTGTGTGTAGCAACTCTCTACAAGAGCCATCGTGTGCCAGGCGTCTTCCACGGATGTCTTCAGCACCTCATCCTCGCCAGCGGCGAAGCGCTGTAGATTGGACATCGTGCCGATGAAGGCATCAGGGAACCACTTTCCGTCCAGTTGAACGGCTTGCCACGGGCCGCCGCGCGGAGCGATCCAGAGCTCGTCCGGCTCCCCCCGGGGATAGTCCAACAGCAGTCCCAACTTCACCAGGGCGGCGCCCTGGTCGCCCTCGATGCGGAATGTGGCGTCCTGGAAGCGGCGGCCAAAATCGTGGTGGTGATTGATGGAGAGCGTCACGCGCAGCTCGCTGCCGTAGTCGAGGATGGCCGACGTGCGCGTGTCAGTGAGCTCGCTGCCCGGGAAGTGATAGGTGCGGGCGAGCACCTGGCGCGGCTCGCCGGCCAGTGCGCGGATGGTGTCGAGGTAGTGGACCGAGTGGGAGACGATCTCGACCCGCGGGTTGGACTTCAGATGCGGGAAGAGCTCCCACGGGGTACGCAGGCTCAGGTGCACCTCGATGTCGAGCAGCCGGCCGAGCAGTCCCCGCTCGAGCGCATCGGCCACGGCCAGCATCATCGGGGAGAACCGCAGTTGGAAGTTGACGGCGGCTACCAGCCGCCGCCGCCGGCAGACCTCGCGGATGGCCGTCGCCTGCTGCAAATCGAGCCCGAGCGGCTTCTGGACGAGGACCGCGGCGCCGTCGGGCAAGGCGGCGAGAATGGCCTCATGGGCGACGGGCGGCGCGGCTACATCGAAGATACAGCCCGGCACGGCCGTCACCGCTTCCCCCACGGAGCGGAACACGCGCTCTATGCGCCATCGCTGCGCCGTCGCGCGGGCCTTGCCGCCGTCGAGGTCGAGCACTCCAGCCACGGGAAAACCGGCCTTGGCGTAAGCCGGCAGGTGAGCGTCATTGGCGATGCCACCGGTGCCGATGAGGACGATCGGGCGCGGCTTTGCGGGCAGCGGATGGCACTGGCGAAGCGGGGGCGACAATGGGGAGCTCATGGAACAATGCTCACGATGCTCTCGATCCGGCTCTGTGCCTCCCGCAGCAGGCGATCCACCGGCTGGCTCGTTCCGGTCGCTTGCGCGAGCAGGTCATCGATGACGTGCGAGATGTCGGCAAGACGCGGATGCGCCGGCAGCTCGCGCGCATGCTCGTGCAGCACCTCGAGCTCGTGGAAGAAGGGAATGAACCGGTTCAGCTCGGGGTCCGCCCAGGTGGAGCGGCGCACACCGATAGCCCCTTCCAGCGTCGTCAGCTTGTCCATCGGCGCCGTGGCGACGTGACGCATGAAGGACCACGCGACATCCTTCGCGCGCGACCCGGATGCCAGCACGAGCACCCAGAAGACATTCAACGATACGCTGCGTCCGCCTTCGGTCCCTCCCGGGCCGCCTGCCGGGCCACGCGGAAGTGGCGCCACGCCGACGCGCCCCTTGACGCGGCTCGCCTCCCACCGCTCGCCGAGGGCGGCGAAGCCGAACCAGTTGGCCATGAGAGCCACTTTGCCCTCGCAGAAGAGCAGTCCCGACTTCACGCTGTCGAGCTCGCGCGCCCCCGGGGCGATCGCCGTGCCGTCACCGGCCAGGCGGCGCAGAAACTCGAGCGCCTCAGCGGCAGCATGCGAGCAGAGCTGCGGGCGGGCGCCTTCGCCGAACGGCTCGCCACCCCGGCTCCAGACCTGGATACAGAAGTCGTAGAAGCCGTTGTGTCCGTCCGGAAACAACGCCAACGCGGTGCCGTAGCGGCCACGCTCCGGCGCGTGCAGGCGCCGCGCGGCCGTATGGAACTCCTCCCAGGTCCGCGGCACGTCGAGGCCCGTCTCTTCGAGCAGGTCCTTGCGGTAGATCAGACACGCCGGGCCGTCGTGATACGGGAGCCCCCAGAATCCGCCGGCAAAGGATTGCAGGCCGAGGAGCGAAGGGCTCCACGCCTGTGGAAAATCGGGAATCGGCATCCTGGCGAGTCGGGGCCTCAAATCGTCGATGAGCCCCGCCGCCTGCGCCTCGGCCAGCCAGTCGGTCGACAGGAAGGCGATGTCGAGCGAGCCGTCGCTCAGGCCCCGCTCGTCGAAGAGACGGCGGTGCAGGTCGTTGAGCTCGAGCGGTTCGAGCTCCACCCGCGCATCCAACGCGGCAGCGCGCGCGAAGTCGGCGAACTGGCGCCGGATCGCGTTCTCGAACGGATCAAACTTCCGGACCGCGATTCGCAGCGTCGACACTCGGCGCCCCCTCCTCCCGCTTCAGGCCTGCGTGCACCGCAATGACATCGGCGCACGTCTGCAGCGCGGGCAGCATGGTCTCGAGATCCGGGCCGCTCTTCTCCTTGAGCGTCGCAATGGTCAGGGCCGCCTTGATGGAGGATTCGGGCGGACCCACGGGCACCCCGATATCCAGTCCGCCGACGAAGCGCTCGCCCTCGGAGCGCTCGTAGCCGCGCGCGCGGATCGCCGCCAACCGTTTGATGAAGGCGGCGCGCAGGGCCGGCTTCTCCCGCCGCCACTCCAGGTCACGTACCAGGATCTCCTCCCGCTCCGTCTCCTCCATGCTGGCGAGCAGCACGCGGCCCGAGGTCGTATGCAGGGGCGAATGCAGCGACCCCACCTCCACCGACAGGCGGAAGGGCCTGGGACTCTCCTCCTGGGCGAGGACCAGCACCCGGTCGCGGTGCAGCACGCAGAGGTGACAGGACTCGCGCAGGTCCTCGGCGAGGCTGCGCATGAGCGGCTGTGCCGCCTTGAGCAGCACTTCGTAGGGCGAGTGAGTGCGCGACAGCTCGAAGAGCTTCAGGGTGAGCGAGTAGGCGCCGGTGACCGGCTCGCGCCGCAGATACCCGCGGCTCTCGAGGCAGGCCAGCATGCGGAAGATCTCCCCCGCCTGGCGGTTCAGCGCCCGGGCGAGCTGCGCCTGGGTGAGCGGCACGGCCTGCTCGGACAGATATTCGAGAACATCGAGAGCCTTTTCGAGCGCCGGCACGGAGTACTTCGTGCGTCGCTCCTCGAGGGTCAGCAATGCGTCTTGTGGCATAAGTGCTCTCATGCGCTGCGCGCAGGATCAACGGGGTTCGCCGGGGGCGAACCCCCTAAGAGTAGCGGCGCAGGTGGGCGGCGGGAAGAGATCGCCTGGCGGCCGCCGAGCGTATAAATCGCGGCGGCGGCGATCAGCACCGTGCCCTCGATCAATCCCTGGTAGTTCGCGCCGAGGTTGAGGATATTGAAGCCGTTGGTGAGCGTGTAGAGCACGAGCGCGCCGGCCACTGTCTTCAGGACGCTGCCCGCGCCGCCAAAAAGAGACGTGCCCCCGAGAATCGCCGCCGCGATGACCGTGAGCTCCTCGCCCTGCAGCGCGGTGGGATTCATGGCCCCGAAGCGCGAGGCGTAGAGCACACCCGCGAAGCCCGCGGCGAGCCCGGAGAGCACGAAGGCGCCGATCCGGTAGGCACTGACGCTGATGCCGCAAAGTCTCGCCGCCTCGGCATTGCCGCCGACCGCGTACGTCCGCCGTCCGACGGTGGTGAAGTGGAGCACGCCCCAGACGAGCGACGTAAAGGCCGCCATATAGAGAATGGGATAGGGAAAGGGCCCCGCGCGCCCGCTTTCGAAGCTCGTCATGGCGGTGAGCGCCGCGGGTGTCTGCACCATAAGAGAGCGTCCGCCGGTGACGATGAGGACGAGCCCGCGGATGGCCGTGAGCGTTCCAAGGGTAACGATGAAGGCGTTGATGCCTACGAGCTGCACCATCACGCCGTTCAGGAGGCCCACGGCTCCTGCCGCGGCGAGCGCGAGAAGGAGTGCCGGCCAGAAGCCGACCGCATCCACCGCGCCGATCTGCACGGCAGCGGCAAGCGCCGCCACCGATGCCACGGAGAGATCGAAATTACCGGTGATGAGCACCACCGTCATCGCGACGCCCATCAGGGCGACGGGCGAGGCCTGATAGAGGATGTTGATGAGATTGATGGCGCTGAGATAGCTCGGCCGTCCGAGGGCACCACAGACACCTGCGAGCGCCAGGACGAGGAGCAGCAAAGCGTAGTAGACGCCGGCCTCGCGCAGGCTCAACGCTCGCCTCAGCTGCGCCGGCATCCTCATCGGACCTCCGCACCGGCTGCCGGCGGGTTGCGGGCCGCGCCCGAGGCGAGCAACACCAGCTCCTCCTCGTCCGTCTCCGCCGCCAGGCGCTCCGCCACGATGGCGCCCTCGCGCATGATCAGAATGCGATCGGCGGCGGCCGTGAGCTCTCCCAGCTCCGACGAGACCAACACGACCCCCACGCCGGCGGCGGCGACATCGCGCACCAGATCGAGGATCTCCGCTTTGGCGCCCACATCGATGCCGGCGGTTGGCTCATCGAGAAGGAGCAGCCGCGTCGGTCCGCAAAGCCAGCGCGCAATGCTGACTTTCTGTGCGTTGCCCCCGGAAAGCTCCGTGACGGGTGCGGCAGCGCCACGCGCCTTGATGCCGAGCTGCCCGATGGCCTTCTCGGCCACGGCGGTCTCGGCTCCGGCGTACACGAACAGCCCGCAGCGCGCGAATCGCCCCAGGTGTGCCAGCGTCAGATTCTGCGCGACCGGGAACTCCGGCACGAGCGCTTGGTTGCGACGGTCTTCCGGTACCAGGGCGATGCCCGCGGCCACCGCGGCGCGGGGCGAGCGGCCCACCCGCTTGCCGTTGAGGCGCACCTCGCCGCGGGCGCGGCGGTCGGCGCCGAAGATCGCGTGCAGCAACTCGCTGCGTCCCGAGCCGAGGAATCCCGCGATGCCGAGCACCTCACCGGCGCGAACCGCGAACGAGCACGGCGCGAGTCGCCCAGGGCTCTCGAGTCGGATGATCTCGGCGATCTTGCGCTCCGCCGCTCCGTCTGCCACCGCACGGGCACGCGCCTTACGCACAGGGCGGCCGACGATTGCCGCCGCCAGCGACGGCTCATCGAGGACGGCAGTGAGCGAAGTCAATACGGCCGCGCCATCGCGCAGCACCGTGACTTCATCCGTCAGCGCGAGTATCTCGTCGAGAAAGTGACTGACGAGCAGCACCGCCTTGCCCTCCCCGGCCAGCCGCCGGATGGTGCGGTGCACGATCCGCCGCTCGGCGGCCGCGAGCGAGGCGGTCGGCTCGTCCATCACGATCAGGGTGGCCTGCGTTGCAAGCGCCTGCAGGATGCCGACCATCTGCCGCTCACCGATCGGGAGCGTCGCGAGCGGAGCGTCGATGTCGGTTTCGTAGCCGATCGATTCCATGAGCCGGCGCAGTCTCGCCGCGAGCAGCCGGCCGCGCCGCCAGCCGCCGCGCTCCGTGAGGAACACGTTCTCCAGCACCGAGAGCGTTCCTACCAGCGGAACCTGCTGGTGCAACGTCGCGATCCCGGCGGCGCGCGCCTGGGCAGGCCGGCTCCAGCTGACAGGCTCGCCGCGCCAGAAGATCTGTCCGGCAGTCGCCCCTGATGCGCCCGAGAGGATGCGGATGAGCGTCGATTTGCCGGCACCGTTGGCGCCAAGGAGTCCGTGCACGGTGCCGCCGCGGACCGCGAGGTCGACGCCCCTCAGCGCGGCGGTTCCGTTGGGATAGATTTTCTCGAGCCGCTCGAGCTGCAGGAGTGGGGACAGCCTGTCGCTCATGGAAATCGCCTCACCACTGCGCAGGACACGTGCCGACGTTCGCCTGCGTGATGCCCGGCGTGCGGTACGTGATGAATGCTGCATGCAGCGGCTTACGGCCGGTAACATCCTCATACAGCGCGTTGAAAGCCAACGCACCGAGCTCACGCGGTTCGTAGCAGACCGTGCCGTCGATCCTGCCGGCCTCCAGCGAGACGATGGCGAGTCGCGAGCCGCCGATGCCGACCAGTTTCGCGTGCGAGCCGGCCGAGCGCACCGCGCGCGCGCAGCCCACCGCCATGTCGTCGGCCTCGTTGAAAAAGAGATCGACGTCCGGTTGCGCCGCAAGGATGTTCTGACACGCGGTGTCCGCATCGTCCGCCGTCCAGTTGCCGGGCTGAGAAGCAACGATGCGGTAACGTGCGTGCGCCGCGTCGAGCGCCTGTCTGAAGCCTGCGGCGCGCTGCAGGACCTCGGGGAAGCCCGGCGCACCTTCGATGATCGCGATCTGCGCCACACGGTCCCGCGGCAGGAGGCCCAGGGCGAGCCGTCCGGCCTCCCGGCCCGCCGCGACTTCGTCCTGCGTGACGAGCGCGGTCAGCTTGGGGTAGACCTCATGCAGGGGCCGCATGTTGGGATCGCCCACCTGGGAGCCCACCGCCACGACGGCAACCCCCGCCGCAGCCGCCCGATCCACCCAGCTTTGCGCGATCACGGAGTCGAGAGGCATGAGCACCAGGCCGTCGACCCGCTCCGCCAGCAGATCGTCGACATCGTTCGCCTGCTTCTGCACTTTGCCCTGAGCGTCGAGCACGACCGCCTCCACGCCCGCGCGCGCGGCCTGCCGCTGGAAACCTTGCGCAATGGCGGCGGCGAAGGGATAGCTCAGTCCGGCGCTCGAGAGCCCGAAGCGCAGCGTACGCGGCGCAGCTGTCGCGTGCTGACCCAACGATGCCCCAAATGCCAGGACCGCCATCGCCGCCACCGACGCCCACGCGCTCACGGCAGGTTGTCGGCCGAGCAGATCATAGCCGGGGTCCGCGACGCTCCACGAGATAGAGGTGTTCGCACGCCAGGACCAGCTCGCCATGCTGGTTCGCGATCTCTACCGCCTCCACCACAACACCATGCGTCTTGCGCTTGGGGTGATCGCGACGCTCAGTAATACGCGCCGTGACAGTAAGCGTATCGCCAATGAATACCGGCCGGATGAAGCGCACGCGATCATAGCCGTATGACATCGACCTTGGATTGATCGTGCTCGCCGTCATCCCGATCCCGATGCTGAGCACCAGCGTACCGTGCGCAATTCGACGCTTGAAATCCTGTGTAGCGCACCACTGCGCGTCCATGTGGTGGGGGAAGAAATCGCCCGTCTGGCCGGCATGGATCACGATGTCGGTCTCGGTCAGCGTGCGTCCGAGCGTGCGGCGGGTGAAGCCGACCTCGTAATCCTCGAAGTACTGCTCGACGATCATTTGTTCCCCGGGGTGTCCAGGCGGCGCAGGATCTCCGCGTTATCGGCGCCGAGCGCGGGCGCGCCCCGCGGTGAAGTCAACACCTCGCCATCCACCCGCAACGGACAGCGCGTCGTGCGCATGAGACCGTGCTCCGGGTTTTCGATCTCCTGCAGCAGCTCGAGCGCCGCGAAGCCCTCGTGGCTCACGAGCCGCGGCCAGTCGAGCACGGGTGCGCACCAGACGTCGGCCGGCTCGAGCAGCGCGAGCCAATGCGCCGTCGGCCGCTGCGCGAGGTGCTCGGCGAGCAGCGCCTTGATGCGGGCTCGATCCCTGAACCATGTCGCCGGATCGCCGTAGGCCTCGAGGGGCTGGCAGCCCGTGAGCTCGGCGAGGCGTGCGATCGGCGCCATGGCGACCGCCAGATAGCCGTCGGCCGTCCGGTAGATGCCGTACGGTGCGCCCAGGTAAATGCTCGCATTGTTGACGGCATCGCGCGGCGGCTGGCGGCCGTCACCGTTCAGAAACGCCGTCAGCTGCTCGAACTGCATGTCGATCGCGGATTCGAGCAGGCTGACGTCGACCCGGCCGCCTCGGCCGCTACGGCCGCGGCGCACGAGGAGCGCGAGCACACCCTGACAGAGCTGCGCTCCGGCCATGAGGTCGGCCACGGACAGACCCACGGGCACCGGCCCCTGGCCGGCGTCGCCCGAAAGCCAGGCGAGGCCGGACATCGCCTGGACCAGCAGGTCCTGGCCGGGCTTGTCCCGCCACGGCCCGCGGGAGCCGTAGCCGGTGATGGCCGCGTAAATGAGCCCGGGATTGAGGCGCGAGACGGTATCGAAATCGAGGCCGAGCCGATCCATCACGCCAGGACGGAAGTTGTGCACCATGACATCCGCCCGCCCGATCAGCGCCTTGACCCGATCGAGGTCGCCGGGAGACTTCAGGTCCGCCGTGAAGCTCTTCTTGTTGCGGTTGATGGTATGAAAGAGCGCGCTGTCGCCGCCGAAGGTCTGGTCCGCGAGCTGCAGCTGGCGGGCCAGGTCGCCGCCCCGCGGGCGCTCCACCTTGATGACCTCGGCGCCGAGATCGGCAAGCCGCAGGCAGCAGGAGGGCCCTGCCAGGAACTGGCTGAAATCGAGGACCACCACCCCTGCGAGGGGAAGCTCCCTCTGGCTTGCGTGCGCTACCGTCAACCCCGTTCCTCGCGTATAGTTTATATGTAAATGCTAAGTTCGTTACCAAACGGTGTCAACCCGCACGCGCCGACGGTCCTGCATGGCATGACCTGGGATCACCCCCGGGGCTACGATCCGCTCGTTGCCTGCTCCGCCATCTGGCAGTCGCGCACGGGCGTGCGCGTCGAGTGGGAGCGGCGCTCGCTGCAGGACTTCGAGTCGTTTCCGGTCGCAGAGCTCGCCGAGCGCTACGACCTCGTGGTGATCGATCATCCCCACGTCGGAGAGATCACACGCGTTGGGTGCCTGCTACCGCTCGACGTCCGCATCGACGTAGCTTCCCTGGAGAAGCAGTACGTCGGCGCCTCACTCGCCAGTTACCTCTGGGAAGGGCATCTGTGGGCCCTGCCCATCGATGCCGCGGCTCAGGTGCAGGCGTGGCGGCCGGACCGGCTCGAGCGTCCGCCCACCGACTGGAAGGCGATGCTCGAGCTCGCGGCCGCCGGAGAGGTGCTCTGTCCGCTGCGCCCGCCGCACGACCTCATGGCGCTGTTCACGCTGAGCGGGCTGTCAGGCCACCCAGCGCAGGCGGAGGGGCCCGCGCTACTCGCCTCTACGGGCGGCGGTATCGCTTATGAGCTCCTGCGGGAGCTCGCCGCCCTCCTCGATCCGGCGTGCTTCGCGATGGATCCCATAGCGGTGCTCGAGCGGATGTCACAGCCGCAGTCGGCCGCCATTTCCGCGCCGCTGACTTATGGATATGTCAGCTACTCGCAGCCCGGGAACCAGCCCTCCGGCCGCAAGGCGCGGATCGCCTTCGGCGACCTCCTGCCGCTCGTGCCCGGGGCGCAGCCGGTGGGATCGGCGCTCGGCGGCACGGGAATCGCGGTCTCGGCGCGCTCGCCGCACGCCGAGGCGGCCATCGGATTCGCCGTCTGGGTCGCCGGAGCCGAGGCGCAGTGCGGCCCTTACCTGCGGGGCGGCGGGCAGCCCGCTCGTGCCGCCGCCTGGGTCGACGACGGCGGCAACACCGCCGCGCTCGATTTCTATCGCAACACGCGCGCGACCCTCGAGAGCGCATGGGTGCGGCCACGGCGCGCGGGGTACATGCGGTTCCAACATGCGGCCTCGGAGCGGCTGCGGCAGGCGCTCGAATCCGCCGAGCCGGCCCGCAGCGCCATCGCGGCAATCAACCGCCTCTATCGCGAGACATCCGCATGAGTGCACCGAATTCCCGGCGCGCCTTCCTGCGGGCCGTGACATCGCTGGCAGCCGCCGGTGCGGTCGCCCCGGGCCTGAGCTGTCGGTGGGCCAGCGCCAGTGCGACGCAGCGCACGCGGCCGCGGCGGAGCTCACCGTTGACGGCGTCTGCGCGCTCGCGGCTGCGGGACTTCGACTATGGCAGCGTCGAGCTCACCGGCGGCCCGCTCAAATCCCAACATGACTTCATCCATGCCCACTATCTCGGGCTCGACAACGACCGGCTGCTCAAGGTCTACCGCCGGCATGCGGGGCTCGCGGCGCCGGGCCTCGACATGGGCGGCTGGTATGGCGAGGGCGGCTTCATTCCGGGCCACTCCCTCGGCCAGTACATCTCGGGTCTGGCGCGGCTGGGACGCGCCACCGGAGACGCCGCCTGCCACGAGAAAGTCAGAACCCTGATCGACGGGTTCGCCGCTGCCCTTGCGGCCAACCCTGATCCGTATGCGGGGCCGGGCGCGCAACAGGTCTGGCCGGCCTATGTGCTCGACAAGCATATCGTCGGGCTCCTCGATGCCCACATGCTGAGCGGTGCGGAGCGCGCCCGCCCCCTGATATCCGACGTCGTTCGGGGCGCACTGCCGTTCGTGGCACCCGTGAGCCGCGACCGGATCGGCGTCAGGAATCCGCCCTACGATGAGACCTACATCCTGCCGGAGAATCTTTTCGCCGCCGCGCAGCTGACGGGCCACTCGCAACTGCGCCAGCTCGCCGTGAAGTATCTTCTCGATGCGCCTTATTTCGACCCGCTGGCGCGCGGCGAGGACGTGTTGCCCGGACGGCATGCCTACAGTCATGTCATGGCGCTGAGCTCCGCTGCCCGCGCATATGTCGAGCTGGGTGACCCGCGTTACCGCGAGGCCACCGCAAACGGCTGGAAATTCCTCGAGCGGCAGCGCTTCGCCTCCGGCGGCTGGGGGCCGAACGAGACGCTCGTGCGGGCAGGCAGCAGCGATCTCGCCGACAGCCTGACCACGACCGCCGACCATTTCGAGACGCCCTGCGGCGCGTATGCCACGATGAAGCTCGCGCGCTACCTGATGCGCTTCACCGCCGATGCGCGCTACGGAGACGGGCTGGAGAGAGTCCTCTACAACGGACTGCTCGCGGTGAAGCCCCCGGATTCGGAAGGCAACTCTCCCTATTACTCGAGCTACAACCCCGGCGCGACGAAGGTCTTCTATCCGTCGAAGTGGCCCTGTTGCTCAGGGACGCTGGTGCAAGGCGTCGCCGATTACGTCCGCAGTGTCTATTTCCAGGCACCGGGAGCGATATACGTCAATCTCTTTACCCCATCGCGCGTGCGCTGGTCCATCCCCGGACGGCGAGTCAGTCTCGTGCAGGAGACCGACTACCCCGCCGGCGAGCACGTTACGTTGCGCATGGATGCCGATGCGCCGACAGAGCTCACGGTCATGATCCGCATTCCTGGATGGTTGCGGCAGGAGCCCGAAATCCGCATCAACGGGCGGCGCGCGGCGATCGCGGCCGTTCCCGGGACCTTCGCCGCCCTGCGGCGCACCTGGAAGGGGGGCGACAGAATAGAGTTGCAGCTACCCCAGGTCTTCCGCACGGAGCCCATCGACCGCGCGCATGGGGGTATCGTGGCAATGATGCGGGGCCCGCTGATGTACTGCGCGCTCGACTTCAGCGGTGCGCAGGCGGGCCCATCGCGCAGACCGCTGGCACCGCTTTCCGGCGCAGCCCTGACGCCGCTTGCCGGGAGCCGCCAGAGCTACGTGCAGGCGACCGGCGCGCAGCAGACGATTTTCGTACCGTTCTACGCCGTGGAGAACGAGTCCTACGATGTCTATTTCCAGCGGAGCTGACACCTCTTCCCGCGTCACCGCGCGCTACTGGATCGAGACTGCCCGATCCACGGCGGAGGCCGCGGCAGTCATGGCCGGCGAGCAGTCCACCGGCACCTTCGTGCGCGTGGCCGGCGAGACCGATGAGCTGCGCGAGCGCTTCGGCGCGCGCATCGAGTCGCTCGTCGAGCTCGGCGAAGCGCAGATGCCGGCGCTGCCCGGTGCCTGGGCGCCGCAGTCCGGACCCGGCCGCTGGCGCAGGGCGGAAGTGACACTCTCCTGGCCGCTGCACAATTTCGGTCCCTCGCTGCCCAACCTGCTCGCCGCGATCGCCGGCAATCTCTGGGAGCTCAATCCCTTCTCCGGCATGCGGCTGCTCGATCTGACACTGCCGCCGGAATTTCTCGCGCGCTACCGCGGCCCGCAGTTCGGTGTGGCAGGCACACGGCGGCTGACGGGCGTGCACGGCAGGCCGCTCATCGGCACGATCATCAAGCCGAGCATCGGCCTCTCGCCGCAAGCCACCGCGGAGCGCGTCGCGGCCATCGCCGCGGCCGGCATCGACTTCGTCAAGGACGATGAGCTGCAGGCTGACGGCCCGCTCTGCCCTTTCGAGGCGCGGCTCAGCGCCGTGATGCGCGTCCTCAACGAGCATGCCGATCGTACCGGCAAGCGCGTGATGTACGCAGTCAACATCACCGGCGAGATCGATGAGATGCTGCGGCGCCACGACCGGGTTCTCGCCGAGCGCAACACTTGCATCATGGTGAGCCTGAACAGCATCGGGCTGCCGGCTCTCGCGGCGCTGCGCGCGCACTGTCAGGTGGCGATCCACGGCCACCGCAACGGTTGGGGGCTCCTCGGGCGCTCCCCGGCGATCGGCATGAGCTTCATCGCCTGGCAGAAGCTCTGGCGCGTGGCAGGCATCGACCACGTACACGTCAACGGCCTCGACAACAAGTTCTGCGAGAGCAACGCATCGGTGATCGCCTCGGCCCGCGAGTGCCTGACACCGATGTTTCCCGCGCCGCATGCAGGATGCGAGATCGTGCCGGTCTTCTCGTCGGGGCAGTCGGCCCTGCAGGCGCCGGACACCTATCGCGCGCTTGGCTCGATCGACCTCATCCACGCCTGCGGCGGCGGCATCATGGGTCATCCCGGAGGCGTCGCCGCAGGTGTCAGGAGTTTGCATCAGGGCTGGGAGGCCGCGGTATCCGGCATCCCCCTGGCCGAATATGCGCGCGGCCACCCAGAGCTTGCGCAAGCGCTCACGGCCTTCGGCCGCTGAAAATCCGCAATGGCCAGGCCGCTTTACGCCTACTACGGCGATGATTTCACGGGCTCCACCGACGTGCTCGAGGCGTTGTCGCTTGCCGGCGTGCGCAGCGTGCTCTTCACCGGCATACCCTCGGAGGAGCACCGCCGGGAGTTTGCGAACTGTCGGGCGGTGGGGATTGCCGGCGAGAGCCGCAGCCGCCCGCCGCAATGGATGAGCGCGCAGCTGCCGGCCATTTTTCGCTGGCTCGGCAGCCTCGGCGCCCCGGTCGTCCACTACAAGACCTGTTCGACCTTCGACAGCTCGCCGCAGATCGGCTCGATCGGCCGCGCGCTCGAGATCGGCCGCGAGACTCTGGCGCCGCCTTTCATTCCCATCGTGGTCGCGGCGCCGCATCTGAAGCGTTACGTCGCCTTCGGCAGCCTCTTCGCGGCGGCCGGTGAGCAGATCCACCGCATCGACCGCCACCCGACCATGCGCTCCCACCCGGTGACGCCGATGCATGAGCCGGATCTGCGGCGGCACCTTGCAGCGCAGACACAGCTGCGCATCGGGCTCGTGGATCTGGCCGCTTTCGCGCTGGGCCGCGCGGCGGCGGGGCTGGCCGAATGTCTCTCGCAAGGTGATGCTGCGGTACTCTTCGATGGCATGGGCGAAGCGGATCTCGAGGAGACCGGACGGCTGCTCTGGCAGTGCGCCGTCCCGAAACACCTGCGCCCTCAGCAGCGACGTGTGGATGCCGACCGTCCGCTTTTCTGCGCCGGCAGCTCCGGCCTGACCTACGCATTGTTGTCGGCATGGCGCCGGGCGCATCTGATTGCCGGTGAGCCCACGCGCACGCATGCTGCACCAGTCGATACGCTTCTAGTGATGAGCGGAAGCTGCTCCCCGGTGACGGCGCGTCAGATCCGTGCTGCGCTCGCCAACGGTTACCACGGCATCTGTCTCGACGTAAGCCGACTGCTCGATGAGAGCCGCAGCACGGCAGCGGCGGAGAAGGTTGTCGATGACGCGGTGACCCACCTGACGGCGGGACAAAGCACGGTCATCTACAGTGCACTTGGACCGCTGGCGCCCGCTACACAGCCCGGAGGCGGGGTTCTGGGCGGCCACGTCGGCGCCCTGCTGCGGCGCATCCTGACCGCAACGCACGTACGGCGGATCGTGCTCGCGGGTGGTGATACGTCGACTCATGCAGTCGCACAGCTCGGGATCCACGCGCTCACCTGGGTGGCGAGCCTCGAGCCCGGCGCTCCGCTCTGTCGCGCCCACGGCGAGACCCCGGAGCTCGGGAAACTACAGCTTGTCCTCAAAGGGGGCCAGGTGGGGAGTGATGACTTTTTCGAGCGCGTCCGGCTGTGGCGTTAGGCCCGCCGTGCAGTCCACCCGTGAGAACACCAACGCGGCGATGAGCACCATCAGTGCCACGACCCGCAGCGGCAACTCGTAGTTGCCGCTCGCACCCACGATGTAACCGAAGACGAGCGTGCAGAGTACCCCGCCCACCTGGCCCGCGGTATTCATCACGCCGGTCGCGAGGCCGCCGTGCTGGCCGCCGATGCTCATGCACATGGCCCACGCCGCCGGCAGCATGAGGTCCATCACGGCGAAGCCGGCACTCGAGAGCGCGATCACCGCCGTGTGACCCCTGGCGAGGCTCATCCCAAGAAGAAGGGCTGCGCCGACGACGAGACAGCCGAAAGTCAGCGCGCGCGAGGCCGCGCGCAGGCCGAATCGCACCCCCAGCCGGTCGCACAGCGCGCCGCCGGCGAGATTGCTGCACATGCCGAGGAGGAAGGGAAAGGAGGCGTAAACGCCCATCTGACGCAGCGAGAAATGACCTGCGTGCACCAGCCAGCTCGGGTACCAGTTGAAATAGAACCAGCTGCCGCAGCCATAACACCCATAGGCCAGTACGATCAGCCACAGCTGCCGCAGGCCGAGGAGCCGCCTCCACGGCACGCCGCCCTGCAGGCCATGCCCATGGGCGCCACCGATTTCCGCCAACTCCGCCGCCGCAATGCCGGGCTGTGCTGCCGGGTCATCGTGATACCAGAGCCACCATATCGCTGCCCAGACGGCGCCCAGCGCCGCGAGGACCCAGAACACCGCGCGCCAGCCCAGAGTCATTGCAAGCGGCACCAGCAGGAGCGGCGCCAGCGCGCCTCCGAGCCGGCTCGCGCCCCAGACGATCCCCTGGCCGCGCGCCCGCTCCCGCGCCGGCAGCCACCGCCAGAGGACTCCCGAGATGTTGGGATAGGCCCCCGCCGAGCCGATGCCGAAACAGAAGCGCACGACGGCGAGCTCGAGAAAGCGTGAGCTCGCGCCGGTGAGCGCCGTAAAGGCGGACCACCAGGCCGCAATCCGTGCGAGCTCCCGCCGTTGACCGTTGCGATCTCCCAGTGCGCCCGAGGGAATTTCGAAGATTCCGTACGCGATGACGTAGGCGCTCAGCACCCAGCCCCACTTCTCGGCGCCGATCCCGAGGTCGTGCCGGATCCAGGGCGCGAGGACTGCGATCGCCGTGCGGTCGATGAACGTGATGACCGAGACGATCGCGAGCAGCGCGACTACGGCGTAGCGCTTGCGCATTGTTCCGTTTGGGGCTCGGCTGGGACTCAGTTGGGGCGCAGACGCGCCAGCCGCTCGCGCACGTAGTCCATCGCCAGCCCGGGACTCGAAAGCACGGGCGCGGTGAGCGCCTCGGGTGGCAATCGGTCGACCACACGTGCCATGGATGCCTGCGCCAGCACGATGACATCCACGTCGCCCAGCTTGTTGACCATGGCTTTGGACACCAGCATGTCGTGCGCCTCGGTGTCGCCCGTCATCACCGCCTCGAATGCGCCCTCACACAGGCATTCGACCAGCTCCACCTGCTTTCCCGCCTCCTGCGCCTTGCGGCGCAGGAGCTCCGAGGTCGGCTCCAGCGTCGTGCGCAGCGTCGCCGCGACCCCGATCCGCCGGCCTTTTGCCACGGCCGCCTCGGCCATGGGCTCATCGACCCGCAACACGGGTTTCTGGAAGCGGCTCTGCACGAGGTCCACCGCCGGCCCGATGGAGGAGCAGGTGACCATCACCAGCTCCGTGCCCATCTTGAAGCATGCGTCGGCGAAAGTGACCAGCGCGTCGATCGTCGACTGGCGGACCCTGCCGGCCTCGATCGTGTCTTTGATCATCGACTCGTTGATGATCTGCGTCACTTTGACGTCGGGCAACCGGTCGCGGCAAAGCGGAGTGAAGAGTTGCACCATCAGGGGCGCGGTGTGAATGAGGCAGATCCTGCGTGGAGTCATATTTGTCTCCTCAGGTCATATTGTCCGGATGCAAGCTCGACGGCGAAGTGCGAGCCGTCGCTGCCGATGAGTTTTTGCGCCGCGTGGCCCAACGGTCGGCCCCCCTCGACCCAATCTTGCGGACGTCCGGGAAGGCGCACTTCCGCCACCGAGTTGGCGGGCAACTCGAGCGCAAGCTGCGACAGGCCGTGCCGGCCGCCGCGGACATCGGCCGCGATCGGTCCCAGGCAGGAATCATAGCGGGCGCGCACGTGTCCGATGCGCGGATCGAATATCGGATCGACGGCAATGCGCCTGAAGCCCGGCGCTGCCTCCGCGATGCCGGCGAGACGGCGGTACATGAAGCCCACCACGGCGCCGAAGGCGTAGTGATTGTAGGAATTCATCGCCACGTCGCCGACATCGCCGTTCCAGCGCTCCCACATCGTCGTCGCGCCCTTCTCGATCATATATCCCCACGAAGGGTACTTCGTCTGCAGGAGCAGCGACACGGCGAGGCGCTCGTGCCCGGTGTCGGCCAGCGCATCGAGGAGATAAGGGGTGCCGAGAAAGCCGGTCGACAGGCGAGTGCCCCGCCGCTCGATGTCCGCGGCGAGCCGCGCGCCCGCGGCCGCACGCAGCGCCGCCGGCACGAGCCCGAAGCGCAGCGCCAATGAATAGCTGGTCTGGCTGTCGTTGCCCACCTTGCCGTCGGGCCCGACGAACTCCCGCGCGAATGCCCGCTCGATGTTGGACCGCAGGCTTGCGTAGCGAGCCGCGTCGCCTGCATGGCCGAGGGCTGCTGCCATCTCTGCCATGAGACTGGCGCAGCGGGCCCAGAAAGCGGTCGCGACCAGCGCCTTGGGTGTCGTCTCGTCGGAGGGTTTCTTCGCATCGACCGACAGCCAGTCACCGAGATCGAGGCCGCGGCGGTGGCGCCAGATGAAGTCGGGATTGGCGCTGCCCACGTAATCGAGCCAGCGTTGCATCGGCAGCCAGTTCTCCTCGATCACCGACGTATCGCCATAGCGCCGATAAAGGGTCCAGGGGAGGATCACCCCGGCATCGCTCCATCCCGCGGTCACCAACTCCGGAAAAGAGCGCGGCTGCGGAGTGACGATGGGGAACGCCCCGTCCGCCGTCTGGCCCGCG
>Ga0134126_10000753_pt1 | contig 40649 bp, 39 predicted proteins | sample KB31752_FD_96881 | JGI IMG/M metagenome (GOLD analysis project Ga0134126, IMG submission 96881) | Terrestrial soil microbial communities with excess Nitrogen fertilizer from Kellogg Biological Station, Michigan, USA - KB3-175-2 | ecosystem: Environmental > Terrestrial > Soil > Unclassified ...
CTTCAGCGGGACCGGGGTACCCCCGGTGGTGGTGTGCCCGCCGTCCGCCGCCTCGATGGTGCCCGGGGCCCACGTGACATGCACCGCCACCTACACCTTGACCCAGGCCGACATCGACGCCGGTCAGGTCACCAACACGGCGTTGGCCATGGGCACCCCGCCCACCGGCACCGCCGTCACCTCGGGCGCCTCGTCGGCGACGGTGCACGTGGCCGCCAACCCGGGCATCTCGGTCACCAAGTCGGCCACACCGGCCACAGGGGCTTCGTTCACCGCGGGGCAGACAATCACCTACTCCTTCGTGGTCACCAACACCGGCAACGTGACCCTCACGAACGTGACGGTGAGCGACACCACATTCAGCGGGTCGGGGACCCCGCCGACCGTCTCGTGCCCGTCGACCACCTTGGCCCCCACCAACCAGATGACCTGCACGGCCCATTACGTCCTCACCCAGACAGACATCAACGCCGGGACGCTCGCCAACAAGGCAATGGCCACCGGCACACCGCCCACCGGCACACCGGTGACCTCGACAGCCTCGTCGGTGTCGATCCCCGAACCGGCCGCCCCCGCCCTCACCCTGGTGAAGTCGGCCAACCCGCTCACGGTCGTCGACGCCGGCCAGCAGGTGACCTACTCGTTCCTCGTGACCAACACCGGCAACGTGACGCTCACCAACGTGGCCATCACCGAGACCGCCTTCAGCGGGACGGGCACCGCCCCGGTGCCGCTGTGCCCCTCGGCGGCGTCCTCCATGATCCCCGGGGCCAAGGTCACCTGCACCGCCACCTACACGGTGACCCAGGCCGACATCGACGCCGGCCAGATCACCAACACGGCCACCGCCCAGGGTGACCCGCGCACCGGCACACCGGTCGTCTCGGCGCCGGCGACAGCCACCGTCGGTGTCACCTATGCCCCGGCCATCACGCTCAAGAAGTCGGCCACACCGTCGGGCCCGGCCGCCTTCAAGGTGGGCCAGACCATCACCTACACCTTCGTGGTCACCAACACCGGGAACAAGACCCTCACCCACGTGGCGGCCACCGACACCACATTCAGCGGATCGGGGACCAAGCCGGTGCCCACCTGTCCCACGACAACCCTGGCCCCCGGAACCACAGAGACCTGCACCGCCACCTACACCCTGACCCAGACAGACATCGACGCCGGGACCCTGTCGAACACGGCCACGGACGTCGGTGACCCGCCCACCGGGACACCGGTCACCTCGGCCGCCTCGTCGGTGGCCGTCCCCGAGACCGCCACCCCGGCCCTCAGCCTGGTGAAGTCGGCCACCCCGATGACGGTGACCGGGGCCGGCCAGCAGGTCACCTACAGCTTCTTGGTCACCAACACCGGCAACGTGACGGTCACCACAGTGGCGGTGGCCGACCCCATGCTGTCGTCGGTGACCTGCCCCCAGCCCAAGTTGGTCCCCGGCCAGAACGAGACCTGCCAGGGCAGCCCCTACACCACCACCGCAGCCGACGTGACCGCCGGCAAGCTGACCAACACGGCCACCGCCTCGGCCAAGAGGGGCGCCACCACCGGCACGCAGGTCACCTCTGACCCGTCCAGCGTGACGGTGACCCTGGCGGCCAGCACCGTCACCCCGACGACGCCAACCACGCCGACCACGCCGACCACCACGACCACCACGACCCCGGGTGCTGCCCCCTCCGGGCCGTCGGGCACCTCGGGGTCGTCGGGCACCTCGGGGTCGTCGAGAAGCGTGCAACCCCTGCACACCATCACCGCCGGCCACGGCCTGTGGGGTCCCGGCGGCCCGACCGGCGCCCTGTGGGGACTGTTCGGTGGCCTCTTGGTGCTCGGCACCGGGGCCACGACGGCGACCGTGGTCTGGCAGCGCCGCCGAAGGAGGGCATGAGCGGGGAGGTAGCTTGAGACCGTGGTCGATCCGGCGATGACGACCGGGCCGGCGGGGGACCCCGCTGGCGAGGCCGCTGGCGGAGCCGCCTCCCGCCGCCGCCCCTGGCGTCGGTTCCTCGTGGTCGGCGTCGTCGTGGTGGTCTTGGCCGCCGCCGGCACGGTGATCGGCGTGAGCGTCGACCGGCTCGGGAACGGCGGGTCCGGTCGACCGCGCCAGGTGGTGGACCAGCGGGCGGCGGCCGAGGCGCGCGCCGCGCCGGGTGCCACCACCACAACGGCCGTCGGCGCCGGTCAACCGGTGTCGTCCATCGGACCCACCGGTGCCACCTTGGTGGTGCCGGCCCTCGGCGTGCGGGCGCCGATCGTGGCGACCGGTGGGGTGAACGGGTCGTTGATGGTCCCATCCGACATCCACGAGGTGGGTTGGTACGACGGCATCAACCGCGGCACCGCCAGCCAGGCGGCCAGTGAGGCGACACATACGGCGCCCTGGCCCGGCCAACCCGGCGTCGCCCTCCTGGCCGGGCACGTGGACTGGGCCGGCGAAGGACCCGGCGCCCTCTATTACTTGGCCGAGCTTCAGGTCGGCGACCCCATCCAGGTCGTCGGCTCCAACGGGACCGCTACGACATGGCGGGTCAGCCAACCGCCGGTCACCATCTCGAAGAGCGCCCTTCCGTCCACCCTCTTCTCCAACACCGGGGCGCCCCGCCTGGCGGTCGTCACCTGCGGGGGTCCGTTCGACGCCGCCACCGGGCACTACCTCGACAACGTGGTGGTCTGGGCCACACCGACCAGCTGAGGGCCTTCAGGCCCGCGGCGGCCATGTCTCCACGTAGTCGCCGCCTTCGCCAGTGGTGACGTCCCGTTGGCGGGAGAAGAACACCGGCGACGCCACGCCGGCCAACAGCAGGATGGCGCCGACCACGATGTAGAAGACCGCCGTACCGGTGGTGTACCCCCAGGTGGTGGCGAAGCGGGGGACGTCGGCCACCACGATGATCCCCCAGACCAGGGAGACCACGCCGAACACCGCGGACACCGACTTCGCCGCCGCTGGGCTCACCGCGCCGGCCAGGATGACGATGCCGGCTGCCAGCTGCACCACGGCCGACAGGCAGGTGAAGTGCAGGCCGATCGCCGAGGCGTGGGTGGCCGGGATGTTGGAGAAGTCGGTCCCCGTCCGGGCCAGCGCGATGCCGCCGATGATCACGTAGACCAACCCGACGATGCCGGCCACGATCTGCGCCGGGCTCCACGCCGCCCGTTCGACGGTCCTCGACCTGGTTCGAGCCGTTCCGGCAACCTGGCGGTGCATCATGTTCCCGCTCCCATCATCCGGGCCGCTGGTCGGCTATCGGAACAGCGGCCGTTGTATGTCCCGTGCCCGCCCCCGGGCCGCGGCAAACCCCTGACAATGGCGGCTGCAGGCCGCACGGGACTCAGCGGCCGCGGGCCGCCCGGAGCGGATGGGGTGCGGGTTGGCTCAGTGACCGTCGGGCGAGCGGAACCGCTCGTCCAAGAGGTCAAGGAGCTCGCGGACGCCGATGGGTTTGGTGAGGTACTCGTCGGCCCCGGCCGCCAGCAGCTGCCGACGGTGGGCAGTGGTGGCGTCGGCGCTCAGCACGAAGACCGGGGTGCCGGCGATGCGGTCGTCGGCTCGCATGCGCCGCAGGACCTCTTCACCGGGGATGTCGGGGAGATGGAGGTCGAGCAGCACCAGGTCGGGCCGCTGGTCGATCGCCTTCTGGCATCCCTCCTCCCCCCGGGTGGCGGCGACCAGGGTGATGTCGGGCCGCCGGGCCAGGATCTGCTCGACCAGTCGGATGTTGGACACGACGTCCTCGATGTACAGCACCGTCTTGGGGGAGTCGTAGTGACGGGCGTCCCTGGCCACCGATCGTGACCGGTGGGCCTCGACGGCAGGCGGGTACGCCAGGTCCAGCTCCAGAGTGAACATGCACCCTTCGCCGGGGGTGCTGGCGGCCTCGAGCTCGCCGTTCATGCTGCGCATGAGGTCGAGCGAAAGGGCCAGCCCGAGTCCGGTGCCCTCGATGCCGCGCTGGCCGGCGTCGAGCCGCTCGAACGGGACGAACAGCCGGGCCAGGTCGTCGTCGGTGAGGGCAGCGCCGGTGTTGGTGACGGCCAGGCGGACCCGGTCGTCGGGGGCGAGCTCCACATCCAGGGTGACCAGGCCGCGGTCGTCGTTGTACTTGATGGCGTTGGACAGCAGGTTCAACAGCACCTGCCGCAGTCGCTGGCCGTCTGCCAGGACGTAGAGGGTGCGGCCGCGGTCCGGCGTCCCGTCCAAGTGGACGCCGGCCGAGGTGGCCATGGGTTGCGCCAGCTCCAGGGCGTCCCCCAGCACCTGGGCCAGGGACACCGGTTCGAGGGAGATGGACAGGTGGCCGGCTTCGATGCGGGCGAGGTCGAGGACGTCGTCCAGCAAGGCCTGGAGATGACGAGCGGCGGTGAGGGACATCTCCACCCACTCGAGCTGCTCCTCGTCCAGAAGCGTCATGCCCAGAAGCTCGCCGAACCCGAGGATGGAGGTCAGCGGGGTCCGTAGCTCGTGGCTCATGCGGGACAGGAAGCCGCTGGTGGCCGCCCGGGCGTCTTCGAGGGCCCGGTTGGCCTGGCCGAGCTCCCGGGACCGTTGCAGGACGTCGATCAGCATGCCGTCACGGCGGGCCGGGCCGTTGGGTTCGGGGCCGCCGGCTCTGGGGCCGCCGGGGCTGGGCCCGTCGGGTCCGGACCGGACGGGAGACGTGGGAACACCGTTGAGCACGGGGCCTGTCGTGGCCTCGACGATCTCGGTGACGTCCTCGACCCGGTGGATGATGAAGGCGACCTGGCCGTGCCGGCTGAGGACCGGGGAGTTGACCGGGCTCCAGTAACGGGACTCGAACCCGCCGCCTTCGGCGTCCGGACGGGCGATGTCGTACTTCTGGATGGGCATGGCGTCGGCCCGTCGGCGGTCGAGGACGCGGTGCAGCGAGGCCCGGAGATTGTGCACCCCGTCCGCCGCCAGGTCCTCGGGGTTGTCCGGGAAGGCGTCGAACAACGGGCGGCCGACGATGTCGTCCCGGCGGGTGTTGGTGGCCCCGAGATAGGCGTCACTGACCGCCACGATGGTGAACGTCGGGTCCAGCACCAGGTAGCAGCTGGGGGCCGATTCGAAGAGGATCTGGTAGTCCTCGGGGCGCAACCGGTCGATCGCTCCCTCCACGGCCCGTGACCCTACTGCCAGACGAAGTGCAGCACGATGACCGCCGCCACCGCGGCCAGGGCGATCAGCTCCATCCAGATGAGCCGCCGCTCGTTGGCCACGGAGGTGCGGAGGTCGTCCTCGAAGACGTTGTCCCAGTCCTGGTCGGTACGTTCGGACAGCCCAGCCTCGGATAGGCCGGCCTCGGATGCGGGCGGGTGGGACGGCGACGGCTGAGAAGGGGGAAAGGGTGACGGATCGTTCATTCGGTCAGGGCCACCCGTCCGGACTTCTCGGTCTTGTCCCACGTCATCTCGGCGTGCCGGAGCTGCTTGACGTAGGCGGCCAGGGAGATGGCGCAGAGGAGGGGGCCGTAGCCGACGACGTACAGGAGGGCGGAGGCGGTCCGATGGCCGCCGGCGTCGTCGATCTTCTTCACGACGTAGCCGGCCAGCATGCAGCCGGCCACCCAGAGGTAGGCGAAGAGCATGAAGGCGTGCCGCTGGCCGGTGGTGAAGTGCCAGTGGGTGACGTCCTCGAAGTGGTCGACGACCCAGTGGAAGGCCACCGGGAAGCAGGCGTAGACGATGATCACCAGGGAGACGACGCCGGGGAAGAAGATGCCCTGGACCCAGGTGCGCCGACCGGCCGACGGGTCGATGAGGAGGGTGAACAGGGTGGTGAAGATGAAGCAGAGGGCGTTGATGATCCACAGGGTCGCGAACACGTGCTGCGCGTTCGCCAGGTCGGTGAAGAAGAGGACGACCAGGCTGGCCGACGACACGATCATCGTGAGGGGGAGCAGGAAGATGCTGAACCAGATCAGCCCGAACGACAGGCCGCCGAGCCGGTGGACGGGCGACGGGTGGAACCAGACCTTGCGGTAGGACGAGGTGACGTGCACGTTGCCCCGGGCCCACCGCATCCGCTGCTTCCACAGCCCGACGATCCGCTCCGGTTCCTCGGCCAGGGCGACGGCGTTGGGCTCGAACACCACCCGACGACCAGCCAGTTGGGTGTTGAAGGTGGTGCAGGTGTCCTCGGCCAGGGTGCTGGTGTCGATCCGGCCACCGAGGGCCTCCAAGTTGGCCCGGGAGTGCAGCTGAGCCCCGCCGGCCAGGCAGGCGACGGCACCGAGCACGTTCTGGGCCCGCCGGCCGGCGGCCTGGGCGGTGATGTACTCGTACTCGATGAACCGGGTGAGGGTTCGGCTGGGCCGCGAGCCCTCTTTGATGTATGCGGTCACCGCCCCCACCCGGTCGTCGGCGAGGTGCCGGGTCATCTTCCGGAGGGAGTCGGTCCGGTAGATGACGTCGGCGTCCATGATCAACAGCGCCTCCATCCAGTCCTCGCCGAGGATGACGGCGAGGCCGTGGTTCAAAGTGTGCGCCTTCCCCTCCCCGCCCTTCTCCCGGCGGAGGTGGTAGACGGAGCCGGGGTACTCGGCGGCCTTGGCCGCCATCAGGGTCGGGGTGTTGTCGGTGCTGGCGTCGTCGACCACGTAGAGGCGGAGCCGATCGAGCGGGTAGTCGAGGTTCATCAGCCGGTCGATGGTGGCGCCGAGCACCGCCGCCTCGTTCCACGCCGGGACCAGGATGGCCACCCTCGGCAGGTACGGACCGACCCCGCCGTAGTGGTTCCGCCACCGGACCGCGCCGATGAGCAGGTACTGGTAGGCGTTGACCACCAGGGGAACGGCCCCGAACAGGACGAGGGCGATGAGGATGTCGTTGCCGACGGTGCCCCACACGGTCGACCGGTCAGCTCCTTCCGGCCGGCACGGGTTCGGTGCCGATGCCGATGCCGGGGCCGGGGCCGGTGCCGGGGCCGGGGCCAGTACGGGTGGTGGCCGGTACCCGGAAGGCTCCGGCCGCCGTGCCGGCGTTCACGACGGCAGGCCCAGCGGCAACGGACTACCGGTGGCCTCGAACTCGTCGACCGGCAGGAAGGTCTGGGCCCAGTGGCGGACCATGGCCAACGGGCGGAAGGGCACCTGGGTCGGGACCGGTCGGCCGACCAGGTCGGCGAGGGCCAGCGCCGGCATGTTGACCCCGCTGGCGACCGTCAGCGGCATGGTGCCGGGGAAGCGGGGGTTCACCTCGAGCAGCTTTGGCCTCCCGGTGGCGTCGTCACGGAACTGGATGTTGGCCACCGACGTCAGCCCGATCGACCGGGCGACGGCCTCGGCTGCCGCCACCAGGTCGGCCCGGTCGACGGTGCAGCCGGCCACGGCGATGCCCGAGTCCACCTTGAGGCGGCTGCGGGGGACGGCCGCCGCCACGCGACCATCCCGGTAGGCCAGGGTGTCGACGGAGTGCTCGGCGCCGGGGAGGTACTCCTGGACGAGCAGTGACCCGTCGTCGGGCAACCGGTCGAAGCTGGCCTGGTCCTCCACCAGGCGGACCCCCCGTGATCCGCTGCCGCGACGGGGCTTGACCAGCCGTGGCCATCCCAGCGACCCCGGATCGAAGTCGGCGTCGAGCAGCCCACCGGCGGGCACCGGGACCTCCGGCCCACAGCCCTGCAGGAGCACCCACTTGTCGAGGCACCGCTCCAGGGTGGCGAGTGACGGCGAGAGCACGGCGACGCCGAGGCCGGCGAAGTCGCCCAGGCGCCGGGCGACGGGGATGAGCTCGCTGTCCACCGTCGGGACGAGCACGTCGATCTGCTCCTGGCGGCATAGGTCGGCCACCGCGTTCACGAATCCGGGGTCGTCCCCCCGGGGAACCAGCGATCGACGTTCTTGGGGAACCAGGTAGAGGCCGGCGGCACAGGGGTCGATGTCGACGGCCCAACACGCCACGGACAGGGTGGGGTCCTGCTCGAGCCCCTCCATGAACGCCACCGCAGCCGGGCCACCCGCCCCGGTGACGAGGACCCGGAGCGGCGCGGGGTCAGGCGGGGTCATTGGCCGGCCCCGGCCGGGGCGCCACCCTGGCGGTCCCGGATGACCTCGAGGGGCTCGGAGAACCTGGTGGCCCCGAACCGCCCCCAGTACCGGGCGGTGGCCCGGACCAGGTCTTCTTGGAGGTACGGGCGGATCTCCACCTGGCTGGCGTAGGCGCCGATCACTTTCACCTTGCCGTCGACCTGTTCGTCGACGCTGACGAACCGGACCGGCCGGAAGTCGACGGTGGCCGACGGGCTCTCGTAGCAGTACACGTTGGGCACCCGGCGGGCGGCCACCATGGTGGCGCGGTGGACGTTGCGGTGGTCCTGGTGAAGGTCGGAGAGGGTGTGGGTGTAGACGATGGTGGGCCGCGCCTCCTTGATGACCTGCTCCAAGAGCCCCACCGTCGGGTCGCCTTCGGGGATGCGGGTGTCCTCGAGGTCCTCGAGGTAGAGCCGGGCGCCGAGGATCTGGGCGGCGTCGGCGGCCTCGTTGGCCCGACGGACGGCCTCGCCGCCGCGGGCGCCGCGGCTCATGGTGGCGATCGTGACCTCGTCGCCAAGGGTGCGGTGGTTCAACAGGATGCCGCCGACGCCGATCTCGACGTCGTCGGGGTGGGCGCCGATGGCCAGCACCCGTTCGGTCGCCTCGTCGCGGGTCCGTTGCCGCTCGACCAGTCGCTCGACCTGGGCGACCAGGGTGGTGGGGGCGATGGGCTTGGGCAGGAAGTCGTCGACCTCGGTCCGCAGGGCCCGCACCGCCACGTCGACGCTGGCGTCGGCGGTCATGAGGGCGATGGCCATCTGCGGCCGCCGCCGGCGGGCGTCGGCGACCAGATCGAAGCCGGAGCGGTCCGGGAGGCCGATGTCGGCCAGCAGGACCTCCCAGGGCTCGTCGCCCAGGATGGTCAGCGCGGCGACGGCGTCGGAGACGCCCGTGACGTCGAAACCCCCGCGTCGGAGCGCGGTGGTGACGAACTGGAGGGTGCCGGGGTCGTCCTCGACCACCAGCACCTTGCCCCGGCTCGGCGGATCACCAGTACCGACCGACGGCTCAGCACTATCGTTCACCGAGACGGAACCTCCCAAAAGGCTGCCTTCTTGACCAACAGAACGCCCGGCGTGTCACCAGCAGTCAGAGAGTACCGAATCTGGCCTCCCAGATCGATGTTGTGTTGACCCCATCACCATGGGGCTGGGTGTCGCGGCGGTGGTCGGACGCCCGCCTGCTTACCAAGTCGCTGTTGATCGTCGGGGTCCCCGTCGTGGCACTGATCGTGACGGTAGCCTTGTCACTGGCACTGCAAGGGCAGGAGAGCCGCTACCGCGCCCTGGCCATCGCCACCAGCACCGACCTGACGGCCTCGCGCCAGGCGGTCCAGTCGTTCTACGAGGCCGACTCGTCGATCAGGGGTTCGGCCGCTTCGGGCGACGCCGCATCGTTGCGGAAGTTCGACTCGCTGCTGCCGCAGCTCGTCGCCTGGGTGCGATCCGAGGCCGATGACCAGTTCGCTCCGGACCGGCCCACCGTCGCCGCCGTCGTCGCCGACGGCAACCGGGAGATCACCGTCCTCGACAGCCTCCGTTCCGACGTCGTCGGTCCCAGCGGCGGTGCCGGTGGTGCGGCAGGGACCGACAGTGCGGCGGGGACCGACAACGGGGTGAGCGTCCTGATCGTCCGCGACGACGCCACCATGCAGAGGTTGCAGAACGATCTCGGGCGGCTGGTGAGTGAGGAGACCGCCCTGTCGCTGTCGCAGCGGTCCGAGATCGTCGACTCGCAGCGCCTGTCGGAATGGTTCCTGATCGCCGGGTTGATCGTCGGGGTGCTCGGCGGGGTCCTCGGCACGGTGCTGTTGTCGAGGAGCATCGTCCGGCGGGTGAAGCTGGTCGGGGTCAACGCCCAACGGTTCCTGGCCAGCCAGCCGCTGGAGGACATCGCCGACTCCCGCGACGAGATCGGGCAGCTGTCCGACGTCATCATCACCGCCGGGTCCTTGCTGGCCGATCGCAACCAGGAGATCGCCGTCGCCCGGGACGACGCCCTGGCGGCCAACCAGGCCAAGGACGAGTTCCTGTCGCGGATGAGCCACGAGCTGCGGACCCCGCTGACCGCCATCTTGGGGTTCGGCCAGCTGCTGCAGCTCGAGGACCTGGCCGGCGAGGATCGGGAGAGCGTCGACCACATCGTCCGGGCCGGCGAGCACCTACTGGCCCTCATCAACGAGGTGCTCGACATCACCCAGGTGACCCAGGGACGGCTGGACCTGTTGTTCGAGACCGTCGACGTCGCTGCCGCCGTCGGGGAGGCGGTGGCCCTGATGACGCCCATCGCGGCCGAGCGTGGCATCGCCATCGAGGTCGTCCAGGCCGATCCGGGACTGGCGGCCTTTGCCGATCGCCAGCGGGTACAGCAGATCCTGCTCAACCTGCTGTCCAACGCCGTCAAGTACAACCGGCCGGCAGGGTCGATCACGGTGAGGGTGCGCCTCAACGACCGGTCGGCCGACGACATCAACGAGAGCGACGGCGTCGGCGACGGCGTCGTCATCGCCGTCGCCGACACCGGCCAGGGCATCGACGAGTCGCAGCTCGAACGGGTCTTCACGCCGTTCGACCGGTTGTCCGCCGCCCAGAGCACGGTCGAAGGCACCGGGGTGGGCCTGCCGCTGTCCCGGGCGCTGGCCGAGGCGATGGGTGGCACGTTGACGTTCAACAGCACCGTCGGGGTGGGGTCGACGTTCACGGTCGGCCTGGTGCGCGACGCCAAGGCCGAAGAGCTCGACCAGAGGGTCGGGTCCGGGCCGGAGACCGACGGCTCCGGCCCGGCCGACGTCGACCGGACGATCCTCTACGTCGAGAACGACCTTTCCGACCTCCGGGTGATCGAGCGGGTGCTCCGGCACCGACCCGAGCGGCTGCACGTGGCGGTGCAGGGGCAGATGTGCCTGACCCTGGCCCGGCAGCTGGTGCCGTCGTTGATCCTCTTGGAGCTGCACCTGCCGGACCTGCGGGGCGAGGAGGTGTTGCACCGGCTCCAACTGGACCCCTTGACCGCCGGTGTCCCGGTGGTCGTCTTCGGCAACGGCATCGCCCCGGGGCGGGCCGAGTACCTGATCCGGACCGGGGCCACCGAGGTGCTGACGAAGCCGCTGGACATCCGACGGCTGATCGCCCTCCTCGACCGGGTGGCCGCCGGCTGACCCGAGGGGCTGTTCAGGCGGCGGACTGCGCCGACTGGTTGAGGGCTGCCCGCTCGTCGGCGGCCTCGGCGATCCGGCGGGCCGCCGACGGGGCCACCCGGATGAGCTCCCGGAACTCCATCGGGTTGCAGACCAGGGCGGTGACCTCGGAGACGGAGGTCACCGTGGCCGACCGTGGGGTGTGGTGGAGCAGGGCCATCTCACCGATGAACTCCCCGGGGCCGAGGTCGGCCACGGTGACCGGCGAGTCGTCCACCTTCCGGGTCACCCTGGCCTGGCCACCGGTGATGACCAGGAACTCGCTGGCACTGCCACCCTCGCGGATCAGGGAGGTCCCGGGACGGATACGGACCGAGGTCATGAGGGAACCAAGGCGGCGGAGCTGGGACCGGGTGCAGCCGGCGAAGAGGTCGACGTCCTTCAGCTTGTCTGTGGCGGGAATTCTGAACATTGACAGCTCCTGAACACTGGCGCACCGACCTCGGTGTCGGCACCCCTCCATGGTCTCAGGCCAGCGACTATCTGTCAAACAGTTTTGGACGATTTCATCGATCGTCAACCATGATGATTGCCCGAAGCGGTGCCGACGGTGGTGGCGTCGGTCGCCGGGTGCCCCGGCTGGAGGTCGGCGACCGCCCCCAGGGTCAGCTGGCCCGGGTGAGCGCCGGCACCGCCGGCGTCGGCGGTGACGACGAACGCCTCGTGGTCTCCGGCGCTGGCGTGCCACAGCACGCGACCTTCGACCCAGGCCGAGCAGTCGGTCAGGACCGGAGCCCCCGTGGCCCCAGGCGCCCAAGGCGTTCGGCCGAGCTTGTCGGCGACGTCTCCGCTTTGTTCGCCGAACAGCGAGGCCAGATCGTGCTGGTCCTCCCCGAGGAGGTGCACGGCCAGCCCGGTCGCCCGCTCGGCGAGGCGGTAGGTGTGGTTCTGTTTCGAGATGCACGCCAGCAGCCGTGGGGGCTGGATGCTGCACTGGGTGACGAACCCGGCCAGACACCCGCTCACCTCGTCGCCGACGCCGGCCGTCACCACGTACAGGGGGTAGTCGGTCCGGTCCACCAGCGCGCCCATTGCTCCCGAAGTCGTCGCCATGGCAGAGCCTTACCCGGTTCCCGCCCATCCGCTCCTCGGGCCGGTTGGTGGACGGAAGGGCGGTCCGGCGGGCGAGCACGCCCGTGTACCATGACCTCCGTGCAACCCGCCGGAACCAACCTGCAGGCGACCAGGCTCGGCCTGGCTGCCGCCGCCGGACGGGCACGCGTACGGAGCGGCTCGATGCCGGCCGGCGGGTCGGCACCCTGTTGCCACGTGGTGGTCGGCCTGTCCCAGGGCAACCGGCCGACCGCCCTGAAGTGGTCAACCGAGGAGGCGTGCTTGGTGAGGTGAGTTGGACTACCGCAAGGTCCACTGACCGCCGAGGAGCCGCTTCCCCAGGGAAGCGGCTCTTTTGCGTTCCGGGGACGGATCACGGCCCGCAGACGACAGAGACGACCGACGACCACAGCAATGACGACGACCACGACGACGACGACCGCAAAGACGACGAGGAAGGGTGAGGACATGGACGAGCGAGCAGAGGGCCGAGTCGACGGCCGAGAGGTTTGGGAGGCGGCCGGCGACCGCGGCTGGTGGGGGGCGGACGACTTCGTCGTGGCCCCGGGTGACCGACACGACCGCGGCGTGGAGTCCCTCTGCGTCGGCGAGGCCGCATGACCCCCTTGTGGCGGGGGTGTCGTTAGGTAATAATGTAATTATGAAATTCGAAGCAGAGCAAGGAACGGCCCGGGGCTACGGCCGCCGTGGTCGAGGGCGGCCCCGGCAGGGGTCCGAGTCGCGGACCACCGCGGAGCAACGACAGAAGATCCGGGCGTGGTTCACCGGCCGGTTGCCGGAGGAATGGGTGGTCGGTCCCGCCGGGGTTCAGGTCGACGACGACGAGATCCTGGTCACCGTGGCCCTGTCGGCGGTGACCCTCCCTGACGACGTCAGTCCAGCTGAGCGGGCCACGGCCGAAGGGGCCCGGATCACCGGGTTCCGGGAGGACACCCGGGACCGGCGGATGCAGGTGGCCGCCGAGGCCCAGGCGCTCTTCGGCCGGGTGGTCAGCTGGGGGGCGTCGAGCGGGCAGACCACCCACTTGTTCACCACCGCCAGCGTTCCGGTGATGACCCGCCTCCGGCTCAACGAGCGACAGGTGCTGGACACCCTCATCGACGCCGGCGTCGCCCGCAGCCGTAGCGAGGCCCTGGCCTGGTGCGTCCGGCTGGTGGCCACCAACGAGGACCGGTGGATCACCGACCTGCGGTCGGCCTTCGAGGAGGTGGAGGAGGTCCGCTCCCGTGGCCCGGCCTCCCGGCCCGAGGGATAACCGGCCTCCCGGCCCGAGGGATAGCCGGCCTCCTCCCCATCCGCCGGATGTCGGTAGCCTGCGGCCGTGGACCACGACCACCAGACGCCATGGGGCCGGCAGGTGACCGACGAGCTGCGGGCTCCGTACCGGGATCTCAGCGAGGCCATCCCCGACGTGGTCAGCGGCTACGCCGCCCTGCACCGGGCGGCGATGGCCGACGGGGCGCTCGCCCCCAAGACCAAGGAGCTGATCGCCCTGGCGGTGGCCATCACCAGGGAATGCGACGGCTGCATCGCCGCCCACGCCCGTGGGGCCTTCCGCCGGGGTGCCTCCGACGCCGAGGTGGCGGAGATGATCGGGGTGGTCATCATGATGAACGGCGGACCGGGCACCGTCTGGGGGCCGCGGGCCCTGGCGGCGTACCGGGAGGCCGCCGGCGACGTCCCTACGCCGGGGTGAAGGCGAAGGGAAGGTGCTTGATGCCGTTGATGAAGTCCGAACGGAGCCGGTCGGGTTCGTCGGTGGCCTGAGCGTCGGGGATCCGGGCGAACAGCTCCCGGAACATCACGGTGATCTCGCGCCGGGCGAGGTGGGCGCCGAGGCAGAAGTGGGGTCCGGCGGCCCCGAAGCCGAGGTGCGGGTTGGGTGACCGGCGGAGGTCGAACCTGAACGGGTCGTCGAAGGCCGCCTCGTCGCGGTTGGCCGAGTTGTAGAACATCAGCACCTTGTCGCCGGGGTGCATGGCCTGGCCGGAAAGCTCCGTCGGCTCGGCCACCGTCCGGCGCATCCAGGTCACCGGCGACGCCCAGCGCACGATCTCGTCGGCCGCCGTGGCGGCGACGGCGTCGAAGTCGGCCTGCCACATCTCCCGCTGGTCCGGGTGCCCGGTCAGGGCCCACAAGCCGTGGGTGATGGCGTTCCGGGTGGTCTCGTTGCCGGCCACCACCAACAGGACGAAGAAGGAGGCGAGCTCGCTGTGGGTGAGCGCCTCCCCGTCGATGTTGGTGTTGATCAACGCCGACGTGAGGTCGTCGGTGGGCCGGCCCAGCCGTTCCTCGGCGAGGTCCTGCATCAGTTCGGTCAGCTCCTGCCCGGCGGCCAGGAAGGCGGCCACCGGGTCGGCGTCCTCGGCGACGTACTCCGGGTCGCCGCTCGACAGGATGACGTTCGAGCAACGGAAGACCCGGTCGTTGTCCGACTCGGGGATCCCCATCATCCGGCAGATCACCCGAAGGGGCAGCGGCGCGGCGACGTCGGCCACGAAGTCTCCGGCCCCTTTGGGTGCCACCTTGGCCACCACCTCTGCGGCCACGTGCTGGATGCGGTCTTCGACGGACTCGACCATCCGGGGGTTGAACGCCGCGGAGACGATCCGCCGGAGCCGGGCGTGCCGGGGGTTGTCGGTGCTGATCATCCCGCTGAAGTACTCGACCATCTCCTCGGGGAGATCGAGGATGCTGACCGCCCCTTGGCCCGACCCGAACACCTCTGGATGGCGGCTGACCTCGGCGACGTCGGCGTGGCGGGTGACCGCCCAGAACCCCGGCCCCGGCGGTGGGGCGAGGGCTGACCGGTCCCGAAGGTCCGGCTCGTCGAAGTGGGCGATCGGCCGCTCACGCCGGAGCGTCCGGAACGCCCCATCCCGTGTCGCCCAGGGCAACGCCCAGAAGTCCAAGTCGCTGAGGTCGATCCGGTCCACCGGGAGGCGCTCCTCGGGCTCCACGAACCAACCTTACCGATCGGTCACTTCTCCATGCACCAGTCAGCGCGTGACCTCGCCCGCCGGATCGCCGGGGGGTGGGGCCTGAAGCAGGATGGGGAGGGCCAGCGAAAACACCACCAGCGCCACCACCTGGGGCCAGACCACCCCGTAGCGGACGAGGAACGCCCCGAAGGTGGCACTGACGAAGAAGATGCCGATCGACCCGGCGCGGCGCGCCGCCCGGGTGCCGGGGCCGCCGGCCAACGGGGAGTCGGCGATGAGCCCGGTCATGGTCAGGGTCATCACGTTGGTGGCGAGGTCGGGCACCCCCCATCGCCGGACCATGGCGTTCTGGAGGCCCATCCCGAACGCCAGGATGCCGGTGACCCAGTAGCGGGCGTCCCCGTGCGGGCCGGCGTGGGTGGCCACCGTGGTGACCATGGCCGTCAGCAGGGCCACCCACTCGACGGCGAACCCCGTCCGGTGGGCCCCGAGGGGACCGGGGAGCCGGACGAGACGGCCGCCGAGCAGGGCTCCGACGGCGAAGGTGGACAGCACGACGACGAGGGCGGCGATCGGGGTGGACTTCCCGGTGCCGAGGGTGCCGATGGCAAAGGCCAGGTACACCAGGTTCCCGGTCATGATCTCGGCGAAGACATTCCCGAGCCCCAGGAAACAGGCGGCGTCGAGCATCCCGCAGATCCAGGTGATGCCGTAGATGCCGACGATCAGCGGCGGCACGCGGAGGGCTGGTCGGCGCATGGTGCACCCTCTTGTACCACCGCCCGCCGCCGACCTCCGGGACCCGGAGCGGATCCCGTTAGGGTCGTCGCATGCGACTGGCCAGTTTCCTGCCCCCCGACGACCACACAGCCGGCCGGGACCGGATCGACGACGTCCAGGTCGTCGCCGGCGCCCGGGGCAGGACCGCCGTCGTGGTCGGGGACCAGGTGGTCGACCTGACCGATCCGGCAGTGGGGCTGCCCGGCGACATGGCGGCGCTGCTTGCCCTCGGTCCGTCCGCCATGGAGGCGGCGGCCGCTGCGGCGGCCGGGGCCGCCCGACGGTGGGCCCTCGACGACGTCCGGCTGCTGGCCCCAGTGCCGACGCCGCCCAAGGTGATGGCCATCGGGATGAACTACCGCGCCCACACCGCCGAGCTGCAGCGGGAGCCGCCGGAGTACCAGTACTGGTTCAACAAGCAGCGCACCTGCGTGGTCGGTCCCGGCCATCCCATCCTGGTGCCACCGGTGTCCGACTGGGTGGACTACGAGGCCGAGCTCGGCATCGTCGTCGGTCGCCGGGCCAGGGCCGTGCCGGCGGATCGATGGCTCGACGTCGTGGCCGGGTTCACCGTCGTCAACGACGTCAGCGTGCGGGACTGGCAGTGGCGGACGCCGACGTTCACCATGGGCAAGTCCTTCGACACCCACGGCCCCACCGGCCCGTTCATCGTCACCCCCGACGAGGTCGGCGACCCCGGGGCGCTGGCCGTGAAGACCTGGGTCAACGGCGATCTCCGCCAGGACGCCACCACCGCCGACCTCCTCTTCGGGCTCGGCCAGATGGTGGAGTTCCTGACCACCGTCTTCCCGCTGGAGCCCGGCGACGTCATCGCCACCGGTACCCCGGCCGGCGTCGGTGCGGGCTTCGATCCGCCGCGGTGGCTCCAGCCGGGAGACGTCGTCCGGATCGAGATCGACCAGGTCGGTGTCCTCCAGAATCCGGTCGCCGCCGCCGGAACGGCATGACCAGCCGTCCGGCACGGCAGAATGTAGGTATGGAAACCGAGAACGGCGGCGCCGCGGCGCCGGTGCTGACCGACCAGGATCGAGCCGACCGGCTCGCCGAGCTGCAGTCCCTGATCGACCTGATGCGGCCGTCAGTGCAGGCCGACGGTGGCGACCTGGTGCTGGTCGGCGCCGACGTGGCCACCGGGGTGATCGAGGTGCAGCTGCAGGGTGCCTGCAGCTCCTGCGCCGTCAGCTCCGCGACGCTGCAAGGTGGCGTCGAGCGGATCCTGATGAGCCGGCTGCCTTGGGTCACCGAAGTCATCGGGGGCCTCGACGACTCGGTGGACCCGTACGAGAGCGCGGCCATGGGCCAGGGCGGGTACGTCCCCAGCTTCTGACCCTTCGGTTGTAGGCGGTCGCCAGCCGGCGGGCCGGCCGGCGGCCGGTGGCGTGGAGCTTGGCCGCCGGCGGGGTTTGCCTATTTTTTCTGGTTCAACCTTGCGAGAATTGGCGATTCCAGCCCTCGGAGAATCGGTGAACCTCCTGGTCACGAGCCCGTGGTTTCTCCGCCCGACGGCGCCATACCCGCAGGTCGGCGCCTTTCGTGCCTAGGTGAACTGCAGCGAACCAAAGAGGTCGACCCTCGTCCGCTCCATCGGGGTGCCGAGCCCGCCGACCCGGAGCCTCCCCCTGGCCGGGACCGACAGAGCCTGCCCGAGACGGACCAACCCGGGGCGCGTCGTTAGTTAGCCAAAGTAAATATACTGTCGGGCATGGAGACCCCCACGATCCGTTCGGTGGCCGCCGGCCGAGCCGGAGCCGGCGTGGGGCCCTCGACCGATCCGCACGACGACGACGAGCTGGCCACCAGGCTGCGGCTGGCCGTGACCCGGTTGAACCGCCGGCTCCGGCAGGAGTCGTATGCCGGCCTGTCACCGGCCCAGGCGTCCGCGCTGGGGACCGTCAAGCGCCTCGGCAGCCCCACCCTGGGGGAGCTGGCGGTCACCGAGCAGGTGCAGCCGCCGACGGTGACCCGCTTGGTGGGGTCCCTGGAAGGGGCCGGCCTGGTCTCCCGCGAGGTCGACCCCGACGACCGACGGGTCGTCCGGGTGCGGATCACCGCTGACGGCCGGCGGACGTTGCAACGGATCCGGAGCCTGAAGAACGCCTTCCTGACCCGGCGGCTGGCGACGTTGACCGACGAGGAACAGGACGTGGCCGGGGCCCTGGTGGCCCTTTTGGAGCGCCTGGTGGCCGAGCAGTGAGGGCGGTGCAGTGAGGGCGGGGGCAGTGAGGGCGGGGCAGTGAGCCCGGTCGGCCGGGCCGCCCGGCAGACGTTCAAGGCACTGCAGGTCCGGAACTACCGGCTGTACTTCATCGGGCAGGTCATCTCGGCCTCGGGGACGTGGATGCACGCGGTGGCCCTGGGCCTGTTGGTGCTGTCCAGCCAGCTCCACGGCAACGGCGTCAACGTCGGGGTGGTGACGGCGCTGCAGTTCCTGCCGATGCTCCTCCACGGAAGCTGGGGCGGGTTGGTGGTGGACCGGATGGACAAGCGCCGGCTGCTGTACATGACCCAGACGGCCTCGGGAGTTCTCGCCCTGGCCCTCGGCCTGCTGACGGCGGCCGGGACGGTCACCATGTGGGAGGTCTACCTGATCGCCACCTTGTTCGGCGTGGTCAACCTCTTCGACAACCCCGCCCGGCAGACGTTCGTGTCGGAGATGGTCGGCCACGACCTCATGTCCAATGCCATCAGCCTGAACAGCGTGGTCATGAACTCAGCCCGGGTCATCGGTCCGGCCATCGGCGGGGTGCTTATCTACGCCGTCGGCCTGGCCGCCTGCTTCTTGTTCAACGCCGCCTCCTACGTGGCGGTGATCGTGGCGCTCCTCTTGATGCGGTCGTCGGAGCTGCACCGTCGCCCGGTGGTGGCCCGGGCCAAGGGGCAGGTGCGAGAGGGGCTGCGGTACGTGTGGTCCACTCCGGGCCTGCGGGACCCACTCCTCGTCATGGCCGTCGTCGGGATCTTCGCCTTCAACTTCACGACCACCTTGCCGCTCCTGGCCACCGGGACGTTCCACGGGGGTGCGGGTACCTACAGCGCCCTGATGGCCGCCATGGGTATCGGTGCCGTCATCGGCGGCTTGGCGGTGGCCCACCGCAGCCGGCCGAGCGTCGCCATGCTGAGCGTCATCGGCCTGGTCTTCGGGGTGATGCTGCTGGCCGTGGCGGCGTCACCCACCGAGGGGGTGGCCCTGGCGGCGCTGGTGCTGATGGGAGCCTGCAGCATCGCCTTCATCGCCACGGCCAACGCCACCATCCAGCTGCAGGCGGACCCGGCCATGCGGGGCAGGGTGATGGCCCTCTACGCCATCGCCTTCTTGGGCAGTACCCCGATCGGCGCGCCGATGGTCGGCTGGGTCAGCGACGTCACCAATCCCCGGGTGGCCATCCTGGTCGGAGGGGTCGCTACGTTGCTGGCCTGTGCCCCGCTGGCCCTCGGCCAACTGCGCCGGACGCCGACGATCGTCGACGCCGCGGCCTCACCCGTGGCGTCCGACGGACCGGACAGCTCCTCGTTCGAGCCAGCCCGTACCCGGACGAGCCCCAGCTGAGGTCCCCCGCCAGCTGACGTCCCCCGCCAGCTCACGCCGAGCCCCAGCTGACGCCGGTAGCAGGTTGATCCGGCGCTGCCGGCGCTGCCGGCGCTGCCGGCGCTAGCGGCCCGCGCCGGCGGTCTCGGGCCGGGGCTCCTTGGGCAGGCCGAGGACCCGCTCGCCGACGATGTTGCGTTGGATCTGGGCGGTGCCGCCCCAGATGGTCTCGGACCGGGAGAAGAAGAAGGAGGCCTGGACGTCGTCGACGGGATAGTCGGACCGGCCCCGGCGCATGCCGGGCAGCACTTCGACCCCCCCGTCGTGGCCGCCGCGGAGGATCTGGCCGTCGAGGCCGAGGATGTCGATGGCGAGCTCCATGGTCCGTTGGTGGGTCTCGGACCAGAACATCTTGTTGCAGGCCCCCAGGGCCGCGGTGTGGTCGGTGCCGTTCAGGGCGTCGGTCAAGGTCCGGTAGCCGTTGATCTCCATGATCCTGATGTTGGACCACGCCCGAGCCAGGCCCTGCCGGACCAGCGGGTCCTTGTCGCGGCCCCGGGCCCTGGCTTCCTGGATGATGGCGTCGAGCTCTCGGGCGAACCGGCGGTGCCCGGTGGTGGCAGACGACCCACGCTCGAACCCCAGGGTGGTCATGGCCACCTTCCAGCCGTTGTTGACGCCGCCGACCACGTTCTCCTTGGGGCACCGGGCCCCGGAGAAGAACACCTCGTTGAAGTCGGCGGAGCCGTCCACCTGCTGGATGGGCCGGACCTCCACCCCCGCCTGCTGCATCGGGACCAGCAGGTAGGAGATGCCGGCGTGGCGGGGGGCGTCGGGGTCGGTGCGGGCCAGCAGGAAGATGTAGTCGGCGTACTGCGCCTGGGTGGTCCAGACCTTCTGCCCGTTGACCACCCATTCGTCCCCGTCGAGCTCGGCCCGGGTGTTGAGCGACGCCAGGTCGCTACCGGCGTCGGGCTCGCTGAACCCTTGGCACCAGGCGATGGTCCCTTTGAGGATGCCGGGGATGAACTGCTGCTTCTGCTCTTCGGTGCCCCACTGGAGGATGGTCGGGCCGACCAGGGTGTCGCCGAAGAAGTCCGCCCGCAGGGGCGCCTGGGCCCGGGCGAACTCCTCGTTCAACACCACTTGCTGCAACAGCGTCAACCCCTTGCCGCCGTACTCGGTGGGCCAGCTGGCGCAGATCCAGCCACCCTGGCGGAGGGTCTCCACCCACTGGTCGTTGAACTCCCGGCGCTCGTCCTTCGTCATGGAGAACCCGGGGGTCCCCCAACCCTGGGGCAGGTTGTCCTCCAGCCAACGCCGGATCTCCTGGCGGAAGGCCTCGGCCTCGGGCGGGTAGCTCAGGTCCATCGATTCTGGACATTACCCCGCGGTCACCTCGGAGAACCCGGCGACGGCACCGGGTACACTGCCGCCAGGACAATTGACGGAGCGCCCGGACAGGGCCCAGGTGCGAGGAGGTGAGGCCATTGACGAGGGGTGAACCCCCCAGTAGACCGGACGGCCCACCACCGCATCCGCTCCCGTCCTCTCTCCTCGCCGCCGTCCGCTGAGCTGATCATCAGCTGAGCCGACCGAGCCGGCGGCCGCCGACTCGTCGGGCCTCCCGTGGCCCTCGTCGGTGCGTCCGAGGCTGGAGATCCGGGTGCAGTGGGGCCGGACCGGCCGGCGCCGCCGACATCGTCGGCGACACCGTGCCGACCGCTGACCAGACCGGCTGCCGCCGGCTGCCCACCGAGGCCCGAGCCGTCCGGCTCGGCACCGCCCCCGACGCCAGCGATCGGAGACCCATGGCCCGTTTCTCGTTCATTCCACCGTTGCGACCATCCCGTTCGGTCGACGACGTCCCGGTGTCGCCCGATGAGCCGCGGCGGTCGGGAGGGCGGGTGTTACACGTCCCCCACCGCCGACCCGGGGGGCGCCGGCACCGCACCGAGCGCCTGCTCGCCACCGCGGCGGTCCGGGAGGCCATCGTGTCGTTCGCCGGCCTCATCGGCCGACCGGTCCGGAACCAGGCCGGCGACGAGATCGGGTCACTGGTCGACGTGGTGGCCCGCTGGTCCGACGGGCAGACCTACCCCCCGGTGACCGGGTTGGTGGTCCGGGTCGGCCGCCGGCTGGCGTTCGTCGACGCCTCGGCCATCGACCGGCTGGCCCACGCCGAAGTGGTCCTCCGGTCAGCCCGGCTGGACCTCCGCGACTTCTCCCGGCGGCCCGGCGAGGTGATGCTGGGAAAGGACGTCCTCGACCACCAGCTGGTCGACGTCGACGGCAAGCAGGTCATCCGGGCGGCCGACCTCTACCTGGTCCGGGTGTTGACCAGCATCCGGCTGGTCGGCGTCGACGTCAGCCCGTCCACCCTCCTCCGCCGTCTCGGCCCCCGCCGTTGGCGCACCCGGCCGACCCCGGTTCGGGTCATCGACTGGGCGGCCATCCAGCCGTTCGACACCTCCGGCGACGCCTTGGAAGTGCGGCTGCGGACGTCCCACGACGGCTTGCACCGGCTGCGCCCCGGCGAGCTGGCCGACCTTCTGGAAGGGCTCCGACGGCCGGAACGCCAGGAGCTGCTGGCGGCGCTGCCGACGGACGAGGCCGCCGACGCCCTGGAGGAGATGGAGGCCGAGGACCTGACGTCGCTCCTGCGCGAAGCCGACCCGGCCAAGGCGGCCGAGCTGTTGGCGTCGATGGAGCCGGACGAGGCGGTCGACGCCTTGCGCGACCTGGAGGAGGAGGAGCGGACGGCGTTGTTGGGCCGGATGCCCACCGCCTCGGCGGCCCGGCTGGTGGGGCTGTTGGAGTACCCCGAGGACGAGGCCGGAGGGTTCATGACGACCACCCTGGTGACCGCCCGGGTGGACGACAGCGCCGCCCTGGTGGCCGACCGGCTGTCGGAGGCGCGGGCCCACGACGTCGACCTCGACGCCGTCGCCGTGGTGGACGACGACGGCCGCCTCGTCGGCGACCTCCCCCTGCTCGACCTCCTCCTGGCCGTCCGGGAGGAACCGGACGTCGGTATCGGTGACCTCCTCGACGACGAGGACCCGGTCACCGTCGGTCCCGACACCCGGGCCACCGAGGTGGCTCGGCAACTCATCGATTCGCGGCGGCTGTCGTTGCTGGTGGTGAAGGACGACCGTCCGATCGGCCGCATCCTGGCCGACGATGTCCTCGACGCCGTGGTGTCCACCAAGGGCCGGTTCCACTTCCCGCAGCTCTTCGAATAGGTCGACGTGCCCGACCCCTCGCCCGCCGACCCCTCCCAGTCGACCGCGCCCGACACCGGCGGGCCCCACACCGGCGGGCCTGACATCGCTGGGATGGTTCCCGCCGCTCCCGCCGCTCCCGCCGCTCCCGCCGCTCCCGCCGCTCCCGCCGCTCCCGACGGCGCCGGCACCGCACCGACCGCCCAGGCGATGGTGCCGGTGAAGCGCCGCCGCCGGTTCCTGCTCTACCTGGCGGCCGCCGGCCCGGGACTGATCGCCGCGGCGGCCGGCAACGACGCCGGCGGGGTGGCCACGTACTCGTCGGCCGGGTCGGAATTCGGGTACCGCACCTTGTTCCTGATGGTGCTGATCGCCATCGCCTACGTGGTGGTCCAGGAGATGGTGGCGCGGCTGTCGGTGTTCACCGGCAAGGGGTTGGCTGCGCTCATCCGGGAGCAGTTCCCGCTGCGGATGACCGCCTTCGCCGTCACCGCCTTCGCCATAGCCAACCTCGGGTTGGTGGTGACCGAGTTCGCCGGCATCGCCACCGCCTTCAGCCTGTTCGGGGTGTCCCGGTACCTCTGCGTTCCCATCGCCGCGGTGGCGATCTGGGCCCTGGTGCTCTTCGGGTCCTACCGGTACGCCGAGCGCATCTTCATCCTGATGACGCTGGTGTTCGTCACCTATCCGGTGGCCGCCGTCCTGGGCCACCCGGACTGGTCGAAGGTGGTGAGCCAGGCGCTGTGGCCCCACTTCATCATCTCCAGGGCCTTCCTGCTGCTGGGGGTGGCCCTGATCGGGACCACGGTGACCCCGTACATCCAGCTGTACGAGGCGGGGGCGGTGGTCGACAAGGGGATCGGTCCCGAGGAGTTCAAGTTCGAGCGGGTCGACGCCATCGGCGGGGCGTTGCTGGCGTCGTTCGTGTCGATCTCCATCATCGTGGCCACGGCGGCCGTGCTGGGGGGCACCGGGCCACTCAATTCGGCCGCCCAGGCCGCCCATGCCCTCGAACCGGTGGCCGGGTCGGCGGCGGAGTGGCTGTTCGGCCTCGGGTTGCTGGGGGCTTCGGCCCTGGCCGCGGCGGTGGTGCCGCTGTCGACGTCGTACGCCGTGGCCGAGGCGGTGGGGGCCGAGCGGTCGGTGTCGAGCAGCTTCCGGCAGGCCCCGCTGTTCCTCGGGCTGTTCACCGCCCAGATCGTCATCGGGGCGTCGGTGGTGCTGGTGCCCGGCAACCTGATCCACCTCATCGTCAACACCCAGGTCCTCGAAGGGGTGATCACTCCCATCACCCTCATCTTCATCCTGGTGCTCGCCAACCGGCGGAGCCTGCTCGGCGACGCCGCCAACGGGCGGGTGGCACGATGGGTCGGCGGGGTGGCGGTGTTGGCAGTGGCCGCGGTGGCGTCGGTCTTCGTGGTGCTCACCGTCCTCGGTTGGTTCGGCATCGGCTAGCCGGAGGTAAATCGTGTTTGCACCGACACCGTCAGACGGGGGAGGCTGTCGCCTTATGACCCCATGGGCCGGCACCACACGTGCCTAAGACCCCGCGCCAGAAATGGCACGAGATGGAGGAGTCCTGGGAGCGGTCGACCCACGTGGTGGTGCCACCGTCGGTGCCCGCCGCCCCGCCGGCGCCGGGCGGACTGCGGGTGGCCTTCCTGATCTACCGGGGGAACCCGCGGTGTGGGGGCCAGGGGGTGTACACCCGCCACCTCACCCGGGAGCTGGTCGCCCTCGGGCACTCGGTGGAGGTGTTCGCCGGGCCGCCGTGGCCGGAGCTGGACGAAGGGGTGGGGTTCACCCCGGTGCCCGGGCTCGACCTCTACCGGGAGCCCGACCCTTTCCGGGTGCCGCACCTCCGGGAGTTCCGGGACCGGGCCGACGCCCTGGAGTTCGGGGTCATGTGCACCGCCGGGTTCGGGGAGCCGTGGGCCTACTCGCTGAGGGCCCGCAAGCTGCTGGCCGACCGCCGGGCCGACTTCGACCTGGTCCACGACAACCAGTGCCTGGGGTCCGGCATGCTCGGGATGATCGACGACGGCTGGCCGTTGCTGACCACCCTCCACCACCCGATCACCGTCGACCGGCAGCTGGCGCTGAGCCACACGACCAACGGCTGGCAGCGGTTCACCACCCGCCGGTGGTTCGGGTTCCTCCGCATGCAGGTCCGGGTGGCCAGGCGGCTCCCGGCCATCCTGACGGTGTCGGAGTCGTCGAAGCGGGACATCGCCGCCCAGATGGGGGTGGGCACCGACCGGATGTCGGTCGTGCCGGTGGGGGTCGACCAGACGGTGTTCCGGCCGCGGCCCGGCGTGCAGCCGGTGCCGGGCCGGCTGATGGTGACGTCGTCGAGCGACGTCCCCATGAAGGGGCTGGTGCCGCTGCTCGAAGCGGTGGCCAAGCTGCGGACCGAGCGCGAGGTGGAGCTGGTGGTCATCGGCCGGCCACGACCCGGTGGTCGGGTGGACCAGGCCATCGAACGACTGGGGCTGCGTGGCGTGGTGCGCTGCGTCAGTGGCATCAGCGACGACGAGCTGGCCCGCAACTACGGCGAGGCCCAGGTGGCGGTGGTGCCGTCGCTGTACGAGGGGTTCTCGCTGCCGGCCATCGAGGCCATGGCCTGTGGCGTCCCGTTGGTGGCCACCACCGGCGGGGCTTTGCCGGAGGTGGCCGGCCGGGACGGGGAGACGGCGCTGCTGGTGCCGCCCGACGACCCCGGTGCCCTGGCCGGGGCCATCGGCCGGTTGCTCGACGACGCCGACCTGCGGGCTCGCCTGGGGGCGGCCGGGCGGGAGCGGGTGCTGCACCGGTTCACCTGGCAGGTCACCGCCAACGGCACCGCCGACTGCTACCGGGCGCTGCTCGCCCGGTCGGGGCAGGCATCGGCCCGTCCACCGGGTGGTGGTCGAGCGGGCGAAGGTCGAGTTAGCGAAGGTCGAGTTAGCGAAGACGGAGCGGCCGGCGGAGAAGGGACGGGGTCATGCTGACCGTCGACTACGACCGGCTGGGGGTGCGGCCGAAGGACCGCGTGCTGGACCTCGGCTGCGGGTTCGGCCGGCACGCCTTCGAGGCGGCCCGCCGTGGCGCCGCCGTGGTGGCCTTGGACGCCGGCACCGACGAGGTGACCGGGGTCCGCGACACGTTCGGCGCCATGCTCGACGCCGGCGAGCTCCCCCCGGGCTCGGCGGCCGGGGCGGTGCAGGGCGACGCCCTCCACCTGCCCTTCGCCGACGGCACCTTCGACCGGGTGATCGCCTCGGAGGTCCTCGAGCACATCCCCGACGACCGGTCGGCCATGGCCGAGCTGGCCCGGGTGCTGCGGCCCGGCGGGACCATGGCGGTGACGGTGCCCCGGTGCGGACCCGAGGCGGTCAACTGGGCGCTGTCCGACGAGTACCACGACGTCCCCGGGGGCCACGTCCGCATCTACCGCCGGTCCACCCTGGAGGCCCGGCTGTCGGCCACCGGCCTGGTGCCGACCGGCCCCCACCACGCTCACGGCCTGCACTCCCCGTACTGGTGGCTGCGGTGCCTGGTCGGGCCGACGAACGACACCCACCCGGCGGTGGCCGCCTACCACAAGGTGCTGGTGTGGGACATCGTCAAGGGACCCAAGGTCACCCGGCTGGCCGACCGGGTGCTCAGCCCGTTGATCGGCAAGAGCCTGGTGGTGTACCTCCGCAAGCCCGACCTGGCCGCGGTGCAACCGTTGACCGACCTGGCCGGCCGCAACGAGGCGGCGGCGTGACCGCCGCCGGTGACCGAGATGGCGGCGGCGTGACCGCCGCCGGTGAAGAGGTGCCGGTGACGGTCCCGCTGCCGGAGGTACCCGGCATCCTGGCGGCCTCGGACGTGCTGGCCACTGCGCACTCCATCGCCGAGGTGCAGCGGCCCAACGGCATGATCCCGTGGTTTCCCGGCGGGCACTGCGATCCGTGGAACCACGTGGAGGGCGCCATGGCCCTGTCGGTGTGCGGGCTCGTCGCCGAGGCGGAGCGGGCCTACCAGTGGCTGGCCGACCGGCAGCTGGCCGACGGGAGCTGGTTCAACTACTACCTGGTCGAAGGGGTGAAGGACCCGCGGCTGGACACCAACGTGTGCGCCTACCTGGCCGCCGGGCTCTGGCACCACCACCTGGTCACCGGCGAGGACGACCTGCTGCGGGGGCTGTGGCCCGTGGTGGAGCGGGGCCTCGACTTCGTGCTGCGGTGGCAGCGGCCGGACGGATCGGTGCGGTGGTCCCTGGACCCGGCCGGGCGGCCGGAGGAGTACGCCCTGTTGACCGGGTCGTCGTCGATTTACCACAGCCTCCGTTGCGGGGTGGCCGCCGCCGAACGGCTCGGCAAGGACCGGCCGGACTGGGAGCTCGCCGCCGGCCGGCTGGGCCACGCCGTCGCCCACCACCCCGGGGCGTTCGCCCCCAAGGACGAGTTCGCCATGGACTGGTACTACCCCATGCTCTCCGGAGCCCTGGAGGGGGACCCCGGCCGCGACCGCATGGCGGGCCGATGGGAGGAGTTCGTCATGGACGGCCTCGGGGTCCGGTGCGTGTCCACCAACGACTGGGTGACCGCCGCCGAGACCGCCGAGTGCGTCATGGCCCTCGACGCCCTGGGGATGGACGACACCGCCCGCCGGTTGCTGGCCGACGCCCAGGGGCTGCGGCTGCCGGACGGGTCCTACTGGACCGGCATGGTGTACCCCGACGAGGTGTCCTTCCCGGGGGGCGAGCGGACCACCTACACGGCGGCGGCCATGGTGTTGGCCGCCGACGCCTTGTCGAGCACCTCGCCGGCCGCCGGGCTGTTCCGAGGGGAGGGGTTGCCCGAAGCGCTCGACCTGGCTGAACCGCACTGCGTCGGGTCCGGGACGGCGGCCGACGGCTGCACCGCCCGGCTCTGAGCATCCGCTTCTCAAGGGTGTCCCTGGGCGTCCGTCGTCCGGAGACTACGTGCTACACTTGACGCACATGGAGACCATCGGGGTGCGTGAGCTGCAACAACACGCGTCGGCGGCGTTGCGTCGGGTGCAGCAGGGGGAGACCGTGGGGGTGACCGAGCGCGGTCGCCTGGTGGCAGTACTGACCCCGCCTTCCGCGACGACCGGAACGGCGGCCTTGATGGCCTCGGGCCGGGTGCAACCGCCTCGGCGGACCCCCGAGGAGCTGCCTGAGCCGGTTCCCGCCCGGCGGAGCACGGCCGACGTCCTGGACGAGCTGCGGGCTGACCGCTGACGCTCGGCCGCAGCCGTGGCTTGGTACCTAGACACCTCGGCGTTCCTGAAGCTGGTCGCCGCAGAGGCTGAATCGACGGCGATGCGGGAGTGGTTCCGCTCTCACACCCCGGTCTGGTCCTCCCAGCTCCTCCTCACCGAAGCTTGGCGGGCCGCTATTCGCCTTGACTTGCCCGACGACGTCGTCGAGGCGGCGTTGGCCACCATCTGGACGGTGTTGCCCAGCGCCACCACCTTCTATGCCGCCGGACGGCTATCGCCGCCGGTCCTTCGGTCGCTCGACGCCATCCACCTGGCCACGGCGTTGGAGATGGGAGCGGACCTGGAAGGGGTGGTGGGCTACGACGAACGGCTCATCGCCGCCGCCAAGTCCCACGGGCTCCCGGTCGTCAGTCCGGCGTGATCCGGCCCTATTCCGGCGGCGCCACCCGACGCAGCACCCGGAGGCTGCCGCACTCGCCATCCTCGGTCCACTGGCCGGACGCCACGGCGTCGCACCACAGCTCGTACGGCGGCCGGCCACCGTCGGCCGGGTCGGGGAACACGTCGTGGATGGCCAGCCACCCGCCGACGGCGACCCACGGGGCCCAGCCCCGGTAGTCCGCCCACGCCGGCTCGGCGCCGTGGCCACCGTCGATGAAGCAGAACGCCAGCGGCGTCCGCCAGCGACCGGCGACGGTCGGGGAGTCGCCGACCAGGCCGACCACCGTCCGCTCCAACCCGGCGCCGGCCACCGCCCGGCGCCAGTGCGGCAGCGTGTCCAACCGGCCGTCCGCCGGGTCCACCAGGTCAGCGTCGTGGTGCTCCCACCCCGCCTGGTTCTCCTCCGACCCCCGGTGGTGGTCGAGGCTGAACAGCACCGCCCCGGTCACCTCGGCGGCCACCCCCAGGTACAGGGTGGACTTGCCGCACCACGCCCCGATCTCCACGAAGGTCGCCCCGCCAGCGGTGCCGGCTCCACCGGCGCCCTGGGGAGCGGCGAAGGCCGCTCCGGCCCGCCGGGCGGCGGCCAGCAGTGCCGCCCCCTCGTCGTCGGGCATGAACCCGCGGGTGGCCCGGGCCAGCCGAACCACCTCGTCGGTGCGCCGTTCGATGGGGTCCTCGGCGTCCATCAGCGGACCAGACTGTAGATGTTGTAGGCGGCGAACCCCAGCAGGACCACCCCGCCGATGCGCCGGATCAACGACACCGGGATGACCCGCAGCAGGGCCTTCCCCCCGAACGCCCCGAGGGCGGCCACCGCCCACAGGGCCAGCAGCGCGCCGGTGAACACCGAGAACGGCTCGTGGTACTTCGCCGTCAGGTTCACCGTCAGCAACTGGGTCAGGTCGCCGAACTCGCCGACCAGGATCACCCCGAAGGCGGTGCCGGCGATCCGCCACGGACGGGTCGAGGCCGCCTCCTTCTCCGCCTCGGCCTCCGCCTCGCCCTTGTCCTCCTCGGCCTTCTCCGGCACCGCCAGCAGGTAGACGGCCCCCCCGAAGAACAGCACCGTCACCACGATCTCCAGCGTCCGGTGCGGCAGCAGCTGGAGCAGCCGGCCGGCCACCACAGCGAGGACCACGTGGACCAGGAAGGCGCCGGCGCACCCCAGCCACACCCAGGCGGGACGGCCGCGACTGCCCATGACCAGGGTGGCGATCATGGTCTTGTCCGGCAGCTCCGCCACCGCCACCAGGGCGAAGACGGCCGCGATGATCCCGATGTTCATCGGGTCAGTTGCTCATCAGGACAGGCGGCGATCGGTCATCAAGCTCCGGAAACGGTGCCCAAGCCCTTGGCTACTCCACGTCCCTGGCTGCTCAGGGCCTGGCCGAGGTCGTGGCGGTGCCGGTCGGCGAACGCCACGTTCACGGCCAGCCGCTCCAGCATCTGCTCCACCGACCGTTGCCCGCTCCGCAGCGGGTGGTCGGTCAGGAAGCGGGTGACGTCGTCGGCCACGGCCGGGTCCCCGCACAGCGTCCGGGCCCCGTCCAGCATCCGGCTGTGGCTGTTCACCGGGAACCGGTCCAGCAGCGTCGTCCACTGCTCCTTCACCCGGCCCCACACCGCCGGCCCCCCGACGCGGTTGGCCAGCAGGGCGGTCAGCAGGTACGGGGCGTTCTGCGTCCGCACCTCCGTCACCGCCAGGTCGAAGGTGGCCAGGCAGTGGTCGACGTCGGGGAAGGTGGCCAACGCCGACAGGTACCGCAGCTCCTCTTGCGGCGTCGCCGGATGCCGGTACCGGTCGGCGATGGCCTCGTAGTCCCCGTCCCGCACCTGGGCGGTCACCGCCTGGAGCACCGCCGACTCGATGTTCGGGTCCACCGCCCCAGCCGGCCCGCCGTCACGGGCCCGGTCGAACCGGCCGGCGGCTTCCGCTCGCACCGCCGGGTCCGCCCCCACGGTCCCGAGGGACGCCAGGGCCAGGGCCCGCAGCGTCGGCACCCGCTCCCCTTCGCCCTCCCGAGGCTCCCATCCCAGGTCGGCGGCGACCCCGCCGAGCAGGTGCCTGGTGGTGGCGGCCACGGCGTCCCGCCCGGCCTCCGGCACCACCCGGTCGATCAACCCGAGAGCCCCGGACACCACCGTCCACGTGCTCGGGTCGTCCCGGTCCTCCAGGCGGGCGGCCAGGGCGAGGAAACCCTGCAGGTCACCTCGGCCGGCCAGCACCAGCGCCCAGGTGTCGGCGAACAGGTTGAACCGCTCCAGCGGGTCCAGGTCGCCCAGCCGACCGGCCAGCTGGGCGAGGCCGTCGGTCCCGTAGCCGACCCGGTACACCCCCCAGCCACCGGCGTTCACCACCACCGGGGACCCGGTGCCGGCACCCAGCACCGAGGCCGGCACCGCGACGGGGTCGCCGCGCAACAGCAACCGGTCCGGCGGCCCGTCCAGAGACCGCAGCAGGACCGGCACCTCCCAGTGGTCGCCGATGGCGCTGGCCGCTCCGGTCCCGGCGGCCCCGTAGGCGAACGGCCGCTGGCCCAGGGTGCCGTCGGCCTCCGTCACCAGCGGGTGGCCCCCCTGGAGGATCCAGGAGTCCATCACCGACCGGACCGGCTCCCCGCTCTCCTCCTCGAGGGCCCGCCACAGGTCGGCGGTGACCGTGTTCCCGAACGAGTGCTCCCGCAGGTACCGCCGGACGCCGTCCCGGAAGGTGTCCGCGCCGAGGTACTGCTCCAGCATCCGCAGCACGCTCCCGCCCTTCTGGTAGGTCAGCACGTCGAACATCCCGTCGGCCTCCTCGGGAGACCCCACCGGGTACTCGATGGGCCGGGTGGACGCCAGGCCGTCCACCGCCAGGGCGGCCTCCCGCTCCAGGCCGAAGCTCACCCACCGCCGCCACGCCGGCCGGAAGGCGTCGACGCACAGCACCTCCATGAAGGTGGCGAACGCCTCGTTCAGCCAGATGCCCTCCCACCACTTCATGGTGACGAGGTCCCCGAACCACATGTGGGCGATCTCGTGGGCCACCACGTCGGCCACCCGCTCCAGCTCGGTCCTCGCCGCGCTGGCCGGGTCGACCAGCAGGGCGGTCTCCCGGAAGGTGACGCACCCCAGGTTCTCCATCGCCCCGAAGGCGAAGTCGGGGATGGCCACCAGGTCCAGCTTGTCCGCCGGGTACCGGATGTCGAAGTACCCGGTGAAGAACCGGAGGGCGTGCGCCGCCACCTCCAGGGCGTACGGCGCCAGGTGTCCCTTGCCCGGAGCGTGGACCACCCGGACCGGCACCCCGTCCACGTCGACCGGGTCCGTCGCCTCCAGCGGTCCCACCACGAAGGCCACCAGGTACGTCGACATCTTCATCGTCGGGCCGAACCGCACCACCCGCCGGCCGGCCGCCGCCGAATCGGGGCGCTCCTCGACCACCGGCGAGTTCGAGAACGCCGCCAGCCCGTCGTCGACCACCAGGGTGACGTCGAACACCGCCTTGCGATCCGGCTCGTCCCAGCACGGGAACGCCCGCCGGGCGTCGGTCGACTCGAACTGCGTGGTGGCGATCGTCCGGGTGACGCCGCCCTCGTCGGTGAACGTGCTCCGGTAGAACCCGCGGAGCTTGTCGTTGAGGACGCCGGTGAACGAGCACCGCATCGTCGCCGGGCCCGGCGGCAGCGCCCCCGCACCCTCTGGTTGGTCGCCGTCCGCCGCCTCCAACGTGAACGTCGCCCGCTCGGCCTCGTCGTCCAGTGCCACCGTCGCCGACCGGGTCGTCCCGTCGGCCAGGATCACCGCCACCCGGTCGATGGTCAGTTCGGCGGCGTTCAGCACCACCGTGTCCGTGGCCTCGTGCACCACCACGTCGATCTCGGCCGTCCCGGCGAACGTGGCCGCCTCCAGGTCGGGCACCAACGTCAGCCGGTACGTCACCGGCTCCACCGTCCTGGGCAGCCGGAACGCCTCGTCCGGGGTGCCCGCGGTGGGCTCGGCAGGGGAGATGGGGTCGTCGCCGGGGGCCATCGGCAGAGGCTACCGCCCGTCGCCCGCTACCCTCTCGGCCTGTGAGTGACACCCAAAACGGCCCCGACGGCGCTTCCCCGCTGGACCTTCCCCCGCTGGATGTGGTCGGCGTGGGTTCCCCCCTCGTCGACGTCCTGGCCACCGCCACCGAGGACGCCATCACCGCCGCCGGCCTGGTCCGCGGCTCCATGGCCCTGGTCGACCTGGACCAGGCCGAGCAGATCTACGACGCCATGGGCCCCACCGTCGAAGTGTCCGGCGGGTCGGCCGCCAACACCATGGCCGGCATCGCCGCCCTCGGCGGCCTGGCCGGCTTCGTCGGCACCATCGCCGACGACCCGCTGGGTGAGGTCTTCGTCCACGACATCCGGGCCGCCGGGGTCCTTTACCAGCCGGCGGTCACCGAGGCGTTCGGGACCGGCCGCTGCCTCGTCCTGGTCAGCGACGACGGCGAGCGGACCATGGCCACCCACCTGGGGGCCGCCACCACCATCGCCCCGGCCGACATCCCCGAGGACCTGGTCGCCCGGGCCGACGTCGTCTACCTCGAGGGGTACCTCTGGGACCTGCCCCCGGCCAAGGAGGCCATGCGCCGGGCCATCGCCGTCGCCCACGACCACGACGGATCCGTCGCTCTGTCCCTGTCCGACCCGTTCTGCGTCGAACGGCACCAGAAGGAGTTCCTCGACCTCCTCCTCGACGACGTCGACGTCCTCTTCGGCAACGAGGAGGAGGTCGTCCGGCTGTTCGGGGTCGACTCGCTGCCGGCCGCCCTCGACGCCGCCGAAGAGACCGGCCTGCTGGTGGCCGTCACCCTCGGCCCGAAGGGGTCGGTGGTGATGACCGCTCGAGGCCCCGTCACCGTCCCCGCCGTACCGGTCCCCGCCGTCGTCGACACCACCGGGGCCGGTGACCTGTACGCCGCCGGCTTCCTCTACGGCCTCACCCACGGGGCCGACCCCGAGGCCTGCGCCCGGCTCGGTGCCGTCTGTGCCGGTGAGGTCATCGGCCACCTCGGTGCCCGGCCACAGGCCGACCTGAAGGCGTTGGCGGCCGAGGCCGGGCTGTCCGGCCTTTCCGGGTGGTCGGAGCCGTCGGAGCCGTCGGGGCCGTCTGGGCCGCCTGGGCAGCTGTAGGGCCGGCGCGGATGTCACTCTCCATCGGCATCGTCGGCCTCCCCAACGTCGGCAAGTCCACCCTCTTCAACGCCCTCACCCGCAACGACGTCCTCGCCGCCAACTACCCGTTCGCCACCATCGACGCCAACGTCGGGGTCGTCGCCGTCCCCGACCCCCGCCTCGAAAGGTTGGCCTCCCTGTACGACAGCGAGCGGGTCGTCCCGGCATCGGTCACCTTCGTCGACATCGCCGGCATCGTCCGCGGGGCGTCGGAGGGGGAGGGGCTCGGCAACCAGTTCCTCGCCGCCATCCGGGAGACCGACGCCATCTGCCAGGTGGTCCGGGCCTTCGCCGACGACGACGTCATCCACGTCGACGGTCGGGTGGACCCCGACGGGGACATCGGCACCGTCAACACCGAGCTGGTCCTCGCCGACCTGCAGACCGTCGACAACCGCCTGGCCAAGCTCTCCCGGGAGGCCCGCATGCGGTCCGAGCTGGCGCCGGCCCTGGCCGCCACCCAGGCTGCCCGGGACGTCCTGGACGGTGGCCGCACCGTGTCCGCCGCGGCCGCGGCTGGCGACCTCGACGACCCGGCCGCCCTCGCCCACCTGGCGGACCTCCACCTGCTCACCGCCAAGCCGTTCATCTACGTCTTCAACGTCGACGAGGCCGGTCTGGCCGACGCCGACCGTCACGCCGCCCTCGCCGCCTTGGTGGCCCCGGCCGAATCGGTGGTGCTGTGCGCCCAGATCGAGGCCGAGCTGGCCGCCCTCGAGCCGGAGGACGCCGCCGAGCTCCTCGCCGGCTACGGCCAGGACCGGTCCGGTCTCGAGCAGCTGGTCACCGTCGGCTTCAACACCTTGGGCCTGCAGACCTTCCTCACTGCCGGCCCGAAGGAAGCCCGGGCCTGGACCATCCACATCGGCGACACCGCCCCCCAGGCCGCGGGGGTCATCCACACCGACTTCCAGCGCGGGTTCGTCAAGGCCGAGATCGTGAGCTACGACGACCTCATCGACGCCGGGTCCGTCCCGGCCGCCCGGTCCGCCGGCAAGGCCCGGATCGAGGGGAAGGACTACGTGATGCGCGACGGCGACGTGGTGGAGTTCCGCTTCAACGTGTAGCCCGGTCGGTCCCCGGGTCCCCGGGTTCCCGGTGGACTTGGTGCCCTCGGGCGGCGGACCTCGAGTCGGGCGGCCGACCTCGGGAGTTTGTTCGCGTCCGGCTAGCGGAGAATTGCGCTGACCAGCGGAAACGGGAGGGGACCCCGGCGAAAACATCGGCCTGTCACCTGGGCATTTGCGCATTCTCCCGGGGCTGGAACAGACGAGCGGTGGCCGATTCTCCCGTAGTGGGAATAGAGCACTTCACCGAGGTCCACCCGCTGGGGGGCGTTTCGCTTCGATCCATCCTGACGGTGCCGATGTGTGGCCAACACTCAACGTGTCCCAGCGGCCACGGCGTGCAGTATGGGCCAGAGGAGGTCGTCTCGGCCCCACGTGAACTCGTTCTCGCCGTCCATCGTGACCGGGACGTGAAGCCAGGTCTCCGGCGGATGCTCAGACTGGCTGGGAGAAAATGCGAAGACGACCAGTCGGGACCCTTCGGTGATGAAACCCCACTTGTTGAGAAGGGCCAGAACCACAATGAGGTTGGTGGTCTCCTCGTCCGGTCCGGCAGCGTGGTACCGCGGAGTCCTGAACGTGGGTGGCCGGCCGTCAGCCGTCGACGCTGAGGTGGGCGGCCGCAGTGCTGGCGGCGGGGCACTTGCCGGCGGCCCGGCCGCAGTCGGCCAGGCTGCACAGGCGGCACAACCACCCGTCGGGCTCCCGGCCCTTTCTCCGCTCCTCCATCCGCCGGGCGGTGAGCGTCGAGACCAGAGCGTCGACCAGCTGCGCCAGGGCCTGGCGGTCGTCAGCGTCGAGGTCGGCCAGGGCGTCGTTGACGACCCCGGCCCGAGCCTCGGCCACCCGCCGGCCCAAGGCCCGCCCGGCCTTGGTCAGCTGCACCGACTGGGACCGACCGTCGGGCCCGGGGGTCCGGGCGGCCAGCCCGTGGTCTTCCAGGCGGTTCACCAGCCGGACGGCGCCCGAGTGGGTCAGCGCCAGCACGTCGGACAGCTGCTGGATGGTGGCGCCGTCGAGGAATTGGGCCAGGGCGTTGACGGCCGCCGGCACCTCGCCGCGCCTCCCCACCACGGACTCGGTGGCCTCGGCGATCTGGGAAGCCAGCTCGGTGGCGAGGGTCCCAAGGGTGTTGGCCAGGTGTTTGTCCGCCGCTCCGGTGTGGTACATATGACTCGATCATATATCTGACGAGACGAGAGAGGAGTCAGCATGACGACGGCGGAATTCGGTATCGACAGCTGGGACGAGAACCCCTTCGACGAGGAGGGCCGGGTGGCCAAGCTCACGACGGCGTTGGTGAAGAAGCGGTACTCGGGGGCAATCGACGGCACGTCGGTCACCGAGTGGGTCATGGCCTACAACGGCGAGACCGCCGACTTCGTAGGCATCGAGCGGATCCGGGGCACCGTCGACGGCCGGTCGGGCACGCTCGTCCTCCGCCACGTCGGCCGGTTCGGCGACGGGGTAGCCAAGGCCGACCTGTTGGTGGTGTCGGGCACCGACCAGCTCGACGGGGTCACCGGGACCGGGTCGATGGTCGCCGATCCGGCCGGGAAGGTGGAGCTGACCCTCACCACGCCCTGACGAAGGTCCAGGTCAGCAGAACGGGTGCAGGTTGGCCCGGACGGCTGCGTCTACCTCTACCAGCCCACCAGCTCCGGTTCGGCATCGACGCCGCCCTGGCCGCCGGGTGAGCACCGGCCTGGCCCGGGGCGGGAGTGCCGGGTCAGGTCGGGCGCCTCCCGACCGGTCTTCTCGGTCGACCCGCTCAGCCGTTGACGGTGAACGGGGTCGTGATCTGGTTTCCGTCGGGGCCCACCACGTACCAGTAGCCACCCTCGTTGTCGATGGCCTGGCCGGTGATCACCCCCGGCTTGGTGTCCCCGTTCCAGGTGTACAGCGGGTGCCCGCCGTAGCTGACCTGCACGGCGCCGTCCGGTCGCTTGATCTCGTCGACCAGCGACTGCTTCAGCCCCTTGGCCACCGTCGGGGCCTCGTCGCTCGGCAGGACCAGTGGCGGCCACAGGAACACGCAGGTGGACGACACACAGGCGCTCGACGTCGCGGTGTCGGGGACGAAGTCGTAGAGGGTGTACCCCTTCCCGGTGGCCAACACCGGCCCCACCGGGGACGGTTCGGTCGACAGCGTCACCCCGTTGGTGGTGGTCGGGGTGATGCTGATGGTGGTGACCCCGGCCCCGTTGTCGCAGGCCGACAGCGCCACACCACCGGCGACCGCCAAGATGACGACGAACGCGGCGGGCGCCCGTCGTCGGGGCTCGTGCAGACGGCGGGACCCGGGTAGACGGTGGGACCCGAGCAGACGGTGGGTCACGTGGAGGCGGTCGACGGGATTGTCTGGCCGACCAGCCAGCTGAGGGCGGCGAGGCCCTGGGGGAGGGTCCAGGAGTTGTGGGCCTGGTCGTTGAGGTTCTTGAGGCCGCCGGCGTTCAGCAGCTTCCGGAGGCCAGGGGACAGCTGGCCATGCAGGTTCGGCGGCTCCACGGTCACGAACCGCTCATGGCCGGCCGGGTCGATGAGGATGAACCCGTCGGTGTGGTCGACGTCGAAGGTCAGCGGCTTCCCCGTCCACCAGTCCGTCTTCGGTGGGTTCTCCTCGGGGACCTTGGCGAAGTAGACGTCGAACGCCTTCCAGAACGCCCGCAGGTCGGTCAGGCTCCCGGTGAGCAGCGGCCAGTCGGCCCCGAACCGCTTGGCGTAGGCCTGCAGCCGAGCCGGCGAGTCCCGCCAGGGGTCCACCGACACCTCCAGGAACACCACCTTCTTCCCCAGCCCGGCGGCGGCCACGTCCTTCTGCATCGCCTGGAAGGTGCCGGTGATCAACGGGCACTCGTCCTGGCAGAGACTGAGGAACGGCGCCATCACTACGTACTTGCCGCGGTACGCCGCCAGCGTCGTCGACTGGCCGTCGGCGGTCGTCAGGGTCGCGGTCGGCACCGGCCGGTTCTCGACGATGCCCATGCTCGCCGAGGGTTCGGGGGGTGCGCTGCTGCAGGCGGCCAGCAGCCCACCGGCCAGCCCGACCAGGGCCACCACCGCGGCCACGGACCGGGCGCGCCGACCAACGCTCCAACCAAAGGGGGGTACCACCGACCCAATCCCTAGTCGACGCCGACCATCCGATACCAGTCACCCCACCCGGCGGTCGTGGCCGGACGGCCGCTTCCGGACCGGCGATCAGCCGTCGTCGCGGGGATCCGGGGGGAGGAACGTCAGTGGGAGATCGGCCAGCTGCACCAGCGTGGACGAGATCCACCGGGTCAGCGCCCCCACCACCGGCTCCAGGGTGTCCGGGTCTTCCAGGTTGGCCTCGTCGAACCGGATGGCCCCCTCGTAGGTGGCTTCCACCGCCCATCGCACCGCCGGCCCACCCGGGTCCGGCCGATCGGCGTCGGGGTCGTTCCGGACCTCTTCGACGGTGGTCGACGACCGGACCAGTCGTTCCCGCCCGAGCACCGGGCTCTCCGTCGGCAGCACGGCCAGCACCCGGTCCGTCGGCGGGGCCTCGGCCAACCGCTGGATCCGCATGGCCACCTCCACCACCACCTCCGGCAGCTCGGTGGGCGGCTCCCCGATGGACCAGCTCCGGTAGGCCGTCTGGCTCCAGGTGGGCCAGTCCACCGACAGGTCCGCCCGCACCCTCGGCGGTTGCTCCTCACCGGGCAGGCTGTAGCTGGTCTCCCACGACACGTCCCCCAAGAAGACGTCCACCTGGAACCGTTCCTCGACGGCTTGGCGTTCCAGCAACGCCCTGTCCAGCGACCGGCGGATGGCGCCGATGAGGTCGACGAGGAGATGGTCCAGCACGGCGGCAGAGGCTACCTTCCTCGTGATGACCACCCACCGACCGTGGCTCGACCGCCGGATCGTGGCCTACGCCCACCAGGGCGGCGCCTGGGAGTGGCCGTCGTCCACGCTGTTCGCCATCGACCGCGCCGTGGCGTCCGGAGCGACGGCCGTCGAGCTCGACGTCCACGCCACCGCCGACGGGGAGCTGGTGGTCTGCCACGACGAGACCGTCGACCGCACCACCGACGGCCACGGTCGCATCGCCGACCTCACCTTGGAGCAGCTGAAGCAGCTGGACAACGCCTACTGGTTCATTCCCGGCGCCGACGTTACCCCGGGTCGCCCCGACGGCGACTACCCGTACCGGGGACGGGCGGCCGCCGATCCCGACTTCTGCATCGCCACCCTCCGGGAGGTCCTCGAACGGTTCCCGACGGTGCCCCTCAACCTCGACATCAAGCAGACGGCCCCGACCGTGGCGCCCTACGAGGCCTCGTTGGCCAAGCTGCTGGGGGAGTACCGCCGAACCGACGACGTCATCGTCGCCTCGTTCCTCGACCCGGCCACCGACGCCTTCCGCCCGTTGGCCCCGACGGTCCCGACGTCAGCCGGCACCTTGGCCACCGCCGAGTTCTGGCGGGCGGTCCAGGCCGGCACGGAGCCGCCGGCCACCGAGGCCATGGCCCTTCAGGTGCCCGAGCGCTTCGGCGAGGTGCTCGTCGTCGACGAACGGTTCGTCGCCGCCGCCCACCGGGCCGGCCTTGCCGTCCACGTGTGGACCGTCAACGACGTCGACGCCATGGAACGGCTCGTCGACCTGGGGGTCGACGGCATCATCTCCGACCTCCCCACCACCCTGGCCCGGGTGCTGGCCGATCGGGGTGTGGCCTGGTCGGGCCTGGGTTAGACCTCCCGCCGGACCCGGGCTGGACCCTGCGGGAGCCGGACCGGACCCTGCCGGAGCTGGTGGTCAGCCGCGACCGCAGTTCGGCTTCTTGCCGTGGTTGGCCTTCTTCTTCGACCGCAACTTCCGCTTCACCGTCCGCTTCGACATAGGAGGGACAGCCTAGAGGACGGGAGTAACGTCAGGCGACGTGGTGGTCCGGTGACCGAGGTCTGGCTGCTGCGGGACGGTGACGTCCTGGCCACCACCGAAGTGGCCACCGGCTTGGCCGAGCGGGCCTGCGGGCTCCTCGGCCGGACCGACTGTGACGGGGCGGTGCTGCTCCGCGGCGGCCGCTACCTGCACACCGCCGGCACCCGGCTCGCCGTGGACGCCGCCTTCTTGGACCGGGACCTGGTCGTCCTGGCCACCGTCCGGCTGCCGCCATGGCGCTTCGCCCTGCCCCGGCCGCGGACCAGGAACGTCCTGGTGTCGTCGGCCGGCAATTTCGAGCGGTGGGGTCTCTGTTTGGGTGATCGGCTGGAGATCCGGGAGGTCCGGTGACCGATCCGCCCCCAGCGGGCCGGCCCGAGACGGGTCGCCCCCTGACGGGTCGGCCTCCGACGGGTCGACTGGTGCTGGTGGCCACCCCCATCGGCAACCTCGGCGACCTGGCCCCGCGGGCGGTCGCCGTGCTCACCGAGGCCGACGTCATCTGCGCCGAGGACACCCGGCGGACCCGCGCCCTGTTGACCGCGGTCGGCATCGCCGCCGGTGGCCGGCTGGTGGCCGTCCACGCCCACAACGAGGCCGATCGGGTGCCGCAGGTGCTCCGCTGGGTGGCCGACGGCCGGACGGTCGCGGTCGTCACCGACGCCGGCACCCCGGGGGTGTCGGATCCCGGGGGCCGGTTGGTGTCGGCAGCCGTCGCCGACGGGTTGGCCGTCACCACCGTGCCGGGCCCCTCCTCGGTGGTGGCGGCCGTGGTGGTCAGCGGCCTGCCCACCGATCGGTTCTGCGTCGACGGTTTCCTGCCCCGCAAGGGGGCCGAACGGTCCCGCCGGCTGGCCGACCTGGCCGTCGAGCGGCGGACCACCGTGCTGCTCGAAGCCCCCGGCCGTCTCGCCGGCACCCTCGCCGACCTCGTCGCCATCCTGGGTGGGGACCGGCCGGTGGCCGTTGCCCGCGAGCTCACCAAGGTCCACGAAGAGGTGTGGCGGGGCTCCCTGGCCGA
>Ga0134126_10000754_pt1 | contig 40645 bp, 31 predicted proteins | sample KB31752_FD_96881 | JGI IMG/M metagenome (GOLD analysis project Ga0134126, IMG submission 96881) | Terrestrial soil microbial communities with excess Nitrogen fertilizer from Kellogg Biological Station, Michigan, USA - KB3-175-2 | ecosystem: Environmental > Terrestrial > Soil > Unclassified ...
TAAATCTAAAACACCAAACTATTGCTTTAGCAATAGCCAGATGCCTCACATTTATTGATTTATTTAACTAACTTTTTAAAGATCTACTTTACCGACTCTGCTTCGCAAAACCGCACCCGCTTTTTAAGCGAGAACCGGATTATACACATGCCTTCAGGCAATTGTCAAATCTATTTGTATATATTTCAAATTAAGATCTAAACGCCACCAAAATTAATTTGTTCTTTTACCCAAAAGTAAAAGCATAAGCTTCTAAATTTGGCTCGGATACGTCTATCTCCAACAAGCCGTTTGCTACCTTACCTTGGTTAATTAGCTCATATAGCCTATGTCCTTCTACTGTAACTACACCACCCGGCGCATCTTTTCCGGCAGCAACTCCAACTGGATTACCATTTAGTTTGATTGTCAGGCTAATTGGCTTCCCAGATGGGTTACCCAAAACTAAATAAACATGACTGGCCGTAAAATTAAGCTGCAGCCTGGTGTGCGCCTCCTGAGAAACAATGCGCTGTCCCTGAATCAGCCACCGCCCAGATAATGCCCAATGATTAGCAGGTAAAACCCCTGGCAAGGAGTAGGTTTGAATTGTATCTGTGACAATATTTTGCGCACCATCAAAATTCTCACTACGCTGGTAACCCAGATAGGTTTCAGGTGTTTGTCCAGGATCAAAACTCGGAGTATCAGCGCTGCTGGCAATACTACGATCTAAGCCCAGTAATACACGTATATTATTCTCGGTTACATCATACTCGCCTTCACCAAAGCTGGTATAAACAACATTACCGTCTTTATTAATCAAATAATGCGCTGGCCAATAACTATTATTGTAATTAGTCCAGGTATCCAGATTATTATCCATGGCAACTGGATATTTAATTCCGTGCCTGGCAATAGCATTTATTACATTTGCTTTATTTTTCTCAAATTCAAACTCCGGTGCGTGCACCCCCACAATTACCAGCCCTTTAGCCTGATATTTCTGATACCAGTCATTCAAATATGGTAAGGTACGCAAGCAGTTGATACAAGAATATGTCCAGAAGTCAACCAGTACCACTTTGCCCTTTAATGCATCAATACTAAGAGGCTTATTATCTGGCGTGTTTAGCCACATATCCGACGCAGCAAATTGCGGAGCTGGATACGGTTTATCCAAAGCTTTTTGTATTTTATTTTGTAATACAACTTTAGTAACAGAATTATTCACGACCGAAGGAGAGAATAAATTCTTAGTATCAAATCCCGAAGCGATAAAACCAACTGCCAATAAAACCAATATACCAAGAGTTTTATGTACAATACCTGGATTAGTATATAAAAACTTTAGTTTAGTCATTAGCTTTCTCCCGGTCAGTGAAATAACCAGCATTGGCACACCAGCACCAATCGCAAAGGCAAGAATTAAAAACAAAGCATTTAAACTATTTTGCTGGCGGATTATTTGCACTAATGCAACAGCAAGAATTGGTCCGGCACATGGCGTCCACACCAGACCGATCAGTATACCGATTAGCACGCCACTTAAAAATCCATCTTGGGCATGAGAGGATAAGCTAGCGCCAGAAGAAGCAAGCCTCCCCGTTAAACTGCTAAACTTACTTAATAATGATTCTGATAACATTATAATCCCAAAAATAGCAAGCAAAAATAATGAACCATACTTGATATAATCAAGGTTAAGATGTAAAACTGTAACTAGTTCGCGGGATAATAAAGCAAAAATCGTAAATGCCAGAATGAATCCAACAATAATACCAAAAGGACGTCGCCGGCCTCCATCAACAGAGGTGGAAAGCACCAATGGCAGTACTGGCAGTATACACGGTGAAGCAATTAAAGCAACGCCTTCGATAAATGATAAACCAATTTCAATTAAATGCATAGTATTCTCCTACTATTATATTTAGACCTCGGGATAATTATAACATGTAACAAAGTTAATTTATATTTGCATTTTTGGTGAATCAAGACGTATAATATGCTCCTCAAATACGGAAGCTTGGCAGAGCGGTTGAATGCAACGGTCTTGAAAACCGTCGAGGATGCGAGTCCTCCGTGAGTTCGAATCTCACAGCTTCCGCCATTTATATTTGACAAACAACACGTAAGCATGCCATAATGATGCCTTACTCAATCGCGGGGTGGAGCAGCTTGGTAGCTCGTCGGGCTCATAACCCGAAGGTCGTTGGTTCAAATCCAGCCCCCGCAACCATTTCAACTGGTTACAATCTGTAACCGATTCAGCAGTATTTAAACTAAAAACCAGCCGTTCATAATTCCCACCACTTAATCGGCGTAACAATTATAACACTCTGATTTTATTATTTTTTGCTCTATTCAGCGTACTTATTTATATCCAATATTTGTCAACCAGTCACGAATGAATTATTTTAAAATCCATTTACGAAAACATGTGCCACCAGTAGCATCAATATAACCAGCCTGCTGCAATTGTCTTAATTGCTTTCGAACTCCAGATTCTGATAAACCAGTATATTGAACTAACTCAATCGTTGTTAGCTCTTTATTTATTTTAAAGAGTTCTAAAATTTCTTTCTGCCTGTCATTCAGGAAGAAGCTCTTAATTACAAGTGGTGTTACCGCTTTTTTGATATGAGATTGGTTGCGCGTAAATATAACAGTAAACCAATTCTCATTATAGGTAAACGTAACATCACCTTTACCAAGAAGCGCAATACTATCCTTGATCTTCTTTATTCCAGTACCTACTTGCTCCACATAATGAGCACGAACCAACATATCGGCAATACCAGGATTCCGCTGCACACTTTTAAAACCAAATTCATCACTATGTAAACCAGATGGTAAACCACCAAAGCTTGAAACCTCAACTCTATCATCATAAACCTCGACCATGATTTTAGAAGTATCAGTAAAATAGTATTTATGACAAAAAGCATTCGTGATTGCTTCACGTAAGGCTATATCGGGAATCTCTGGCACATCTTCACGTTGAATACTTTTAATCACATATTCAACATTAGTATTCCGCTTCACAAAATTAACTGCATTATCTATATTGTCTAACATATTGGTATCAAAATCCTTACGGTCTATAATATGCAATTTATCAATGCCCTTAAATAGAACGCAGGTGCATATTGCCTGACGAAGCTTAAAATCAAGTGTTTTAGCAAAAAATAATACTCCCAAATTGGTAAACCTACCATCATCAATTAAGCAATGAAGGTTCTTTAATACTTGTTGTGGTGCAATCGTATCAGATATCCTGGCTTTTTGTAAAAAATTCTTATATGCAACGACATCAAAATCATTGTCAAAAGTAGCTGATTTATGTATTTTTTCATCAAAATATATCGCACCGCTACGTTCAACCATTTCTATAATTTCATCACGGCTAAGTTTTTGGCTATTTGGTCCAATACTGCTCCCGCCTTTGCCAAAAAGTGTTGCCATTTGGTCTTGTGTAAGCCAAACCGTTTCATCCTCTAAGGCTACATCTAATTTAATCTGCCCATTATCACTTTGATATATTAGAAACTGACTTTGTTCTATAATTTCCTTCATAGACTACCTTTATAATTAAGTATCCATATTTAAGCCATATTTTATTACAATTTACTAATAAAGTTTTGCGAGAATTCGCAACGCACAGATATATGCTGCAGGCAGAGTCTATTTTAAGGATTTTGAAGCTTAAAATATTTACATATTTTACTTTTTTTCATACTCATTTTGAATATTCTTGAAGTTTACTTCTTTTAAATTAATTTTTGCCGTGTTTGCTGTGGGCCTTATAAGATTGCATGCGCTGTTGACAAGCCATAGAAGAGCCTCTTTGCTTTATAGGCATAGTAGTTGTACACTCACCATCTCTATATGTACTTGATGCTCCATTTTCAGTAACCGCGAATAACCAATAGTTTTCTGGTTGAAAGATTGCTTCCCACTTATTGCCATTTTTTTGGGTAACAGAAATTTTCTTTATATGCCCGATATTATCCAGAATAAAATTATTTGTATTTCCTAAACTTGTATATAGTAGCGCACTCTCATCTGACTTGCACCATGCAACTTTAATTTTACCCGCACATGTTCCAAGCGTCATCGTAGATGCAGAAGCGGCTCCGATTAATAAAAGCATGGCTAATATACTAGCGGATTTAGATTGCCACGCCGTGTAGAGCAGGGCTCGCAATGACTGTACATATTGATAATTATGTTTAGGTGTGATATTATGCAACATTCTTGTATATCTCTTTTATATTCAATTCAATAAATAATAGTTGGATGTATTTATCTACAGTGATAAAATACTCCACCCGAACCATACCCTGTTTATCAGAGTAGATAGATTTGTAAAAGCCTACCTGGTTTTTTACCGGAGCTGCCGTAATTTGGTCCAACCAATTAATCGTAACCATAAGCTTATAATGTGTCTGCGGTACATCAGATAGTCGTATGCAGAAATCACTTAAATCACAGTAACGACCTTTAGATTTACTATATTTTCGCTCTATCTTTTGAATTTCTTTAAAATCAGGGTTGTTTTGTCCTAATGCAGTTAGATTACCACAAAAGTCTGCAACAACATTTCTAGCTAAATTAAGCTTACGCTCAGTTGTGTACATTTACACCTCCAATAAATACAACTAGCGAAATTATACCATAAATGCTATTTATAGTATGTAGAATTATAGCGTGCAACTGTTTAAAATAACGAAATGAAAAACTCAAATAAAATGTTACAAAAAATCGCAATAAACGTTCGCAATACACGAAATAGCCTTAATATTTCACAAGAAAAATTAGCTGAATTAGCCAATTTACACCGGACTTACATAGGGCAAATTGAACGTGCAGAAAAAAATTTAACCATTACCAGCCTGGAAAAAATCGCAAATGCTCTAAAAATAGACATTCGTGATCTATTAAGTTAGGCTGAATAACCTAACTAAATAATTAGTTTTATTCTTAAATAAAACTAAGGTTTTATTAATCTTATTTTTCCAAATTATCTGCTTAACATTTCCATTTCTTAATTTCAACATTTAACATTTTGCCAATATTTATTCAATTAAATCAACCTGTTACGCCGTGGGTCAAATTTTCAACATTTAACAATTTGTATTTTAACATTTAACATTTTAGTTTTTTCTTCATTTTCACTCACCTATTAATAATTAATCAAATAATAAGACCTTTGTAAAAATTTCTTTAATATAAATAACTAAACATTAACTGTCCCTGGTAAGTATTGCCGCCCTGTTGCCCCGACTGGAACAAATAACCAAAACCACTAAATATGGTAAAGCCTTTTATCTGTGGAATATTATAAGTTATTTGTAGATCATACTCATAAGATGCTGGTTGTGCCGTAGTTGAAAAGTTTTCATAACTTGGCCCTATCTGCAAACTCTTATCAAGCAGGTTTAGTGACGGAGCTATCTTATAAGCGCTTCCCGCAGATCTTTCAACCATCCCTAAAAGCCATCCGGTAGTATATAAAGGATCTGTCGCCAGTCCATACGTATACGGAGATACCAGACCGCCTCCAGCGTAGGCATTACTGCCACCCCATATATTATTATATCCTAGCTGCAGCGAGAAAATATTGTAGTTAAATCCAAACTGAGCCCCAACAAAATTACTATTTACTGCTCCAATCTGAGCATTATTAAATACATTGTTGTTACCATCACCATTTCCATCTTCAATTCCACCCTGTAGTCCAATGGTAAAACCTAACTCCTTATTCACATCCAATTTTAGTGTAGTATCGGCATACCCCAGGTTGGCGTAATTATTAAACTGATAACCCCAAACCCGAAAATTATAATTATTTGATGGGGTAGACCAATTAGCTCCCAGCGCTATAGTGCCGGAGCTGCCATCGGCACCAACATTCGGCAGACCTCCAACATTGTAGGTTTGATTAACATTATAAAGGGTCTGCTGACTGAACCCGGTTTGACCCAAACGCTGTGAAGCATTTAATGCTATTCCACTTAATAGCCACCCACCACCTGGATGAACATTTACCACAGCACCCTGATAAGTTATCAGACTAAGAGCATTATTCTGATAATAAGTTAGCCATGGGCTATTATTAACCCCAATCCACCCTATATCAGCCTGCACAATATTACTGTATTGATATTCAGCAAATAATTCCTGCGGTGTAATCTGCGTGTTGACTGGCAGCCCCTGTGCCTGTAAGCCAGGCTGAGACGGGTTTAAGCTACCAAGCGGAATCGGATTAGCAAAAGTCAAAAAACCACCAAAAGAAAATCCGGCAACCTGTCCGGTTTGGGCGAAGATATTGCCCGCATAACCAAAATTATCTGCTCCAGCTTGATTTACATAGCTTGCTGCACCAAACACATTATATGCCCCATCGGCAAACCACTTTTCCGCTACATTTTGTGTTTTTAGCTGGCTTTCACTAACATTTTGCGTTCCTCCACCACTTGGCATTCCTACATAAGGGTTTTGGGTATATGCCTGCGCAGATATGTAGGTTGCTGCTGGTGGCAGAATCTCTTCGGCTATCGCAGCATGAGCTACTAGCTCGTTATCTGCGGCATATGTCACAGAAGAAACAATAAATAATATAAAAATAAACCAATTTTTCAACTTTACCTCACGTAAGTCCATAAATATGGATAACCCCTTATTGTTATCCATAGTATAATTTAGTATTATAAAAATAAGGGTTAACTTTTAAATGCGAATAAAAAAATTAACAACTATAGTTACCTGCTGTTTCGTTTTTAACCTTCCAGCTTATTCATTTGCTTATAAACCTGCCGCTAATGATATAGTCGGCATTGAGGTAGTTCACCCAGATACCAATGATAAAATTGGTAATATGTTGTTACAATCCGTAAGTTTAATTGGCATACCATATAAATGGGGCGGAAATACACCTAGTTCTGGCTTAGACTGCAGCGGTTTTATACGTTATATCTTTAAAAAATCTTTGGGTATAACCCTGCCACGAACAGCGAATGAAATGGCAAATCTGGGTAGGGCAATTCCATTAAACCAATTAGAACCGGGTGACTTGATTTTTTTTAGAATCTCTGGTCCACGCCGTATTTCCCACGTTGGAATGTATTTGGGTCAAGATAAATTTATTCAAGCACCCAGAACCGGAAAAGATATTGAAGTCTCAGAGTTTAATCAATTCTACCGAAGTAAATTTGTAGTTGCCAAAAGAATGGTGCAGGAAGATATTAACGAGAATGATCAGACAGTCCTAAGTGACATTCGCAATGAAAGAGATACCTTTGCTGCAAAACAACTTAGCACAAAACACTCAAAAAAGCCCCCGAAACACCGTCGTACAAAACATAGAAAATAACAAATTCACTCAAAGCACTATATTTTACCATGCCACATTTAGCTTTAGTGCAACTACCTGGGCTACTCCAGTAATATTACTTAGATTGGGTCCACCTTGATTTATTGCCGCAGATGCCGCGGCATCCGGATTATTAAATGTTGTTACATAGTCCCAATATGGAATTAACGCAATATGTTCAGATAATTTGATCCCCAGACCAATTTCATAAGTAATCGCCGTCTGGTTAAGCGAGCCACTAACCGGGACATTGGTCATTGTTGCTGAATTAGGACATGAACCGGTTAAGTTATTAACTTGATATCCACCCCAGATATTCACATACGGAGAAAATACCGGTGTTGCCTTAAATGCTAATTTTCCACCAACCAATAGCGCATAAGTAGTTGAATCTATATGATTACCATTGGTATCGGTATACACCGGCCCCATATCTTCCTGTATATTTATCCGCACATACGGCGTAAGATCAATTAAATTTGTAGGATGAAAATTATAACCCAATATCCCCGTAATACCGTAACCCTCTGGTGGGGTTTCATTTGATGCAGGAATGCCAGGTATGTTTGGATTTGCCGTTACATAATTATACCTACCGTAAAGCCTGGCTTCATAATAAATATCATTGGACAATGTTTGGGAAAAAAATCCGTAAATATTGGTTCCATTAGGTAAAAATTCAAATGCGCCACCAGCATTTGAAATTGTTTCATGTTTCGGTGCTGTTCCCACTATACCCGAATACCCGGATAAAAGCTCAGATTCATTTTTGGCTTCTGGAGTTGGCGCCAATGACTGATTAGAGTTAGTAGATGCAGATGGAGCAGCCCAGGCTCCCCACATAAAGGTACAACCAATTAGTAAATTTTTTAATTTAAACAGCATATTTAATACGTTCTCAAATAAATGTTAAGTTTCAAACATCTACAATCAAACAAATTGAAATCACCGGGTAAATAATGAGAATGGGCCACATGGACGCGTCCATCGCCCATAAATGAGTTGCCAGAAAGCTAAACCGCACCTATGGTTTCAAGTTGGTTGAATGTGCAGGCCCGTATTTTAGCATAACCCTAACTTATACCGCAGATTTTTTTTAATAATAACTTCTTGTTCAGGCTGGTATATAATTACGCAATATACTATGTTTGAGGTAATACTCCATGATTCGCTTAGGTGTTAATATTGATCATATTGCAACCATTCGTAATGCGCGCGGTGAAGCTTTTCCTAGTGTCATTGAAGCAGGATTAATTGCTGAAACAAACGGTGCAGATTCAATCACGGTACATTTACGTGAAGATCGTCGTCATATAAAAGATAATGATGTAATTTTGCTGCGGCAAACTCTAAAAACACAGTTAAATCTTGAAATGGCCGCAACTCATGAAATGGTAGAGTTTGCTCTACAGGTTCGTCCAGACTTTGTCTGTCTGGTCCCAGAAAAGCGGGAAGAGCTGACTACAGAAGGCGGCTTGGATGTTCTTGGTAATTTAGATCATATTGGCAATGTAGTAAGTATCTTGCAAAAGAATGGAATAATTACTTCTTTATTTGTCGATCCTGAAGAACAGCAGATAACCGCCGCTAATGACTTGGACGCACGAGCTATTGAAATTCATACGGGTAGTTACGCCAGTTTAAAAGCTGACTATTATAACAGTGATCAATTTTTTCAAATTAAAGATATGGCTGAATATGCTTCTTCATTGGGTTTGAGCGTAAATGCCGGACATGGCCTTAACTACCATAATGTAAAACCAATTGCCCAAATTCCACAAATGCATGAATTAAACATTGGTTTTGCTATTATTGCCCAAAGTGTTTTTTGGGGATTTCCTAAAGCTGTTAGTGAGATGAAAAGATTAATGCAAGAAGAGCGTAATTAAGCAAATCAAGGTAGTTAAACTGAATGGCAATTTATTCTATAGGACATGATATCGTTGAAAATAAGCGAATTGGCGCTTTACTTGAAAAATATGGTCCACGATTTATAAATAAAGTGCTATCTGCAAGTGAAAAAGAAGTATTAGAAAAAAAGTCAGATATAGTAAAATTTGTAGCTAAACGCTTTGCCGCCAAGGAGGCATTTGCCAAAGCATGTGGAACTGGGTTACGTGACCCAATATTAATGCCCCGAATCTCTGTCTGTAATAATGCTCTTGGGAAACCATATTTTGTTTTGGATAGCACAATACTTAGCTATTTGGAAACATGTAATATCAGTGAATTTCACCTTTCCATTAGTGATGAGGTGATGTTGTCTAGCGCGTTTGTCGTATTAGAAAAGGCGTAACACCAGGGCTTATCAACTTGATTGAGAACCCATGCTCTGTAATTATAGTATATCACCATCCCATAATTGTTTTAAAAACTGCTCCCAAGGTAACGCCGTGATTTCACCATATTTTGCAGGAATGGGGTCCTGACTCACCAAATAATATTTTTTTAATTTATTTTCTTCGATCAAATACGTTAAGCCCCTAAAATGTTTTTCTGACACCTTTTCGCTAGATTTTATTTCAACAGCTATTTCATTTCCAATAATAAAATCTACTTCGTACCCTTCAGTTGTTCGCCAAAAGCATAAGGGTAGTTTTTTTCTTGTATAACTTAGATAAGCACGAAGCTCCAACGCAATAAAATGCTCAAACGCCAGGCCAAATAAATCTGTTTTTGGCGATAGTGAAGTAATTCCTGCAAGTTTATTTTTAACACCAATATCAAAATAATAAAATCTAGCCGTTGAAGCCGCCTTTCGCTTTGTGGAATAAAGCCATGGTTCAACTATGAACCCTAAAAATGTATCTTGTAGAATTTGGTAATATTCACGCAACGTTACACCACTCACCCAAGCATCATTCGCAATAGACGAGAAGTTAAGTGTATTACCACTTGTTAATGCAGATAATTGCAAAAAACGACTAAAGGCTGGCAGTTTTTGCACAACCGCTTCTGCTTTAATTTCTTGTTCAAGGTAAGTATAAACATAGGCTTCTAAATCTTCGATAGGCTCTTCGCTCAAATAAATCATTGGTAGCCCACCGTACTGCAAGTAGCGTTGCAAATCAAAATCAATAATCTCATGAAATGTAAGTGGGAATAGTTCAGCCTGCCTGGCGCGTCCGGCTAATAAATTAATGCCTATTTTTTTTAACTTTCGCGCACTACTGCCAGTTAATAAAAAATTATGGTGTGTTTTTTCAATCAAACGGTGCACTTCATTTAATAATTCGGGTACACGCTGTATTTCATCAATAACAATAATTTTTTTATCCGGCACAGATGCAATCATAAATTCCAGTTGACTAGGGTTTTCTAAAAGTCTCGTATAGTTTACAGAATGCAATAGATCAACAATAAGTGCAGAATTGCCAAGCTGTTGTTGTATTAATGAAGACTTTCCTGTTCCACGCGGACCAAACAAAAAATGCGACTTTTTTTGGATAAGCTGTTTTAAATCAAGCGTTCTTCGTATAAACATATTAACCTCACAATAATACCGAAAATCTAAACCCACACTTTAGATTTTAGCATAATTTCTAAAGCGTCGGTTTATTATTTAGTGAAGCGGTTTTTGTTATATTAGAAAAAAAGCATGAATAAATTCATGCTTTTTAATTTGAATATGTGAGAAGTTACTTGGCCGCTGTAGCAGCGAAGCCTTTGGAAGCAGAACCTGCTTTTTTAATCGAGTTTAATGTCGCTGTTGTAGCAGCTTCAACATTTTTATTTGCAATCGTTGATACTTGTGCAGCGACCTTTTCCATTGTTTCACTAGCTTTGTTAGTAGCATCAATTAGTTTTTGTACTGATTCCGTCGCAGCTTTTGACCAGCTAGGATTTACTTTTGCAACTTGATCAATTGAACACAAAATTGAATCACTAGCATTTTTAAACGAAGTACTTGCTGCATCTTTAAATGATACTTGTGATTTGCTCAATACGTTAAACATTTCTTTTGTTTTTTCTAAAGTAGTTTCTACTGAAGAAGTAGCAAAATCTTTAATTGCAGTTGTTGCCTGAGCAGGAGTTTTTGCACCAATTAGATTTTTTGTTGCGTTTGTAGAGCATTCGATAAAACAGCTCGCAGCTTCACATTGTAATGCAGCAATCTTTTGTGCATTTTCTAATGAACTATTTGCAAGTTTAGCAAAAGCACTAAGTGCAGTTGAATAGTTTTCAGTTACATTCGCAAATTGTTGTGTAAGTTTATTCATTATTTTTCTCCAAAATATAAAATTAAAATTATTAAATCTCTACATCCGTTATTATGCTGCATCGCACAATGTTTTGTCAACTAAATTTTATGCCCTTTATACATCAATGTTTCTGGCGCGCAGAGCATTCTCTTCAATAAAGTTTCGTCTTGGTTCTACATCATCACCCATTAAGGTACTAAATACATTATCCGCAGCAATTGCATCTTCAACAGTAACCCTAAGCAGACTACGTACGGTTGGATCCATGGTCGTATCCCATAGCTGAACCGCATTCATCTCTCCCAGACCTTTATAACGCTGTATACCCAGACCTTTTTTTACCTCATTCATCATCCATTCCAGACCTTCGCCAAAGCTACTTACAACTTTGCTGTTATCACCTCGCCATACGGTAAGACCAGCAACTTTAATTGAAGTAGCAATTTCTGAGGCATTAACAATTTTTGCATAATCCGAGCTATCCATAAAATATCCATCTAAATTGGTAACTACATGGTTGCCATGCTCTGTCCTGGCAAATTTAATTCTATATTCATTACGAACTTCATCAAAAAATTTTTCTATTTGCACCTTGCCGCCCAAATGCTCTTTAAGGCTTTTTATGGCAAAATCAGTATCTTCTTCAGTTTTTACACTTAAGCGTGGTAATAGTAAAAAAGCATCTAATATTTTTTTATCAATAAAGCGGCTATGCATATCAATAATATGCTGAGCTTTTAAATAATGTCCGGATGCCACTGCTAGTTTATTTTTTTCAAGCAAAGTCGCGCCATCGGCACTAAATTTAGCATCATTAAGAGCTAATTCTATTAAGTACTGGGTAAGCGCATCTTCATCTTTAACATAACGCTCATTCTTACCTTGCTTTACTTTATATAACGGTGGTTGTGCTATATATATATGCCCACGCTCAACAAGTTCCGGCATTTGACGATAGAAGAAAGTTAATAATAGTGTTCTAATATGCGCGCCATCAACGTCGGCATCGGTCATGATAATAATTCTATGATACCTTAGTTTATCCGGATTATATTCTTCCTTGCCAATTCCAGTACCCATTGCAGTAATTAAATTAGTAACCTGTTCTGATGCTAACATCTTATCAAATCTGGCTCGTTCAATATTTAGAATCTTGCCGCGTAGTGGTAAAATTGCCTGAAATTTACGATCCCGTCCATTTTTTGCAGTACCTCCGGCTGAATCTCCCTCGACAAGATATAGCTCACATAATGCCGGATCTTTCTCCTGACAATCAGCTAACTTACCTGGTAACCCCAGTCCATCCAACAGGCCTTTACGCCGGGTTAATTCCCGAGCCTTACGCGCAGCCTCTCGCGCTCTTGCTGCATCTATAATTTTATTACAAATAATTTTTGCTTCAATTGGGTTTTCTAGTAGGTACGTCTTTAAAGCTTCGCCAATAATATCTTGCACTACCGGAGAAATCTCAGAAGATACCAGTTTGTCTTTAGTTTGAGAAGAGAATTTGGGATCTGGAAGTTTTACCGATAAAATACACGCTAAACCTTCACGCATATCGTCACCAGTGGTTGTAACTTTGGCTTTTTTGGCTAACTCGGTTTCTTCAATATATTGATTTAACGTTCTGGTCATTACATTACGTAATGCGGATAAATGTGAACCACCATCACGTTGTGGAATATTGTTGGTAAAGCACTGCACGTTTTCCTGATATGAGTCATTCCATTGCATTGCAACTTCAACGCCCATGCCATCGCGTTCACCAGTTCCATAAAATGGAGTACTATGTAATACAGCTTTATTCCGATTGATATAACTAACAAAGCCAGATACTCCGCCAGAGAAAGCAAAGTTTTCTTCTTTACCGTCATGCAGATCAATCAAGGAAATTTTAACACCGTTATTTAAAAAAGATAATTCGCGAAGACGTTTTGCCAAAATCTCATAATGGTAAAGGATGTTGCCAAAAGTTTCACTGCTTGCCATAAATTGGATTTTAGTTCCTTTTTTGCCATTGGCATCGCCAATAACTGCTAAAGGGGCAACAGGTTCCCCAAGACGGAATTCCATTGCATATTCTTTGCCGTCTCGCCAAATTGTCATCTTCAACCAATCGGAAAGGGCATTCACTACTGATACACCGACCCCATGCAAACCACCAGATATCTTGTATGAGTTGCTATCAAACTTACCACCAGCATGAAGAACTGTCATAATAACTTCGGCAGCTGATCTTCCTTCTTCCTCATGAATATCGGTTGGAATACCGCGTCCATTATCTTCAACGGAAACCGAATTATCCTCATTAATCACAATGTTTATAGTGTTACAATGACCAGCCAGAGCTTCATCAATTGCGTTATCTAATACCTCAAACACCATATGATGTAAACCAGAACCATCAGAAGTGTCCCCAATATACATACCCGGGCGTTTTCTAACCGCATCTAATCCCCGAAGTACTTTAATACTACTACTATCATATGCTTGATCTGTCATGCCGTATCCTTCTTATATTTTTTAGCTACATATTATAGCGCATTACTCACCTATTTTGTAGCGTTTATGCAATGCTTGTCACAAAACGACTCCAAATCAGAAGGGAGAGTTGATTTTATAATCAATTTTTCCTTGCTTATGGGATGAATGAACTCTATATAACATGCATGTAAAAACATTCGTTTTAATCCATTTTTAGCCAGAAGCTTGTTTTTATCAAATTCACCGTACTTACTATCCCCTGCTATTGGATAGCCCAAATGCTGCAAATGTACCCGAATTTGGTGCGTTCTACCCGTTTTAATATCAGCTTTTACCAAAGTAAATTCATCACATAGTTTAATAACACTAAATATTGTATGGGAAAATTTACCATTCACCGGATCAACTTTTACCCTACGTTCACCTTCGGCAGTTAAATATTTAAATAGAGGTACTTTTACATTTCTAACCTGATCCAGCCACCGCCCCAAAGTTAGTGCCAAATAATGCTTATTTATCTTACCGTTTCGAATAATATCCTGAATTTCAACTAAAGCATGGCGTTTTTTGGCCAAAATTAGCACTCCAGATGTATCACGATCTAGACGATGAGCCAATTCCAAAAATTTAGCGCTTGGATAGTTCTGCCGTAATTGCTCTATAACGCCAAAGCTAACCCCGCTGCCACCGTGACAGGCAACACCGGCTGGCTTGTCAATAATTAGAAAGTAATCATCTTCATATAATATAGGAAAGCTACCCTCAGGAATTACGGGTGCATTTATTGCTGCTACTTTTACGGGAGGAATTCGGATTATATCACCAATTGCAACTTTTGCAAAAGCATCGCATTTCTTATTGTTGATTTTAACTTCTTTGCTACGGATAATCCGGTAAATATAGCTTTTAGGCACCCCTTTTAATATTTTGGTAAGTAAATTGTCCAGCCTTTGGTTCTCATCTTTTTCGGTAACCGTATAAAAATTTACTTGATTTTTGCTTAATATACTCATTTTAGTTTATAATATCACCTTAGCTATATTGTTGTACTAGCATAATTTTAACGCACATTACACTAAAAATGTAATAATCGTCAGCTATAAAGTACATAATGATAGCTATTTAAAAATCTTGGGTAGGAAAATCTGGATCCGTTTTAACTAACGAATTTTTGTATCACAGGTATAGCAAATCCTGTGTAAGCAACAAAAATAAATTTAGTCCTGCCAAAAATTTTAATGCTTGCAGCTTTTAAATAGGAGAATTTGCAGGTATACAATAGGGAAGAATTCTGGAAAAAATTAAACCAGATTCTAAAATAGTACCTTTTTGTACAACTCACTTTAAATAGCAACACACAAGACTGTTTAATAGAGTAATAATGTACGCCAATATCTGATATTTTGGATAATATGCCATAAATTAATTTATGTGCACAATCGGTTTTATAAAATAAAGTAAATTGTAAAACCATGTTATTATATTAAGGAACATTTTATCGTCTAAATATAATTTTAGACTTGTAAGGCAATATTAAATATAAGACAACATACTAATGATATAAACTATTGGCAAATAAAAAGGTACTTTTAAATTTTAATAGTGCGTATATAACGCACTCTAATTAATAAAGGTACATACATATGAAAAGAATGTTATTTAATGCAACATTTCAAGAAGAACTAAGGGTTGCAACGGTTGAAGGTCAAAAATTAATTAATTTTGATATTGAAACCTCAAGTAAAACACAAAGACGCGGGAATATCTATAAAGGTGTTATTACCCGTGTTGAATCTTCACTAGAAGCTTGTTTTGTCGATTACGGCACAGAAAAACAAGGCTTTCTTCCTTTTAAAGAAATTGACCCACACTATTTACCAGAAGTAGGTCGCGCACGCGATTTATCCAGGTTGCATGCTGGTCTGGAATTGATCATTCAGGTGGAAAAAGATGAGCGCGGAAATAAGGGCGCAGCTCTTACTACATTTGTCTCACTTCCAGGGCGATATTTAGTATTAATGCCAAATAGTTCTCGTTCTGGTGGAATATCACGCCGCATTGATGGAGAAGAACGCGAAGAGTTAAAAGCCTCATTATCCCAGGTAGAAGTGCCAAATGGCATGAGCATCATTGCCCGTACTGCCGCTTTGGGTAGGGTTCAAAAAGAACTTCAATGGGATCTAAACTATTTATGCAATTTATGGGATGCCATCACAACCGCATCACAAAATAACAAGGGAAGCTTTTTGATTTATCAGGAAAGCAGTCTGGTTATTCGTTCAATTCGTGATCATTTTTCACCTGATATTTCTGAAATTTTGATTGATATGGAAGACATATTTGATCAGGCTAAACAATTTATGGCACATGTAATGCCAACTTTTGTTGACCGAGTCAAACTATATCATGATGACGTTCCGCTTTTCTCCAGATTTCAAATTGAACACCAAATTGAATCCGCTTATGGCAGAACAGTAACGCTTCCATCTGGCGGCTCTATCGCCATAGATCATACTGAAGCTCTAACAGCAATTGATGTAAATTCAGCCAAAGCCAATAAAGGTTCGGATATCGAAGCAACGGCATTTTCAGCTAATATTGAAGCGGCAGAAGAAGTTGCCCGTCAATTACGTTTACGTGATTTAGGTGGTTTGGTCGTTGTAGATTTCATTGATATGGAAAATATGCGCAACCAACGCGAAGTTGAAAACCACTTCAAACAGCAATTAGGTCTTGATCGGGCACGTATTCAAATGGGTAAATTATCTAAGTTTGGTCTATTAGAATTATCCCGTCAACGTTTATCAGCATCTCTTGAGGAATCAACGACAATAACTTGTCCACGCTGTGAGGGAATCGGCTCAATTCGCGGGGTTGAGTCTAGCGCAATTCATATTTTACGCATAATACAAGAAGAAGCAGTTAAAGGTCATAGCTATTTATCTGCACTACATGTTCAATTGCCTGTCACTGTTGCCACATATTTATTAAATGAAAAACGTGATGACGTTCTGAAAATTGAAAACCGTTTGAAAATTAAAGTTGTATTAATTCCAAATGTACATTTAGAATCTCCACATTATAGAATTCGTAAAATTACACAAGATAGTATAGAAAGTCTAACTGGCAAAGTAAGTTATAACTTAGTTGAAAATGCTGAAGAAACTGGCTTAAGCTATCAAACTACGGGTAAAGCAGGAAACCCGCCAGATGCCAAAGCCATAGTAAAAAATATTGCGCCAGCGCATCCAGCACCCACTATATCAGCTAAATCTTTTGTGAGTGGTTTAGTTACTAAAATAACCAAATTATTCAAGCAATCATTTACGGCTGAGAAGAAAGAACCAGCTCCAACTAATACGGGCAATAGCCGCTATGAACAACGTCAGAATAATCGAAATCCAAAAGGTAACAGATCCAGACCTGTTGGACAAAATCGTAGTAATCATAAAATTCAAACCGTACGTCCAAATGCTCCTAAGCCTGCGGAAAATAACACTCCAAGCGCTCCAATGGAGAAACCAGCTCCTACGAGTACTGCACCTAGAAACACTAACCCTCGGTCGAATCAATCAGAAGCAAGGCCTGAAAATAATCGTGGTGATAGAAACAATGATAGAAGAGCAAATACAAGACCAGCCCCTGCTGCTCCAAGGCAGCAGCAGTCATTTGCAGCCCGTCCGATAGAAAACCAGGTTTCACCTCCGCAGCCCTCAAATAATACTGCGGTAGGCAAGCCACCGGTAAATCAGGAATGGCAAGAAACTAAGCCAATTATTGTAGTCAAAGAAGAAGCATCCAATGCTGTAGCTAATCCTATTCCTACAAAAGCCCCTGAAGAGATTGTTAAAAAAGAAGTCAAAGCGGTAGTTAATACTATTACAGAGCCAATTGATTTGGGAGCTCTACAAATGGTTGCAACTGACCAAAATTTGGCCAAAACTATTGTTACGCCAAAGATCAATGTGGAAATTAATACAAAGCGTTTCAATGATATTGCCGCCAACCAACAGGAAGCTCCACGTCAAGAAAACATAAATTATGAGATAGTTGAAACCAAGGCTTAACAGTAAATGCCACGTCATTGCGAGCGGAGCGTGGCAATCTACTGCTGAATTAAAGTAGTCTCTTAGATGGCCCATAGTTATTAACTATCATTGCACAGAACAAATCCCATTAATAAACAATGGGGGCCTTATACCCCCAATTTTTATTATTGAGGAAACTGAAAAATGAAATTTTTATATCAATTAATCTCTGTTATTACTCTATCAATACTGCTTTTTAGCTGTGGGGTTGGCAGCGGATCTGGCAATAACAACAACACACCCCAAACACTCACCGTACCTCTGGCTTATACCTTAACAGGTGGCTTAAATATGCAAATTAATGTTGCTAATAATCCAATCTCGGTTTTAGTAGACACCGGATCTGTTGGTTTACGCATCCTTAAGAGCTCACTGAGCAGCATGTCTGGTATCACAGCAACCAATACACCAGAGAGCTATGCCTATGCCAATGGAGTCTTACTTACTGGGGTAGCAGCGAGCGCTCAGGTGACAATTGGTGGTATTAGCACAATAATAAACTTTATGTTAGTTAACAATGTAACATGTCTGCAAAATATTCCCAATTGTCCTTCGGGCAGTTTTCAACCAAATGGTATGGCTGGTATTATGGGAGTTCGTCTGGATGTTTCTAACACGTCCGATGGAATATGGAGCCCTTTTGGTCAATTACCAGGTAATTTAGCCAATGGCTTTATTGTAACTGGCTACCCATCATCTCCATCCGTAACTCTTGGTTTAACTACAAATAACAGCATTGGTTTTAATTATATTAATTTAACCTCTATCGCGCAATCTGTGTCTAATTTTGCTCCATATAATCTATGGAGTGTCCAATTATTTGGTGGTGTCAGCTTTCCACAACCTGATCCCAATAGTAATCTAAACACTCAAACAGAAAGCGGTCTGATTCTCTATGATACCGGAACATCAGCTGTAACAATTTATAACCTGCCAGCAAATGAATCAGGTATTTTTGCTAATAATGGCTCCATTCAAGTATACCAAACCTTAACCACGGGAAATAATTTCAACTGGGGAATTACAACCAGTACCGTACCGTATGTAAATTTAGCCGTTAAATCATCCCAAACGTCCACGCTTTCAGTTAATACAGGTAACGCACCGTTTACTCAATTGGATGTTTTATACAATATTCAAAGTGGGCTTATTGGTTTTCGTCAGCATGTAGCAATTACTCAGCAATCACAAACCGGGCAAATGATTTTTAGCGATAGTTACAATTGTCTGTTGTTACCGGTGTGCAGTGCTGGTCAAGCAGCCAGTTTAAGCTGTGTTAGTAGTTCGGCATATCAAAGATGCCTTCAATTGCAAGGCCTGACTCAATCTGGTATTGGTTTAAATGATAGCAATAACCTGTATATATCAATGTTTCAAAAGCAAAAGACTATTTCAGGCATCCTCTGGCCAATGTGGATGACTATTAACGCACCAACTACTTTATTTGCAGGGTTTAGCATGACTTACTCACCGGATCCATCTGCGGTGAATAATCAAATTGGTTGGCCGGTAAACAGTCTCAGTCTGCAACAACAAGCTTTTGCATCAGGCAGTTCGTCTACGTGCTTACCTTATACCAATAACGGAATTCAAAGTTTTTCACCATGGTTATCTCATTGCAGTACTTTTACACAATGGGCCGAAAGCACAGTATTTAATGTCCAGGTACCACCAACCCAACCACAGCAAGGGCTTGGTTATGACTGGTGTGGTTTAGCCAATAAAAACAATGCTGGTTTAACCGCAGGTAATAATGGATGGAGCAATGTAACAACCTCATCACAATCGGTTGCAGCACCTGTTGCCGCGCAAATATTAGCAAATCAGGGCTGTGCGGTAGTGGTTAATTACTTTAATACAACAGGTGCCGGACATATTGCTGTTGTATTACCAAGTACCTGGCAGGTAGCTGCAATATTACAAAATAGTAGTAATTACCCATTAAATGTATTGGTATCAGACAGTACATCTTTTCAGAATTTGTTGAATCAGGTTGGACCTGAAGAAATGCAGGCAGGATTGTTTAACTTTCAGCATACGGTTGTATTCAATGGATTTTTTTCTGAGTTAGTTACGCCACAGGACTATAACACTTTGGTGTATTTTTATAACCCAGCATCTTGCCCAAATTAACCCATATTTCTATTATCCTCGCGAAAGCGGGGATTTATATCATTCCACGGCCCATTTCATTCCCGCGAACACACGCGTGTGGGAGGCGGGAATCTCCTCCATTAAATCCATGAAAATTCTTATAAATTAAGTTAACTCTTTCTCCAAGATCTGCTATAATTCTTCGTGTGTTGCACATGTAAAACCGTCGTCGCAGCAGTGCTTAAAATTCTAAAATTATCTAATAATATATACAGTTTTTAGCAACAGTTAATACCAAACTCAAAGAATAAATATATTTTTATGGAGAAAAAATGAAAACAAAAAAATTTACATTGCGTGGTTATTTATTTAGCATCCTTGCATTATTTTTATGCATGAATGTAGCACAGGCAGTTCTTGTTGATCAAATGTACAAGTGTACTGTTCCTAGTGCAGACAATGAGATTAATTATAAAATTACGTGGATGGCTCATAACAGTCACGTTTATTCAACATTTGGTATAGCAAACAGTCATCCGGAAGATTCATCTGGTTATTTATTATCCCTGAGCATGCAAAGCAGTGATTTTCGTAATCATTGGAATATTACACGAAATAATGGGTGTTGTGGTAAAAAAACATGGAATATTCAATTAACAGCCGAAGGTAAATCCATAATAGATGCAAAAAATATAAACTGTAAACTTATAATGTTTGACCAATCATTAGCAACACGTACCGAGAGGTTCTATAATACTGCTACGTCAGATTATTCCTTAAAATATATGGTTGACGGTAACCCAATTAAACTGGTTGATACCAATTTAACACAATTAGATATTACTGAAGATGATGACTGTTCAGAAGAAATTTCAGAAAAAACTGGGCTAGTGACTAAGAGAAGGTGCTGTAGTAAAGGTATGTGTAACATATTATGATGAGCGCGGTAATAATTAAATTTTAATACCTTGCTGCTGCTTAAAAACAGCAGCATCATACCTCTCATCTACTTTTATTATATTTGCTCACTTTTTCCCTAAGACCTCAGCATATACAATTACTAACTAAAACCTTGTAGATTCCAAATCCAATAAATAAACGGCTATAAAACTGGCAAATTTAATTGAAAATATTTTACGGTAGGGTTTGTATTTAGGTAAAAATCCTGCACATTCACATTATATACGTTATTTATGTGATCACTTCCACCAAACACAATTCCTCTACTTAAAGAAATACCATCCATATTTGGCATATTAAAGGTCCACAGTAAACTTCTAACATCTCCACCTACGGGTGTCTCCCCATGTCCCCACAGATCATACAATGGATCACCCTGTTTGTCTAGTGCATATACCTTGATATTATTTTCACGACAGAATTTTAATAGTAATAAATAACGATTATTTTCTGGATGACTTTGATCTTCGTCTGGAAATTTACCCACCCAAATTGCATTTTTAATAATTACATTATAGGCAGCTTGATATTCCTGACTATTAATATCTGCGCTTAGAAATGTGTTTATATCTTTCTGATATTTTTGATCAAACATCTCTATTCCCAGCCAATCAAATTTAGAAGATTGCATAACACTAAAAAGTTGGTTATACCTGTCTATATTGCCATGTACAGGATCTGGCACCAATAAAATAGAGTTATTAGTAGTGCTAAATTTAACCACATCACTCACTCTTTCAACATTAGTGGTAGGTTGCTGCAATTGTAATTTGTCGTTTATTAAATTTTCATAATTGTAGTTATAATTTGTAATTAGGTATTGCTCTGTAACACCTAGTGCATTCAATGTGGTTTTGAATGTACGCAACGCCGATATTAAATCATCAATATTATTAACTTCAGGTTTCATATAATTAAATCTGGTTTCAATTACCTTATTATTCAGAGTAAGATTGCGATTAAAATAAAAGTTAAATACTAAACCATCAGGCATTTGAACTGCAAGATAATTATTTGAGTTAACCAATATCCTTGCATTAACTGCTAAAAAATTTAAGGCAACATTATTATGATTGAGATTGCCATTTAGCAAATATAATCCGTAAAAGTCGCTTAAATATTGATTTGAAGCAGATGCATAATCAAAATACTTATGTACCGATTTAAAATCATCATTATTTGGAAAAATTTGAGCAAGCCAATTTTGGTCAGCAGCATCCAAGGTTGTGCCCTCGCTCGCACTTCTATTGGCAGTACTACTTGCTCCACTTACACTACTTCCGCTGCTGCCACCGCTGCCATTACATCCATAAAATGCAAAACCAGCAATTAATAATACAAAAATACATCTTTTATTCATATACTAAATATCTTTTAAATTATCTTATAAATTCATCTTTTTTAATACCGAATGGTGTACAATAATGCTTGCCGTACAGCAATGTAGGGCAGTTGGTACACATCCTTTATGGAGTTGTACCTAAATTCCGTAAGGATGTGTGTAAGTAACATTTTTGTGAAAGGACACATCGTGTTAAGCTTGGCTTTAACAGCGGTGGGCAGTTTCTTTTTAATAAAAAAAGTCGGTATAGGTGCTTGTTTCATATACATACCTATCCGACTTCATTATAAGAAGAAGCGCCAACACGGTAAGACGCTTTAAATACTTACCGGATGGATAGGGTGTTACTAGCACCCTATTCTTCTACCAGTATTGTAATCCAAGTATCTGTCACTTGTCAAATTTAATTGCAATTTTAAGTCTTTAACCCTCCACAAATCGCCTTTGTGGCTATTGCACTCGGTAGCTCTAGAAAATGGCATAATGCCGTTTGTGGCGGTTTATAAAGGGTAAAGTATATCGTCCCTTAGCTGTTACTGATATTATTTAGCATCTACTATAAACGGTTTAGGCTTTGAATCTAGGATTTTTCTGTGGATTAAGCGCTATACATTACGCCAAATAGTTCCTGTTGGTTTATCTTCTAAAATAATACCCATGGCTAATAAATCATTGCGAATTTTATCTGCAGTTGCAAAATCGCGATTTTGCTTGGCCAGCTGACGTTTCTTTATCTGTTCTTCAATTAACTCAGAAGAAATTTCACTACTTGAATTAAAGAAATCTTTAACTTCCCTATCCATTAAACCAATTTTATCTGATAACAGAACCAATAGCTCTGCTAAATCCCTATTTTGCTCTTTATTTATCTGACTGGCAATTTCAAATAAAATACTAATCGCTAAAGATGTGTTGAAGTCATCATCCATTGCCTGCTTAAATCTATTAGCGTACTCAAGGTTCCAATTGATGTTTGCTGACCTGTTAACCGTGTATGGCTTGATTGCAGTATACAGCCTGGTCAAACCCTGCTTTGCATCAGTTAATCCATCATGAGTGAAGTTTAAGGGGCTACGATAGTGAGTGCGTAGCATAAAAAAACGTATTGTTTCTGCATCATATTTAGCTAATACATCCCGCAGAGTAAAAAAATTACCCAGAGATTTAGACATTTTCTCATCATTAATATTTAAAAAACCATTATGCATCCAATAATTGGCAAATTTACACTCGTTATGCGCTTCACTTTGAGCAATTTCATTTTCATGATGCGGAAATTGCAAATCTTGCCCTCCCCCATGTATATCAAAATTTTTACCCAATAGCTCTTCACTCATTGCCGAACACTCAATATGCCAACCCGGACGTCCATTACCAAATTTAGACTCCCAGAATGGCTCCCCTGGTTTCGATGCCTTCCATAACACAAAATCTAAAGGATCCAGCTTATTAGTGTCTACTTCAACCCGTTCACCAGCACGTAAGCTATCAAGTGTCTTACCTGATAGTTGCCCATAGCCTACAAATTTTCTAACTACATAGTACACATCACCATTATTTGCCCGATACGCATAACCTTTTTCAATCAAGCTCTCAATTATTTTTAACATTTGCGGAATGAACTCTGTGGCTCTTGGTTCTAAATCAGGGCGCATTATGCCCAGTTTGTCAAAATCTCCATGCATATAGTTAATAAACCTACTAGTTAATGCATTTATATCTTCTTTATTCTCTATTGCCCGATTAATTATCTTATCATCAATATCAGTTATATTTTCTACGTAGGTTACAGCATAACCTGATGCGATAAACCAACGCCTTATCATATCAAATACAACGGATTTTCTGGCATGTCCTAAATGACAATAATCATAGACAGTTTGTCCGCAAACATACATTTTTATCTTATTTGCTTCAATTGGTACAAACTCTTCTTTTTTCCGTGTAAACGAATTATAAAATTTCATTTTTATTCTTTCTTCAGAAACAAAAACGTCATCGCGAGCGAAGCGTGGTGATCTGTTTTTTTATTTGCCCAGGTTTTTTTTTAATACACAATAATAAAAACCATCGCCATTATTATCTGGCAATAATTGCAACTCACTTACAACTTTAACACCATCTAATTTCTGTTTAAAAAAACTTATGTTTTCCTGATTCTCTTCTTTAAAAATAGAACAAGTTATATAAACCATATGACCGTCATTCTTTAATGTATTCCACAAATTTAATATAATATTTCTTTGTGTTGTTACAAAATTTCTTATATCATCTAATTGTCGATGAAGCTTTATATCCGGATTTCTTTTTAATGTACCGCTTGCTGAGCATGGTACATCGGCAATTATGGTATCGAATTGTTTCTTATCCCACCAATCTAATTTGCTGGCATCAGCACATATAGTGTTTGCATTTAAATTTAATCTGGTTAAACTTTGCCGTACTTTATCCAATCTATTTTTATCAATATCCAGTGCTAATAAATTAACTTTATTATTTTCTAATATTTGGCAGGCCTTACCACCTGGAGCACTACATGCATCCAGTATATATTGGTTGGCACTAAACTTAATAACATTTTTTAATTTTTGTGCGTTTGTATCCTGAATAGACACATACCCTTCTTTAAAGAAAGGAATTTTTTCTACTGCAATTGTACTATCAAGCATAATAGCATCATTAACTAATTTGTAGCCAATATTTTCTTTGTCCAAATATTTTATATACTCATCTGTTTTAATTTTACTTGGATTTATTCTTAAAGATATCTTAGGTTTTCTATTTGAATATTCTATTATCTTTTCCCAATTATCTGGATAGTCTTTTTTTAGCTTAACTATTATCCATTCCGGAAAATTATATTTATATTCTAATTTACTTGCTAATTTTTTTTCTAGCTCAGTTTGTGTGCGTAGGAAGTTACGTATTATCGCATTGGTAAAATTTTTAATTTGTATATTTTTGGTTAATTTAAAACTTAGGTCAACTATATCATTGGTAATTGCATATGCGGGTTTTTTTGTATGTTTTATTTCATAGAACGCAATTAATAACAATATCTTTATTTCTTGTTGTGGTTCATTTTTAGCTAGATCATTTAAGATGGCGTTAAGAATAAAGTAATAGCGCATTACACCATACGTAATGTCTTTTATCTTACTTACATTTAAGTTAGTATTATTTATATTTTGATTAAAAACCTCGTTTAGATTTTTACCGGATTTAACTTCTGATAGAATTTTAAGACTTATACTTAACTCAGTAGATGCAATATTTTCATTATTCTGATTTTTATCTTGTGCCTGAGCCCGGTGATTTTTTCTTAATTCAAACTTATTCAAGTGTGCACCATTTATAATTTTTATATGTTTCACATGAAACATTTGTTAAAACTCTACAAGTAAGTATATGTTTATAACACTTACTATCCGTACTTCATTCAAGCTAATTAGTATAATTCTGAACAGGGTAAATATATACTATATTAGTTTATATTGATTCGCGCCTTAGTTTATCTTCGGCTATGACCAGGACCAGAATGACAATTATTCAATTAATGTTTCACATGAAACATTTGTTAAAATTCTATCAGTAACTCTTGGTTAATTTTATTAATACAGTTGACTGTGTATAAGTAAGATGTTAATCTAGTCAAAATATTTGGCCATTGGAATTTTAGGTTAAAATGACGTAATTTGCCGTTAAAAAACCAGTTGTGTTGAGCGATAGCGAGTTAACTGGTTTTAGCGTAAATTGCGTTGTTTTAGCCGTAAAGAAATCCCATCGGTCTTGATTATTTTGCTTCCTTTTTTGATCAAGCAAAAAATGGAGGCCCGGTAGGTGGCAACCTACATTATTAAAAATAAATATAAATTCTTTAATAAATTAGTGTAGATTCACACTTACTAGGAAATGACAAATGCTTATTAAATGTTTCATGTGAAACATAACGTAAATAATTTACCAGTAATTCTCAACAGCCATATTGCCTGGCTTACCTCTCCGTGATATTGCAAGTCCACGTTCAGCTAAAATCTTTCTGGTCTCATCAACCATCTCAGGATTACCACAAATCATTATTCTACTGTCAGACACTGTAATTGGCACGTTAACATATTGTTCTAGTTTGTTATTTCTTAATAAATCAGTTATTCTACCGTATAAATTTGCACCGCTCTCTTCACGAGTAATTATTTTTATATAAAGCAGTTTATCTTTAACCATATCTGCATAATATTCATGCGTAAAAAAGCTATTTATTAAGTCTTGGTAAGCTAATTCTTCTTTAGTCCTAACACAATGTACCAATATTACCTTATCGTACTGTTCCCAAATAGTAAAGTCATACATTATTGAAATAAATGGTGCCAATCCTGTTCCAGTAGATAAAAACCATAGATCTTTACCATTTTCAAACCTATCTGTAGTTAATAATCCATAATTGGTTTTATCAATATGGATTTTATCTCCTACATTTAAATTCTTAAGTATTTGGGTAAATTCTCCATCTGGAACGATAATAGAGTAGAACTCTAGCTCTTCATCATAATCAGCAGATACAACCGAATATGGTCTCCATACGATTGTACCGTCTTCTTTGTCTACACCAAGTCTGGCAAATTGTCCAGGAATAAATTTAAAACTTTCATTTCTACTTGTTTTAAAACTAAAAAGATGATCAGTCCATTTATGTAAAAATGTAATTTTTTCTGTAGTGTATTTATCAGGCTTTGACATATAAATTAATTCCAAAATTACTTAAGGCATAATTATCTCATAAAATACGGTTTTTATTTAACTATTTGATAAATATTTTAATAGTATTTTATTTAAAAATCTTATTAACATTACTATTTTTTTATTATATATTATATAATTTATAGTTACTATTACTTAGCTATAATTCTGTTATTAACTTATTTAAATGTAAATAAATCAATAATTTAAACTGTGGATAAAATAATCATCAACTTTACTTAAGCTTTCTAATGATTTGTTAATAACTTTTTGAGCTAACTTTCTTTTGTGTATAGTTTAGGATTACTAACAAAGTATACAATAGTTATAAACATGCTTATGTTAATAAATAATAGTATAAAGCGATAATTAATATATTTAAATAAAGGATTATTTCTATTTTTTAATATAATATGGTTAATAAAGGTTAGATTATTAGTTGTATAATAAATAAACTTATTTCCAACATGTTTTTTTAGATTCAACCTAGAAAGTAGGCAAAGTTATGTTAACTAATAGAATTTACTACCATAAAGCTAATTAAGTTATAATGTATACTTCTACAAATTTCAATATTAATAGCTGTACTATGAAAAAAATTCTAATTATCCGTCTATCTTCCTTAGGTGATGTTATACACACATTTCCTATGGTTTATGACATTAAAAAAAATAAACCAGAATATGAAATAGATTGGTTAGTTGACGAAAATTTTAAAGATATTGTTAAACTAACCCCTAATGTAAATAAAATTATTTCAATTCCATTGAGACGCTGGAAAGCCAATAAAATTGCGGCTATTTTTGAGTTCATAAAATGGAAAAAATCGATTAAAGACAGAAATTATGAACATATTATTGATGCTCAGGGTTTAGTTAAAAGTGCTATATTTACCAAGATATTTAAAGGAATTGTGCACGGACTTGGCAAATATTCAATAAAAGAAAAATTAGCCAACAGATTTTATAATTATAGCTATGAAACAGGTAGGGAATACCTGGCTACAACAAAAAATAGACTTTTAGCCAGTCAAATATTTGGCTATAAAATAGATATAGAAAAAGTGAATTTTGGATTGACGTTTAAAAGTAAAGTAAATCCTATTAAACCTAAATATGTGGTGTTTTTTCATGCTACATCAAAAGATAGTAAAAAATATAGCAAAAATAATTGGGCAACGCTGGCAGATTATTTAGTTAAAGTATACAATTTAGATGTTGTTCTACCTTATGGGAATGCGGATGAAAAACTTGATGCAGAAAGCATAAAAAATATAGCTGAATCGAGTAAAATCACAGTTTGTGAGAGAATATTAAATTATAATGAAATTGCAGATTTAATTACACATGCTCAATTTATCTTTGGTGTTGATACCGGATTAATACATCTGGCGAATGCATTAAATAAAAAATTAATTGCAATTTTTACTGATTCAGACCCACAAAAAACTGGAGTTTTTGAATCTGGTATAGCCAAAAATATTGGTAGTCAAGGTAAGGCACCATTAGTTAGTGATATTATTGATTTGTTTGAAAAGATTAAATAAATGAGATATATTTACTCTTTAATATTATACATACTCATGCCTTTGCTTCCGCTATATCTAAAAAAACGCGGAAGAAAAAACTGCGAATATAATTATAATTGGCATGAAAGATTTGGTGTTAATTTAAAAAACATAATTGACAAACCAATTATATGGATTCATGCTGTTTCTGTCGGAGAAATTAGAGCTGCTGCAAGATTAATCGGGTTAATTGAAGAAAAATATCCCCAATATCAAATATTAGTGACGCAAATGACGCCAACTGGTCGAGCAACCGCTAAAAGCTTATATCCAAATGTAATACTACACTACATACCTTACGATTTACCTCATGCGGTAATTAATTTTTATAAAACATTTAAACCTAAAATAGGTTTAATTATGGAAACTGAAATATGGCCTAATTTAATTCATTATGCGGACAAATACCAGACGCCATTATTTTTGATAAATGCCAGATTGTCGATAAAATCATTTAGAGGGTATAATAGAATCAGGTTTTTGTTAAAACCAATACTGAATAAATTTAGTGCAATTTTAAGCCAGGACCAAACAACCCGGGATAACTTCGTTAAACTTGGTTTTACGGGGCAGGGGGTCGTTGTTGGTAATACCAAATTTGATTTAAATGTGGATAACGAACATTTTATTTTAGCCAAAGAACTAAAACAGACTGTAGGAAATAGGAAAGTAGTCATTTTTGCATCCACAAGGGATGGTGAAGAGAAGCTGATAATAAAGCATATAAAAAGTCAAAATTATTTAATTATTATTGTACCACGACACCTCGAACGATTTAAATTGGTTGAGCAATTATTACTAGAGCACAAAATAAAATATATAAGGCGTAGTGAAAATAAACCTCTAAGTGCAGATACACAAGTTTTCCTTGGTGATAGTATGGGCGAAATGTTTATGTACTATGCTATGTCCGACTTAGCGGTAATGGGTGGCAGCCTAAATAACTTTGGTGGCCAGAATTTAATTGAACCAATATTTTTGGATAAGCCAGTTATTATCGGTCCATCAACGTATAACTTTGCCAAAATTGCCCAAGATGCGGTACATGATAGATGTGCCATACAGGTGGAAGACATCGCCGAATGCTTTGTAACAATTGAGAAATTAATTGATTCTGGAAAATTGGAATCCGAGGGAAGTAATGAAGAATATAAGCAGATGGTTCTTGCTTGTAAAACATTTTCAAAACAGTTTCAGGGCGCGTCACAAAGAACACTTGATTTTATCAGTAAATATATATAATCGTAGAAAAAACAGTTAAAATAGACTGCTTTTTCTAGGGCAATGTTTCATGTGAAACATTGCTGGCTTAGTGCTGTCATCCCCGCGAATGCGGGGATCTAGATTCCCGCCTACGCGGGAATGACATAAAGATGGAGGTTAATTATGTCTGAATATATTGGGTTAAATAAAGCACAATTAAATACACCTGCCTTAGTAATAGATAAAACAAAATTATTAAATAATATTTCCCGGATGCAAAGTTTTGCCAAAGCCCGGGACATTAATGTGAGACCGCACGCTAAAACGCATAAGTGCAGTAAAATTGCACAGTTGCAAATTGAGGCTGGATGTGTAGGTATATGTGCTACTAAGGTCTCAGAGGCGTATGAGCTAGCTAAAAATGGCATAAAAGGCATATTAGTCACTTCACCTATAACGGCTTTGAATAAAATACAAATGCTTGCCCAGATTTTACAAATTGCACCCGATACAATGCTGGTAATTGATAATCTTGAGAATGCAGAAAAAATAAATAAGCTATTGGTTGAAAATAATCTTATATTAAATGTTTTGCTCGATATTGATGGTGGAATTGGGCGTACGGGTGTTAGTTTTGATGAGGCACTTGGAGTAGCCACAAAGTTTAAACAGCTAAGTAATTTTAAGTTTAGAGGTATACAGTGCTATGCAGGGCATATACAGCATATAAAAGATCTTAACTCACGCACCAAAGCGTCGCGTGAAATTTTACTTAAAGCCGGGAAAATAAAACAAGAATTAATTGATGCTGGAGTTGGATGTGACATACAAACAGGCAGCGGAACAGGAACATTTAGTATTGATGCGGATATTTCTGGTGTTACTGAAATTCAGCCTGGGTCTTATATTGTTATGGATCAGGAGTATTCTGACATTGAATTTGATGGTGGTAAATTTCTGCCAGCAATGACTATGCTTTCAACTGTTATTAGCACCAATCATTCGACGCATGTAACAGTTGATGCTGGGACCAAGGCCATGTATAAGGTCGATACCCGACCAACTATAATTAATCAGCAAAATTTGATATATGACTGGGGTGGCTTTGGTGATGAACAGGGCAAAGTTATGGCTGTAAATGGCGGTATACTACCTAAATTGGACGATGTGCTTGAGTTAGTTGTTGGTCATTGTGATCCAACGATTAATTTATTTGATAAGTTTTATATTACTGAAAATGATATTGTTGTAGATTGCTGGGATATTGATTTACGCGGTAAATGTCAATAACCATAAAGTATTTAGTAATGCCAATCGGGGAATGACGCAGCTAACTATATAGTCCCAGATTGCCACGCTACTGCTCGCAATGACGGATAAGATTGCCACGCTAGCGCTCGCAATGACGAGTTAGATTGATTGAACTTGGTATAACATTAATATTGTGAGATGATAGCATGATTGTGATTCTAATTAGTTGGTTATTTAATGGTTTCTTATTGGGGTTGATGTATTTACTTGCAATGATGCCATTCCATAAGCAAGCGGTACATTCTATGGATTGGATAATCTTTGGTTACGGAATAACAACAGTTTTGATGCTAAGTGGTATATCTAAAGCTGGTATTTATTTCCTAAGGTTATATATCGGTTGCCGTGTGCCAGTTGCTAGTGAGCGGCAAAAGATAGAACCACTTTTGCTTGAGGTACTAAGCGTCGTCAATCAAATCAAAAAAACTAATTATCGGGTAGATAAGTTAGAGATTATGTTAGTTAATAGTAAAGTACCAGATTCACAGGCAATAGGCGGCAATACGATACTATTGGTTGATGGGCTGCTGGTAACTGCCTCTGATGATGAACTAAAAGCTGTAATTGCACATGAACTTGGGCATTTGTATAATAGAGACAGTTTTATTTTGCCCATACTTATTTTTGGTGGTTTGCCAACACGAATAGTGATATGGCTAAATTCTGTTTATGCAGCTTGTCGGAAATTATTGTCATCTGTGGTTGGTAAATTCGGCAAGAAGGGGCTGCATTTAATGCCAGTTATTGCATTTATCCCATTAATAATTTTTCTGCCCGTGATAATTCTTAATTGGGTAGCTAGATGGTTGCTTGATATAAGCTTATGTTTTATGTGCAGACAGTATGCATATAAAGCAGACAAGTTTGCTAATGACGTTGGTTATAAAGAAGGCCTTATTCGTTATCTGGAAACAATCCATATAATTACGAAGCCAGATGGTGGTCTTTGGGAGAGAGTGTCTGCGGCTCATCCTGCAGCCATGAAACGGATTGGCCAGCTAGAGAAGCAATGAAAAATATAATATGCTTGTAATACATTAGTATAGAAGGGTGATGAAATGAGATTTACAAAAGGTTTTTTACTAATTTTTTCTTTTATGCTGGTTGGGTATAGTGAAGCTGGTAATGATATATTGAGCAAATATGTGAACAACAGTACACCAGCGTTTGCAACGTTAATTATGAAAGATCATAAGGTCATATTTAAAGGGGTTCAGGGGTGTGCCGTTTTGGAAAATGGTAAATGCATAAGCAAAGCTGCTTTTGATACTCCGTTTGCCATTTGCCCTATAACAAAACATTTCACTGCGGCGTCAATTTTAATGCTTGAAGAAGAAGGAAAATTATCAACTGAGGATTATGTAAGCAAATACATACCTGATTTACCTATCCAATTTAAGGATATTAAAATTAAACATTTGATTTTCCATATTTCTGGAATACCAGATTACCTGGCTGATCCGGGTGCAATGGATTTTAATTATATGATCCGACAAGGCAAAAAATTAACAGAAAGTGATGCTTTTGATTTTATAGTTAAATCTAAACTACAACCATATAGTAAAGCTCATGTATATTCTAACTCAGGGTACATACTGCTGACTAAAGTTATAGAAAATGTATCAGGGGTGTCTTATGCAAACTTTATCCAACAACGGTTTTTCAATAAATTTGGCATGAAAGATGCCTTTGTTATGTCAACAATTGCTAAACACAAGAATTATGCAGAGGCATATACTTCATGGCCATTATATACACCGAGTAATTGGATGAAAGCTCTTATATTATCTGGAGATGGTGGAATTTTTATGTCAATGAATGATTTTCAAAAATGGATCTATGCGTTTGAAAATAATAAGATTTTTGCAAAGCCAGAGACCATGAAAAAGTTTTTATCAATTGGAACATATGATGATGGTAGAGATGTGATGATGAGAGGGAGCGATAAATACGGTTTCGGGTTAATACATAGTGAGAAAAATAAAAATGGTAAAAAATATAATATTATTTTTCATAGTGGCGGGATGGCAGGTAGCACGGCATTATTTAGCAATATACAAAGTGAAAGCGAAAGTATTTGGCTCGTATACCTGAATAATGCAAGTAGTTATCCTGATAGCTTTGCAATTCTAGATCAAGCAAAAATTAAATATTAATATGATGAGATATAAGTGAATAATCTATACAGCGAATTTAATTTACAAAACATAAAGTGTGCCAGTTGTGTAAGTAAAATAGAAAACAAACTTCAGCATATAGAAGGTATTAGCGAAGCAAAGGTTAGTTTGTTAGAAAAAACGCTATCTGTAAAGTATACTAGTGAGAATCTCGATACACAAGTTGTAGCTGCTGTCGAAAGCCTGGGTTATGCCGCAACGAGAGATAAAACTGCCAAAGCAAAAATGAGGTTAGGATTAAGCGTTATATTACCAATATTGATTGGCTTATCTATGATGACGCTTGGCATGAATAATTTGTTTATGCCGGATTATACAAGCATTTTTGGCTATAGTTGTGGTGTGGCTGAATCCATATTAACTTTGCTTATTATTCTTTTTGCGGGCAAATCAATGTTTAAAAGCGGGATAAATGGTTTTCGCACCCTAAATCTTAATATGTATAGCCTGATTATTCTGGGTGTTAGTGCTGCCTGGTTATATTCTACCTGGGTAATAGTGATGAGTTATTTTTTTCACCATCTTGAACTCTCGTCTGTATATTTTGAGTCTGCACTCATTATTGTTGGTCTTATTAATTTGGGTACATATCTTGAAGACAAAGCACGGGCTAATACAACAGATGCAATTAAAGGTCTAATTGCTCTACAACCAAATGAAACAACCATAATAAAAGATGAGCAGGAACAAATGATAAATACCAATTTATTATCGGTTGGTAATATTGTTAAGATTAGACCAGGGGAGCGTATTCCAGCTGATGGTGTGGTCACCAAGGGGGAAAGCCACGTTGATGAGGCAATGTTAACTGGTGAGCCACTGGCGGTACATAAACAAGTTGATGATAAGGTGATTGCTGGATCAATTAATACAATTGGCTCTTTCTTGTTTGAAGTACGTGGAGTAGGTGCCGATACCGTACTCTCAGAAATCATTAAATTGGTAAAATCAGCACAGATGTCCAAGCCAGGATTATCAAAGCTTGCGGATAGAGTCGCTAAAGTTTTTATACCCGTGATGATACTGATTGCAATTATTACAGCACTAGTTTGGTGGTTTATCGGACCAGAACCGCGAGATTTTTATGCGGTATCTACCTTTATGACAATACTAATTATTGCCTGTCCGTGTGCAGTTGGATTGGCTATTCCGGTTGCTTTAATGGTTGGCTTAGGTAGAAGTGCCAGCAAAGGAGTTTTAATTAGGGATACAAGTTGTTTGAGTAATATAGATAAGCTGGATTATGTGTTACTAGATAAAACAGGAACAATAACCGAAGGTAAACCTAGCGTAATTGCAGTTGAAACTTCTGCTTCGTATACAGTAAAAGACTGCCTACGCTTAATTAAGGTTCTGGAGAGTAAGTCTGAACATCCGTTGGCTGGCGCGATACTTAGTTGTCAACCAGATATCCAAGCTGACGGGGTGGTCGAAGACTTTACCATGGTTAGTGGTAATGGAATTAAAGGTAAAATTAATGGAAAAGCGTATTTTGTTGGATCCAGTGATTGGATAAGGCAGGAGCTAAAAATTGATAGTAGTTTATTTATAAACAATCACTTTTCCCAAGTTTTTTTGGCTGATGAACATAGAGTTTTGGCACGAATAGATATTAGTGATGCAATTAAACATGATTCTGAACTTGCTATTAAAAAATTACGTCAAAATGGAATGAAGGTAGCCATGGTTACTGGGGATAATCAGGAAAATGCCAATTATATTGCGAGTCAGGTTGGTTTGGATGCAGTTTATGCTAATTGTAAACCACAGGACAAAATAAATATTGTAAAAACGCTGCAACAAAACTATATTGTTGCGTTTGTAGGAGATGGTATCAATGATGCGCCCAGCCTGGTTCAGGCTGATGTTGGAATTGCCATGGGCGGTGGTACGGATATAGCTGTACAAAGTGCAGGTATTACGTTAATGCGCAGTTCATTAGTTGGTGTAAATGATGCTATTACTATTGGACGGGCGATTAAGCGAAATATGCAGCAAAACCTATTTGGTTCATTTATCTATAATGTTATTGCTGTAGTAATAGCCGCAGGAGCGCTTTATCCGGTTTGGCATATTTTACTAAATCCAATTATTGCGAGTGTTGCTATGAGCTTATCCTCAATTACTGTAATTTTAAATGCACTACGTTTACGTAAAGCGTAGTACTTCAAATGTAAGGACTTAACCAACATGATGACGAATATGAAGTATATCGTTAAGGTAAAAAAGTTAATTGCTGCTGTGGATAGTTGTGATAGAATACGCACCTTGTAAGCAAATGCTTATAAGGTTTAAAAACGTAATGAACGCTGACTATGAATTGTGGTCTTGCTTGAAGATGCCAGTAACAGCAGTAATGAAATAATTGTATGCGTGAGGGCTTTCACAACCTACCCAGGTAACTATGCTATTGCTACAAAATACTTTGAACAAATATTCTGGTAGAAGAACAAAGAGCAAAGCCCTCACAGATACAGTCATTAACCATTGTTATTTACTGCTTCAGATGGTATTATACCTACAAGGTTTAAGAATGACTAGTCCAATTATCAGTACTCCAGTATTTTGGAGTAAAAAAGAGAACAATTATTAGCACGTTAGTGTTATACTAATCATAGTAAATTCTATCGATATTACTGCTTGCTTATTAATTTTATGGATAAGCGCGCAGTGCTATTGCATTTCTTGCTCTGTACTCAAAGAGTACACCAAACCAAACTGTGTAGCTTACCTTATTTTGTATATTCATTGAATAATATTAAAGCGTAATTTAAAATTTAAATTGTTTTTTAATATTAATTGTATGAATTATTGATTATTATAGTTTCAATTTATTGGGCTATAAGAAATTAATAGCCAATTTGGAGGTAAATATGGAGAAATACACAGTTGTTAAGCCTGAAGATTACACTGAAGATCATATCAAATATGTAAGTCAATTTAAAGACTCTGCTTCTTTATTATCTACACAGACTAATATAATGTTTTATATAAAAGATGCTGACCTAAAATTTATTGTTGGTACGGATACAAGCGCTAAAACACTTGGCTTAAAGCGTGGCTCGGATTTCACCGGGTTGGGTATAGCTGATTTGCCATGTGAAAGTGTAGTAATGTGTGCTGCGCAGATTAATAGTCAGGAACAAAAGTTGATGGATTCATGCGATATAAATAAAAGTTTGGAGGTGCTCAATGTATTTGAGTTTGCTGATGGGCTAAAGGCTCGTGTAGCTACGAGACGACCATTCTACCATCTGGCATCCAAATCTATCTTAGGGGTAAGTAGTTCCGCTGTAAATGTTGAATTAAAAGATTTTATTAATATTATTCCTAGTTATATATTGCGTTTTGGGGCGATTGGCAGCATAGAATCAATGAAGCAAGATATAAATATACAAGGTCCTGCTTTGAATGAATATGAACAAGAAGTTTGTTTTCTTTTTTTACTTGGTTGGAGTTTTCAGCAAGTTGCGGATTTTATGGATATTTTTAGACCAAATGGTACTCCAAGAACAACAGATGCTATTATAAAAAAGAAAAATTATATTTGTCAAAAATTAGGATTAACCAACACCAATCTTAAAAATTTATGCGAGTACTTATTTTCAATAGGTTTGCATAATAAGATGCCAGAGTCATTTTATTCTAAAATGATCGGGACTAAAATTATAAATTAGATATCTATCGATTTCCTATTGAATGTGAAAGTAAAGTTTTATGTTACAAAGCTCTGGGTTAGGCCACAGACATTTATTTCAAATTAGTTTTACAACGAATATTTTTGAGGTTTATGATTTTCTAATTTCTGGATACATGGCAGTTATTATCGGACACTTGTTTTTTAAAACAAATTCAGATGCTATGGCTGCCATATTGAGCTTTTCTCTTTTTGCATCATCATTTGTCATGAGAGTTATTGGAAGTATATTTTGGGGGCATTTTGGTGACAAGCACGGATCAGGGTTGGCAACAAGATATTCTATGCTAATCATGGCAGCTCCCAGTTGCTTGATTGGCTTATTACCAACTTATAACACTATGGGATATGTTGCTACATTTTTATTATTGATATTAAGATTAATTCAAGGGTTTGGTGCCGGTGGGCAAGTACCTACTAACTTGTGTTACATTTATGAGCGTACAACAGATACAAAATATAGTAGTTTTTTTTGTGGATTAGCTGCATCTGGTGGTTGGGTTGGTTCATTATTAGCATCATTAACTACGTTCTTGTTATATGCATATTTTACAGAAAAATCTATATATGATTGGGGCTGGCGCGTACCATTTCTAATTTCTATACCAATGTTTATAGTTATATTTCATTTTAGAAAAAATATTGAAACTAGTAATTGTAGGACTGATGTTGTAGAAAAACTTGATTGGGTATGTAGGGAATTTATTATACCGTTTATTAAATGTTTTCTTCTATTATCCTTTATGCATATATGTTTTTATATGTTATTTGTATGGATGCCAACCTATCTGGAGAGCGTTCTGAAAATTGCACATAATGCTGCTCGTTTAAGTAATGTCGTTTCATTAATTATTGCAACTATGTGTGTAATTCTATGGGGATATTTTGGAAAACATATTAATTATAAAAAAGTAATGTTAGCTAGTGTGGTATTGCTTATAATATTTAGTTACCCCTTGTTTTATCTGTTGCACAGTGCCTCATTTGTTATATTAATAGCAATTCAGGTAATTTTTGCAGCAATATATACACCACTTGAGGGAAATTATGTTTTTGCTCTTGGCAGAGCCTTTAGCAGCAAATTTCGGAATCGTGGATATGCATTGTGTTGGACTTTATCAATAGCGCTATTTGGTGGTACAACGCCGCTTATATGCAGTTATTTTACCCATCTACTGCATTTTACTCTTTTTCCGGTGACGTATTTAATATTATTTGCATTAATAGCGCTCCCAGCGGTATATTTGTTGTAACTTAGAGGTAAATATGAAAAAATATACGGTTATAAAACCTGAAAATTATACAAAAGAACATCTTGCCTATATAGACCAATTTAAAGATTCTATGACTTTTCTTACACATCAGACAGATCTGATGTGTTTGTTGAAGGATGTTAATTGTAGAAGTATTATTGGTTCGGATGTAAGTGCTAAAACCTTTGGTTTCAAAACTGGAAGAGACTTTGCCGGAAAATTGATTGCTGATTTTCCTTGTGAAAGTATAGCAAGCCATGCTGCACAAATAATAAAGCAGGAACAAGAACTTATAAATACTTGTGATGTGAGTAAAAACTCAGAAGTTCTGTGCGTTTTTGAGTATTGTGATGGGTTAAAAGCAAGAGTAGCTAATAAACGGCTATTCCATCATAAACAATCAGCTGCTATTTTGGGGATTGTAGGCACTGCTACAAATGTTCAACTAAGAGATTTTATTAATATAGTGCCTACGTATATACTGCGGTTTGGCGTACTCGGCAGTATAGAATCGATGAAACATGAAGTAAATATACAAGGCGCTCTTTTAAATGAGTATGAGCAGGAAATTTGTTTTCTTTTTTTACTGGGTTGGAATTTTCAGCAGGTTACTGAATTTATGGATGTTTTTAGACCAAAGGATACGCCAAGAACGACAGACACAATTGTAAAGAAGAAAAATTATATTTGTCATAAATTAGGTTTAACCAATACAAACCTTAAAAATTTATGTGAATACTTGTTTTCAATAGGATTTCATAAAAAGATGCCGGAGTCATTTTATTCAAGAATGATCGGCTCTAAGATTCTTAACTAGATGTAATCCTTTATAGAGTATTCCCGCTTGCCACGCGCGTGTGTGCGCGGGAATGACGTAAGCCGCGGGGGTGGATGACATCCCATGAACTTAAATATTAATATGAACAAGGATTGGTTAGTTTAATTATGGCAGTAGAAAATATTACCTCAGGTGGGGCAAAGTCAAAAAATAAAAATTTATTTAAAATTAGTTTTACAACCAATATTTTTGAATGTTACGATACTATAATTTCCGGTTATTTAGCTGCTGTTATAGGACATTTATTCTTTAAGCCAGGCTCAGAAATTATAGCAGTTATACTAAGCTTTGCTACGTTTTCATCAAGTTTTTTAGCTGAACCATTAGGGGGCATTTTTTGGGGATATTTTGGCGATAAACGCGGTACTGGCTTAGCCGCTAAATATTCTATGCTGGTTATGGCAATTCCCAGTTGTCTGATTGGATTACTGCCGACCTACGATAGTATTGGTTATGTGGCTCCAATATTATTGGTGTTATTAAATATAATTCAAGGGTTTGGTACTGGTGGACAAGTGGCGACTAATTTCTGCTATGTTTATGAGCAAACAACAGATACTAAACACAGTGGCTTATTTTGTGGATTGGCCGCGTCAGGTGGATGGGTCGGTTCATTATTAGCTTCTCTGGTTGCTTTTTTGTTATATGCCAGATTTAGCAACGATACAATATATAATTGGGCATGGCGCATTCCATTTTTAATTTCGATACCAATGTTTATTATTATATTTCATTTCAGGAAAAATATTGAAATCAGCCATAATCATCAAGCAAATGCTAGCAGAAAATTTGACCTGCTGCAAAAAGAGTTCATTCGACCATTTATCAAATGTTTTCTTCTCTTATCTTTTATGCAAATAAGTTTTTATATGCTATTTATGTGGCTGCCAACCTATCTGGAAAGCTTTCTTAAGGTAAGCCATGATGTGGCACGGATAAGTAATGTAATATCATTAATTGTTGCAACTATTTGCGTTATTCTCTGGGGATATCTGGGGAAACACATTCATTACAAGAAAATAATGTTATATAGCTTAGTATTACTTTTATTACTTAGCTACCCATTATTTTATTTTCTGCATAGCGCGTCATTTATTATTTTGATCGCAATTCAGATAATTTTTGCAGTAGTGTACACACCGCTTGAAGGTAATTATGTTTTTGCGCTTGGCAAGGCATTTAATAGCAAGTTTCGTAACCGTGGGTATGCATTATCTCAAATTCCGTAAAAATTGGGCACTATGTACAAGACTATCATATTTGAGTAATCTTCACTTTACAGCTCTTGGGAATTTTTACCCCACATAACTTGTAAATTTCTTTCTGTTTCTTGGTAAA
>Ga0134126_10000755_pt1 | contig 40616 bp, 28 predicted proteins | sample KB31752_FD_96881 | JGI IMG/M metagenome (GOLD analysis project Ga0134126, IMG submission 96881) | Terrestrial soil microbial communities with excess Nitrogen fertilizer from Kellogg Biological Station, Michigan, USA - KB3-175-2 | ecosystem: Environmental > Terrestrial > Soil > Unclassified ...
AAAAAGCAAAAGGCAAAAAGCAAAAGGCAAAAAGCAAAAGGCAAAAAGCAAAAGGCAAAAAGCAAAAGGCAAAAAGCAAAAGGCAAAAAGCAAAAGGCAAAAAGCAAAAGGCAAAAAGCAAAAAGCAAAAAGCAAAAGGCAAAAGGCAAAAGGCAAAAGGCAAAAAGCAAAAAGCAAAAAGCAAACGAAGATAATGAGGACCCAAAAAAAAACTACGAACTAAAAACTAAAAACTCTTAACTAAATAAATGCCAAAAGTTTCAACCAAAAGAAAAATATACAGAATATCAATCGTTGTTACACTTATTTATTGTTCTGTCGGAATTGCATTGTACCATTTGCAGGAAAAATTGTTATTTCATCCTGTGCCCTTAGACAGAAATTTTAAATTCAAATTTGATATACCTTTTAGAGAAATCAACATAGCGATGAATGAGACAGATAATCTGAATTTAATACAATTTTTTCCTCCTGATTCTTTGCCAAAAGGTGTTGTAATTTATTTCCACGGCAATAGGGGAAATGTGACCCGTTATGAAAATGAGGCGCGTATTTTCCTCAAACATGGTTATGAAGTTTGGATACCTGATTATCCTTCCTTCGGAAAAACGACCGGCCCATTAACAGAAGAAAACATCTATAGGCAGGCTAAAGAAGTTTACAAGCTGGCTCATTCGAGGTTTGCTGCTGACAGCATTATCATCTTTGGCAGGTCGTTGGGTACCGGAGTCGCTTCCTATATCGCCGCAAAAGAAGATTGTGGGAGATTGATTTTAGAAACGCCTTATTATAGCATGCCCGATCTGGCAAGCGACTATGCGCCGATATACCCCACCGGACGTATGGCTCATTTTAAGTTGCCCGTTGGCGAATACCTCGAAAATGTAAAAGAGCCCGTTACTATTTTTCACGGCACTGCAGATAAAACAATACCTTACCGATGTGCGGCAAAGCTGAAAAAAGTCTTAAAATCTAACGACGAATTTATCACTATTGAAAATGGCGCTCATAATAATCTGAACGATTTTCCTCTTTTTCATCAAAAACTGGATTCTATTTTAAGTCTTTAAGAATAACAGGAAATCCCGGCAGAAGTTGAAAGCGAGGATATTAACAATTAATTTAAGTTTCAGAGCGCTAGTTCAATGCTGAATAGGTCTTTAAATACTGATATTTTGTTTAATTGATGCCTTTTTCTGCAACAGCTTGCAAGCATCTATTTCTATAAATTTAAATCAAATCAAAAACTTATTGGCTGAATTGCGGTTATTGGTAAATAATTTTGGTTTTTCGCAAAGCCACGCTTACCTTTGCCGTCCAAAAAAATCAGGGTAAAAGATGCCTACAATTCAACAATTAGTAAGAAAAGGAAGAACAATAATAAGAGCTAAAAGCAAATCAAGAGCGCTTGATAGCTGCCCGCAGCGCAGAGGCGTTTGCACCAGGGTTTACACAACTACTCCTAAAAAGCCAAACTCAGCTTTGCGCAAGGTGGCTAAAGTCAGGCTTACTAATAAAATTGAAGTGATTGCATACATTCCCGGAGAAGGGCACAATCTGCAGGAGCACTCTATCGTGTTGCTTCGCGGCGGAAGGGTAAAAGATCTTCCAGGGGTACGTTACCACATAGTACGCGGTAGCCTTGATACAGCAGGTGTTAAAGACCGGAAGCAGAGCCGTTCTAAATACGGTACTAAAAAAGAAAAGGCAAAGAAGTAATAAGTATTAGTTATAAGAAATTAAATCAATAAAGAACAATGCGTAAAGCACAAGCAAAAAAACTTCCATTAGCTCCTGATCCAAAATTTCAGGACAAATTGGTAACTCGTTTTGTAAATAATTTAATGTGGGAAGGGAAGAAAAGTGGTGCTTATACCATTTTCTACGATGCACTTGATAAAGTGAGCAAGATTTCCGGTGAAGATGGATACGAAGTTTGGAAAAAAGCCCTATCGAATGTTACTCCGGGTGTAGAAGTAAAGAGCCGCAGAATTGGTGGAGCAACTTTTCAAATTCCTTCTGAAGTTCGTGCAGATAGAAAAGTATCATTAAGCATTAAATGGCTTATCAAATACAGCCGTGATAGAAACGGTCGCAGCATGTCGGAAAAGCTGGCGAATGAAATAGTAGCTGCAAGCAAAGGCGAGGGCGCTGCTTATAAAAAGAAAGAAGATACACACCGTATGGCTGATGCTAACAAAGCGTTTGCTCATTTCAGGATATAAAAAATTATCAAACTAAATTTTTAAACCCTTTCGATTTGTTGGAAGGGTTTTTTATTTTGCCGGACGTTCCACAAACTTCAGTGTAATCTGTGGTACATAAATTCTGGCTTTGCTTAAAACCAGAGTCATTGCACATTGGGGGTCTGACGCAACTAAAAATCCGTTTTGCTCATAATTTTCTGGAAATGAATCTACAATTATACCCGGCAAAACTTAAAAATCTGGTTTTAATTTCTTAAAAATAATTTGGTGAATTTTATATTGAAATTATACGGCGGCGGATTGCATGATGAAAAAGAAATATTCAAAAAAAAGCTGAAACACTTGCATTTTTCAATCCCTTATATATTTTTGTATTCCCAAAGCATCCAAGCTGCTTAAGATTTCTCCAAAGAATCCCCTCGAAATACCACGACTAATATTCCCTAATTACTTTCGCCCCATTCCTTTGTTTAAAGCCGTCGTCTTACGTTCTGTTTTTTATTTGTCGTTATCGCTTAACTCTAAACCTAAAGGAATGAAACAATTTATCAGACTTCTCCTGGCTTTACTATGCTTATTCAGCTTTCAATTTTCATCAGCTCAAACGAATAGCGGCCCAAATTTATTAGGCGCCCGCGGTACTTTCAGCGTGCCTTACATAACTGTAAACACTTCCGCTGATTCGAGTCTTCAATCGGGCAAAAATAGTTACAGCCCTATTGGAAATGTAGGCAGCAAACTGGAAAACTCTTCCAACGCCACTGGAAATATGTTTCCATGTTCGGACTATACCTATACTGCAAAAGTGAAAGGCATGCAACCTGAATTTACGTATTCTATTTTAAAAGTAATAGGCGACGAAAATGGCTCCAACCCCATACATACTCCTATCTGGCAGGCAAAAGATCATACCGGAGATGGTGGTTATTTTCTCGCGGTAAATGGTGCACCAGATATTACTAAATCACCTATTTTTTACCAGATAAAATCAATACCTGTCCGCATAGGTTCTGTTTATGAATTTTCTGCATGGGTTATTAATATGATGCCCCCGGGCGGAGATTCTGCTGCTGCTCCGGACATTTCATTTGTGGTAAATGGTGTTGACACTATAGGCACCTCCGGCCACATTGCTTATGATCGCCAGTGGCACAAGGTGGGCGGTCAATTTATTGCAACTACTGCTACAGTGGATTTAAAGGTGATCAATTCTACTTTTGTTGCCAGCGGCAATGACCTTGGCCTGGACGATATTTCTATTCATGAAGTGCAATCGCAAATTACCGTGACTGGCCCTTCCTATACAATGGAAGGAGACTCAGCGACACCTGTATTTACGGTTACCGATCCTTCACAGATGAATATTTATTGCAAATTGCAGGTGAGCAGAAACGCTTCGGTATCTTTTACCGATTTGCAAAGTGCCACACTTACTTATACTAACGGAGTGTCAATATTTAAATATGATATCACCAACGCGTCAACCGATCTCTCCCAACCCAATGCGAATGGAAACGTGTACAGACTGGTGGTGGCCACTTCACCTCAAAACCTGGCAAGCCCTGATTATAATATCTTTAATGATTATAAACTGGTGGTAGCTTCGGCCAGGCTCACTCCTGTAAAATTAATTTCATTTAATGGTTCTTATTCCAATGGGATTGCTACTCTGAATTGGGAAACAAGCCAGGAAATTAACAATGATCATTTTGATTTATATAGAAGTTTTGACGGCACGCAATTTGATCTTGTTGGAACAATTGCCGGTGCCGGAACCAGTTTCGTTCCTAAAAACTATAGCTACCGCGACGGTGTTAGCGCAAAAGGGACCAATGTTTTTTACAAACTAAAGCAGGTTGATATTGATGGTAAATTTTCTTACTCGAACATTGTGAGGCTCTCAATCGGTTATGGCACTGAATCATTCCGGATTTATCCCAACCCGGTTGTTAATAACTTCACAGCTACCTTCGACGCTTCAAAAGCAGGTACTGCTTCTCTTTTGATAAGAAATGTAAATGGACAGACAGTGTACAGTAAAACGTTAGACGTTTTGAACGGGAATAATGCTGTATCTGTTCAGGTTCCACAATTAATCAGGGGAACCTATTTCGTGAGCATCCTGAATGATGAATTAAACTATAATGCAAAAATGCAGAAATTGTAAGGGCTTTTCGTTGATAATTCTTAGGCCGCTGTTAACCTGGTACGTTACAGCGGTTTTTTTATTTCCTTCGTATATCGTTTTGTTTTACCAAAAATTTCTGTCTATTTGAAATGTGCACTTCTTTTAATGCAAACGTTTGATTGTTTATTTTTTAGCGTAAAAACGTAGTTTTAAAAATCTAAAGCAAGAGTTCTTTATAAATAATTTCCCGAACCGGAAAACTTTCGGTGCAATGGATTTTTTTAGAACATTTAAAATTCGACGTTATTTATTAAAAATAAAACAATGAAAAAACTTTCTATTTCTTTTATCTTTTTGTTTTTTGGCACAACACTCATTGCTCAAAAAATTCCCTACACCAATTGTAATAATTGCTGGAACCCCGATTCGCTCGGTAATCACAGGGTGGTGCTGGAGTATAACGGCACCGGAAAGATTACGAAAGCAACTATTCTTTGGAGACGAAAAGATGAGCACCCTGAATTGAAAAGGATAATTGTTGAGGATGCCGCTACTCATCAAAGAGTATTGAATGTAAAGACTGGAGAGATCAACAGGGTTTTTGGAGAAATTTATTTTGAACCGGTTTCCGGAAAAGGGACTTATTATGTTTATTACATGCCTTACAAAAACGAAGGGCGTTCCAATTACCCCAAGGGAGTCTATCTTTCTCCTGAAAATACTGCCAGTCCTGATTGGCTTGGAATGTTCCGGGAGAAAAATATGTCTGTTGCTAAAGTAAAAGAAATTCAGTCCATTAATTCTTTTAATTCACTTTATCCGATGGAGATAATTGCAACTCCTGTGGAAACAGATCGTCTTGATCACGATAATAAATCAAAAGATTTCTTAATTTTTCCCGAGGATCGCTTGCACTCTATCCGTATGAGAAATGATTTGCCCGAAAGATGGATAGAAAAAGGCGTTAAAACTTCGTTTACTGATACGGCGATGAAGGGAGAAAATTTTGCTTATCAACTGGGTGTGTTTGCGCTAAAAAATATCAAAAATTTAAAACTGCATTTTTCTGATTTACGAAATAAGAGCGGGCAAATTATTTCGTCAAAAAATATGTCCTGTCTTAATACGGACGGCACCGGCTACACAGGCAAACCAATGCATAAGATAGTAGATATTGAGACATGGAAAGTGCAACCAATGTGGTGCCTGGTGGATGTACCCGAGAATGCAACTCCTGGAAAATATTTTGGGAAAGTAATCGTAACATCGGATAATTCTTCTTCTGCAAAAGAAATCATTATAGAATTGGTAGTAAAAAATGAAACGGCTAAAAATCATGGAGTAAACGAGCCCTGGAAGATGACCCGGCTGACATGGCTTAACTCAACTATGGCGCAGGCCAACACTGTTATTGCGCCTTATACTCCGTTGCAAATTTCGGGCGATACGATAGGATTGTTGGGACGAAAAATAATACTCGATGATAATGGACTGCCTAAACAAATTCAAACATTTTTTACGCCGGAGATGACCGGTTATCAATCGCAGCCAAACAATCTTTTAACCGAACCTATGCATTTTCATTTTACCAAAGCATCTGATTCAAAAGATCTTAAATTGAAAAAAGGAGGTTTGAACTTGACGCTACGCAGCGCCGGAACAGTTCAGTGGACAGCAGTAAACACTTCTGATGATTTGAAAATGGAAGTAGCAGGTTCTTTGGAATTTGATGGTTTTATGGATTATAAAGTCAAGGTGACCGCGCTTAATGATATTGATTTGAGCAATATTACCATGCACATACCTTTTGAAAAATCAGCCGCAAAATACATGATGGGGCTTGGATTGAAGGGGGAAAAACGTCCTGAAGATTTTAAATGGAAATGGGACGTGGCCAACAAAAACCAGGATGGCGCATGGATAGGAAATGTAAATGCAGGATTGCACTATTCTTTGCGTGATGAAAATTATACCCGTCCGTTAAACACTAATTTTTATTTGCAAAAACCATTGTTGCTTCCAGCTTCCTGGGGCAATGGAACCAATGGTGGTATTGACATTGGTGAGAAAGGGAAATCTATCCTGGCCGATAATTACAGCGGCCCGCGAAGCATGAAAAAGGGCGACGTTTTATATTATGATTTCAATCTGTTGATTACTCCGTTTCATCCTATCAACACTGATTTTCAGTGGGCCACCAGGTTTTATCATGCTTACAGGCCGATAGACACCATCAAAGCAACCGGCGCTACAATCATCAATATTCATCACGCTACTGCTATTAATCCTTATATTAATTATCCTTTCATCGCCTGGAAAGCCATGAAAGCTTATATTGATTCTGCGCACGCCGTTGGATTGAAAGTGAAAATCTACAACACCATCCGCGAACTGTCCGACCATGCGTATGAAACTTTTGCGATGAGAAGCCTGAATCACGAAATTTATTCTCCGGGAAAGGGTGGTGGCTTTAGCTGGCTGCAGGAACACCTCGACAGCAGTTATATTCCCGCATGGTTTGTGCCCCAATTAAAGGATGCCGCCATCATCAACAGTGGAATGAACCGCTGGCATAATTATTATGTAGAAGGAATGAACTGGCTCGTGCAAAAAGTTGGCATTGATGGAATTTATCTTGATGACGTTGCGTTTGATCGGGTTACGATGAAACGGATAAAGCGTGTGCTGACAAAAGACGGGCATCCCGGGATTATAGATTTACATTCCGCCAATCAATATGATAAAGCGGATGGATGGAATAACAGCGCGAATTTGTACATGGAACACTTTCCTTATTTGAACCGTTTATGGTTCGGAGAATATTTTGATTATGAACATAATTCGCCTGATTTTTTTCTTACAGAAGTTAGTGGAATTCCCTTTGGCCTGATGGGAGAAATGTTGCAAGGCGGCGGCAATCCATGGCGCGGAATGATATACGGAATGACCAACAGAATGCCATGGAGCGATAATGCGGATCCGCGCCCCATCTGGAAATTGTGGGATCAATTCGGTATGCAGGGAACTGAGATGATTGGTTATTGGAGCGATAACTGCCCCGTGAAAACAAGCGATGAAAAAGTGCTGGCAACCGTTTATAAAAAGAAAGGTAAGGCATTAATTTCCATCGCCAGTTGGGCTGATGATGATACAGAAGTAACGTTAAAAATCGATTGGAAAAAACTGGGAATTGATCCTGCGAATGCAACTATCACCGCACCTGCGGTAAAGAATTTTCAACTCGCAAGAACTTTTAAATGGGATGAAAAAATTCCGGTAGAGAAAGGGAAAGGCTGGTTGTTAATTGTGAAATAAAAATAGGATTTTGTGTTATTTATTGATTTACTATATCCGGTTGCTGTTGGCTCCAACAGCAAATGGATACAAGTTTTTTAGTTTTCTAAAGCATTTCAAAACTTTTAAAAGTTTCATTTAGAAAATCCGGATGAAGATTTTTTAGCGGAATTGCTCAACAGCTGCAGTGCAAGAAGACATCCGAATTGGTCACTTACTGGTTTATAAATAATAAGGCTTTCATAATCTCACTGAAATGAGAAAAATTTTTTCCAATAATTTGAAATAACTTTCCTAAACATTTCCGTTCACACAGTTAATCTATTTTTATGCCTACAATTAAAAAGAACAATTGGTTCGATAAATTTGCGTCAAAAGCCACAAAAGCTACGGGCAGCAATTATGCTTTTATTATCGCTTGTGTTATCATCCTGGTTTGGATCGTCAGCGGCCCCATCTTTCACTATTCAGATACCTGGCAGTTAGTGATTAATACTGGTACAACCATCATTACTTTCCTAATGGTTTTCTTAATTCAGAAAACCCAGAACAAAGATGGTGAAGCCATTCAGATAAAATTAAATGAACTGGTAGCTGCCAGTTTAGAAGCCAGTAACAGGATCATCAACATCGAAGATCTATCTGAGAAAGAATTAGATGAATTGCATGAGCACTATATAACCCTCGCAGAAAAAACGAAAAATCAAAAGAATAAGAAAAGCTCTTGTTCTATTGACGACACCCTTGAACATATTGAGAAAGAGTTAGAAAAGAAGTTTTAAATGCTGTCATTCAAAAAGAAAAACCTACCGGAAGAACGGAAGCCGCAGAAAAGCCAGTTGCTGATTCTTCAGCAAACCGAAGAAGCTGCGCTTACTCAAATGGAACGCAATACCAAAGGGCTTATCTTATCAGGAATTTCTGCCGGTCTTGATATAGGGTTTTCTGTATTGCTGATGACAGTAGTGTTAACAGCCTTCACAGGAATTTTTCCTCAACCGGTAGTAAAGTTTATCGTAGGCAATATGTATCCGATAGGTTTTATTTTTGTGGTGCTTGGCCGGTCTGAACTTTTTACAGAACATACCACTCTGGCTATTTTGCCTGTATTACAAGGCCTTTCTACTATCAAAAAATTATTGCGATTATGGGTTATAGTTTATTTCAGTAATATTTTTGGCGGGACGATTTTTGCCTTGATACTTTCATATTTTGCGGGTACGCTTCATTTTTTTCAGGCCTCTGCGCTCAATGAGATTGCTGATGAATTTACAAAATACAATTTTCTGACGATGTTGCTAAGCGCCGGGCTTGCTGGTTGGCTTATGGGACTACTTGCATGGCTCGTAGCCGCATCCCGGGAAACGATCAGCCAGATTGTAGTCATCTTTATCATTACCGGCGCTATAGGAATTGCCGGGCTGCCACATTGTATTGTTGGTAATATTGAAGTGGCCTCAGCCATGTTTACAGGTCATGTATCTTTCGCGCAATATCTTTCGTTCCTTGGCCCTGTAACACTGGGCAATATTATCGGCGGCGTATTTTTTGTCAGTATTCTAAAATTTAACCACACTATGAATAGTGGTGTTGAAAAAGTAGTGGAACTGGTGGAAGAAAATTGAGAACACCTGCCAGGTTTTTAAAACCTGGCAGGTGTTACGACGGAAATGAAATGTTATTTTTTGTTTGAAAAAGGCTTCTGAAAGTTTGCGACTGCTTTGTGCTTTTAGCGTCTTCTTCAAATTGCTGATGCTCCTCTGGCTTATAAGCGGCCTTTAATTCATCCAGTTTTTTCTTTCCATAAGCGAACCTGGTTATAAATACGTATAAAACCGGTACTATAAATATTGCGAGAGAAGTAGCTGCCAACATACCTCCAAACACTGTCCAACCAATAGTTTTACGTGATTCTGCTGCAGCTCCTGTTGCGAAAGCCAAAGGCAATACGCCGAAGATAAACGCAAGGGAAGTCATAACGATCGGGCGTAGACGCAGTTTTACCGCCGCAATCGTTGCTTTAATTAAATCCATTCCACTATCAACTCTCTCCTTCGCAAACTCTACAATCAAAATTGCATTTTTTGCTGCCAGCCCAATCAAGGTAATCAACCCAATTTGAGCATAAACGTTATTGGAAATATTTGGCAATAAGCTCAATGTAATGATAGAACCCAGCGCGCCGATCGGTACCGCAAGCAAAACGGAGAAAGGGACAGACCAGCTTTCATACAATGCTGCTAAAAAGAGAAAGACAAATACCAGGGAAACCGCAAAGATCATTATTGTCTTATCTCCCGCTTTTATTTCTTCAAGGGTCATGCCTGAAAATTCATAATCATATCCGGCGGGTAAATACTTTGCTGCTGTTTCTTTCAGGGCTGTTATTGCTTGCCCACTGCTATAACCGGGTTTAGGAGTTCCATTTATTTCTATTGACCGGTTTACATTATAGTGTGAAATTAAAGCGGGACTTTCTATTAATTTTGAGGTAATTAAAGAACTTAATGGAATCATATTTCCAACGTTGTTTCTAACATAATATTTTCCTATCTCACCAAGTGAAGTACGATAAGTGCTATCGGCCTCAGTAACAACCTTGAAATTTCTTCCGTAAAGAGTAAATTGATTAACATAAGTGCTGCCCAACAAAGTGGACATGGTATTATAAACGTCTGCAACATCAACCCCCAGTTGCCTGGCTTTATCACGATCGACATCCACCTGGTAACTTGGTGTATTTGCAGTAAAGAAAGTAAATGCACTTCCAATTTCCGGTCGTTTGTTTACTTCTGCCAGGAAATTTTTTGCTACCTGGCTGAATTTTTGAATATCGTCCGTGCTGGTCGTTTGTTCCAGCTCAAAAGTAAACCCTGCCGTACGTCCCAGGCCAGGTACAGGAGGCGGAGCTATTGGTAATACCCTTGCTTCTTTGATATCAGCGGTTTTTTGTTGAATCTTTTTTATGACACTAAGCTCATCCTGGTCTTTACCTTTTCTTTCATCCCATGGCTTCAGCATTATAAATAAAGTACCTGTGTTCGATTTGTTGGATCCCTGGATAGCGTTAAAACCTGCAAGGCCACCAACTACGGAAATTTCAGGAATGGATCGTATTCTTGTAACAAGTTCCTGCAACATGTCAAAGCTCCGTTGCGTAGAAGATGCTTCCGGCATTTCATAAGTTACCAGCAAACTGCCTTCATCTTCCTGGGGAATAAAACCCGTTGGCTTTTTTTCAAAAAGAAAGAATAATACTACAAATATTCCTACCAGAAGAATCAGGACGTAAGGCGTTTTTCTGATCCATAACGCCACACCTCTTGTATAGGAACTGGTGATTTTCCTAAAACGACTATTGAACGCTGCAAAGAATTTTTCCAGCACGTTCTTCTTATCTTTTTCACCCTTTGATGGTCGCAGTAAAAGAGAACATAAGGCGGGTGTAAGGGAAAGCGCCACGAAAGCCGAAATAACTACAGACACTGCAATGGTAATTGCAAATTGCTGGTACAACCTGCCCACAATTCCCGGTATGAATCCGACCAGCACAAAAACGGAGGCCAATATTAAAGCAATTGCTACTACCGGCCCGGAGATATCCTGCATAGCTCTTCGCGTAGCTTCCTTTGCCGAAAGGTTATAACGGTCTATGTAATGTTGGGAAGCCTCCACCACTATGATCGCATCATCCACCACTATTCCTATCGCCAACACAAATGCAAATAATGTGAGCGTATTAATGGTAAAATTAAAAATGACAAAGAGGGTGAAAGTTCCGATCAATGAAACAGGGATGGCAAGAACCGGAATCAAAGTGGCGCGCCAATCCTGCAAAAATAAAAATACTACCAACACCACCAGCAAAAGTGCTTCCAGCAAAGTGTGAACTACTTCTTGAATAGACGCCTTAATTACCGATACAGTCTCGGCAGGTATCAGGTAATCCAAATCACCTGGAAATGTCTTTTTTAAAGTGGCAAGTGTTTTAATTAGGCCATCGTAAGTTTCCAGTGTGTTGGCATCAGGAGTTTGATAAACCAAAAGGTAGGTCGCAGGTTGACCATTTACTGTAGAGTTATGAGCGTAATTAAATTTGCCTAATTCTACCCTTGCAATATCTTTCATATAGATAATATTGCCCGTAGCAGGATTGTTGCGGACAATGATATTCTTAAATTGATCTACAGTATTAATCCGGCTGTTGGTAAGCACACTATATTCAAAATTCTGCTGGGTACTCTGGGGAAGGCCGCCAATAGAACCTGGTGCAATTTCTAAATTCTGTTCATTGATTGCGGCATTTACATCGGCCGGAGTCAGTCCGAGAGCAGCCAATTTTTCAGGATTTAGCCATATACGCATACTAAAATCATCACCATGAGAATCAATTTCACCCACGCCTTTCACACGAGCCAATGCAACCTGTACATGAATGTTGACGTAATTTCCTATGAAGCTGGAGTTATGAGTCCCGTTAGGTGAATAAAATGCGAAAATAGCCAGATAGCTCGGGTTTCTTTTAAGCACGGTGACGCCGAGTTGTTGTACCTGGATAGGTAAGGTAGGCAAAGCAACGTTCACCCTGTTTTGCACGTCCACGGTAGCAATATCAATGTTGGTACCAATATCATAAATTACATTGATGCTACTTTGACCTTGCGATGTACTTCCACTCGTAATATACGTCATCCCCGGAGAACCATTTATTTGAGTCTCCATAGGAGTAGTCACCGTCTGTTCAACCGTTTGAGCGTCGGCACCAATAAAATTAGCAGATACAGCAACGGTTGGTGGCGAAATATTGGGATACTTGGCAATAGGCAGGTTGACTAAGGATATAGCTCCTACCAGCACTATTACAATCGAAATTACAATTGCCGTAACCGGGCGTTTTATAAACGTTTCTGCGATCATTTTTTAAATTTCTTAATTCCTTTCATTATCAGAAATGCGAACAGCAATCTGAATTATTTGTTTGTTTACTGCAAGCGGTACTCATCATTTTTCTCTAATAACTAAACTCAATTACCTATTTTTATCACCGAACCTTCATGCAGATTTTGGATTCCCTCAACTACAATCTTTTCACCCGGCTTCAATCCTTTTTTCACGATTATGTTTTGCCCGACTTGCTGCCCCAGCACTAATTGTCGTTGTGAAACTTTTGAACTATCACCGACCACATACACAAAAAATTCTCCCAGCAATTCTGAAACGGCTTTGTAGGGTATCATCGTTGCGTTAAGTGCTGAGGTATTTTTAATTCTTACAGTTGTGTTCATACCGGGTTTCAGCATGTCTTTATCGTTAGGAAAAACCAACCTTACTTTTATGGTTCCTGTTTGGGGATCTACAGCCCTGTCTATTAAACTTATATTACCGGGAACAGGATAAACTTCGTCCCCAAAAGATATCGTGAACGTTGAATCCTTTAAGTTGTTTTTATCTTGCCGTAGTTCATTGAAGCGATAAATATTTTTTTGATCGACTGTAAAATCAACTGCGATGGGATTGTTGGTCGAAACCGTATTCAATATTGTTTGCCCTGCAACTACTGCCGTTCCTTTTTTCACCTGTGAAATACCAATGGTACCTGTGAAAGGAGCGTAAATAGTTGCAAACTGAACATTGGAATGAATGCTTGCTACATTGGCCTTTGCGGCTGCTACCTCTTTTTGCGTAGCGTCTAAAGTTGCATTGGCATAATCTACCTGTTGCTTTGCAATAGCATCATGCTTTTCCAGTTCATTATATCTGTCTGCATCTTTTTGAGCTTTTACAAGGTTGGCTTCCTGTACCTGTAAGTCTGCAATTGCCTGTTCGTAATTGGCCCTGTAAACCTGCGCATCTATTGAATATAGGCGCTGCCCTTTCTTTACGTTTTGTCCATCGTTAAAATAGATGCCGGTTATATATCCGTTTACCTGGGAAGTAAGGCTTATTTGGTCCAATGCATTGATGGTTCCCGGGAATTGATCATAATATACTGCGTTAGTGGAAGCCACTTCTGTTACCGTTACAGGCACTGCCGGAGGAGGTCCTTGTTGCGCAGGTTTATTGCTGTTACCACATGACACAAGCATCAGTGAAACGGTTAAAATTGAGATGATATTTTTGTAATTTAATTTCATTTCATACTTATTTATGTTTAATAACTTATATCTCCTAACGCCTGTGCCACATCTATTTTGCTCGATAAGACTTCGTAAAGAGCGTTATAATAACTTATTTGGGCAGTCCTTAAATCAGATTCAGCAGTGATAACGTCCAGGTAAGCCTTCACTCCTGAGCGATACTGTAATTGAATCACATTATACACATCGCTTGCCAATGAAAGATTTTCTTTCAGGCTAAAAAAATTGTATAGATTGCTTTTATAGGCAGCCATTGCACTTTGATATTGGGAATTGATCGTATTCACCTGGCTTTTTATATTGTTGTCAGCCTGCGTTATTTGAAATTGAGCCTCTTTTATTTGTTGAAGTCTTTTTCCACCCTGGAAAATCGGCAGAGATAATGTAATGCCTGCAAAAGAATTCGGATAGTTGCTGCTATAAAGTTTTGAAAACTGATTATTAAAAAAATTAAAATTATAGCCTCCAAAAGCTGATACATTTGGTAAAAAGCTCCATTTGTAATATTGCAGATTATATTGCTGTAATTTCTTTTGTGTTTCCAATTGTTGCACCTCTATCCGGTTTTCATAATTGACAGTTTGGGACGTATCCATGTAAATTTCCTTTTCCATTTGCGCGGTATCATACACTAATTCAATTTTTTGCGATAAGGGATATCCCATCAATCCCTGCAGGTAAGCGTAGGCTGCTTTCAGTGATTGTTCCGTGGATACTTTTTGCGCTTTGGAATTATTCAAAGCGATAGTAGCCCGCTGATAATCTGTCTTATCCACAATGCCACTTTGATATTGGTAAAAAGCATCTTTGTAGCTTTGATTATTACGCACTATATCCTCTTCTATTACTTTCAATTGCTGTACCGTCAGTATTAAATTATAAAATGCTTTGCTAACAGCTACTGCCAGGTTTATCTTCTGATTTTTTGTGTTTTCGGATGCCGATAGCCTTACATCGCCGGCAGTACGGGAGGCCAATAGAACATCCCGGTTGAAAATGTTTTGGGTAACACCCAATCCGGCACCAGAAGTGTTATTAGCCCCCACTTTTATTATGTTGCCATTTGAATAAGAAGAACTTAATTGAAAATTAGTCTGAAGATTATAATTAAAATTTACCTGTGGATACCATTCCGCAAGGTTGCTCTTTATAATTGTTTCAGTGATGTCTTCATTTAATTTTGCATTTTGGATATCAGGGTTATGATCAATGGCATATTCAATGCAATTGTGCAAAGTGGGAGATTCCAGTATTGAATCTTTTTTATTTGACTGTGCTAAAATTAAATTGGGAAAAATTAAAAATAACCAGGTAACGATCTTTTTATACAATAGCAATTTCATTTTATTATTCCGATGATACATTTTTTGCTCTTTTGAAATCAATAACTATATCCCATTCCCGGAATTAAAACATTACTAGTTAATATTCCATAAGGCAACGGCTGTTAAAAATATTTAAAACAGTTTTAATACATGAGATTTTAAATTAGGGTGCAAGGTAGAAATAAAAAAAGTTACAGGATTGCCTGCTTTCAAATTAATTTGCCGTTTATATAAAATGATATTGGCGTGATAAAGAATTTTCGTTAATGGTACCAATATATCATTTAGTGATCGGACCTGCCCGGTAAAAGCCTCCTGCCCGGGGGCCATGTTCTTCTCCCTTGTCTTTTATTCAAACAAAATACCACGGGAACGGGTTTTTTAGTAAGACAGGATTTTTAATAATTACTGCTATAGCCATTAGATAATTGATTTATTAAGTTAATAAACCGCTTTTCATTTTTTGTAAATTATTTTGAAATCTCATAAATTTATGCCTGTCAAATTTGTATGAAACTCTACATAAAAAATATGGTGAGCATCAGGTGCAAGCTTGTAGTGAAATCGGAATTGGAGAGATTAAATCTTGGATATAAAAGTTTAGAACTTGGCGAAGTGGAACTGGAACAGGCGATCACTGATCAGCAACGAAATGCACTGAGAACTGCATTACTTACTTATGGCCTGGTTGTAATGGAGGATAAAAGAAGTGTTCTTGTTGAAAAAATAAAGACACTTATTATAGAAATGGTTCATTATAGTGATGAATTGCCGGATGTAAATTATTCTGTCTATATCAGCGAAAAACTAAATTATAATTATACCTACCTGGCCAATCTCTTTGCAGAAGTAAAAGGTACCACCATTGAACATTTTATTATCCTTCACAAAATTGAAAAAGTGAAAGAACTTATCATTTATGATGAACTCAGTCTTACTGAAATTGCTTCTCTTATGCAATATAGCAGTGCCGCTCACTTATCAAAACAATTCAAAAAAATTACAGGCCTGACGCCTTCATACTTTAAGCAAATGAAAAATAAAAGGCGTAATCCGCTTGAAGACCTGTGAATGATATAAGCTATTTGTTGAATTGTATAACGTTTATTGTTTTTAATGCATCACCTTTATGTAGCTGAATATTTCAACAGTTATGGAATTCCTGCCTTTGTCTTTATCAAAAATTTTTTAGGGGGACACAAGATAAGTGGCTAAAATAATTGCTTCTGTTATTTAAAACGGCATTTAATATTTCTTTTTAAAAAAGTTAAAAATGGGCAACATCAGGAGCAATGCCAGGGAAATTAGAAAATCAAAAGTTCATATAATTGTAACACTTATTGAGTACATGCCAAATGCCATAGTAAGCAGAACCGTCTTAAAAAAGACTACCGGCAATGTTACACTGATGTCATTCGACCGTGGAGAAGAAATGCCGGAAAAAAGTTCACCTTTCGACACATTCGTGCAGGTGATTGATGGCACTGCAGAAATTATAATCAACAAAAAGAAACACAAGTTAGAATTAGGGGAGGGCATTACCATTCCGGCACACACTTATAATTACATAAAGGCAAATCAACGCTTTAAAATAATTCAAACTGTCATAAAAAGTGGTTATGAAGTGTGAATAAAATTAAAAATGATACAAATACCTGTGAATGATGTAAGTCTTTTAAATAATTGTGTAACGATGCAACGGGCAAATATTCTCAAATTTACAGTATAGACAATTTAGTTCCCCATTCTGCAAATATCTTAAATGTAAGACGGGAGGTATTTTCAAAAGATAACGGAAGCGGTATTGAATTTTCGATTAAACTTTTGAATAATGATGCATGCGAATTCCATAACAAATCATTTTAAAAAATAAAAGATGGCAAAATTAAAAATAGGAGTCATTGACCTGGTAAGTAAAGGGCCAACAAAAACAATGTGGGCAAGGATTATGCATGCCAACCTGGCAAGCATTATGCCCACGGTAGTGGCTACCTGGTGTGAGCAGGAAGGGCATGACGTGCAAATGATTTGCTATACTGGTTTTGAAGATCTGGGCAAAGAATTACCGCGAGATGTGGATGTCGTATTTATATGCTCTTTTACACAGTCGGCGTTGCTGGCCTATGCACTTAGCAATTATTTCAGAAAGAAAGGCGCCGTAACTGTGTTGGGTGGCCCGCATGCCCGATGCTATCCAGATGATGCTGTTTTATATTTTGATTATGTGCTCGGATTTACCCACAAATCAACAATAATGCAAGTGCTTGATAATTGTGTATCGCAAAAAGATATGGGTAAATATATTACAGAGAAAAAACAACCTTCTAATCTTCCCGGTGTAGAAGCACGATGGAAATTTATTGAACCTACTTTAAAAAAAGCACCCTTTATCAAAGGCGTACCGATGATTGGGAGCCTCGGGTGTCCCTACACATGTGCTTTTTGCATTGATTCCACGGTGCCTTATCAGAGCCTTGATTTTGAATCGATGAAAAACGATCTGCGTTTCCTGTTAACTAAATTTAAACGCCCACTGGTTGTATGGCATGATCCGAATTTCGGCATAAAATTTAATGAAACCCTGGATGCCATTTCTTCTGTCGCCCATCCAAAAAGTTTTCGTTTTATAGCAGAGAGTAGTCTGTCTATTCTTACCGAAGAACACCTGGCAGCTTTTCAGCAAAATGGTTTCGAAGCCATGCTTCCCGGAATTGAATCATGGTACGACCTGGGCAATAAATCCAGGACCTCGCACTTTGCCGGAGAAGAAAAAATGAACCGGATTTCCGAGCATGTAAACATGGTATTCAAATATATCCCTTATGTACAAACGAATTTTGTTTTAGGCCTTGATTGCGATGAAGGGTCGGAGCCTTTTGAGCTTACCAAACGCTTTGTGGATAAAAGCCCGGCTGCATTTCCTGGCTATTCATTATTGAGCGCTTTTGGAGAAGCCGCACCTTTGAATCTTGGATATCAGAGAGAAAACCGGGTACTTCCTTTTCCTTTCATGTTTCTCAATAATCATCTCGCCATGAATATTAAACCGAAAAACTATGAATGGATAGATTTTTATGATAAGGTAATTGATCTTACCTGCTATACTTTTTCAAACAAAGCAATATACAATCGATTCATGGCAACAAGGGGCTTTACCACAAAGTGGATGAATGTAATGCGTGCGGTATCCTCAGAAGGATATGGCAGAATAAAATTCTTCAGGCAAGTTCGCCAGCATCTTATTGAGGATCAAAATTTCAGGGATTATTTTGAAGGAGAAAGCACTCAATTACCTTCATTTTACACCGATATCATCAAAAACACGCTTGGGTATTGGTGGCAATGGTTACCCAAAGGCGCTATAGCACACGACCAGAATGCATATCTTCATAAGACTTTAAAGAAGGTAGCTTAATTTTTAAACATTAGGCGTTAATCTTAAGTTGTCTTCATTCCTCAATGGCAAAAGGATTTCGAACCTGAAATAAAAATCTTCAATAAAAGTTGTTTTACTGCCTTTTTATTTTTCTACCAGGTTCTCATCAATTAAATAAGCTTGCAATCCATAAATTTTTGTAAATCCTTTTTGATCAGTTACCACCAGGTTAATAAAATTAGTTTCGGTTTCCGGGAACGTCAAAATCCTTTTGTGTCCGATTGTGGTGCCATCGATTGTCTTTATTATTTGATGGTCTTTGTTCAACAGTTGAATCGCGAATTTTGCACAATTCTGTCCCCTTGCCAGGTTTTCTTTCAAAACAATACAGTTGATTTTTTCGGGCTCGTTAAACGCGACTTCGAGTGACTGTATCCCTGTCATGGTAATGCTTTCAAAAGATTCACTGTTTCCTGTGTTCAACGTTTTTATGGGTATTGGGTTGTTATTGTAAACAAAATATTCTTTACTTTCATTGGTTAAGTCGTTGGAGAAATTCTCTTCTCTCAATTTCTTAAACCCCATCAATGAAGTCGAATCGTATTGGGTAATTAATCCTCGTCTATCCGGAGGCACATTTAAAATTAAATTAGCGCCACGGCCTACGCTCTTCAGATAAATGTCAAAAAGCTGTTGAGGATTTTTTACCAACGAATCTTCTTCTTTATGATAAAACCATCCTGGCCTGATGCTGACATCACATTCCGCAGGTATCCAGTTTTGTCCATACATGTTGCCCTGGTTTAATGTATCTGTTGGCGGCGCGCCTGCTCCGGGTTCAAATCCCGCCGTGTTTAATAAATCCCAATTGGTTTTTCCTGCAAAGCCTTTCTCATTGCCACACCAGCGGGCGTCCGGGCCAATGTCGCTGAAAATAATTGTTTGAGGAGAAAGATCTCTTACCACCTGGGTAAACCGTGCAAAATCGTAAACCTGTTTTTTCCCGTTCGGTCCTTCTCCGTTGGCGCCATCCCACCACAGTTCCCATATAGGGCCATAGTTCGTAAAAATTTCTTTCAGCATATTTACAAAAACATCGTTGTAGGCAGGTGTTCCATAAGCAGGATGATTTCTGTCCCAGGGCGAAAGGTAAACTCCGAATTTTAAACCATATTTTTTGCACGACTCTGATAGCTCTTTCAGCACATCTCCTTTGCCATCTTCCCATTTACTTTCTCTTACCGTATGCGTAGAATATTTGCTTGGCCAAAGGCAAAAGCCATCATGATGCTTGGCAGTGATTATAATTCCTTTAGCTCCTGCCGCTTTTGCGATGCGGCACCATTGATCGCAATCCAAATCCTGGGGATCAAAAACTTCCGCGTTTTCTGTCCCTTTTCCCCACTCAAGATCAGTAAAAGTATTCGGGCCAAAATGCATGAAAAAATAATATTCCATATCCTGCCATGCAAGCTGGGATTGTGTAGGAAGAGGCTTTGTTACTCCATTATATTGAGAAAACCCTTTCTGCATTAAAAAAATGAAAGCGATAAATAATATGAAATACTTTTTCATGTATTTGATTTTTGACAGAAAATTTTCTGAAAGGTATTTTATAAAAATCTAATTTTTTGCAAATAAAATAAGTTAGTGAAAATAATAACAGGAGGGGACAAAATAGAAAAACGTTTAGATACTTTGAATTGATTTATTTAAGTTTGATATACCGGTTTTTTTATTTGTTTCAAATAGTTGAAGAAATAGAAAAGCTGTTTTTTATTCGTTTACTATTGATCTCATTAAAATTTTATCATGAAAAAAATCCTACTTTCTTCTCTTACTTTTTTGGTTTGTTATTCTTTATATGCAGGTGTAACGCTACCAAAAATCTTTAGCGACAATATGGTTTTGCAACGCAATAAAACGATTCCTGTTTGGGGATGGGCCGGTGCGAACGAAAAAATTACGGTTGAATTTGATCATCAAACCAAAAAAACAAAAGCGGATAGAAATGGAAAATGGATGGTGAAACTGGATAATGAAAGTGCAGGCGGACCTTATCAATTAATTGTAAAAGGAAAAAATACTATTACCATTAATGATGTATTGGTTGGTGAAGTTTGGATATGTTCCGGCCAATCCAATATGGAAATGCCTATTGAAGGCTGGGGGAAAATAGCTAATTATAAAGAAGAAATAGCGAATGCGAATTATCCTATGATTCGTCATTTTAAAGTACCTAACCAGGTGAGCTCTACACCGCTGACAGATGTTTCCGGGGGCAGCTGGCAAATATGCAACCCCGCTACAGCCGGTGATTTCAGCGCCGTGGCTTATTTTTTCGGAAGAGAATTATACAACAAATTAAAAGTACCTATCGGATTATTAAACACTTCGTGGGGCGGCACGATCGTAGAAACATGGACAAGCCGGAAAGCCTTTGAAAACAGCGATGAATTTAAATCTATGATTGCCGGAATGCCTTCGTTAAACCTGGATTCACTCGCAAAAGCAAAAACACAGGAAACCCGGAAAAGATTGGAATCATTGCAAGGTTCTTTAGATGTTACCGATGTGGATACATGGAAAGACGCAGGTACAAACGATAGCAAATGGCCTCAAATGCAATTGCCCAACCTTTGGGAAAGCCAACAGATCGGCGACATGGACGGTTTCGTGTGGTTTCGCAAAGCGATCAACATTTCAGCAGAAGATGCGGGTAAAACGGGGATGTTGTTTTTATCGATGATTGATGATAATGATATTACCTACGTGAATGGTGTAAAAGTTGGTAGTACCGATGGATATAATGTGAAAAGAGAATATACCATTCCGGCGAATATTTTAAAAGAAGGAAAAAATGTAATTGCAGTTCGCGTAGAAGATACTGGCGGCGGCGGAGGAATTTATGGCGATAGCGCTGATATGAAAATCACGATCGGGACTGATGTCATCAATTTAGCAGGCAAATGGAAGTTCAGGGTGGAAAAAATTACAAGCGGGTCTTCATCAATTGGCCCAAACTGTTATCCTACGTTATTATTTAATGCGATGGTGAATCCATTGATTCCTTTTGCGATGGAAGGAGTAATATGGTACCAGGGCGAATCCAATGCCGGGCGTGCAAACCAATACAGTAAAGCATTTCCTTTAATGATCAACGATTGGCGCAGCCGCTGGGGCGAGGGCGATTTTCCTTTTTATTTTGTGCAGTTGGCTTCTTTCAACGCAGCTAGTGGCAATAGTAACAGCGGAAGTACCTGGGCCGAATTGCGTGAATCGCAAACGAAAACTTTATCGCTTCCCAATACAGGAATGGCCGTTACCACTGATATTGGTGATGCTACAAATATTCATCCTAAGGACAAACAGGATGTAGGTAAACGCCTTGCTTCTATTGCTTTTCATGATATATATGGAGAAAACGTTGTCTATAGCGGACCGATGTATCAATCCATGAAGATCAATGGAAACAAAATTGTTATAACCTTCACGCATACTGGCAGCGGTCTGATGGTGAAAGATAAATACGGTTATCTGAAAGGATTTGAAATCGCCGGCGCAGATAGAAAGTTTCACTTTGCAAAAGCGTATATGGATGGCAGTGATGTAGTGGTTTTTGCTGACGAAGTAACCGATCCTGCTGCTGTCCGTTACGGATGGGCGGATGATGCAGGGGATGATAATTTATTTAATAAAGAAGGTTTTCCTGCGTCTCCGTTCAGAACAGATAGTTGGAAAGGAATCACTGATGATATAAAGTATGTAATAGGCCAATAGGAGTTTTTGTCAGCGATTTTCAGTAAAACAACAAATAACACCGAATCCTGTTTTTCCTTGATGCAGCAGAATTTTTATATTGAAATACACCTGCAGCCTTAATAATCCGAAAAAATTAACCGGATTTACGCAATCGTTTGCTTATGTTTTTATGAATTGAATGGTTTAAGTTTGAAAGTGACACTCGCCCATTTTTCAAAAGCTATTTTAAACTATGAAGAAAATCGTTCTTTTATTCTTATTGGCATTTGCAATAAATTTCTCTTTTGCGCAGCAAAAACACACGTTTGAAATAAAAGGCGGTAACTTTTTGTATGATGGAAAGCCAATACAAATCCATTCCGGCGAAATGCATTTTGCCAGGGTACCCAGGGAATATTGGCGCCAGCGTTTACAGATGATGAAGGCCATGGGCCTGAATACCGTGGCTACTTATGTTTTCTGGAATTACCAGGAACCATCACCGGGTGTTTGGGATTTCAAAACAGGTAACCGGAATATTGCCGAGTTTGTAAAAATTGCAGGCGAAGAAGGAATGATGGTAATATTAAGGCCAGGCCCTTATGCGTGTGCAGAATGGGAATTCGGTGGCTATCCGTGGTGGCTGCAGAAAGAAAAATCATTAGTAATACGATCTTATAATAAACCTTTTTTAGATTCCTGCCATACCTATATTAATCATCTTGCTGCCCAGGTAAAGAAACTGCAGATCACTCATGGCGGCCCGATAATAATGGTGCAGGTAGAAAATGAATTTGGCTCGTATGTAGCCCAACGTAAAGATATTTCCTTGGAAGACCATAAAGCATATAGCGCTGCCATTAAACAACAATTAATTGACGCAGGATTTGATGTGCCCCTGTTTACTTCTGACGGGGCCTGGTTGTTTAATGGCGGTACTATTGCGGGCGCATTGCCTACTGCCAACGGAGAAGATAATATTGATAATCTGAAGAAAGTAGTGAACGAATACCATAACGGAGTAGGCCCTTACATGGTGGCGGAATTTTATCCCGGCTGGTTAGACCATTGGGCTGAGCCGTTTCAAAAGGTATCTGCCGAAAGTGTAGTGGCGCAGACGGAAAAGTATTTAAAGGCTGGCGTATCTTTTAATTATTACATGGTGCATGGCGGTACCAATTTTGCATTTACAAGTGGGGCCAATTATGATAAAAAGCACGACATACAACCGGACATTACCAGTTATGATTATGATGCGCCGATAAGTGAAGCGGGTTGGGCTACGCCAAAATACAAAGCGCTGCGCGAACTGTTTCAAAAAAATGTTTCTTATAAAATCCCTCCAATACCCGCGCCAATACCGGTTATTGAAATTCCTTCCATCAGGCTAAATAAAGCTGTTGATCTTTTTGCCATCAAAGCGAAAATGCAACCTGTAGCAAGCGATACTCCGCAAACTTTTGAAGATTTGAACCAGGGATATGGGTACGTGTTATACAGCAAGCATTTCACCCAGCCTATTAGCGGCAAACTGGAAATAAAAGGCCTGAGAGACTATGCACTTGTATATGTGAATGGAGAAAAAGCAGGAGAATTGAATCGTAACACGAACACCTATTCGTGCGATATTGATATTCCTTTCAATGCCACGCTGGATATCCTTGTAGAAAACATGGGACGTATCAATTATGGCGCTGAGATTGTTGATAACCTGAAAGGTATCATAAGTCCTGTGATGATCGATGGCAACGAAATTACCGGCAACTGGAATATGTATCAATTCCCAATGGATCACGAGCCGGATTTAAAGACCTATTCTAATAAATATAAAAAAGATCAGCCTGTGATTTATGAAGGTTCATTTACACTTTCAAAAACAGGAGATACATTTTTAGATATGAGCAAATGGGGCAAAGGAATTGTATTCGTAAACGGCCATAACCTTGGACGCTATTGGAATGTAGGCCCACAACAAACTTTATATTTACCCGGTTGCTGGTTGAAAAAAGGCGCTAACAAAATTACTGTCTTTGAACAAATCAATTCAGAACAACAGAAAGAAATCCGTGGAGTTAAAACACCTGTGCTCGATGAATTGAAGCAATAGAGGGTTTTATTTGCAACGTTATTTTTTTCGATTTCAAAAAATCATAAGTCTTTTTAATACCTCATTTTTTTCTTTGTATACTTTTATCCTTTTGTTCACTAATACTGATCAGAATCCGTACATTATTTCAATCTCTTTTTCACAGCGAAGCAACAAATCCGCATGATTCTTATTTTATCATTCCACATTTTTTGGTTCATTTTTCCCCCTGCTTATTGATCAATTGAATCTGCTATAAAAATATTTTTTGGAAGTGATAAAAAACTGCAACCCTTTTAAATCGGGATACGTATTGATTTAAAAAGATGAAGAATTTATTGCAAATGCTATTGAACTTTTAAACAACTTTACTTTTTAAAAATATTAAGCCCGTTCAATCTTTTACTAATTATTTGGAAAAAATAGAAATCATATTAAATGGATGTAAAGCCGGCGAAAGAAAGTATCAAAAATTACTTTATGAACAATATTATGACTTTGCCCTGAAAATAGTATTTCGTTATATCTATAATTATGAAGAAGCAGCCGAAATTACCAACGATGGATTTGTAAAATTTTTTCTGAGTCTTGACAAATTCGTCATTGAAAAAGAAGGCAATATTGGAAAAATGTTAGGCGGATGGATAAGAAGAATAATGGTAAACACGTCCATAGATCTTTTAAGAAAAAAAATGATGTTGCCGGAAATAGGCGGAATTCCTGATACCGTTTGGGAAATGGAAGATAACGGCCCATCGGCAGAACAAAAGCTTATTTATAAAGAACTGGTAGTACTAATAAAGAATCTGCCACCGGAATACCGCATCGTTTTTAACATGCACGTCATCGATGGATACAAGCATATAGAAATAGCAGAAATATTGGGAATACCCGTCGGCACTTCCAAGTCAAATCTAATGAGAGCAAGAGCGTTAATGAAAAATTTTGTCAATCAAAAAGAACAACTTTCGTCATGCAGAATATAGAAAACGATATGGATGATCTTTTCAGGCGGGCAGCAGAAAATTACCCTCTCAAAAAAAACAGCGGGGATTGGGAGAGTGTTTTTAAAAAACTATCGTTACCAAACGGGCAGGAATCTCCAGGGAAGAAAGAAAAAAACAAAGATTCAAAAAAGTTATTAATTATTGTTTTACTGGCGATTATCCTCATATTGACAAGTCTTCTGATTTTTAATTTAAATCCAAAATCGCATTCTTCCGGCAAAATCGCTGTTGTGCCATTACTGAGAAAAGACTTTGAAAGTAGAATCGTGCAGAAAGAAAATCCGGTTAAAAATAAAACCGTACTCCAAATTCCTGCTTTTGATGAAAAATCACTTGAAGTAAATAGAGAAAAAAATAATAAAATATCGAGGGACCAATCTTTTTCATCCTTTCAGAAAGGCAATATTTTATCGAAAAGAACATCGTTTTTGCAGGAGAGTTCCGCCAAAAATGAAGCCGGAATTGAAACAAATAATTACCAAATTTTAATTCCCGGAGATATTGATTATCCTAAAATTACAATTACTGACTTTGCAAATGAAATAGGAAAGCAGCCATCGATTGTAATAGATAAGAGCGTGGGGTCATCTTTAGAAAGAAAGAAAACACAAAACAGCCAAAAATCTGTAAAAGAAAATGGATTATACGCGGGAATAATTGCCGGTCCGGATTTCAGCAAAGTAAAGTCAGAAGATTTTATGAAACCGGGTTTCAGCGCCGGCATTTTTTTAGGATATCAAATAAACAACAGACTTTTTGCAGAAACCGGTTTTACAAACGGTACTAAATATTATTCAAGTGACGGACAGGTTTTTCATGAAGCCGGGGCCGCCATGCCTGATGGAATGGTTGTGAACAATCTTCAAAGCTATAGCAGGGTGTTGGAAATTCCTGTTAAGATCGGCTACCGGGTTTATAATAAAAACAGATTCTCTTTGTTTGTAGCGGCGGGTGTTTCAGCTTACATTATGACCATGGAAAAAAACAATTATAATGTTACCATGAATGGAACTGAAGAGAAAATGGTAGGCATTTATGAAAAGCATAATGTAAAAACACCTGCTGAATTCAATTTGAGCACGGGTTGGGAATATCATTTGAAAGGATTGATGAATATTAGAATTGAGCCTTATTTAAAATTACCATTGCAAGGTATTGGAGTTGGCAAATTACCCGTAACGAGCGCGGGGCTTCAAATTGGGATCTACCGGATGATAAAATAATCTCCCTTTTCATTTTTAAAAAAAAATCCATGAGATGGATAATGGTAGAAGTATGTCCCTATAAAAAGGGTTGGATTCGGTAGTAAATGAAACAGATTTAAAAATTTAAAACCTGGAAATATTTTCTAATTATAAAAAAATCAACAAATGAAAAAGCTCAATTTACAAGGAACAATAATGGCGATAGCTATTATTTTCAGCCTGGCATCCTGTAGTAAAAACCAGGACAAAACTATTTCTAATACGGCGGTTCCTAACAAAGTAACGGATGAGATGATATCTGAAAATGGCGCTAATCCGGATGAAGCCTCGATTACACAAAACATCAACACAACGGCCAATGAAGACAGGAATATTGGCAGGGCGAACAGTGGCCATTACTTATACACAGAAAGTAATGAATCATCATCAAACAAAATCCTGGTTTACCAAATCAACAACAATGGTTCTTTGCAATGGAGCAGCAGCGCCATCTCCGGAGGCGCAGGCGCCGGCACAGGTTTAGGCTCGCAAGGCGCTTTAGCGCTTAGCACAGATCACGACTGGTTATTTGCAGTTAATGCCGGAAATAACTCGGTGTCCTCTTTCAGGGTAAAAAAAGATGGAAGTCTCACGCTCATTTCTACAAAAAATACCTGGGGCAAAATGCCGGTAAGCGTTACAGTACATGATAATATGCTTTACGTATTGAATCATGGAAGTGATAACATCCATGGCTTTTGGATTGGTAATGATGGTATGTTGACGGACATCGATAATTCAACCAAATCCCTGAGTGGATCCAGCGTTGATGCTCCGCAAATCTCTTTTACTCCAAATGGTAATTTCCTTGTTGTTCCTGAAAAAGCCACCAACATTATTGGCACTTTTAAAATGATGAACAATGGTTCGCCGGCCAACGGAATTTTTAATCCTTCTGTAGGAAACACACCTTATGGATTTGGTTTTTCCCGGAATTACCTGGTTATTTCCAATGCAGAAATGGGCGCTTCGGGAGCGGGTTCAGGCACTTCATATATTGTTCAGGGTAATGGGCATTTAAAAGATGTCAACGGCGCCCGGCCTGACTATCAATCTGCCCCATGTTGGGTAGCCATAACTGCCTATGGAAGATTTGCGTATATGACAAATGCTGCCAGCAATAATATTTCCAGTTACTATCTAGCGCCATGGGGTGGGTTGTACCTGGTAGAAAGCAATGCTGGCGTCACAGGGACAGGTCCACTGGATATAGCGGTGGCCAGGAACAACTATTTTGTATATGCACTCAATTCGGGAACCCACAACATATCAGGTTTTTACAGAATGTTTTTTGGGAAACTTGGATCTTTAGGAACCATGGAAAGTTTGCCAGCGCCGTCAACAGGTTTGGTCACTTTTTAAAACTCTTTTCTGATAAAAACGGGTTGCCATTTTTGGCAACCCGTTTTATTTTGGTTTGTTGAAACTTCGTCCGCTTTCTCTTCCTGCTACGGGCAGTTTTCGAACATTTTTTTCAAAAACTGCTTAATTCTGCTTCCCGCGATAAAAATCGCGCAACCGTTTGCATGTTTTTTTAGTAAGTTATTTGTTTATGTTTGAATACATGACGGTTGCGTACTACCAGTGATGGATATTCGGAATTTAATTTTCAAAGGAAACAGTATTCCGGTGAAGATGCGTTTTAGTGCCAGTGTTGTTTGATTCGTGTGTAAACAACTGGATTGTGCATGAAAAACAACCTGTTTACCGGAATCAAAAGTGCCGGATATAATATGCAGTTAAATTATTTTTTTTCTCAAACAAGCAATATCGGGGGTGTTTCTACACCTCCTTTTTTATGTACAGTGTCTGTTCTTCACATCGAAATCATTTTTGGGCTAAAGCGTTCGTAATGATTTTCTCTATCTGCTCATACTCCAATAAAAATCCATCATGCCCGTAAAGCGAATTGATAGCTGTAAAATGTGCATTGGAAATATTTTCAGCGATGAATTGTTGCTCAATAACAGGAAACAGAATATCTGTAGTGATTCCGATGGCGGTCGTTTTTGCTTTTATTTTTTGCAAGGCATTTTCAATTCCTCCGCGTCCACGGCCTACATTTTGTGCATCCATTCCTTTACTCAAAAAATAATAGCTGAATGCGTTGAATCTTTTACCTAATTTTTCACCCTGGTATTTTTGATAGGATTCACTCTTGTAATTCTCAATCTTATCAATATGATGCTCGCTTTGGCTTGCATGATAAGTTTCATAATGCCTGTACGAGATTAAAGCAATGCTTCTCGCGGCTTTCATTCCTTCCATGCCGGCATCTGGTTTATTTTCTTTCCAGGAGCAATCTGCTTCGATACACATTCTTTGAGAAGCGTTGAAAGCAATGCCCCATGCGGAATGCCGCGCGTTGGTTCCTATCGGAAAAATATTTTCAAATAAATCCGGTTCCTCAATAGCCCATTCCAATAATTGTTGGCCGCCCATGGATCCTCCGATACCGATCTTGATTTTTTCAATTCCTAAAAACTCTTTTAGTGGTTGATAAGAACGAATCATATCCCGTGGCGTAAAAAAAGGAAAATCATGATAATAAGTTTGCCCACTGTCCGGATTTTTATCAAGAGGGCCAGTGCTTCCATAACAACTTCCAGGCATGTTTACACAGATGATAAAATATTTTTTAGGATCAAATAATTTCCCTTCACCCACGAGGCCAGGCCACCATTCCTCGGGGTTGCTATTTGCGGTGAGCGCGTGAAATATCCATACCACATTGTCTTTGGTGCTGTTGATGTCTCCGTAAGTTGTATATGCTAAATGATATTTCGATAAAACATATCCGGATTCAAGAGTGATAGCCCTGTCAGAATTAAAAATACTATGCGTCAAATTCTTTTCGTTGAATAATTTTAGCAAAAATAAATCATAACCGTTTTGCCACAAGATATTTAATGGTTCAACGATTATGATTTATAAAAAATAATAAGCAGTTAGCCGGTACTTATGCAAATACTTTTGCGAAAGCCTGTTCTATATCTGCTTTAATATCATCTATATGTTCAATTCCTACTGAAACCCTCAATAGGCCCGGAGTAACTCCTGCAGACAATTGTTCTGCATCAGATAATTGCTGATGCGTTGTGGCTGCGGGTTGTATGATGAGCGTTTTAGTGTCGCCTACGTTTGCCAGGTTACTAATCATTTTTAAATTGTCCACGAATTTAGTAGCATTGTCTTTGCTGCCTTTTACTTCAAAAGAAAGCACTGCTCCTGCCCCTTTTGGAAGATATTTTTTGGCATTAGCATGATGGGGGCTGCTTTCCAAACCTGGATAATTTACCTTTTCTACGTTTGGATTTTTCTCAAGCCATTGCGCCAGAGCCAATGTATTCTGTACATGGCGTTCTACGCGCAATGATAATGTTTCCAAACCCTGGATTAACAAAAATGAATTGAATGGAGAAATAGCCGGTCCAAAATCTCTAAGCCCTTCTACGCGTGCGCGGATAATAAATTGAATATTTCCGAACGGCCCTTTGCTTCCAAAAACATCGTTGAAAACCAATCCGTGATATCCTTCCGAAGGTTCAGAAAATTGAGGGAATTTTCCATTACCCCAATTGTAATTTCCTCCATCCACAATTACACCTCCGATACTGTTGCCATGTCCGCCGATCCATTTGGTAGCAGCCTGCACCACCACGTTTGCACCATGCTCTAACGGACGGAAAAGATATCCTGCGCAGGCGAAAGTGTTGTCCACAATTAACGGCAAGTCATATTTTTTTGCTAATGCAGATAGTTTATCAAAATCAGGAATATTGAAATCAGGGTTACCGATTGTTTCTGTATAAAGCGCTTTTGTTTTTTCATTAATCAGGCTTTCAAAATTTTCTACGTTGTTGTCTTTTGCAAACCGTGCTTCAATTCCAAGCCGTTTTAAGGAAACCTTAAATTGATTGAACGAGCCACCATAAAGAAACGGACTTGATACAAAATTTTCTCCTGATTCTAAAATATTGGTAAGTGCTAAGAATTGTGCCGCCTGCCCTGAAGCGGTTGCCAGGCCTGCGACTCCGCCTTCCAAAGCTGCTACGCGTTTTTCAAAAACATCCGTAGTCGGGTTCATGATGCGGGTGTAAATATTTCCAAATTCTTTTAAAGCAAAAAGATTGGCCCCGTGCTCAGAATTTTTAAAATTGAAAGAAGTGGTTTGATAAATCGGCACGGCCCTTGCGCCTGTTGTAGGATCTGGCTCCTGGCCTGCATGTTGTTGTAAAGTTTCAAAATGTTGGGAACTCATAAATGATGGTTTATAAATGAAAATTAAAAGTTTGAATTTGAAAGATAAGACGAAACGCCTTATTATGGATGATATGGAAAATATAATGCCTTACGGCATACAACGGTACCCGCAACCCATAGTGGAGCTAATAGAACTGTGATAAAATATGGTGGTTGTATTTGCCATAATCAAATATCCTACAAATATAGTAGGGTTTTGTTTAAATTGACAAAATTTTTTTTATTCAGCAGTTACTTCCTGCCATTACAAAATCATTTTAGGATACATTGAAACAAGGGGAAACGCGGGCTGGGAGAGAGGAAAATAGAAATAGGAGTTATTTATAAGTTTACTGCGGATTTTATTTAAGACCAGGGAAACAAAATCTTGGTTAATTATTCGTTTACTGGCATAACCGAACGAGTGTAAAATTCTTCAAAACCGAAAACAGAAATTGTACTTATTTGTTTTTTTACTGCGAACATTATTTCTTTTTCCAGCCAGTCAGAAGGTTTTGGTATTCATTTTACCTTTTTTTTCATGATATTTTTAAGTTTAAAAAATAGTTTCTATTAAAGCATTAAGTTGGTTTAATAACAGATGATAGTAATAAAATGAGGACTGCGAGAAAGCACAGGATGGTTATTAACAAAAGCAGGATTTTTATAAATTTTGAGCTCCTCATCTTGTTGAAGTTTTCTTTTTGTGTTATCTCAAAAAATATCCGGATCAATCATCATAATCCTTCCTCATGCAGGCAAGATGCGCATCTTCAGTAAATGAATTTGTGCCGGATGAATCACTATCATCACTATTTTGTGTGCCAGCACGCTATTGTTTTCGGAACAGGAAATAAAAAACAAGACCGGGATAATAAGCGCAGGAATTTTAAATGGTTCATAACTTTTATTTTATTTTTTACTGAATGCCAGGTAAGCTTAAGTTTTTATCGTCCCGGTAATTTAAGAAAGATTATTGTTGAAATCAGGCATGCCTGAACATCGCTGCTTAAGATTGAGGCGGTAATGGATTGCTGTCTTTTCCCTTGTCTGCTATCGCCTTATCCACATCACTTTTTAATGAACGTAAGGAATCTTTGAGATTGTTATCAACTGAGCGAAACCTGTAAGCGCCATAGGTGATAAGGATAGCTCCGGCAATGGCAGCCCATATTCCGAAGCTAAGGCCTACACTTCCAAATGCTGCACTTTCTTCGTTACTTACCCCGCTCATTGCCGATTCCCAACGGATAATAAGATAGCCGATAATGCAGATGTTGACCACGCCGGCGCCCAATACGGGTAGCCACATTTTTGAAGGAATGTTGGCTTTCTGGTCGCCGGCTAAGGCAAGAAGACCTGCCGCTATAAAAAGAATGAAAACCAGCACGCCAATTCCGTTCATGCCGTTTATTGATCCCATGCCATAGCTAAACCAGGGAAGGAAACAAGCGATTAACCCCAATGCTGCGCCGACAATGATAAATTTGCGCTGTTTGTTTAATTGTTGAAAGTTCATGATTGTTGTTTTAAATGTTAAGAGAAATACTTTTTATTGAATGTCATATAAACTTGTGTTTTTATCTTCCTGGTAATTTGCAGGAAGTGTAAAGGTGGAAGCAGGCATATCTTTTTTTGTGATACTGCTGAGTTGTATTAGCGCTGATGAACCGGTAGATATGGTAACAGATTTTACCAAAGCACCTGAACATCCGGCTTCCATGATTTTTTTTACTACAGCAGGGGAATGATTTTCGAAAATTATTGGTGATAAAAATTCGGCTCCGGGTACCTCGTTAGTGTACCATTCATCATCCTGTTCATTCGCCGTTTGCCCCAATGCTTTTAAGATATAAGTGATTTTTACATGCACGCAATTGTAGCCGGACATTTTTTCATTGCCTATCTTTTGAACCTGAACATTATATTCATTTTTCCCTGCATCGCTTCTCTTTTGTTTAGCATATTTTTTGTATTGGTCATTTAGATTAATACTGTAGTCTTCGTTTGTGCCTGCCAGTGAAGTTGAATGCACTTTCATATTTATTGCAGATGATTCTGCATACCCTTCTGAAAATACATTCCATTTGTTTGCCTTGTTGGTACTGATATAAATGTTTTTCCAAAGCCCGTCTTTTTTATTATTGTCAATACTGCCTCCTGTATATTGTAGCATGATAGTATTTCCGTTTCCTGAAACAGGTACATTATAATTTGCCGGTTGCTCAGCGGTATAAGTAGCTGTGTAAGTTTTTGCGGGTCCGGCGGTTCCATTTTCCTGCGCCTGCTGCATTCCTTTGGCTGCCTGTTTCAATGGATTATCGTCACTCATTTGCCCAAGCTGAAAATTTAGCAATGATTTGCCAATTGCATCGCCGGGGTTTCCGTTTTTACCCCCCATCATCGCTTGCATCTTCTGCATCATGCTATCCATATTTTTTCCTCCACCGAGTTTTTTTAAAATGCCAGAATCATTTTTTCCAAACATTGCTGATATTCCCTGCGCAAGTATGCTGTCGGCGTTTGTGTTGTTTTGAATGGGAGCATTGCTATCAACGGTTTGTGCTATAGAGTTGTCAGCGTTAGTATTGTTCTCCGACAAATTTGCACCAGGATTGCTTAATGGTGTTTCTGCAACTTTGTTTTGCGGGATTTTATTTGACGACGTATGACATGAGACTAATAAGAATAAAAATGCCGATGAAAAAATTGGAAGAAATTTTGAGAAGCGCATATTTTTTTATTTAAAAGTTGAGATACTGAGAAAGCAGGAAATGTTTATATTTTTTCATTTTAAATCCTGCAAATTTTTAATTACTTTTTATCGTTTTTGTTCTTTTTATATATTATGACACCTGCCACTATTATAATTCCAAGGCCTGTCAAAAGCCATATCCACCAGCGGGACGGAGGTTTTGGGGCCCGGAGTATGAAACCTTTGCCCGGAAATATTTTTAAGCTATCAACTTCAGCGGGGCTCCAGAAAAGTTGTAGCCCAAGCTGAAATCTTGGTCCCTGGAAATACCGAAGCTTAATGGAATGCAGGACATCTGACAAATAGATATTTCCTTTTACCGAGTATTCAGCATGCAGGCCATCATTATTGATCAATAATGAATCATCTATGAACAACTGTGAACCATCATCACTTACCAATTTGAACAAATAATTTCCGGATTTGATGGGTTTAAAAAAACCTGTGTATTCAATGCCAAACCATTCAAATCTGTCTCGCAGCCCCGGAAACCCCGCCGACCAGTTTTGTACAGGAATGTCAACTTGTTTTAAAAAGATAGGGTTAGCCTCCGCTTGCATGGTATCAAAGTCGGGGAGTTTTGCAGTGGTGGCGGGTAGCAGAAATACTCTTCCTCTAAGCCCGTTACTTATGGGAATGCTATCACCAAAAGCAGTGGCACTATCTCTTTTCCCTGCGGCTGTATTTATGCTTGCTTTTTTATTGCATGATGAAAGTATCCACATCAATAAAATCACAAATAGAAAAATCTTTTGTTTCATAAATAGTTTGTTGAGATTATTTATTATTTGATTGATTAGTGAATTATTCTGAATGGCATAATTTTTTTTATTGAGAAGAGATTAAAAAGAAAATATCTACTTTTCCTTCGTTTACTGTAAGCTTACTGTTACATGTATTTCCTCTCTCCATTTATATAAATAGTTTGTCTTTTCATAAAATTTGTATGATTAAAAATTCATTCTTAAAGTCCATTTATCCCGGTTTATTGAATCTCCTCAATGCGCATCCGGGTGAATGGGGATATCAAATTTTCCATCAGTTATAATAAGCACGCTTTTCCCCGTGCCTGTACTCTCAACTAATTTTTCCTGCCCTGAGAAAGTGCCCGAAACTCGGGTAGATGAAACATTAGTAACTGTTACAGTAAAAGCCTCATTTCCATATACAACGTACTTGCCCTGTTCGCCGCTTGCTAAAAATAATTCTACATGCCCGTTATCTCCACCAGCAGTAAGCGCTACCGTACCTGTTTTACCAGGTATTGCAAAGCGCAATGAATGAGAAACTGTTTCTGTGTTGTCTTTATAAGCATCATTAAGAAAAAAAGACAGCATATCGGGATTACCATTAGATTTTGTTACAGCAGCCACATTACTCGTCATCAGTGCATCTACCTCGCCGCTTGAAATTTTTGTGCCATCTAAATTGTAGGAAAAAACGGCATCGCCTGTTGAAGAAGACGAAGGGGGCTTAAGTGATGCTGGTTCGGATTTATTGTTTCCCGCATCAGCCTTATTACTGTTGCAGGCGGCGAATGATGCTATTAAAAAAATCGATGTTGCAAAAAGTAAATATTTCATAATTTTATTTTTAATAAGAAATTTGTGAATGATATTAAGGGCGCTACCACGGAAGGATAAAAATTAGCTTTTTCATTTTTACAATTTTATTATTTGATTGGTTAGTGAATTATTCTTGATGATATTTTTTTTATTGAGCAGAGATTGAAAAGAAATATCTACTTTTTCTTCGTTTACTGTAAGCTTACTGTTACTTGCATCTCGATAACGGCACAACTGTTTTTAAAATCATTTTTTTCACAACGTATAAGCTTATTCATCACTCTTTAATTTAAAAGAAAAATTGATGTCTTGCTCACTGCCGGAGCTGGCGTCACCTAATTTGGTTTTACCGGTTCCATTAATCATTAAATTATTTTCTCCGTCCGTTTCCACATTAAAATGACTATTATCCCTTACTACTTTCCCAAGTGTTAATCTTACAGAATTGATTGGATAATTTACCCGGGTGACCAATGGAATGCCTGCTGCTATTGCAATGTATCCATATACATAACACACAGCAGGAGTAAAATCATTCAGTGCATCATTCACATAAATTGTTACTTTTTTTTGCGTCACATCATAATCCGCATCAATAGGAAGATTAAAAGAGGCTGGCGTTGCAATGGCTCTTGCCACCGCTCCAAAGCCAATATCTTTATCTGCAGATGCCGCAGAAAAAGGAATAGCAACAGGCTTATGAAGGCAAACAGAATAAAATTGCGTGAGACCTTCTCTACCCTTCATTGCATCTTTATAATCATCTATCTGCTGGGCATCCTGGAAAATGGTAAATTTGGTGGCATTGCCTTCTATGTTGCCTTTCATTTTTATCATGCTTCCTCCTGTATTATTTTTTGGATACCGTAAGCTGATAACCGCTTTTGTGGTATAAGTATATTTCCACCATACATTATTATCCTTGTTGCGGTAGGTGCATACGTAAGTCTGATCCAGGGCACCGCTCATAACTGCGCAATATTTTTTCAATAACAGATCAGAACACATGTGTACGATATCGCCGCCAAACGAAAGCGGGTTAAAGTTTGCTTCCAACGCTTCACTTTCAGTTGTTGCGTCAGTAAATAATGATGCACACTCTCCCGCTGCCTGTGCTGCCGCATCGCTGCCGCCGGTCATCCCTTGAGCATCATAACCTGCTAAGGACCGGCCCGCTTTATCGCCTGCAATGTTGGTAAGAATTTTTGTAAACTTTCCTTCAAAATTTACGAAGGTTGAAAATGCTGCGCAAGCTTCACTCACCATCACAAGATATTCGCAAACGCTGTTGTCGTAAGCGGTATGATCTGTTGCGTCAATTGCTGCATTTACCTGGTTCGTTTGTGAAGCTACCGCATTGGTCATGTCCGACACATTTTTTAAGACGGACGACGGTAACGCACCATATTTTTTTTCAACATTAGTCAGCCCTTTACCTGCATTACCTACATCGTCTAATTGCTTTAATACTTTATCTTTTTTATCTTTAAAATCATCCACCTTTTTTTGCAAAGCATCTGCATCCGGCCCGGTAAGTGTTGATTTCACTTTATCAATATCTTCTGCCAGTTTATCACACGCTTTGGTTATGGCAGTCTTTAAAGGCTCAATTATCGAGTCCATATCATCTGGCTTAAATACACCGAGCCTTTTACTAATTGTGTTTTTGCCATCGCTGCTTTTTGCATACACGATGTAATCACCGTCAGACATTAGTTGCCATATAGTAGAGTAAGCGCCAGACGAATCAAGAGGAAGTGTCCTGCTTTCTTCGCCCGTGCCATCCTGGGTTTTTATGGTTACATTAACTGACTTAAAATTTTTGTATTTAACACTTGAGCCCGTTATCAGGACAGCACCTGTTGCAATTATTCTGTCCGATGAAAGATTTAAACTGATAAAACTTCCATCCGAATTGTAGGGATTGTTTTGTTGTTGTGCATTGTTGGTGTTGTTATCATTTGCAGTTTTGTTTTGACCTTGCGTATTGTTTCCGCCTGTGTTATTGTTTTGCTCTTGTGTGTTGTTACCAGCAGATTTTGTTGCAGCAGTAACAGCAGTCGTATTGGTGCTGTCGGATGACGCAGTGTTTTTTTTTGATTTTTTTTTGCCCAAATTCTCAACTTTATCCAACGCTTTGTTAGTGATCTGATCAACTTTATTACTTGTGTTGTTTTGACCTGTTTGCTTTACAGAGTTCAAAACGTTTTTAAGAAACTGCGCATGTAAGGGATTATTTCCAACCCCAAAAAAAATAACTAATAAAGCGATAAATATTTTCAATTTAAAATGCATAAAAAAGATTTATTGTTTCTTTGCTGCCTGCATCATGTTGCCAAACATCAGATTGCTTTTTGATTCGTTATAGCCGTTTGGTATTTTAAACATGGAGGCCGGAAATGTTTGTTTCTCAGCTTTAGCCAACTGCATTGTCATTGAATAGTGTTTATCACCGCTTGTCATCTTTACAAAAAAACCACCACAACCCGCGTCATTCAATGCTTTTAGCATTCCTGGTGTAATATTTTGCTGCAGGGATGCTTTTCTAACCAGGTCATACCCTGGCACGTCAGTGCTCGTCCAGATATCCTCGGTACTGGTAGATTTAAACATGCCGGACCCGGTTGTTGAAACTAATTTTGCATGAGCACAGTTATAGCCGTTTACGGTTTCGTTGCCCAGTTTTGTGGCCTGATATTTTTCATGCACACTGTTTATGAGCGCCGTATCTATTACGTTCAGTGAATACTGTTTGGTTTCATCGTCTAAAATAATGCTGTAGTGAGGCTGCTGCATTCTACCGATAACGATTAATGCACTGCTATTTTTTGCCCCCATCATAGCAGCTATATTCATTTCTGAACGTCCTTCCCCGCTATTGGTTAAGTACATTTTTGAAGTACTGTTTACAGTGCCACGTTCCTTTGTATGGCTTTCAATTGTGTATTCATAGTAAATTCCGCTCCCGCCTTTTGCAGTTTCGTAGGTTTTAATAGCGGATACAGAATCAGCAGCAGAAACACCACCACCGCCTGCTATATTACCCAAACTTTTACCTAGTAAGTCGCTCATCGAAGTATCATTCGGATTGTCGTGCGCGGCTTTTGCAAAAGCGCCGAGAACCCCGCCCATGGCCGCAGTATCTATATCTGAGGAATTATTGGTCGTATTTTTTTGATTACCACTGGTAACTCCATCAATGGCTGCGTTAGTAGCATTATCCGCTTTGCTGTTTGCCCTGTTTTGCGTAGTTTGTTTTACCTGATTGATTATATTTTTTAAAAATTGTGCATGGAGCGAATTAGAAGAAATTAAAAAAAATAAAAAAATAAAAAGGCTTTGTGCTTTAACTTGTTTGAATTTCATGACTAGAAGTTTTAAAATGATAGTTGTTAAAAATTGATACGTCTAATTAATACTGAGTAAGATTCTTGTTGCCTGTTTTCATAAGTTTCTTAATGCTTTTAAAAATTGTCTGCATAAAAATAGAACCACACTGAAGCCTTAATGAAAATTAACCGACGAACGTATCTTCAAAATCGTCAGAAGCCCTAATGGATAGATTGTTAAATGAAAATGTATGGATACGGAAATGAACGCCTTTTGTTGTATTAATCGAAAATCAACTTTTGATAATATCCTGGATTTTTATTTCCAAATGTTATTTTAAAGAATATGAAATTGAACAGATGCATTTGTGGTATTTCCTCCTACATTCACTTCCAGGTAAAATGGCTGAGCTCCTGAGCCAATTGGATAACTGCCATAATCCGGCATATTGACCTTTATGGTATTTGTATTCCACGAAACTACTGTGGGATCAGGTGACATATATATTTTGTTTTGCCCCTGGTCGTAATAGAAAGCTTTTACGCTACTCGCTATGGACCTGTTTCCAAAAAGGATTCCGTTAATGCTTACAACATCCTGGGATGAAACGGTATCAGGACTTACTGAATTGATTTGAGGACTAAACAAAAAGGAATACGCATTGCTAACAACATTATTTGCAGTGACAGTAACAGGTGCCGGATTGTTTGTATTTGCTGGTGGGGTGTAATTTTGTTTAGTCAAAACCAATTGGCCATTGCCATAGTCAGAATAAGTAAATCCACTTACAATATGGCCATCAATAGATACCACGGATGCCGTTGGGTCAAAATTTTGGCCGTAAATAATGAAAAGGCCGTTATAGGCGACGTTTGAAATTACAGGTGCAGGAGCTACATAAGTAAATATAGGTCCGGTTCCAGTTAACCCGTGTGAAGTTACATTTACTTTACCAGTGGTACTTACAGGAGCAAGTACAACAATCTGCGAAGTAGTGGCTGTTACTACCGTTGCTTTTACGCCATTGAAATAAACAGTATTCTTGGAAGTGTCTGCTACAAAATTGCTACCGCTAATTGTGACTGTAGCGCCCGCCTGCCCTGAAGCTGGGGTAATGCTGTTTATAACCGGAGGAAGAAGATAGGTAAATACAGGCCCCGTTGCAGTAACATTATAGGGAATTATTGTTACACTCACTTTACCCGTTGTTCCATTTGGTGCAAGCACAACTAATTTATTCGCAGTTGCAGATACGAATGCTGCTTTTATACCATTGAATGATACCATCATTTTTGAAGTATCTGCAAGAAAATTACTTCCATTAATGGTTACTTGAGTACCGGTGATGCCATTCGTAGGATTGATGCTGGAAATAACCGGGACATAATTTAAATATTGAAACTGGACACCATTAGAAGTTATCCCGTTAGTAGTTATTGTAACAGGAAAACTGGCTGCCGGAAAAGCTGGTGGCAAAGGTACCTGCACTTGCAAACGATTGGTATCCGCGGATAATACAACGGCTTTTATATTATTAAACAACACATTATTATCTGCAGCGGTTGCAGAAAAGTTATTACCGGTTATCGTTAGGGTTATGAATGGATAGCCGGTTGCGGGAGAAATAGATTGTATATGTGGCGCAAGAATGTTGTAGGTAAAAACAGGCCCTGTTGCAGAGTCTGTTCCTTTTATGATGGCTACATTCCCTGTCTTTCCATTGGGCGGCGCATAGACGAGTAATACCCCAATAGTATTGGTGTTTGTACTATCTATTCTTGCCGGTAAACCATTAAAATTTATTTTATTATCAGTTGTATGTACGGCAAAGCCGGTTCCGTAAATACGAACGGGTGTTCCTGCGGAGCCATTTGCCGGAACAATGCTGTCTATCTTTAGGACTACATTATTGTATGTTGCGTCAAATGTTTTGGCGCAGCTATGAAATAGAAACAAAACAAGAGTCATTATTAACAGCCTGTTTACTTTCATTAATTTTTTGTGCATACAGGACACTTTTATTTTTGATTAAATTCCATTACTATTTCCGAATAGATTTTTCAACGCTAACCTCACTTTCGCCTGCTGCCGTTATGGCCGCGACAGAATAAACATATAAATTACCCGGTACCGCTTTTTTATCGATGTATTGATTGCCGGCACCTTTTACAGTGGCTAT
>Ga0134126_10000756_pt1 | contig 40599 bp, 43 predicted proteins | sample KB31752_FD_96881 | JGI IMG/M metagenome (GOLD analysis project Ga0134126, IMG submission 96881) | Terrestrial soil microbial communities with excess Nitrogen fertilizer from Kellogg Biological Station, Michigan, USA - KB3-175-2 | ecosystem: Environmental > Terrestrial > Soil > Unclassified ...
AGGCACGAGGAACAACGTGCAGAAGACGCCGAAGGTCAACCTGTACCCGATCAACGGCACGCACTGGGAACACTTCAAGAAGTTCCCCCTGCCGAAGACGAAGTACGAACGCTTGTACCTGAACGGCGAATCCTCGGGCTCGGCACCCGTCTCCGTCCACGACGGCTCGCTGGCGAGCGCGCCGCCCAAGACGGAATCGGGCGACACCGCGCCGCTGCTGCCGGCCTCGAGCCCGTGCTCGCGTGAGACCGCGCAGTGGACCGCCGGCGCGGCGTCGAACCCGATCTGCGACACGACCAACAACACCTACGAGGCCAGCTCGCTGACGTACTCGACGGCGCCGCTCGCGGCGCCCGAGAAGATCGAGGGTCTGCTGAAGACGAACCTGTGGGCGAGCCTCAGCACCTCCGACGCGACGCTGGTCGCGGTGCTGAGCGAGGTCGAACCGGACGGCAAATCCGAACAGATCACGGCCGGGTTCCTGCAGGCCAGCCTGCGGGCGACCGACCCGAGCCTCGCGACCTACGGTCCGAAGCACATCGTCACGCGGCCGTGGCACCCGTTCACGAAAGAAAGCCAGCAGGCGGTCACGGCCGGCCAGCCGACCGAATACGAAGTCGAGATCTACCCGACGGGCGTTGTCGTGCCCGCGGGCGACCGGCTGCGCCTGACGATCGGCACGGCCAACACGTTCACCGGCACGCCGACAGTGCCGACGCTCGGCCAGGAGCTGGGCGGGACGATCACTCTGCTCCACGGCGGCACGCACGACTCCTACGTGCAGCTGCCCGTCGTTCCGTAGGGGAGAGGGGGAGGCGCGGGGGCGGGACGGCCGCCTCCGCGCCGCGACCCGCCATGCCGTCAGGGCTCGGCGGTGAGCCGCGCGAGCCGCGGGCCGGCAGCCGCCGCCGCGATCCGCGCGGGGACGCCGGGCGTCCCGTCGAGGTAGCCGTCCAGGAACGCGATCGTCGCGCGCTCAACGAGGGCGAGCTGGGCGGCTTCCGTCGTGTAGGGGGGCAGATGCCCGGCGCCGAGCAGGCGCAGCAGGTACTTCGGGCGCGACGCCGCACGGAAGTACTCGTCGGTGTTGCGCGGCAGGTTGGTCGTGTCGGCGGTGCCCTGGACCGCGAGCAGCGGCGGCTCGCCGGCCCGGAACCCGTAGCCGCCGAAGCCCGACGCCTCTGCGCCAGAGAGAACCACGGCGGCTTTGATGCGGGGGTCGCGCGTGCGCCGCCCGTAGGCGGCCGCGAGCGCCGCGATCCCGCCGTCGGACTGTCCGGCGACCGCGATCCGTGCCGGGTCGATCAGCCCCGAGAGCGTGCCGCTCGGGGCGGCGGCCGCCGCGAGCAGGCGCGAGATCACGAAGCTGATGTCGGCGGGCTCGTTGACGAGGTCGGACTCGTCGGGTCCGCCCGGCGCAGCCGAGCTCTCGAGCGGGAACACGGGCGCGGCCACCACGAAGCCCGCGCGCGTCCACGCCCGCAGCAGCCGCGCGTAGGTCGCCGGGGTGACGTCGAACCCGTGCGCGAACACGATCAGCGGATAGGGGCTCGTGCCGCGCGCGGGCGGGGCGCCGGGGACGTCGCCTTCGCGCGCAGCACCGGTGGCGGGGTAGCGGAGGATCACCGTCAGCGCACGCGGGCCGGGCTTGCCCCGCCGCGGCCGCTCGAGGCGGCTGCGGTCGACGTAGGGCAGCACCTGGACCCCGACCGCGAAGCCGCCGGCGGGCTCGGCGCCCGGAGCGCCCGCGCCCCCGGCGGTGGCGAGCACGACAGGCGGCGCGGAGGCCGCGAGCGTGGCGATCAGCGCGGCCGCCGCGACGCGGCGCCGGCTCATGGCCTTTCGAGGGAGCGCCTGATGCGCCCGCGGCGCCCGCTCAGCTGCCACGGGCCGGGCGCCATGTCGAGCAGGAGGTTCACGAGCCAGACGATGAACGTCGCCAGCACGAGCGTCCAGAAGCCGTCGATCGAGAAGCCGCCGACGATCGCGTCCGTCAGGTCCAGCATCAGCATCGCGACGAAGAACCAGGCGATGCCCAGCGTGAGGATCGCCAGGGGGAACGTGATGAACAGCAGCAGCGGCTTGAGGATCGTGTTCAGCACGCCGAACACGGCCGCGGCGGCGATCAGGGCGCCCGCGCTGTGGACGTGGACGTTCGGCAGCAGCGCGACGATCGCCAGCACCAGAGCGTTGGTGAGCCAGGAGATCGCGAGGCGCGCGAGCAGCGGCGGTCCCGGGCGCTGCAGCCCGACGACTTCGCCCTGCACCCCTCGGCGGGGGCCCGGGAGCTCGCTCGACATACCTGGAGCGTAGGGGGTTGGGCTCGCGGCCCGCCCGTGGCAAGCTGAGCGCCCGCCCTCAGAGAGGAGATCGAGATGAGCGACAGCGCTGCGACCAAGGGCAAGCCGGTCAAGATCCCCGGCCCGGAGCATCCGATCACGATCGAGCCCAACCCCGCACGGGTGATCGTCTCGGTCGACGGGCGGGAGGTGGCGGACACGCGCGAAGCGCTGACGCTGCGCGAGGCGAGCTACAACCCCGTGCAGTACGTCCCGCTGGGCGACGTGAACATGAAGCTGCTGACGCCGAGCGACCACGAGAGCTACTGCCCGTTCAAGGGCGACGCTAGCTACTACAGCGTTCCGTCTGCCGGCGAGCGCGGGCTGAACCTGGTGTGGGAGTACCGCGAGCCCTATGGCGCGGTCGCCCAGATCCGCGGGCACGTCGCCTTCTACGCCGACCGCGCCGACGTCGACGAGCGCTTCGAGTCCTAGCCGAGCAGCCCTTCGAGCCGGTCGAGCAACTCGACCTGCGCCCTGACGAGGCGTCTGCGCGCGACCGCCGGCTCGCACCACTCGAAGCGGTCCACCTCGGGGAACTCCTGCACGCGCCCCGAGCGCGGCGGCCACTCCAGCTCGAACGTGTTGCTGCGCAGGCTCGCCGCATCCAGATCGGCCTCCACCGCCCACGCCCTCACCCGCTTGCCGCCCGACTGGCGCACCTCGCCGAGCTCAAGCGCCGGACCGTCGGGCGGGGCGGCGCCGGTCTCCTCCTCGAACTCGCGCCTGGCCGCCTCCAGCGCCTCCTCGTCCTCCGCGTGCTCGCCCTTGACGATCGTCCACGCCGCCTCTTCGCGACGCGCCCACAGCGGGCCGCCCATGTGCGCGATCAGCACCTCCAGACGCCCGTCGCGTCGCCGGTAGGGGAGCAGCCCGGCGCTCGTACGCGCTACCACGATCGGGGTATGCTCAACGGATGAGCGACTCGGGCTGGGAGCGTCTGTTCCGGCTGGTGTTCGAGCGTACCTCCAACCCCGTCGCGCTGCTCGACGAGGAGCGCCGAATCGTCGATCTCAACGCGGCCGCGGTCGCGCTCCTCGCCGGCAAGCGCGACGAGCTGATCGGGACCTCGCTGCGTGACAAGCTGCGGCCGGCCGAGCGCGAGCAGGCCGATGACGAGTGGCGCGAGTTCCTGCGCACCGGCGAATACAGCGGCGTGCGGGATCTCGTCAAGGCCGACGGTGAGGCGATCCGGGTCGAGTTCGCGGCCCGCCTCGCGGACGTCAGCGACCGGCGCGTCGCGATCTTCGTCGCGATCGCCGGCACCGAGGCCGAGCCGTTCGCGATCGCGCGCGGCGCCGCGGAGCTCGGCCTGACCGAGCGCGAGAGCGAGGTTGTGACGCTGATCGCGATGGGGCTCGACACCGGCGACATCGCAGCCGAGCTCCACATCTCGCCCGAGACCGTCCGCACGCACGTGCGCAACGCGATGGGCAAGCTCGGCGTCCACACGCGCGCCCAGCTCGTAGCCGTCGTCCTCTGCGGCGAGCAGACGATGCACACGGAGCGGGTCGGCGCCGCCTGAGTCAGCCACGCTCGCTGTCGAGCGTCGCCATCTGCGGCGCGGGGTAGCGATCGCCCGCCGCGCGGTCGGCAGGCAGCGCGCGCTCCAGCTCCGAGAGCGCCTGCTCGTCGAGCTCCAGATCGAGCGCGCCGAGCGCCTCGGCCAGCCGCTCGCGGGTGCGCGCGCCGATCAGCGGCACGATCTCCTCGCCGCGTGAGAGCACCCACGCGATCGCGAGCTGGGCGACCGTGGCGCCGTGCCTCTCGGCGAGCTCGTGAAGCGGCTCGACCAGCGCCAGGTTCCGCGCCCGGTTCTCCGCGCTGAACCTGGGCGCGCGCGAGCGGAAGTCGCTCGGGGCCAGCTCTCGCTCGGCGGCGAAGTGACCGCTGATCAGCCCGCGGCTCAGCACTCCGTAGGCGGTCACCGCGATCCCGTGCTCGCGGCACGCCGGCAGGATCGAATCCTCGATGCCGCGCGAGATCAGCGAGTACTCGAGCTGCACGTCGCAGATCGGGTGCACCGCGGCGGCGCGGGCGATCGTCTCGGCGCCGACCTCCGAGAGGCCGACCCAGCGCACGTAGCCCTCCTGCACGAGCTCTGCGACCGCGCCGATCGTCTCTTCGATCGGCACCTCCGGGTCCAGGCGCGCGGGCCGGTAGACGTCGATGTGATCGGTGCCGAGACGCGTCAGCGAGTACGCCAGCGCGGTCTTGACGGCGGCGGGCCGCGCGTCGTACCCGAGCCATGCCGCGTCGGGCCCGCGCTGCGCCCCGAACTTGACGCTCAGCAGGTAGCGCTCGCGCGACACGCCGCGCAGCGCCTCGGCGATCAGCAGCTCGTTGTGTCCCATGCCGTAGAAGTCGCCGGTGTCGAGCAGGTCGATGCCGGCGTCCAGCGCGGCGCGGATCGTCGCGATGCTCTCGCCGCGGTCGGCGGGGCCGTACATGCCGGACATGCCCATGCAGCCGAGCCCGATCTCGGAGACCTCCGGGCCGGCGGCGCCCAGCCGCCGCCGTCTCATGCGCTCGTCCCCGGTGCCGCGGCACGGATGACGACCAGCTCCTCCTCGTCGCGCTCGCCGAGCAGGCCGCGCCGGCGCAGCAGCGCCGCGCGCGAGCGCAGCACCGGCCCGAGCGGCCCCCGGCGGCGCGCGACGATCGCGACGCCGAGGCCCCGGCCCTCGAGCTTCTCGCAGGTGCGCTCGACGCCGCACACCGAGGAGTGCACGAGCAGCAGTGCGCCGCCGGGGCGCAGGCGTGCGGGCGCCTCGCCGCACACGCGGTCGATCAACGCCCGCCCGTCGCGGCCGCCGTCGAGCAGCGTCGTCGAGCGGTGCAGGGGGAGAGCGTCCGTCGCCGCGGGTACGTAGGGGGGGTTGGACACGATCACGTCGAAACGCTCCTCGCCCAGTGCGGCGATCAGGTCCCCGCGGCGGACCCGCAGCTCGCAGCCGTTGAGCCGCGCGTTCAGCCGCGCGGCGAGCATCGAACGCAGCGAGACATCCACGGCGAGGACATTACCCGCCCCCGCCAGGGCGGCCGCGACGGCGAGCGCGCCCGAGCCGGTGCACAGGTCGGCGACGCTCGCGCCCGGCAGGCGCTCGCGGAGGATCGCGTCGCGAAGCAGCCACGTGTCGCTGCGCGGGCGGTGCACGCCTGGGACGCTCAGCAGCCTCATGGCACAGCCTCGTTCCCCGCGAAGGTGAGCGGCCAAACCGAGCCGCCGAGCGCGAGCGAGCTGCGTGCCGCGTTCTCACATGGCGGCGCGCCCACCTTCGGGGCGGAGGAGGAGGTGATGCTCCTCGACCCGGAGACCCTCGACCTCGCGCCGCGCGCGCAGAGCGTGCTCGACGAGCTGCCCGCCGGGCTGGGCGCGAAGCTCGAGCTGCCCGCCTCGCAGCTCGAGCTCGCCGGGCGCCCGGCTGCATCGCTGGAGGAGCTCGCGCAAGGACTCGCCGACGCGCGCCGGCGAATGGCCGACGCGCTCGACGGCGGCGCGATCCCGGCATGCGCGGGCGTGCACCCGTTCGCAGCCGGTGAGGGCGAGCTGAACCGCGGCGCGCGTTACGAGCGTCTCGCGGAGCGCTACGGCAGCGTTGCGCGGCGCCAGCTGGTCTGCGCCCTGCACGTGCACGTCGCTCTCGACGGGGCCGAGCGCGCGCTCGCGGTCTACAACGCGATGCGGGCGCACCTGCCCGACGTGGCGGCGCTCGCGGCGAACGCGCCGATCCACGAGGGGCGCGACACGGGAATGGCCTCGGTGCGCCCGGCGATCTCGGGGATGCTGCCGCGCCAGGGCATCCCGCCGGCGTTCGCCTGCTGGGAGCAGCTCGCCGCGGCGCTCGCGCGGCTGGTCCGCGCCGGCGCGATCGCCGACCTCGGGGAATGGTGGTGGGAGCTGCGCCTGCATCCGCGCTTCGGAACGATCGAGGTGCGCGTCGCCGATGCCCAGACCGAGCCGGCGGACGCGGCCGCTGTGGCGGCGTTCGCCTCCGGCCTCGTGCTCCGGCTCGCCGAGCGCCACGACGCAGGCGAGCTGGAAGCGCCCGTCTCCGGCTGGCTGATCGCGGAGAACCGCTCCTCCGCGGCCCGGCACGGCGCGCGCGGCGAGATGCTCGACCTCGCGAGCGGCCGGCCGGTCGCGACCACCGAGCGGCTGCACGGGCTGCTGCAGGAGATCTCGCCGCTCGTCGTGAGTCATGGCGGCGGCGGGCATCTCGGCCGCGTGCGCGAGCTGATCGAGCGAGGCGGCGCCGAGCGGCGCCGCGAGGCGTTCGCATCCGGCGGCGCCGAGGCGGTCGCGCGCGAGCTCGCCGCGGGGTTCCTCGCGGGCACGGCGGAGCCGGGCCCCTGCTGATCGTCAGCTCGAACGTCGCCGGGCGCGTGCGCGCGCTCGACGAGTGGCGCGAGCAGGGGCTCTCCGATCACGCGCCGATCGTCGCCCGGCTGCGATCGCCCGACCCGGCCGACTCGTTTCGTGCACGCCCGCGCGGGTAGTCCCGCTGGCGATGCAGCCACCAGGAGATGACGCGCGCGCCGACGTGGTGACGATCACCCCCTATCGCGACGGCCCGTATCTCGTGCGCGGGAGCTTCCGCGTGCTCGACCAGGACGGCAACGAGATCGAGCTCGGCCGCCGCACGGTCGCGCTGTGCCGCTGCGGGCGCTCGAGCATGCGCCCGTTCTGCGACGGCACGCACCGGGCGACTCGATTTCGCGCGCCCAGCGAGGCTGAGCACCGGACCGCCGTGGGGCGCCCGTGAGCATCCTCGAGGCGCCCCTTGGCGCCGGCTCGCGGGCGATCGCCCTACCATCCGCGCGAGGCCCGTGGACCGGCGAGCTCTTCTCCGCTCTGCGCGAGCGCGAGCCGAGTGAGGAGCTCGAGATCCACGAGCTGCCCGTGCCGGCGGACCCGATCGCCGACGACGACCTCCAGCTGGCGCTCTACGTCTGCTACGAGCTGCACTACTCCGGCGTGGGGGGTGTCGACGAGCGGTGGGAGTGGTCGCCGTCGCTGCTGCGCTTCCGAGCTGCCGCCGAGGAGATCTTCGAGTCAGCCGTCGACGAGCTGGTACCGGAGCCCGCCGCCGAGACGCTGCTCGAAGTCGGCGCGGAGCTGCAACGGCTGGTCGAGGCCGCGCCGGGTCCGCCATTGTCACGCCACCTCGAGGTGCGCGGCACGCTCGAGCAGATGCGCGAGCACGTCATCCACCGCTCGGCCTACCAGCTGATGGAGGCCGACCCGCACTCGTGGGCGATCCCCCGCCTGCACGGCCTGCCGAAGTCCGCGCTGCTGGAGATCCAGTTCGACGAGTACGGCGGTGGACGCCTCGAGCGGATGCACTCCGAGCTGTTCGCCAAGACGATGGCAGGGCTCGGACTCGATCCGAGCAACGGCGCCTACCTCGCGGTGCTGCCCGGGGCGACGCTGGCGACCGTCAACCTGCTGTCCGGATTCGGCCTGCACCGTCGCCGCCGGGGCGCGCTCGTCGGCCACCTCGCCGTGTTCGAGATGACCTCCTCGATTCCCAACCGCCGTTACGGCAACGCGCTGCGACGGCTCGGGCAGGGAGCAGACGTCACCGACTTCTACGACGAGCACGTGGAGGCTGACGCCGTGCACGAGAGCATTGCCGCCTGGGATCTCGCGGGCGGCCTCGCCCGCACCGAACCGGCGGTGTCGGCAGACATCTTGCGCGGCGCAGCCGCGCTGATCGCGCTCGAAGAGCGCTGGGCGCGCCATCTGCTCGCATCCTGGGCGGCCGGCCGCAGCTCGCTGCTTGTAAACGCAACCGAGTAACTGGAGGCCCGATGGCGGACCTGAGCAGACGCGACGCGAAGCTGGTGCAGTACCTGAACGAGGCGTATGGGAAGGAGCGGGAACTCGAGACGGCGCTCGAGGCGCACATCTCGATGACCACCCGGGCGCCCTACCGCAAACGCCTGCAGGAGCACCTGCGCGAGACCAAACGGCATGCGACCGAGGTGAGCCGCCGCATCAAAGCGCTCGGCGGCGACCCCGAGGTGCTGGCGCTTCCGGGTCCGGACGCCCTCTCCAAAGGGGCCGGCGCGGCCGTCGAGCTCGGCTCGCGCGCGGTCGCCGCCGCGAAGGGCCCGCTGCACGCGATCCGCGGCACGGGCGAGCAGGAGAAGATGTTGAAGAACGCCAAGACCGAGTACTCCGAGGAGCACGAGGAGATCGCGACCTACACGGCGATCGAGACGCTCGCGTCTTCGCTCGGCGACAGCGCGACCGCGCGGCTCGCGCGTGCGATCCGCCGTGAGGAGGAGCGCATGGCCGGCTTCCTCTCGCGGCTTATCCCGACGCTCACCAGAGCGGTGGTGCAGGAGGAGGTGCCGGCGGCGGAGCGCGCCGCCGCCAACGGCTCACGCCGCAGCACGAAACGGGCCACGTCGAAACGCGCGAGCGGCGCGAAAAGACCGGCCGCCAAACGCTCGGCGGCGAAAGCCGCGTCCGGCGCGAAACGCCGAGCGAGCGCGAAAAAACCGGCCAAACGCTCGACGGCGGCGAAAAAACCGGCCTCGGCGAGAGCAAAAGGCGCCGCCAAAGCGACCGGCGCGAGCCGCGCGAAAGCGAGCGCCGGCAAACGCACGAAACGGTAGGCGCTAGGCGGACTCGGCGAGCTCGCCCGGCTCTCGCAGCGGCAGGTCGTCGATCACGCCCGTCAGCTCGAACAGCCGCCGGCAAGGTCCGGCGTCGGCGATCAGCATGAACTCGCAGTCGTGCGTGCGGCACATGTCCATCGCCGACAGCACGGTGCGCAAGCCCGAGGAGTCCATGAAGATCACGTGGCGCATGTCCAACACCAGCTGGTCTGCGCCGCCCACGCACAGCCCGGCGATCGTGTCCTCGAGCCCGGGGGCGGTGACGAGGTCCAGTTCCCCGTCGAGCGCCAGCGTGTTGCGGGTGCTTTCGCGGGTATGCCTGATGGTGAGCTGGCCGACGGAAGGCATCGTTCCTGTCCCGTTCTCCTTCAAGTGGAGCTGCCGGTCTGCCTTCACTGTCTCCCGTGAACTCGGACCGCCGGTGGCGCGTCGCCGAGCGGCCTTGCGGCTCGGGGCTCCGCGAACTCGATCGTATCAGCGCGCGCGCGGCCTGGACAGGCCTGTGCGTGCGCCGGCGGGGAGCCGGTCTCAGCCGGGCGAGTCAGCCTTCTCGCGCAGCTCCCGGAGGGCGCGCGCGAGGATCCGGGAGACCTGCATCTGCGAGACGCCGATCTGCGCGGCGATCTGGCTCTGGCTCATTTCGCCCACGAAGCGCAGGTGCAGCACGCGCCGGTCGCGCTCGCCGAGCGAGCGGATCGCCGGCACGACGCTGGCGTCGGCCTCGACCAGCTCGAAGGACTCGTCCTCGCTGCCGATCTGCTCGAGCGGCGAGCGCCCTTCCTCGTCGCCGTTACCGCCGGGCGCGTCCAGCGAGTCGGCCTCGTAGGCCTTGACCGCGAGCAGCCCGTCCAGCACCTCCTCGGTGGAGAGATGGAGATACTCCGCGACCTGCTCGACGGTCGGCGCGGAGCACTGCATGCAGCGAAGCTGCTCCTCGGCGGCTTCGATCGCGAACGCGCGCTCCTGCGCGCCGCGCGGCACGTGGACCGCCCACGTCGAGTCTCGGAAGTACCGGCGCAACTCGCCGAGGATCGTCGGGATCGCAAACGACGCGAACGTCGGGCCGCGGTCGGGGTCGAAGCGCTCGATCGCCTTGACGAGGCCCACGCAGGCGACTTGGACGAGATCCTCGCGCGGCTCGGACGAACGGACGTAGCGCTGAGCGAGCCGCTTGGCGAGCGGCAGGTACATCGTGGCGATCTGGTCACGGGCGCGCTCGTCGCCTGCGTGCAGGCGCGCGAAGAGGGCATCGGAAGAAGGCTCGACCCTGTCAGCGCCCGGCCGGTGGTCCAGCAGGCCCGTCGCAGCCGGCTCGGGCTCGACCGTCGCCGTTCGGGGTCGAGGCCGCCGCCTGCCCTGGCAGCTCTGGTTGGTCCGCGAGTCGGCCAGCAGGGTCATCCGAGCGGAACGTGGACGAATTTCGTTGCGTTCCCGGAGCTTCGGCCCCGGGACGTCGCTGCGCCGCTGGCCATCCAACCACCACAGGGAATCCCCTTGACTCCGGGGCAAACCGCGTACCGATCTGGCAAGAGCATCTCGTCCCGCTTCTACCCGAGGGCCACCGGGACAGAACATGAGAGCGGAGAGGAGTCAGAAGACTGACCCCTCTCCTGTAGGGCTCAGACGGATGCTCCCTGCGTGGCGCCCGCCTGTGCGACCTCGTGCTCGCCCTCGGCGAACTCCTCGACGATCTTGGCGCAGAACGCGGGCAGGTCATCGGGCTTGCGCGACGACACGAGGCCTTGGTCCACGACCACCTCCTCGTCGACCCAGTCGCCGCCGGCGTTGCGGATGTCGGTCCGCAGCGAAGGCCAGGAAGTGATCCGCCGGCCCCGCACGAGGTCCGCCTCGACCAGTGTCCACGGGCCGTGGCAGATCACGGCGGCCGGCTTGCCTGCGGCGAACAGCTCGCGCAGGAACTCGACGGCGGCGGGCTTGGTGCGAAGCTGGTCGGGGTTGGCGACCCCGCCCGGGAGAACGACGGCGTCGAAGCTGCCGGGCTCCGCTTGCTCGAGCACCTCGTCGACCGGGAACGTCGAGCCCTTGTCGAGGTGGTGAAAGGCCTGCACCTCGCCCTGCTCGGGTGCGATCAGGACGGGCTCGCCGCCCGACCGCTCGACGGCCTTCCACGGCTCGGTCAGCTCCACCTGCTCGACGCCCTCGTTGGCGACGAGGAAAGCGATTCTCTTTCCCTGGAGCTCTGATGACATCTCGTCCTCCCTTCGATCGGCGGGGTATTGCCTCCGCGCCTACCCGCCGGGCATCGCCCAAAACCGCCCGGGTGGGGCGGGGTCAATGCTCGGACAGGGCCGGGCGCTTGCCGGCGGCGATCGCGGCTAGCCGGCGTCGTCCAGCAGGTCCAGAACGGCGGACTCGACCCGTCGCCGCACGCGCGGTCTGGCGAGGTCGGGTCCGTCCGTGGCCGGGGACCCGAGCGCGGGCGCGATCGTCACGCCGGCCTTGAAGCGGTCGATGACGCGCGGATCGACGTAAGAGGCGCGGCACACGGCGGGCGTGTTGCCCAGGTAGGCCGCGACGGTCTTGATCGCGGCGCTGACGGCTCGCTCGCGTCTCGCGGGCGGGGTCTGTGAGCGCGCGGCGAGAGCGACGGCCGCCAGGACGGTCGCGTTCCAGGTGCGGAAGTCCTTCGCCGTGTGCTCCTCTCCCGCCGCTCGCTTGATGTACTCGTTGACCTCGTCGGCGTGCAGCTCGTGCCACTGGCGGCCCCTCCGGTAGGCCAGCAGCTGCTCGCCGCCGCGCCGGCGCTTCAGCGCCGCCACGACCGCTCGCGATTCGGCATCGGCCACCGCTTGGACCCGCCGCTGCCCGGACTTCGCCGGGAAGTCGAACACGAGCAACCCGTCTTCGATGGAGACGTGACGGCGCAGCATCGTCGTCAGTCCGTAGGACTCGTTGCGGCTGGCGTAGTCCTCGGAGCCGATTCTGAAGAACCCCAGGTCGAGCAGCCGCACAGCGCACGCCGTGACCAGCTCCTCGGTGAGCGAGGCCGGCGCCAGTCGGCGGGCGCGCCGAGCCGGTCGCAGGTCCGACGCGACCCGCCGGCGCAGGCGCGGCAGCCGCGCGCCGAAGCCGACCATCGAGTCGAACTTGGCTCGGTCCCGGTGCGCCCGCCAGCGCGGGTGGTAGAGGTACTGCTTGCGTCCGGCGGCGTCGACGCCCGTGGCCTGCAGGTGGCCACGCGGGTCCATGCAGATCCACACCTCGTTCCAGGCCGGCGGGATCGCGAGGTCTGCGATCCGTTCGAGCGTCTCGGGGTCATCGATCCGCTGGCCGGCCGGGTCCAGGTACTCGGAGCCGCGGCCCCGGCGCCGGCGGCTGATACCGGGGGTGGCGCAGTCGGATCTCCGCAGGCGTGGCACAGGCTTCGGGCGCGGATCGGGAGGCTAGCGCCCGGCGCCGATGCGCTTCTCGCCGAGCCGTTCCGCGAGCCGGGACGCCAGCGCCATGATCGTCAGCGCCGGGTTCGCCGAGCCCTGTGTCGGCATCACGCTGCCGTCACACACGAACAGGTTCGGCACGCCGAACGCGCGGTGGTCGCCATCCACCACGCCCTGATCGGCCGAGTCGGCCATCGGGCACCCCCCGACCAGGTGTGCGTAGCGGTCGATCGTCAGCACGTCCTGCGCCTCGGCGGCATCGAGGATGCGGTGCAGGGTCTGCTTGGCGTAGGCGATGTTCGCGCGGTCGTTCTCGCACTGCGTGTAATCCAGACGCGCGACCGGCATCCCGTTGGTGTCGGTCTCCTCGGCGAGCGTGACCCGGTTCTCGGCCCGGGGCAGCAGCTCGGCCAGGCAGCCGATCGTGTACCAGTGGTTGTAGTCGCGCATGTACTCCCGCAGCGCGTGTCCCCAATGGCCCTCGGCCATCACGTGCTGAGCCCACTCGATCGGCAGCGGGCCCACGGTCTGGATCGAGAAGCCGCGCGCGAAGCCGCGCGCCGGGTCGGTCTCGTAGAACTGCTCGCTGGAGATCTCCGGCGGCGGCGCCTTGTACATGCGCATCTCCGCTTCGAAGCGGCCCGCTACCTGGGGCGCGCCCTGCACCATGACCCCGCGCCCGACCAGGTCGTTGCCGTTCGCGAGGCCGTTGGGGAACCGCGCGCAGCTCGAGTTGAGCAGCAGCCGCGGCGTCTCGATCGAGTAGCCGGCGACGGCCACGGCGTCGGCCGGCTGGAAGCGCTCGCGCCCGTCCTGCACGTAAGTGACGCCGGTGACGCGGCCGGAGCTGGCGAGGTCGATGCGCGTGGCCATGGACCCGTGGCGGATCTCGACGCCGTGCTCGAGCGCGTCGGGGATGTGCGTGACGAGCGGCGAGGCCTTGGCGCCGACCTTGCACGCCTGCAGACAGAAGCCGCGGTAGATGCAGTGGGGACGGTGGCCGAACGAGCCGTTGGTGATGCCGACCGGTCCGACCTTGATCTCGATGCCGACCCGGCGGGCCCCCTCCCACGCGCGCAGCGCCCCGCCGGCTACCGGGTGCGGACCGTGCGGATAGCCGTGCGGGTCGCCCCACGGCCAGTGATCGCCGGCGACGGGGAGCTCGAGCTCCAAGCGCTCGTAATGAGGGCGCAGCTGCTCGTAGGAGATCGGCCAGTCGGCGGCGACGCCGTCGCGGGAGCGCACTTCGAAGTCCGACGGGTGAAAGCGCGGCGTGTAGCCGGCGTAGTGGATCATCGAGCCGCCGACGCCGCGGCCGGAGTTGTTCTTGCCGAGCTCGACGGGGTCCTTGCCGCCGATCACCCGCGGCTCGGTCCAGTAGAGGTCGTGTGAGCCGGCCTCGTCGGAGACCCAGTCCTCATCGGGGTTCCAAAAGGGCCCTGCCTCCAGCACGAGCACGCGCCAGCCGCGCCGCGCCAGCCGCTGCGCGAGCGTCGAGCCGCCCGCGCCCGCGCCCACGATCAGCAGGTCCACGCTTTCGCGCTCCCCGTATCGCCGCATGCGTTCGCGTCCGGGGAGGTCGCGGCCATTCGGGTGCAGCAAGAAAGCGGAGTCGTTCTCCGGCGGGCGGAGGGCCCCCTTCGCCGCGAGTCGCGGGCGCACCCTCCTCACTCGAGCCCTCGGCGCGGCACGTCCTCGACGGGGTCCTGCGAGAACTCCGGCGGCGACTCCCAGTGCTCGCGCTGCCCGGCACCGATGCGCGCATAGCCGCGCGGGTAGGCCGGCCCCCCGAAGCCGATCTCGTTCCAGGCCCAGGGATGAGAGTAGAACGCGGAGGTGATCCCGCGCATCACGACGCTCCACGCCTTCTCGGCGGGAAGCCCGCTCATGTCGAGCTCGCCTTCGGAGAAGGCCTGCACGATCTCGCGGCGGCGCTCGGGTGCTGCCTCAGCGAACGCCGTTTCGCCCGCGGCCGCGTCAAGGGCCGCCGCGACGAAGCGCCACGTCTCCGGGTCCTCGGGCAGGTCCTCGTGGCGGAAGCCGTCCAGCTGGCGTGCATGGAGCTTCGCGTCGACCATCGCGAGCACCGGGATCCGCGGCTCGCCTTCCTGTCCGGTTGCGAGGTCGCAGAAGGCGCCCAGCGTGGCGGCTTCGTGCTGGTCGAAGAAACGCAGCGGCGGAACCTCTGCGACCCGCGCGAGCACCACTCGCCTCGTGGCGGCGTCCCAGTGGCCGGCCTCGGCGAGCACGTCGTAGTCCGGATAGCGCCCGTGCATCTGCGGCGTCACGCCGCGGCGCTGGCGTGGCAGCTCCGGCGGCGGGCCAGCCGGCCCGCTGGGGCCGCGTGAGCCGCCCGGCAGGTGGCCGGCGCCGCTGCGCACCGTGCCGCTGGCCATCAGTCCTCGCGGCGCGCCACCGCTGCGGCCAGGCCCATCCCGCCCACGAGCGCGAGCGATCCGGGGGCCAGCAGCGGCGGGCCCATCACAAGGTTGTAAAGCGGCTCGGAGAACCCACCGGGACGCTTGCGCACCCCCTGCAGGTGCGTGTACACGCCGATCAGGCCGTCGAGGCAGTAGAGCGCCGAGGTCGCGGGCAACGCCGTCCGCGCCGCCCGTTCGGAGCGCACCGCCGCGAGGCCGGCGGCGGTGAGCAGAGGGGAGAGGACGACCGGGGTCCACATCCACTTGTCGCCGAACGAGCCGCGGAAGTGCTCGAAGTAGATCTCGAGGCCCAGCGGCAGCGCGCTCAGCGCCGTCGCCGCTGCCAGCGAGCGCTGCACGCGTCCGCTGCGCAGGTTCGCGAGAGCGCGCGCGATCATCGTCCCGGCAGGAACTCGGGCAGCTTCTGGCGCAGCGACTCGGAGATGATCCGCCGGCGCGCCGGGTCCCCCTTCATGATCGCGCTGGCGAACGAGCGCGCTTGCTCGATCGTGATGTGCGGCGGCAGCGGCGGCACCTCGGGGTCGGTGACGACGTCGATCACGGTGGGCCGGTCCGCTTGGAACGCGCGGTCCCACGCGTCACCGATCTCCTCGGGACGTTCGACCCGGATGCCGCCGAGCCCGATCAGCTCGGCCCACCGGGCGTAGTGGACGTCGGGCAGGTCCTGGGATCCCTCGAACTTGGGGTCGCCCGACATCGCTCGCTGCTCCCAGGTCACCTGGTTGAGGTCCCGGTTGTTGAGCACCATCACGATCAGCCTCTTGTCGGGCCAGCGGTCGTGGTACTTGGCCACGGTGATCAGCTCGGCGAGGCCGTTCATCTGCATCGCGCCGTCGCCGACGAGCGCGATCACGGGACGGTCGGGGTGGGCGAACTTCGCGCCGATGGCGTAGGGAACCCCGGCGCCCATCGTCGCAAGCGTCCCCGAGAGGGAGCCCATCATCCCCGCTCGCATCTTCACGTCACGGGCGTACCAGTTCGCGGCCGAGCCGGAGTCGGAGCTGATGATGGCGCCGTCGGGAAGCCGCTTGGACAGCTCGTGGAAGACCAGTTGCGGGTTGATCGGCTTGGCGCCCTGGTTGGCGCGTTCGTCCATCAGGCGCCACCACTGCACGACCTCCTTTTCCAGCGACTCGCGCCAGGAGCGGTCCTCCTTGCGCTCCAGAAGCGGCAGCAGGGCGCGCAACGTGAGCGCGCTGTCGCCGATCAGGTTGACCTCCATCGGGTATCGGATCCCGACCATCTTCCCGTCGACGTCGATCTGCACCCCGCGCGCCTGCCCCTCTTCGGGCAGGAACTCCGAGTAGGGGAAGCTCGAGCCGACCATCAGCAGCGTGTCGCATCCCTGCATCAGATCCCAGCTCGGCTTCGTGCCGAGCAGCCCGATCGAGCCGGTGACGAACGGCAGATCGTCGGGGACCGCGGCCTTGCCGAGCAGGGCCTTGGCGACGCCGGCGCCGAGTGCGTCGGCGACATCGACCACCTCGCTGGTGGCATGCAGGGCGCCCGCGCCGACGAGCATCGCGACCTTCTTGCCCGCGTTCAGCACCTCGGCTGCCCGCTGCAGCTGCGAGTCCTCCGGCACCACGCGCGGGCGCTCGTAGCCGGGCCCCGAGTGCACCGTGCCGTGGGCGTGCGGCGGGGAGTCCACAGCGGGTTCCATCTGCAGGTCGTTGGGGACGATCACGCAGGTCACCGTGCGCTCCGCCAGCGCGATCCGCATCGCGCGATCGATCAGGTGACGGATCTGGCCGGCCTCCGTCGCCATCTGCACGTACTCGTGCGCGACGTCCTTGAAGAGGGTGGTGAGGTCGACCTCCTGCTGGTAGTTGCCGCCGAGGCCGAGGCGTGCCTGCTGGCCGACGATCGCGACCACAGGCTGATGGTCGAGCTTGGCGTCGTAGAGCCCGTTGAGCAGGTGGATCGCGCCGGGCCCGGAGGTGGCCAGGCAGACGCCGGCCTCGCCGGTGAACTTCGCGTGCGCGGAGGCCATGAAGGCGGCCATCTCCTCGTGGCGGACCTGGATGAACTCCGGCCCGCCGTCGCGACGGCCGAAGGCGCCGATGATCCCGTTGATCCCGTCTCCCGGGTAGCCGTAGATGCGCTTCACGCCCCATGCCGAGGAGAGGCGTTCCAGCATGTAGTCGGCGACTGTTTCGCTCATTGGAGTCCCTTCTGTGGTTGGGCGGGCCGGGAGACCGGCTTGACGATCGGATACCCAAGCCGCATTGGCACGAAACGGCCGCCGAGGGCTCGCCTCGCCTCTAGAATCAGCGCCGGTGGAGGCTGGCGAGCAGGTGGGCGCGAACGGGAGGGGACTCGTCGTGCTGCTCGTCGAGGACGACGACGGCGACGCGCTGCTCGTCCGCGACGAGCTGGCCGAAACCCTCCCGGGCTGTGAGGTGGTGCGCCTGCGAACGCTCGCCGACGCGCTCGCTCAGCCCCCGGAAGGGATCGACTGCGTGGTGCTCGACCTCGGCCTGCCCGACACGACCGGGGTACAGACCGTGGCCCGCCTGCGGGCGCGCCTGGGCGGCGCGCCACTGGTCGTGCTGACGGGTCTGGCCGACGAGTCCGCCGGCATCGCCGCGGTGCAGGCGGGCGCGCAGGACTACCTGGTGAAGGGCCGTCTCGAGCCCGGGCAGCTCGGGCGCTCGATCCGCTACGCGGTGGGGCGCCGCGCGACCGAGGAAGCCGAGCGCGAGCTGCTGCTGGCCGATGCGCAGGCGCGCGAGGTGGAGCGCCTGGAACGCGGGCTTGCGCCGAGTCCGCTGCTCGCCGACCCGCGCGTGTGGTCCGCCTCCTGCAACCGGCCCGGACGCCGGCGCGCGCTGCTCGGCGGGGACTTCTTCGACCTGGTCGAAGGTGGCGGCAGCCTGCACGCGGTGATCGGCGACGTCTGCGGGCACGGGGCCGACGAAGCGGCGATCGGCGCCGTCATGCGCGCGACCTGGCGCGCGCTGCGGCTGGCGGGGGCGACGCAGCCGGTCGTGCTCGAGACGCTCTCGCAGGTGTTCGAGCACGAGCGGCACCTGCCCCGGCTGTTCACGACGCTGTGCGAGCTCGAGCTCGACCCCGCGCGCCGCCGCGCGCGGCTCGTGACAGCGGGTCACCCGCCGCCGCTGCTGATCGACGGCACGTCCGCCCGGCGGCTGAGCGGTACCCGCCCGGGGCCCGCGATCGGCCTCGGCGAGGGGCCGTGGGACGCGCAGACGGTCGAGCTGCCCGAGCGCTGGGCGATCCTCCTCTACACCGACGGGATCATCGAGGGGCGCATCGGCGACGGCCCGCAGCGACTCGGCGAGGACGGGCTGCGCGAGATCCTCGCCGAACGGCTCGACGCGGAGCCGCAGTGGCGCGAGCGCCCTGCGGCGCTGCTGGACGGGCTGCTCGATGCGGTCGAGAACCTTGCCGCCGGGCCCCCGGTGGACGACATCGCGATGCTGCTGATCGGCAACCACCCCGGCGTCCCGCCGCGATGAGCGCGGCCCGCGCGCGCCGCGGCAGCCTCAGGACACGGCTCTCCGCGCTCAGCGTCGGACAGCTGCTGTCGCTGACGATCGGCGTGCTGCTCGTGCTGGCCGCGATCGGCATCGGCCTCGCGCTCATCGCCAGCGCGCGGCTGTCCAACCAGCGGAGCATCCTGCTCGACCAGGCGGGGCCGTCCAACCGCGCCTCGCTCGAACTCGAGAACGCCCTCGTCAACGAGGAGACGGGGATCCGCGGATATCTGATCACGGTCGAATCGCAGTTCCTGCAGCCTTACGGGAAAGGGCTCGCGTCGGAAGCCGACGCCTACAAGACGCTGCGGGCGCACGAAGCGGCGCTCGGTACGCCCGTGCCGGCGGAGGTTGCCGCCGTGCGCGCCGCGGCGCGCCGATGGCAGCACGACTTCGTCTCGCGCGCGCTCTCCGAACCGCGCCGGGTCGTCGCGCACGGCGTCGCGCCCGACGCCCGCGGACGGCGGCTGTTCGACGCCGTGCGGTCCCGGCTCGCGACGCTGCACGCCACGCTGGATGTGAAGGTGGCGGCTGCGCGCACGCGCCTGAACGACGCCTCGGCGCTGCTGAACGCGCTGCTGATCTTCGCCGCCGTGCTGGTGCTGGGCAGCCTCGCGGTCGCCGGGCTGGTCCTGCGGCGCACGATCACGAGCCCCCTGCGCCGCCTCGGCGACGGGGCACGGCGCGTCGCGGGCGGCGAGTTCCACGCGCCGCTCCCGGTGCCGGACGGACCGCGGGAGGTGCGCGAGCTGACGGAGGAGATCGAGGCGATGCGCGAGCGCATCGTGCACGAGCTGGCCGAGGTCGACGCGGCCCGCGAGCGGGTCGAGCGCCAGGCGCTCGAGCTCTCGCGCTCGAACGCCGACCTCGAGCAGTTCGCCTACGTGGCCTCGCACGACATCCAGGAGCCGCTGCGCAAGGTGGCGAGCTTCTGCCAGGCGCTGCAGACCCGCTACCGCGGGCAGCTCGACGAGCGCGCCGACCAGTACATCGAGTTCGCGGTCGACGGCGCCAAGCGCATGCAGACGCTTATCAACGACCTGCTGGCGTTCTCGCGCGTGGGGCGCGAGGGAGCCCAGCGGCGGCCGGTGGAGCTGGGCGCCGCTCTGGCCGGCGCCGCGGACGCTCTCGCCGAGCCGATCGAGCGCACGGGCGCGCGCATCGAGGCGGGGCCGCTGCCGACCGTGCTCGGCGACGAGTCGCTGCTGCGTTCGCTGTTCCAGAACCTGCTCGCCAACTCGCTTCGCTTCCACGACGCCGAGCCGCCGCTCGTGCGCGTCTCGGCCCGGCAGGAGGATGGCCGTTGGGAGGTCGCGGTCTCCGACAACGGCATCGGCATCGAGCCGGAGTACGCCGAGCGGGTGTTCCTGATCTTCCAGCGCCTGCACGGCCGCGACTCCTACGAAGGAAGCGGTATCGGCCTCGCTCTCTGTCGCAAGATCGTCGAGTACCACGGCGGACAGATCTGGCTCGACACCGGCTACGAGGGCGGCTCGAGCTTCCACTTCACGCTGCCGGCGACGCCGGCACGCCACAATGACCCAGCATGAAGGACGAGATCGTCAACGTGCTGCTCGTCGAGGACGACCCGGGGGACGTGCTGCTGGTCCGCGAGGTGTTCGCCGAGAGCGAGCTGCCGCCCAACAGGCTCGACGTCGTGAGCGACGGCGTCGAGGCGATGGACTACGTCCGCGGCGAGGGCGGATACGCCGGTCGCGAGCGGCCCGACCTGATCCTCCTCGACCTCAACCTGCCGCGCAAGAGCGGGGTCGAGGTGCTGGCGGAGCTGAAGGCGGACGCGGCGCTCGCGACGATCCCCGTGGTGGTGCTGACGACCTCCGAGGCCGAGGAGGACGTCCTGCGCGCATACCGCCAGCACGCGAATGCCTACGTGACGAAGCCCGCCGACTTCTCGCAGTTCCGGGAGATCGTGCAGCGCATCGACGAGTTCTTCGCCGGCATCGTCCGGCTCCCGCCGCGCGCGGCTTGAAGCCGCCTGACGCCGGGTAGCTCAGCCGCAATTCAGCTGTTCGATGCGCCCGGCGAGGCGCCCGAGCGGCGAGCGCGAGGTACGGAGGAGGACGGCGTGAGCAACGGAGTCGAGACCGGCACGATCAAGACAAGGATCCCGGCGCGGCTCGACCGGCTGCCGTGGTCGCGCTTTCACTGGGTCGTGATCATCGGCCTGGGGACCGCATGGATCCTCGACGGCCTCGAGGTCAACATCGTCGGCTCGATCTCCGCGCGCCTCGCCGAACCCGGCGCCGGAGCGGGGCTGACGAAGAGCGACATCTCGAGCTGGGCCGCTTCGCTCTACATCGCGGGCGCCTGCCTCGGCGCGATCGTGTTCGGCCAGCTGACCGACCGCTACGGGCGCAAGAAGCTGTTCATGGTCACGCTCGGGATCTACCTGTTCGGGACGGTGCTTACGGCGCTCACGTTCTCGCCCGCCTGGTTCTTCGTGTTCCGCTTCATCACCGGCATGGGCATCGGCGGCGAGTACAGCGCGATCAACTCGGCGATCGACGAGCTGATCCCGGCCAAGCACCGAGGACGCGTGGACGTGTCGATCAACGGCAGCTACTGGCTGGGTGGCATCGGCGGCTCGCTGCTGGCGGTCGTGATGCTCAACACCTCGATCTTCCCGGCCGATCTCGGCTGGCGCCTGTCGTTCGTGCTGGGGGCGGTGATCGGGCTCGCGGTGCTGCTGGTCAGGCGCAACGTGCCCGAGAGCCCCCGCTGGCTGTTCGTGCACGGCCGCGAGGATGAGGCCGAGCGCGTCGTCGACGACATCGAAGGGCAGGTGCGGGAGTCCACCGGCGCCGAGCTGCCCGAGCCGGGCGGGCGCGAGCTGACCGTGCGACAGCGCAAGACGATCCCGCTGCCGTTGATCATCCGCTCGGTCGTCACGATGTACCCGCGCCGCACGATCCTCGGCCTCGCGCTCTTCATCGGCCAGGCCTTCATCTACAACTCGGTGCTGTTCGGCTTCGGCGCGCTGCTGACGATCTACTTCCACACGGCCTCCGGCGACGTGCCGTACTTCCTGGCTGTGTTCGCGGCCGGCAACTTCCTCGGCGCGCTCCTGCTGAGCCCGCTCTTCGACACGGTCGGGCGCAAGCCGATGATCGCCGGCACCTACCTGCTCTCAGGCGCGCTGCTGATCGTCACCGGGCTGCTGTTCAGGGGCCACCACCTCAACGAAATCACCTTCGAGGTGTGCATCTGCGTGGTCTTCTTCTTCGCCTCGGCGGGCGCAAGCGCCGCCTACCTGACCGTCTCGGAGGTGTTCCCGCTGGAGACACGCGCCCTCTGCATCGCGGTCTTCTACGCGATCGGAACCGGGATCGGCGGCGTGATCGGCCCGCAGATCTTCAACCGCTTGATCGAAAGCGAAAGCTACGAGCAGGTGTTCCTCGCGTTCGCCCTGGGGGCGGTGATGATGATCATCGGCGGTGTCGCGGAGCTGTTCTTCGGCGTCAAGGCCGAGGGCGATAGCCTCGAGAACATCGCCAAGCCGCTCACCGTCGAGGACGCGCGCGAGCCGGCTGGAGCCCCGGCGGGCTGAGCTAGCGCGCGCCCAGCTCTTTGGCCGCCGCCCGCGCGCGGGTGCCGGCGCGCCGCCTGCCCGCGACGTCGGCGCGGAGCCGTCCGAGGATCGGGATCGACAGGAGGATCGCTCCCGAGCTGACGATCCACATCGCGGCGTACCCGTGCGTGCCCGGGAAGAGCGGCCCGAGCAGCTGGATCGCGACGCCCGCGAGCAGCGGGCCGAGCATCACGCCGAGGCCGCGGCTCAGGCTGTAGAAGCCCGTGAGCATGCCGTGGCCGCGCTTCGGCATCAGCGGGATCAGGATCGCGTAGGGAAGCGTCATCGTCAGCCCGCCGCCGAACGCGATCAGCGGCGCCATCGCGACGATGACAGGCGTCGCGTGGGTGAAGATCAGGACCGCCAGCGCGCAGCCGTAGATCCAGAGCCCGATCCGCATCACGCGGATCGCGCCGAGGCGGTCGGCGAGCTTGCCGCTCGCGATCGCCCCGGCGAGGATGATCACCGCGACCGCGCCGATGATCAGCGACGCCGCCGCCAGGCTCCGGCCGAGACCCCGTGTCACGTACAGGACGATGAACGTCTTCAAGGCTCCGAGCGAGAGCTCCCAGAGGAGGTTCGCGCCGAGGTACAGCCTCAGCTCGCGGTGCTCGGTCAGGAGCTGGCGGGAGCGCGCGAACACGTCCTGTGCGCCCTTGCCGAGTTCCGAGCGCTGCGGCCACAGCCGCCGGCCGTGGGCCCGCTCGCTGACCTTCGGCAGCAGCGCGGCGAGCAGCAGCGCGCCCGCGGTCTCGAGTGCCGCGCCGAGCAGGAAGGGGAGGTTGGTCCATGCGCTCAGCAGCAGGCCGCCGCCGGCGAGCGCGACGATCGTGCCGGCGCCGCGCCACACCGCCTGCGTGCCCTGGCCGCGCCCGGCGATCTCCTCCGGGAGGAGGTCGGGATACAGGGCGCGGTAGGGCTCGTAGCTGAAGAAGTTGCCCGCGAAGAACGTCGCCACGAGCACGCCCATCGCGGGCAGCGTTCCGACGAGGCCGAGCACGGCCAGCGAGGCGGCCGCGACAGGCGTGCCCGCAAGCAGGAAGGTGAGGCGCGAGCCGCCGCGCGCCCGCAGCGAGTCCGACCAGCTGCCCGCGAGCAGCGGGATGAACAGCGCCGTCAGGCCCTCGCCGGCGAGGATCAGGCCGATCGCCACCGCGGAGTGGGTGAAGCTCCGCGCGACCACGGGCAGGTAGGTGGAGACGACGGTCGTCGAGTAGGCCATCGTCAGCGTCGGCACGCCCAGGACCGCCAGCAGCCTGCGCTCCTTGCCGCTCAGGGAGCGGCTCTGCCTGTCCGGGCTCACTGTGGCGGGCCTACCCGCGGGCGCCCGCTCCGACGCCGCCGTTGTCGGACGGCGTGCGTTTTCGCGTGCCATCCGCGTGGGTATCGAGGAGGCATCGGAACCCACCCGTCGCACGCGCTTCAGGCGCCGCTGTCAAGGTTGCGCGTCCGGCTCGGCGGGCGCGAGCGGCTGAACGCGATCATCCTCCTCGGCGGCGTCCTCGCCTTGAACTCCGCCGACCTCTCGAGCCTCGGTGCGATCGCGGGCAAGCTGAAGCCCGCGCTCGAACTCGACAACTTCCAACTCGGCCTGCTCGCCGCGGCGCCGTCGTTCGTGGCGGTGTTCACCACGCTCCCGCTGGGTGCGCTCGCGGACCGGGCGCGGCGCGTGCGCTGGCTGACGGTCTCGATCGCCGCGTGGGCGGTCGGCATGCTGCTCGCGGGCGCGTGCCAGAACTTCGACCAGCTCCTGGTCGTGCGGCTGTTCCTCGGCGCGGCGACCGCGGCGGCCGGGCCGTTCGTCGCATCGCTCGTCGGGGACCTCTTCTGGCCCGACGAGCGCGGGCGCATCTACGGCTACATCCTTGCCGGCGAGATCGTCGGCGCGGGCGTCGGGCTGCTCGTGAGCGGCAGCATCGCCGGGGTCTCCTGGCGGGCCGGGCTCTGGGTGCTGGCGGTGCCGAGCGCGGCGGTCGCGTGGGGCATCCACAAGGGGCTTCCCGAGCCGGCGAGGGGCGGGGCCTCGCGCCTGCGCCGGCCCCGCCGGCGGGGCCAGGCAGCCGGGTCCGCGCAGGAGCGCGCCCCCACTGTCCAGGAGGCGGTCGACGAGTCGAACGCCAAGCCGGAGCATGATCTCGTGCTCGACAGGGACCCGAGCCGGATGTCACTGCCACGAGCCTCCGCCTACGTGCTCAGGATTCGCACGAACGTCGTGCTGATCGTCGCCTCGGCGCTGGGCTACTTCTTCCAGGCCGGTGTCAACACCTTCGGCGTGGTGTTCGTGATCGCGAGCTTCCGCGTCTCGCAGCCCGTCGCCACCTGGCTGCTCGCGCTGATCGCCCTCGGGGGGCTCGCGGGGACCGTCCTCGGCGGCCGGTTGGCGGACAGGCTCCTCGCTCGCGGGCGGGCTGACGCGCGCATGCTCGTCGGCGGCGTCGCGTTCGTGCTGTGCTCCTGCCTGTTCGTGCCGGGGGTGCTGAGCCGCGACCTCGCGATCGCGCTGCCGATCTACATCGTGGCGACGTTCATGCTGGGCGCTCCGAACGCCCCTGTCGACGCCGCCAGGCTCGACGTCGTGCCCGGGCTTCTGTGGGGGCGCGCCGAGGCGGTCCGCACGGTGCTGCGGACGCTCGCGGTGGCCGCGTCGCCGCTGCTGTTCGGCCTGATCTCGGACGCGCTCGCGAACGGTCCGCGGTCCTCGACCAAGGGGCTCGGCTATCACGCCAGCGCCCACGGCCTGCGATACGCGTTCCTGCTCATGCTGGTGCCGATGGCCGTGGGGGGGCTGCTGCTGGTCGCGAACGGCCGCCACTACATCCGCGACGTCGCGACCGCGATCGCATCGGACGCGAAGCTCGGGGCTAAGCGCGGCGCGAAGAAGACGCCGGCCTGAGGCGGGACCCGGCCGTTTGGGCCGCGGGGCCTTGGGTAGATCTGGCGCATGGCATGGGGCGGAGTTTTCATCTTGCTGATCGTCGTGATCGTGTTCGTGATCGGCGGAGGCATCATCTACGCGATCGCGGCTCGCGGACGCGCGCGGCAGCTGAGCTCGAAGGGCGGCACGCTCGACGCGAAGCGACCTGAGGATGTCGAAGGCGCCGAGAAGAAGCGCCCGGAGCACGTCGAGGTAGAGAGCGAGCAACGGTCGCGGTTCATCGGGACGCGGTGAGCCACGCCGCGCGGGGCGCCGGGGATGGCCGAGTCCGCTGCTGAGGCGGATGGCCGCGCGGCCACGGATCTCGCGGACGCGGCGATCGAGGACGTCTCGGCCCGGGCGCTGACGATCCCCACCGACGCGCCGGAGGCAGACGGCACGCTCAGCTGGGAGCAGACGACGATCGTCGTCGTGCAGGCGCGCTCCTCGGGGCACGTCGGCACGGGCTTCAGCTATGCGGCGGGCGCCGCCGCGCAGGTCGTCGAGGGCATGCTCGCCGACGCGGTGCGGGGAGCCGACGCGCTGTCTCCTCGTGGCGCGTGGCAGCGCGCACGTGAGGCCGTGCGGAACATCGGCTACCCGGGGGTCGCCGCGAGCGCGATCTCGGCGCTCGACATCGCGCTCTGGGATCTGAAGGCGCGGCTGCTCGGAGTCTCGGTCTCGACGCTCCTCGGCCGTGTCCACGACGGCGTGCGCGCCTATGGCAGCGGCGGCTTCACCTCCTACGACGACGAGCGGCTGCGCGAGCAGCTCGCGGGCTGGGCCCGCGACGGCCTGAGCGCGGTCAAGATGAAGGTCGGCTCGGAACCCGCACGCGACCCGGAACGTGTGCGCGTGGCGCGCGATGCGATCGGGCCGGACGTCGAGCTGTTCGTCGACGCCAACGGGGCCTACGACCGCAAGCGGGCGCTGTCGCTCGCGGAGCGCTTCGCGGCGGAGGCGGGCGTGAGCTGGTTCGAGGAGCCCGTCTCCTCCGACGACCTCGAGGGCCTGCGCCTGCTGCGCGATCGGGCGCCGGCGGGGATGCAGGTCGCCGCCGGCGAGTACGGCTACGGCCTCCATTACTTCCGCCACATGCTCGACGCCGGTGCCGTGGACGTGCTGCAGGCCGACGTGACGCGCTGCGGGGGGATCACGGCGATGCTCGGCGTCGCGGCGCTCTGCGAAGCGCGCTCGCTCGAGCTCTCCGCTCACACGAGCCCCTCGATCCACACCCACGTCGGCTGCGCGCTCGCTCCGCTCGTGCACGTCGAGTACTTCCACGATCACGCCCGCATCGAGCAGATGCTGTTCGACGGCGCGCCCTGCCCGCGCGGCGGCGTCCTGTATCCCGACCCGAACCGGCTCGGGCTCGGCCTCGAGCTGCGGGAGGAGGTGGCCCGCCGCTATGAGTGAGCTGGGCGAGCCCGTTGAGACGAGTCGCGAGTACGCGCACGTCTTCAGCATCTACGTGCCGATCGCCGTAGGCGTCTTCGCCCTCGTCCTGATCCTCACGCTCGGGGCCGTGATCGTGTTCAGGCGGCGCCGTCCGGAGCAGGCCGCGCGCTGGCACGAGCACAACCCGCTGGAGGCGGCCTACGCGGTCGTGCTCGCGTGCGTGGTCGCCTTCCTGCTCTACGTGAGCTTCTCGGCCGAGCACCAGGTCGACGCCGTGGCGCGCGGCCAGCGGCCGGTTCTCACGGTGAACGTGTTCGGCTCCCGCTGGGAGTGGCACTTCCAGTACCCCGGCTACGGAATCGACCGCTACAGCGGGACCATCGGTCGCGAACCGCTGGTCGTACCCGCCCGCGAGCCCGTCGCCTACCGCCTCACCGCCCTCGACGTGATCCACGAGTTCTGGGTCCCCGAGCTCAAGTACAAGCACGACCTGATCCCCGGGATGTCCCAGGTGGAGATCCTGACCTTCCCGCGCGCGGGCCTCTTCCAGGGGCACTGCGGCGAATTCTGCGGCCTCTACCACACGCGGATGGTCTTCTCGGTGCGCGCCCTCGCGCCGGCGGAGTTCCGGGCATGGTTGGCATCGAACCGACGCGCGGGGCAGTCCGGGCGCCTCAGGGGCGCACGCACGTGAGCGTGACCGCGCCACGACTGGCGGCCGCGCCACGGGCGCCGGGCTGGATCGGGGGCCTTGCGAGCACCGATCACAAGCGGCTGGGGCTGCACATGATGGCCCTCTCGTTCCTCTTCTTCATCGGCGGCGGCGTGATGGCGCTGCTGATGCGGGTGCAGCTCGCGCAGTCGCAGATGCACTTCGTGAGCTACAGCAGCTACGAAGCGCTGTTCACGATGCACGGCTCGACGATGATCTACCTGTTCGTCACGCCGATGGCGATCGCGCTCAGCGTCTACCTCGTGCCGCTGCAGATCGGCGCGTCGACGATCTCGGCTCCGCGGTGGGCGCTGGCCGGCTTCTGGATCTGGCTGTCGGGCGGCGTCGTGATGCAGTCGGGTTGGCTGACCGAAACCGGCCCCGGCCGTGCCGGCTGGTTCTCCTACGTGCCGCTCTCCAATGGTGCCTGGACCCCCGGCATCGGGCAGGACATGTGGACGCTGGGCGTGGTGCTCGCCGCGCTCGGACTGACGATGATCGCCGCATGCGTGCTGTTGACCGTCATGCGCCGGCGCGCCCCGGGCATGGCGCTGCTGCGCATGCCCGTCTACACCTGGACGGGCCTCGTCAGCGTGCTGATGGTCGTCGGCGCGTTCCCGGTGCTGATCGTCGTCATGTGCCTGCTTTACGCCGAACGGCTCGGGGCGCACATCTTCACCGGGTTCCAAGGCTCGATCGACTATCAGGACCTGTTCTGGTTCTTCGGCCACCCGGTCGTCTACGTGATGTTCTTCCCCTACCTCGGTGCGGCCGCCGAGGCGATCGCTGTCAACGCCCACAAGCGCTGGTTCGGCTACAAGGCGTTCGTCGCCTCGATGATGGGCTTCTCCGCGCTGTCGATGGCCGTGTGGTCACACCACATGTTCACCACCGGCGGCGTCAGCAACCAGTACTTCGCGTTCACCTCGACGCTGCTGGTCGTGCCGGCCGGGATCGAGTACTTCGACGTCATCGCGACCCTGATCGGCGGCGCCATCTTCCTGCGCACCTCGATGCTCTTCGCGCTGACGTTCTTCGTCCAGTTCCTGATCGGCGGGCTGACCGGGATCTTCGTCGCCTCGCCGGTGCTCGACTACCAGGTCCATCAGAGCTACTTCCTCGTCGGGCATTTCCACTACACGCTCTTCGCGGGCAGCGTGTTCGGCTTCTTCGCGGGCGTTTACCACTGGTTCCCGAAGGTGACCGGCGCGCGGCTGCGCGAAGGGCTCGGCAAGCTCCACTGGGGCCTGCTCGTGGTCGGGACCAACATGACCTTCGGGCCGATGTTCTTCCTCGGCGAAAAAGGCATGACGCGACGGATCGCGCAGTACCCGGAAGATCCGCAATGGGGGACGCTGAACCTGATCGAGACGATCGGCGCCGGGATCATCGCCCTCGCGATCCTCGTGTTCCTCGCGAACGTCGTCGTCTCGCTGCGCCGCCGCGTCGTGGCGGGCGACGACCCGTGGCTCGGGCACAGCCTGGAGTGGGCGACCTCCTCACCGCCGCCGCGGCACAACTTCGATCGGCCGTTGCCCCCGATTCGCTCCTACGCGCCGTTGCTCGACTGGCGCGAGGAGGCGATGGAGTTGCACGGCCCCGAGATGGCGACGGTGCCCGCCGGCACCGGCGGCCTGGGCCCGGACCCGGAGGGACGCGACGGATGAGGGGCGGCTCGATCCCGGTTCTCATCTGGGCGTGCCTGCTGCTGGTGCTGTTCGCCGCCAACTGGATCTACCAGGGCGACATCGTGCAGTTCGCCCAGAGCGCCGCGGCGGTGATCGTGATCGTGCTCTTCGCGCTCGCGGGCGCGGCGTTCGGCCGTGGTGCGCTGCGGCGCGGTCCGCCGCCGCAGGCGAGCACAGTGGAGGGCGTCTCAGAGGTCAGCTTCGGCGCCGCGGGTGTCGGCTTCGGACTCGCGACGCTCGTGTTCGGGATCGTGTGGGGGCACTTCCTGATCTACTTCGGCGCCGGCCTGATGGTGTTCTCGCTCGGGCGGCTCGCGCTGGAGCTGCGCTCCGAGCGCAAGTCCGTCAGCGAGCACCGTCCGCCCGCGCCGCTGGAGGCGAGCTTGCGCGACGAGAGCCCGGAGGTGCCGGCGCCCGCCACGCCGGGCCACGGCGGGAGGCGGGCGCAGCGGTGATCGCGGCGGCCCCCAGCCTGCTCTCGCTCACAGCCGGTCACTGGCAGCGCGCCGACGGGCTCGACATCGCGGCAGGGGCCGCGCTCGCGCTCTATGCCTGGGCAGCACTGCGTGTGCGTGCGTGGCCCCTGCGACGGGGCGCCTGCTTCGCCGCCGGCGTCGCGACGCTGCTCGTGGCGACGCAGTCGGGCCTGGACTCCTATGACGACCGGCTGCTCTCCGTGCACATGGTCCAGCACCTGCTGCTGCTCACGCTCGCCCCGGCGCTGCTGCTCGCCGGCCACCCGCTGACGCTGGCGTTGCGCGCCCTGCCGCCGCGGTACCGGCGCGGGCCCGCACGAATGCTGGCGCGGACGCGACCGTTCGCGCGGCCTTGGGTGGCGCTCGCGGTGTTCTGGGCAGTCGTGCTCGGGACGCACCTTCGAGGCTTCTACGGAGCGACGCTCGCTCACCCGCCGCTGCACGACGCCGAGCACCTGGCATACCTGCTCGCCGGGCTCGTGCTGTTCGCGCCGCTGCTGGACGCCGACCCCGGCGCGCGCCGCCGGCTCGACGGGCTCGGGCGGCTCGTGTACGTGATCGCCGCAAGCCCGCCGATGGCGCTCGTAGGTGCCTACCTGAACCGCGCCACGAGCGTCGTGTACCCGTCCTACGCGGCGCCCGCGCACGTGCTCGGCATCTCGGCGGTCCTCGACGAGCGCCATGCCGGGGCGATCATGTGGGTCGGGGGCGGCCTCTTGATGATCGCCGTGGGGCTGTGGAGCGCGCTCGCGGCGATGGTGCGCGAGGAGCACCGGCTCGCGGCGCGCGAGCAGCGCACCCTTGCCTCCGCCGGGAGGCCACGCCCGTGAGACGACGTCTCGCGCGGCGCTGGCTGCAGCGGCGTCCCCGCACCCCGGCGCGGGTGCGCGTGGTGGTGGCGATCCTGTGCGGCGGCCTCGCGGTGGCCCTGCTCTCGGCGCAGGGCTCGCAGGGCGCCGCACAGCCTTCGGGCGGGGAACGGGTCCTCGCGAACAAGCAGGCCGTCGCACCCGCCCCCGGCGAAATGACGGCACCGCTGCCCAGCTCGCCCGCACTCGTCGCACAAGGGAGGCGGCTCTACGCGAGCAGCTGTGCCTCCTGCCACGGGATCGGGCTGCAGGGCAGGCGCCGGATCGCTCCCTCCCTGATCGGCGTGGGCGCCGGGCCGGTCGACTTCTACCTGTCCACCGGGCGGATGCCGCTGCCGGACCCGCGCGTGCCTCCGGTGCGCGCCCCGGTGAAGTACTCGCGCACGCAGATCGACGCCCTGATCGCGTTCGTAGGCTCCTTCGGCGGCCCGCCCGCGCCCGATGTCGACCCCTCGAAGGGGAGCCTGGCGCTCGGGCTGCACGAGTTCACGCTCAACTGCGCCGGATGCCACCAGATGGTCGCCCGCGGCGGGCTGACCGTCAGCGCGGTCGTCCCCTCGCTGCTCCAGGCAAACGGCCGTGAGGTCGCCGAGGCGGTGCGGATGGGGCCCTATGTGATGCCGCACTTCAACAGCAGGCAGATCGACCAGCATGCGCTCGACTCGCTCGCGCGGTACGTGCTGTGGACCCACCACCCCGACAACGCCGGCGGTTGGGGGATCTACAACCTCGGCCCGATCCCGGAGGGCATGGTCGCCTGGTTCCTGCTGGCTCTCTCGCTGGTTCTGTTCGCGCGACTGATCGGGGAGCGCACGACGTGAAGGAGGATGCATGAGCCCACCGGATCCGAGGCGTGACGGACGACTGCGCGCGATCAGCGCCCTGGCCGGGAGGCTGCTCGCGTTCCGTGCGCTGCGCGAGGCACTGCTGAGCCGCACGCCGCCGCCTCCTCCTCCCGAGGGCAGCGAGGACCCGAGCGAGCGCGAGGTGCCGGCGAACCGACGTGCCGAGACAGGCGTGGCTGTGCTGCTCGTGCTCGCGGCGCTGTGCGGATTCGGCTTCACCGCCGCCTACGCGGCGGATTGGCACGACACGCAGGTGCTGGGGGCGACGCTCGGCGTCTGTCTCGCGCTGATCGCGGTCGCACTCGTGCTCGCGGGCAAGCTCGTCGTCCCTCAGGAGACACACGTCGAGGAGCGGGGCCTGCTGCTGAAGGAAGACGAGGTCGAAGAAGTCGCTGACATCCTCGAGGAGGGCGGAGAGGGCATCTCGCGGCGCGCGCTGCTCACGGGCGCGGCCGGCCTCGCCGGGGCCGGGTTGCTGACCGCCGCGGCGACGCCGCTCGCCTCGCTCGGCCCCAACCTCGACGGCATCCACTCCACGGCGTGGCGCCGGGGGGTGCGCCTCGTGGACGACAAGGGCAGCCCCTATCGCGCGCAGGACATCGAAGCGGGAACCTTCTACACGGCGCTCCCGGAGCACGCCGATCCGGACGCGTTCGGCTCGGGCCTGATCGTCGTGCGGCTGGACGCGAAGTACCTGCACCTTCCCGCCGCGCGGCGCGGATGGGCACCCGACGGGATCCTCGCCTACTCGAAGATCTGCCCGCACGCCGGCTGCGCGATCTCGCTGTACCGCTACCCGACCTACCAGGCCACGAGCGTCGGACCTGCTTTCACCTGTCCCTGCCACTACTCCACTTTCCTGCCGGGAGAGGGGGGACGGGTGGTGTTCGGACCCGCCGGCAGGGCGCTGCCGCAGCTGCCGCTGATGGTCGACGGTGAAGGCTGGCTGCGGGCAGCCGGCGAGTTCCGGGAGGACATCGGGCCGTCCTGGTGGAGCGTCCACAGGGGACAGTCGTGAGCGCGACGCGCCCGCGACGAAGCCGGTCGGGCAGCTACGCCGACCGCCGCTTCCGCCTCACGCTCCGCCGCGCCGAAGAACGCGCCGGGGCCAGCGGTGGCATCAAGTGGTTCCTGCGCTACGTGTTCCCCGACCACTGGAGCTTCCTGCTCGGGGAGATCGCGCTCTACTCGTTCATCACGCTGGTCGCCACCGGGATCTACCTGACGGTCTACTACGTCCCCAGCGACACGCAGGTCATCTACCACGGGCCCTACGTGCTGCTGCAGGGCGAGCAGATGTCCGAGGCCTACAGCTCGGTGCTGCACATCTCCTTCGACGTCCCGGCCGGCCTGCTCATAAGGCAGACGCACCACTGGGCCGCGAACGTCTTCATCGCCGCGATCGTCCTTCACGTCATGCGCGTGTTCTTCACGGGCGCCTTCCGCAAGCCGCGCGACCTGAACTGGATGATCGGGCTCACGATGCTGATGCTGGCGGTGCTCGAGGGCTTCGCCGGCTACTCGCTCGTCGACGACCTGCTGTCGGGGATGGGGCTCGCGATCGCATACGCGGTCGTGCTCTCGATTCCGTTCATCGGCGCACAGCTGGGCTATCTGATCTGGGGCGGGCCGTTTCCGGGCTCGGGTGAGTTCTTCGCGCGCCTGGAGATCGTGCACGTGCTGCTGATCCCGGCCGCGCTCGCGATCCTGATCACGCTCCACCTCGCGATGATCATGCGCCAGCACCACAGCCAGTTCCCGGGCAAGGGACGCCGCGAGCGCAACGTGGTGGGGACACCGACGTGGCCCGCCTACGCGCTGCGCTCGCTCGGGCTGCTGTTCGCCGTCGGCGCCGTGCTGATCCTCGCCGGGGGACTGATCCAGATCAACCCGATCTGGCAATGGGGCCCGTACCACACGTACCTATCTGAGAACGGCGCGCAGCCGGACTGGTACATCGGCTGGCTGATCGGCGCGCTGCGCCTGATGCCGAACTGGGAGGGGCCGGTGATCGGCGGCCACACGTTGTTCCCGAACCCGTTCTGGGGGGGCGCGTTCTTCCCGCTGATCGTGTTCGGGTTCATGTACGCGTGGCCGGCGATCGAACGGCGCATCACGGGTGACTACCGGCGGCACGACCTCCTCGACCGGCCCCGGGATCGCCCCACGCGCACCGCTTTCGGGGCCGCGTTCATGAGCTGGGTGGTGATCATCTTCGCCGTCGGGGCCACCGACCGGATCTTCTTCCAGCTCTACATCTCCTACGAGCAGCAGATCCATTTCTGGCGCGTCGGTGTCTGGGTGCTGCCCGTGATCGTCTTCTTCCTGGTGCGCAGCATCTGCCGCTCGCTGCAGCGCAGCGGCGGCCATCCGCTGCGGGCGTGGGAAGGGGAGGTGCTGGTCCGAAGTCCCGACGGCGGCTTCGAGTCGGTCGCAGACAGCCCGGAGGGGCGCGGGTCGGCCCTGGCGGAGCCGCCCTCGGGGACGGCGCCCGGCCAGGAGTCGAACCTGTAGGGCTCGTTTGCCCGCGTAGCGGGCGGGTATGAAGGCTGGCAGCGGCACCGCAGCGGAGGAGGAGAATGGCAACAGGCGCGACACGGCAGGAACGGATCGTCGTCGGCGTCGACGGCACGCCGGCTTCGGCGGCGGCCCTGCGCTGGGCCCTACGCGAGGCGACGCGCAGCGACTCACAGCTGGAGGCCGTGATCGCGTGGCGGCCCGTCGCCGCGCTCGGGCCTCCGGCGGGGCATCCGCCGGCGAGCGCGAGCTCCTCGCTCGAGCAGCGCGAGGAAGACGCGGAGGTGGTGCTGGAAGGCGCGCTGCGCGATCTCCCGCGCGACGGCGTCGGGGTCGGCCGGCGTGTCATGCGCGGCAGTCCCCACCGCGTGCTCGTCGAGGCCGCCGACGGCGCGAGCATGCTCGTGATCGGCGGGCGCTCGGGCAAGCTCGCCGGCAAGAAGCCGTGGTCCACCGGCCGGCAGGTCGTCCACGACGCGCACTGCCCCGTGGTCGTGGTCCCCGCCGAGGGCGCCGCGGCCTAGCCGAGCGGCGTCTCCGCGAGCGAGTCCCGCAGCTCGGCGACCGACTCGTAGACGGCGAGCGCGCCGGCCTCCCGCAGCTCTTCGGCCGCGAACCCGCCGGTGCGCACGGCGATCGTTGCGACGCCGGCGCGTTTGGCGGCCTCCACGTCCCACGGCGTGTCGCCGATCATCATCGCGTCGCCGGGGTCCGCGTCGAGCTTCTGCAGGGCGGCATGGACGAGGTCCGGCTCGGGCTTCGTGGACTCGACGTCCTCCGAGCTCGTCCAGGCGTCGGCGCGCTCGCGCGCGTCGAGCATGTCGAGGTAGTGATCGAGCTCCTCCGGCTTGGCCGAGGTCGCGAGCACGACGCGGTGGCCGCGCTCGCGCAGCTCGTCGATCAGGCTCTGCGAGCCCTCCATCGCGCGCACTTCGCCGATCATCTCGCCGTACAGGGACTTCTCGGCGTCGCTGATCTCGTCGCCGAGCTCGCGCTCGGTGCGCTCGTCGGTCAGCGCCGAGACGACCTGGTCGCCGCCCATCCCGATGTGGCGGTGGATGCGCCAGATCGGGAGCACGATCTCGTGGCGCGCGAAGGCGCGGAACCACGCGAGCGCGTGCTGGTAGTTGGTGTCGATCAGCGTCCCGTCGACGTCGAGGATCGCGACGGCCACCGTCAGGCGCTGCCGACCGTGGCCGCCCGCGCCCTGGGCAGCACCTCGTTCGCGTAGACGTCGAAGAACTCGCGCTGGTTCGGGCCGATCTGCTGGATGTAGAGCTCGTCGAAGCCCGCCTTCTCGAACTCGGAGATCGTCTCGAGGTGGCGGTCGAGGTCGGGGCCGCACGGGACCTCCTCGGCGACCATGTCCTCGCTGACGAGCTCGTTCGCCTGTTCGAAGTGAGCGGTCGTGGGCAGGATCTGCGAGAGCTCTCCGGGCAGCTGCTCGTTGGGCCACAGGCGGTGCGCGGTGGCACGCGCCGCGGCCTCGTCGCGGTCGAAGCAGACCTTGGTGCCGCCGGCGACGAGCTTGCCCTCGCCCGCTTCGCTGCGGAAGGACTCGACCGCTTCGCCGACCGGCGCGACGGTGCAGAAGCCGTCGCCGACGCGTGCCGCCAGCTGCGTCGACTTCGGGCCGAAGCCGGAGACGAGGATCGGCGGCGGCTGCTCGGGGAGGTCGTAGATGCGTGCGTTCTCGACCGTGTAGTAGCGGCCACGGTGGCTGCGCGAGCCACCCTGCCAGAGCTCGCGGATCACCTCGATCGCCTCCTCGAGCATCTCCAGGCGCTCGTCGGCTTCGGGCCAGCGATCGCCGAGGATGTGCTCGTTCAGGGCCTCGCCGCTGCCGACGCCGAGCGCGAAGCGGCCTTCGAGCATCACCGCGCAGGTGGCGGCCGCCTGCGCGATCACCGCAGGATGGATGCGGAACGTGGGGCAGGTGACGGCCGTCGTCACCTTCAGCTTCGTGGTCTGCGAGAGGGCGCCGATCGTCGACCACACGAACGGGCTGTGCCCCTGCTCGTCGTTCCAGGGGTGGTAGTGGTCGGAGATCCACAGGCCCTCGAACCCGGCCTGCTCCGCCATCCGGGCCTGCTCGATCTGCTCGGCGGGCGAGAACTCCTCGCCGGAGAGGAAGTAGCCGATCTTCATGCGGGGGCTCTACCCGCGCGGCCCTCGGTCAACCGACGGGGCGTCCTTCCAGCCGCCGGCGCGCTTCGGCGATCTCGCGTTCGGCGTCCGCGCGCGAGCCCCAGCCCTCGATCTCGACGTCGCTGCCGTGCTCGAGCTCCTTGTAGATCGAGAAGAACTGCTCGATCTCCTGGCGCAGCAGCAGCGGCAGGTCCTCGAGCTGTTCGTGATGGTTCCAGTAGGGGTCCTCCAGCGGGACGCAGATCACCTTGTGGTCGACGCCCTTCTCGTCGCTCATGCCGAACATGCCGACCGGCTTGACCGGGATCAGGCAGCCCGGGAAGGTCGGCTCGTACAGACACACCAACGCGTCGAGCGGGTCGCCGTCCTGCCCCAGCGTGCCGCGCAGGTAGCCGTAGTCGGTGGGGTAGGTCGCGGCGCTCATCAGCAGCCGGTCGAACTTGATCCCGCCGAGGTGCGGGTCGTACTCGTACTTGTTGCGCGAGCCCTTCGGGATCTCGACGACGCAGACGAGCTCGGAAGGCTGCTCGGTCGGCTCGTGCGGCGTCACAACGCCAACTTATCGAGGCGCGGGATGCGGTTTCGGGTCGGGCCCGCCGGGTAAGCCGAAGACCGATGCAGGACGAGAGCCCCGAGGAGCGCGAGCAGGCCGAGCTGGCCGCGCGGGAAGCAGCCGCGATCGGTGGCGCGGCGCCGTCCGGGGATGAGCGCGACGAGGCGATGCGTCCGGTCGTGGAGGGCGGCGGCGGCGAGGCCGAGGGCTTCGAGCAGGCCGAGGAGATGCTGATCGAGCACGCGAGCCACGGCGACGAGCAGTCGGCCCACGCGGTGCTCCGCGACGCTCCTCACAGCGAGGAGGAGCTTCCCCGGCGCGCCGACGGCGAGGCGGACCGTGAGCGCAGCAGCGAGCGCGATGACGAGGAGCCGCCCGCGGAGCAGTAGCGATGCGCGAGTCCGAACAGCGCGGGGGCGACGCGCGCCGCAACGAGTCGGAAAAGGAGCGCCTCGACCGCAATCTCGACGAGCTGACCGGGGAGCTGCGCGTCGTCGTGACGGGCGTGCAGGTGCTGTTCGCGTTCCTGCTGATCGTCCCGTTCAACACGGGCTTTCAGAACGTCGGGCCGTTCGTGCGGACCGTCTACATCGTGACGCTGCTGCTGGCCGCGGCCGCCGACGTGTGCCTGATCGCTCCTTCGGCCCAGCACCGCTGGGTGTTCCGCCACGACGACAAGCGACATCTGGTGTTCGCCTCCAACCGGGTCGCGCTCGCCGGGCTCGCGTTTCTCGCGCTCGCGATGTGCGGGTGCCTGCTGCTCGTCACCACGAAGCTGCTCGGAGCCGGCTGGGGCGTCGTGATCACCGTCCTGGCCTCGATCCCCTTCCTCACGCTCTGGTTCGCGATCCCGATGCGAAGGGCGGCGGCGCTCGGGCAAGGCGACCGCGAGTCGTCCGGAGCCGATCCCGGCGTGCGCGAGGACGGAGCGGCGCGCACCCGCAGCGCCGGGGACACGCGCGCCGGGGACGTGTCCTAGCCCGCGAGCGCGCCGCGCAGGACGCCGCCCATCTCGGCGACCGCTTCGCGGGGCCCGGCGTCCCCGACGAGGATGTGCGTGAAGCCGTGCACGTAGCCGGGGTGGCGGCGCAGCATCGTCGGCACACCGTCGGCGCGCAGGCGCGCGGCGTAGGCCTCGCCCTCGTCGCGCAGCGGGTCGAAGCCCGCGGTCACGACCATCGCCGGCGCGAGCCCGGCGAGGCTCTCGGCGAGCAGCGGCGAGATCCGTGGATCGGCACGGTCGGCGGCGCCGATGAAGTTGTCCTCGTACCAGTCCATGTTCTCCCTCGTCAGCAGGAAGCCCTCGGCGAACGCGGTGCGCGAGGCGGCGACATGGACGCAGTCGGTCACCGGGTAGATCAGCAGCTGGAAGGCGGGAGGATGCGGATCTGATGCGGCGAGCCGCGCGGTGACGGTGGCGAGGTGCGCGCCCGCGCTGTCGCCGGCGACCGCGACCTTCGCCGGATCGGCGCCGAGCTCGGCGGCGCGCGCGACCGCGTCGCGGAAGGAGGCGAGCGCATCGTCGACGCCCGCCGGGAACGGATGCTCCGGGGCGAGCCTGTAGTCCACGCTCAGAACGCGCGCTCCGGACGAGCGCGCGAGCGCCCTGCACACCGAGTCGTGCGTGTCGAGGTCGCCGACGACCCAACCGCCGCCGTGGAAGTAGACGACGAGGCCGCCGCTTGCCTCCGCGGGGACGTAGAGGCGGGCCGCCAAGGGATCGGCGGCGCCGGCGACGGTGAGCCCGCGCACCTCGGCCATCGGCAGCGGGGCGGCGATCACGCGTCCGGCCGAGCTGCGCAGCTGCGCGCGCGCCTGCTCGGGTGTCAGCGTCCGCAGCGGCGGCTCCGGATCGCGCTCGGAGAGCCTCAGCAGCAGCTGCGTGTCGAGGTCCAGCTCGAGTCCGTCTCGCCGCAGCGGCGCTCCCGCGAGGCGGCGCCTCAACGGTCGCGGGAGCGCGAGCAGCGTGCGGATGACAGCGCGCTCGGCGCGTTCGGCGAGGCCGTTGCCGATCGCCGGCCGCGCGTCCTTCGAGCTCCCCATCGCCACCTCCCCGTCGTGCCGGTCGGGCGCGATGCTACCCGAGCGCGGGCGCCGCGGACGGCGCCGCCACGCGCCCGGTGCGCCTCAGCTGTCAGGCGATGTGTCCACCGCCATGTAGGAGTAGCTGCCCTGGTAGCCGTCCTTGCGCGTCGGCACCATCCCCGCGCAGCCTTCGCGCATGTCCTCGCAGTCGAAGGTGCCGCCATTGGCGAGGTGGATGTCCAGGCGCGAGAGGTAGTAGAAGGAGAAGGCGTTGCCGTCGTGGTTGGGGTCGACTTCCGCCTCGACCGGGTCTTCGCGCCAGCGCTCGCTCAGCAGCCGCTTGTCGGCCGAGCGCTGGTGCTTGATGTACTTGTCGAACCAGGCCGCTGTGTACCAGTCGATCTCGTCGGGGCCGCGCACCGACGCGCCGAACGCCTGGTTGGGGATGAAGCTGAAGTCCAGGTGCGAGCCGCCGCGGATGATGATCTCGCCGCTGTCCACGCCGGCTTCGCTGTAGGCGAGCGACTCCTTGGACTTCGCGAGCGGTTCGGGCAGTCCCGTGTTCGGCAGCGGCGGCAGTCCGTAGTCGGCGGACATGCCGAGCCCGGGCTTGGTGATCGGCACCACCGTGCGGTCGGCCGGGTCGGCGGGGCACGGCTTCTCGCCGATCGAGCTCATCGGCGGCGTGCCCCCCTGCTGGCTCGGCACCGAGCCGGATTCAGGCCCGGGGCCGCCGAGGTTGTCCCACGCCACGACTGCCTTCACGCGCGGGTCCCACTGCGCGATGTAGGAGACGCCGGCCGCGCCGTAGGAGTGCCCGGCGAGCCCGACGCCCGCCTTCGGCTTCAAGAGGTTCCAGAACGGGTTGTACGGCGCGTCGAGCCCGGCGGCGACACGTTCGTCCTGCTTGGCCGCGTGGCTGGTGCCCGTTTCGCAGCTCGGCACCGGCTCGTAGGGGTGCTTCTGGCTGGAGAGGAGGAAGTCGATCGCGTCCTCGGTGCCGTCGAAGAAAGGACGGCCGTCGGTCTGCGCGGGCACGCCCTCGTTTTCGTCGGGGGCCTGGCCGGGCGTGTCGCTCTGCCCCTGTCCCTGCGGGTCGAACGTGAGCACCACGTAGCCGTCCTTGGCGAGTGCCTGGGCCGCGTACCAGTACATCTGTTCGTCGGCCTGCACCGAGCCGTTGGTGATCACGATCCCGGGCCGGTGCTTGGGGCCTGCTTTCGTGGCCCACACGCGCCCGGAGAGCGTGGCGCCGTCGCGCGCGGTGAACAGCACCTTCTGGACGAGCCCGTAGCCGTTCTTCTGCCAGTTGTAGAGGCGCACGTCGCCGGCGCATCCGTTGCCGCCGTTCCAGCAGAGGTCGTCGGCGAACAGACGGCCGGGGTCCGCGGCCTGCTCGCTGAGCGCTTCGGTCATGTTCTCCGCGCTCTGCGTCGTGAGCGCCGCCTGGTATTCGGGCGTGTCGTAGACCGCCTGGCGCTCCTGCGTGATCGAGAAGTTCTGCGCCTCGGTGACGGGGTTGAATGATTGGGAGGCCCACCCACCCGCCGCCTGCGCGCTCGCCGCGGTAACTGCCGAGATCGCGATCGCCGCCAGCGCGGCGCGCACAGCCTTCGTCATCGAGCCAGTGCTCCTCCCCCCCTCACCGAGAACGGGGCGCACCCGGCCGCCCCCGAATGAGCTTGCACCTACCCGTCGCGCCGCGCGCGCAAACCGATGGTTGGGACGGCCGGCGCTCCATGCCGGCCTCCGTGTTCGGGTTAGAGCTCGATCGCGCGCATCACGTGTTCATCGGGGAGCTTCTCGATGATCCGCCACAGGATCTCCCGCTCGCCGGCCTGGCCGCGCTGCAGGTCGTTGATCAGCAGCCGCACGGCGAAGAACACGATCTTCATCTCCTTGGCGCTGAGCGGGACGCTCAGCACGCCGCGCTCGCCGGGCTCGTCCTCGAACCGGACCAGCACCTCGCGTCCGAGCGCTTGGATCTCCGGCTGGTGAGCCTCGTCGCCGAGATAGAGCCGCATCGCGCTGGCCGCGACGGGGACCTCATCCGGGTCCAGCAGCAGGTGGTAGTCGGGGCCGGTCTCCTCCTCGGTCACTCGCGCTCCTCCCTCATCTCGTCACTCCTCCGGCGGGCCGGTCTGTCGAAGGCGGCGGCGCAGCCTCGGGCTCGGCGGGTTCGGGTGCCGGGGAGGGGGCGCCGGAGCGTGCGGCGGCGCGCTCGCGCTGCATGCGGGCCAGGCGTCCGCCGGCCGCGGTGAGCAGCATGCCGAGGATCGCCGTGATGACCGCGAGCAGCGGCGGGAATTTGCCCAGCGACACCTTGGCTTCGGTGCCTGCGATCGCGTGCGCCACGAGCAGGGCGACGCCGTAGACGAAGCCCGCGACAAGGCCACGGTCGGCTCCGCCCCAGCCGTCCTGGTGCTCGAATCCCGACAGGAAGCCGCCGACCGCCGCGACCGCGCCGACCACCCAGTAGGCGGTCGAGGACACCCCCAGCAGCACCCCGGCGAGCGCGCCGAGAGCGGCCGGTACGAGCCCTCCCAGCACGATCTGC
>Ga0134126_10000757_pt1 | contig 40589 bp, 50 predicted proteins | sample KB31752_FD_96881 | JGI IMG/M metagenome (GOLD analysis project Ga0134126, IMG submission 96881) | Terrestrial soil microbial communities with excess Nitrogen fertilizer from Kellogg Biological Station, Michigan, USA - KB3-175-2 | ecosystem: Environmental > Terrestrial > Soil > Unclassified ...
TCAGCAGCGTGCGCCCGACCGGTGAGGCCAGCAGCGCCCGTACGATGATGCCGATCTGCGGCAGCAGGCGCGCGTGAGCGCCTTCTTGCTCCGACGAGGCCGTGTCCTGCGCGGTGTCCGTGGCGGTGTTTTTCCCCGTGTCCTTCGGGCCGGTCATCGTCGGCGGGTGATTTTTGCGCTTGTGCTGCCTACGACCCCAGCGGCCGCGTGCTCACGCAAACCGGCTTAACTCAGCCCCGAGCGGTCCCCTGACGTCCCCCGCGGCTTCGGGGTCATCACGCAGGCGGGACCTCGTGGCGCCGGCGGATCAGCTCCGGATCCTCCGCCCGGGGCAGCACCAGAACCGGCACGATCAACCCCGGTGTTGCGGCGCTGAGCAGAGCCTGGTGGTCCACTAGGATATAGGCGCCTGAAGGCGGAGGAACAGGATGGGCTCCGGTCGGGGACCAGGGGGCGGCGCCGGGCACAAATTCAGTCGCGGACGGGGAAAGGTCGAGCATGACGGCTCCTCCGAGGTCAAGCATAGCAGCCCTGGGGCCGGATCACTCATCCTAGACGGTGCGCCCGCAAGGGGGGTGTCAGCGGACGCCGCGGTCGCGGCCTGGGTTCGCCTGAGGGCATATCCTCGCTGGCGGCGTTGCCAAAGTTTCAATTGCATCTAATGGAGGCGGCTGGTGTAGAATGCGCGCCCCTCTGGTGCGGGGTGGAGCAGTCTGGCAGCTCGTCGGGCTCATAACCCGAAGGTCGCAGGTTCAAATCCTGCCCCCGCTACCAACTTCCCGGAAAGTGCATAAAACTCCTATAAAACAAGGCACTTACGGGACACCGCCAGAATCGAATTCGCGCCGATTTGTAGCAGATGTTTGTAGCAGGCCGCGAAGTCGAAAGGCGGGGAGGACAGGACAATGAAAGTAGCCTTGATCGGCGCAGCGTGCACCGTGGTCCTGTTTGGCTGCTCCTCGATGGTCAAGAAGTCGATTGCGCTGCAGCCGGGCATGAACCATCAGCAAGTGGTGCAGGTAATGGGCACGCCGTCGGGCAGGTCGTTCCGTCGAACCGATGAAGCGTGGCAGTACCAGCAGGTCGCCGGCTTCGGGCAATGTGCCTACATCACGGTCTGGTTCAGTCAGGGATCAGTCGTGGCGGTCACTGACCGGCGAGGACCAAGCGTTGCCGGCTGCGGCTTGGGTTCTCAGCAAGTCGATTGGGGACAGATGCCGAAGCCGACCATAAACGTCAACGTGAGGACCAGCCAGTAATCGCGCGTCACTCGATGCTCGGATAGATCGCGCTCTGGTGCGGTGTTCAAGGTGCCTCCCTCGGCTGTTGGTTAGCCCGTAGTTGTCTGTAACGCTCTGCTTGACGTAGGTGGTACGCCAGCATCACGTCGGGTCGACTGCGCTTGTAGTCGCGACCATACGTCGGGTGCTGGCTGTGCCAGATAGAGGAGCGATGCCGGCAGCAATCCTTGCAGCGGCTCGCCTTACCGCTCGGTCTGCTGCTGCGCTTGGAGAACTGCTCTAGCGGCAACATGCGCGCGCACCCATTACACCAGCGCTCCGTCATACGGACCCGCATGTAGTGCGTCGAATAACTCAAGGTCAAGCGTCCGGCGCTGTACTTCTGCTGACCAATGGGCGACACGTTGCTGTAGCTCGACACGGCCTGCTTCCTTCGATGCCGCTGTCCAATGCGTCCGCGAGAGTGAGGGAAGCTCTCTGCACTCGGACATCAGTGGGCGGGAGTCCCACTCGGCTAGCCGCTGCCTGGCTGCCGCTAGAGACTTGCCCGCGTTCGTCACGGATGCGGCGAGCTTGTGTCGCTGCGCTCGGCGCGGCGCCGATTCAGCGCGCTGCTGGCGTTTGAGCGCGGCCACGTCTGCGAGAAGCGCGCGCAGCTCAGATGGCAACGCGGACTTGCGCGGCATGTTGTGCTCCTATTGGTTGATGATTGGTTGATTACGTTTTGGATGAAAGGAACGGAACGTGACCTGCTCAAAGGTTGGGCGAGGATCTAGCCATGCATGAAACTCGGTCGACTTAACTTCTTCGTCCAGCTTCGTGCCCTTGATGTAATTCAGACGAGCCGGGAGAATTCGCAAATTGTCGTGGTGGTGCTCGCCCTCACGAGACAACGGCACGATGTGGTCTACGTCGAATTGCGCGCCCATGAATGCCGCAGCCAGCGCGGCCTCACGGTGTAGTTCTGCGATGGCTGCATGGTCAGCGTCGCCGGCCAGCGCATCGAGCTTCCTTGCGCGGCGGCGGGTCGCCCTCGCGTATTCCCGCTCTCTGTTGGCCACCCTGTAGGCAGCCGCGCGCACCGCGATCTTCTCCTTGTTGGCCGCGTTGTAGGCTGCATCGCGGGCGGCGATCTTCTCCTTGTTGGCCGCGTTGTAGGCTGCCTTGTGGGCGGCGATCTTCTCCTTGTTCCCCGCGCGGTAGGCAGCCGCGCGCACCGCGATCTTCTCCTTGTTGGCCGCGTAGTAGGCTGCATCGCGGGCGGCGACCTTCTCCTTGTTGGCCGCATAGTAGGCCGCGTTGTAGGCCGCCTGGTATGCCCTGCGTGTGGTGCTCATGGGTGCCTCCTATGGTTGTGTGTGAGTTAGTGCTGGCTGCCTGTCCGGCATCCACGTGGCTATCAGGTACGCGGCGTACGCCAGCGGTACGGTTGTCTAGAATCAATCGCTACCGACGTTCCAACCCCGATACGTGTACGGCAACAGGGCAGCGTCGAGTGCCACCACGGTCGTCCCGAGGTACGCGATAGCCGAGCCGCTGGTCATCACGAACACGTCGCCGACGGCCGGGGTTGAACCCTTCGCCGTGTAGAACTTCGTGTCGCTGGTGTCCTGCGTCGTCGTCAGCGTGAACACTAGGCCGGCTGCCGGAGTGACGGCACCGTTCGCCGTCTTCAGCGCGCCGGAGATGAAGTCAGCCAGTGTGGTTGATGCCGGGCAGGCGACCCTCACGCTGTAGTCAAACAGGTGCTTGGTCTCACCGAGCAATACGCCTTCGATCTCACTGAGTCTCGACAGGATGTCCGAGCGTGGACCGAAGTGGTTCGCAATGGTCTGGAAGGCTAATGCGAGTGCGGACTGCGACTGTGGGAACTTCTGAATAGTCATGTTGGTTCTGAATGTGTAGTTGATGGTTGGGGTTATTTGGAGCCGTTGCGAATGCGCTCGGCCAACGCAGCGGCTTCCTGCTGCTGCAGCTCGGCAAGGATCTGCTTCGCCAGCGCGGGGTTCCCGTTCGATAGGAAGGCAGCCAGCGACCGCGGATCGTGCGCCGGAGTTGCCTGCGCGTCAGCGGCACGTTGCGCAGCCAATGCCTCCTGTCTGCTGATCTGGTAGTTGAGACTCTGCCGGGCCGAGTTGGCCTGCATCTGTAATTGGTTGCGCTCGCGACTCCCTGCAGGGACAACGTAGCGGGCTTCGCCGGTCTTGGGGTCGTGTGTCAGCTCATCTAGTTGTGCCTGGATACGGCCTATGTTCGCCTGCATGCTGGCGGCCTGTCCGGCGAAGTCAACACCTCCGGTGTCCTCTATACGTGCCGGTGAAGGTCCTTCGATGCGAGCCGCCGTGACCTTGAGCGCTCCATTCTCTCCCGGCTCCACGGTCACACTTGACCGCTGCGTTTCACTGTTCGCGGTCGCGGTAATATTGCTGGCGCCGGCCTGTGCGGCGACCATGCTATCGATGACGGCGGATGTTGAGTTGCTCATGTGGTCTATTCCTGATTCAAATGGTTGATGGTCTAGTTGGAAGTGCGGACACGGCGCAGCAGTGCATGTGCGTCGGCCTTGGAAAGGCATTGCCTCACGCTGGGCGCGAGCGTCATGTCTCTATGGACGTTGTACGCATCGACACTGGCAAATGATTCCCGACACAGACAACAGAATGCGGCTGCGTTGGTCGGGATGTGGGCTCGGCCGAACTCAAAGGAACGTGGGCCTTTGATGCTCATCGGTTCCATACCTCTGATACCCAAAAGCCGGCGTCATTGGTTGTCATGCCGGTGCTGCGCATTTCTGCCTGACTCAAACACCGGCGCGTATTGGCTTCGGTGATAGCCGCGAACGGCCCGACACGATGCTTGTTGAAGGCCGCTTCACTGTTGAACAGCAAGCCACAGCCATTACACACGCACCTCTTGCCCTTGAGTCGCGGTGTCTCGACGATGGCGTTCATGCTCTTGGCCGCCCCGTTAGCCGGGCGATCCGCTCGGACAGCTCCACGTCGCTGGGGACGTACCCAGGCGCTGATCGGCGCGCCGTCTCGGCCGCAGCAGCCTTCTTCGCAGCGGCCTCCGCAGAGCCACCAATGGTCAACGCTTCATCGACAGTGGGCGTAAAGCTCGGCGCCGATGCATGTGCAGTCGGTGAGGCTGTCGACCGAGCGGGCGCAGGTCGCATGCCATACATTGCCCGCGTGCGTGCCCAGTATTCGCGCTTGTAAGCGGCGTACTCTGCTCTTGGGTCGACAGGTGGCGGTGCCGGAGGTGATGCCGGCGGTTGAGATTCGGACATAGGTAGAGTCCTGCGCATGTGGTGCGCTGTTGAGGTTGAGGTTGAAACGGTTGGGGATGATCGGTGGACTTGGTGGTGCTCTTAGGTGGCACCTTGGAAGTCGTTGGTCTGTGATTGCCGGCTACCCTGAAGGTGGACGGCAGGTGGACGGACGGTGGACGTTAGGCGGTTGCCCGCGCCAGCATCTTTCCCTTGCCAGGCAATCCGACAGCGCGCCGCGTAGTCTCGGTCCAGTCCCGCGCTGTCATTGCTTCACGGACTTCTGTGGTGGCGAGGGTGCGGGCATAGTGGTTAGGCTTCATGCCGCAGCGGTCGACAAGATCAGCGACGGTGAGCCGCGCCAGATCGGTGGTGAGCAACAGTGACGCGACGCGCGATGCGGCGCCGTCATTCGGCACCCTCGCTGTCCCCTCGGTTGTCCCTCCGTTGTCCTCACAGGTAATCACGGTGTACTGCGTGGCTTCCGGAAACATGCGCTCCCGGTACGACTGCAGCGTAGCTAGGTCGCAGTCGACCATGTACAGCTCAGCCGCTGCGGCTCTACCGTCATCGTCAAGATGCCTGATGCAGATTCGAGCAGCGTCCTGTTTGTTGGTGGTTGCCAGCAAGGCGGACTCGGCCTGCTTCAGACGGACATCCTTGAGGGCTCCGCTGTTGTACCGCCTCAGATCCGCAGCGGTGTAGCGCTCGCCGGTCGTGGCTGCGATGCGTGCCATCATCAGGGCCTTCTTCAGCATGAAGTCGCCTAGACGAAAGTACGCAGTGCAGTGCTTCCAATCGTTGGAACCACGGCCGCGCCCGAAGCTGCACCAGTGGATAGTTCTACCCTGTAGTGTGCTGGTGTAGCGCGCATGCCGGCTGCCGCTGTCATCGAACTCCGGCGCCTTGTGGACGCCATAGGACAACATCAGCTTCTTGCAGTAGACCAATACATGTTGGCCTGGCTTCGTGCGCTCCAGTAGGAAGGGCATGAACCACGACAGGTAATCTTCTACCTCGCGGTCATCACACAGGATGCCTGTATTGCGCATCCGACCACGGAAGCGCTTTGGTGGTTGTACGGCGTAGAGCTTCACGCGCTCGTAGTTGGCTGGCACGGCTGACACCACTGACACATGCTTGCCAACTGCGTACATGCCATTAAGGTCGGCAGTTCCATCAAGGATTAGATGGCGGGGCTGGGGCTGTACTGGGAACCCATATGCGTAGAACGCTCCACCTTCGTCCCTGGAATAGAACACACGCCCCTGCGCGGCCAACTTCAGGAACTCCAGGGTGCCTCTGTGGTAGTCCAGCGCTTCGGTGCGGTCGCTGATGCCCAAGGCCATGACGCGGGCCGTAAGGTCTTGTGTGGTGACGCTCTCCAGTACCTTAAGGTCATCTGCGGTGACAACTTCGGCGGCCTGGAGGTAATGACCTACAGCGTTATCCTTGATACTGCGCATGCGACCGTGGATAGACAGTAGTGTCTCGGCTGCATGGTGGTCTGTTGAGAATCCAAAGCCGCGAGCCTCATCGGCGCGTGTGACATCAGCCAGCAAGGACGCCAGCGCCGAGACGTCCTCTGGCTGGCGCACAACGGAATGGTCAAGCTCTGGTTCCTCGTCAACGACAATCAGTGATCGGTCCTTGCCGTTGTGCTTCAGCACACCCAAGTCCAGCTTCGATGCCACTTCATGGCGCCAGCGCTCATGAGTCGTGACCACAAGCCGGGCAGAGCGAAAGGCAGCTTCGGTGTATTGCGCGCTCGGCGTGACGTTCTGGTCTGCGTAGTTGTCGAGCGTGCGGGGTGAGGCGCCAACCTTGTGGACGCTGGTGTAGCAGGCCACTTCGCCAGGCAGCAGCTTGGCCAGGTGTCGGTGTACTTCCTCAGCAACAGCGATAGTCGACACCACGTATGCGCAGGAGGCTGCCTCAGTGCGTGCTAGGTAGGTCATCAGCGCGCATGCGCTGGTGGTCTTGCCGGCTCCTGTGGCGGCTGACAACGCCGTGAAGGCGTGGACATCGCCGGCTTTCGGCATTGAACGATAGGCGGACCACAGGGCATCCGCAGTCGCCCGCTCGAACGCCGACGGGTCACGGTCAATCATCGAGCGGTACGCCTGCGAGTGGTACCTGTGGAACTGGTGGTGCAACACCCTTGGGCTGTTCGCTGAGAAGATGCTGCGTAGGGGCATGGTCATTGGGACTCCGGTTGACCCTGACGGGTCGGTTGAGTGGTGTTGCCGGCGAGTGATGGGCGGGGCGAGAACGAAACTCACCACAATGAGAGAAGACCTCTCTCATACTGGTGGGATTCGCTGGAAAGTGTGTCAATACAACAGGTTAACCCTGTGGATAACTTTTAGGGTGCCCTGTAGGGGCAGCTTCAGGGGACTGAAGGTGACGGCTGCCAGGGGCAGGATGTGATAACGGGCTCTGGCGTGGGCCCTTCTGGCGGCGCCGGGCTTCAACCCAGGTCAGGACATCAGGTGGAACTGATCGCCGCTCCTAGGTGAGCGGTCAGGGGTTCCCGAGGGGTTGTGAGCTGGCACCGAAGCTGACAGTGGAACCGACGCAGGGACGTAGCAGCCGAGGAGGAGTGGCCGCTACGCCCCGGTCAGCTTCCCCAGCCACGGGAGAACTTGTCGGCGGATCAGGTCCGCCCCAAAAACGACGCGGCCTGTGATCGGCCTTCGCCCCAAAAACGACGCCGGCTGTGATCGGCGGGGATGAACTGGGTGGCTATATCTCCCGAGGTGCCGTCATGGCCGGGAGATCAACTGAGGGGTATCCAGTGCGCGCTCGCTGTACTACGTACTAGCGAGAGCTCCCAGACATGCCGGTTAGATTGGAATACGCCATCGCAATCAACGACCTGCATATTCCCATCTCGAAGTGGTACTCTCCCGGCCATGAACAAGCCCACCTACACGGCCCTGACGGAAGCTGAGATGGCAGTGATCGGCCAGGAGCAGCGCCAGCGAGCGGCGGAGAGCGACGCCAAGTCCGCCGAACGGGACAAGGAGCAGCGCCGGCAAGAGCGCAACGCTCGCGCACGTCAGCGACGCTTCGAGCGCAGCCCGGCCGGCCGCGCCCTGCTGGCCTCCAAGGTCGCCAGGATTCGCGCCGCACGTCGCATGGAGCGCGACGCAGCCTGCGGCCCCAGCGCCAAGGAGTTTGGACAGGAACTGCTCAAGTACGGCGCCAGCCTGTACCGGGTGGCCAAGGAACTGGAGCGCCGAGGCTACCGGACGCCGCGTGGTGGGCTTCGCTGGAGCGCAGAGCAGGTGAAGCGCGAACTGCGCCGGCCAGACAGCGGGCGGCTGACTGACCGACTGCCCACACGGAAGCATCGTGTCATGCGCCGGGTGCGCGTGCGGGCGAACGAAGCGACCACTGACAGCAACTCGGATCTGCCCAAGCTGACCGCCAAGGACCGCCTGACGGAAGCCTGGGCGGACCTAGTGGCTGACCTTCCGGCAACTGCGGTGGCACCCAAGGAGCCACTGCTGGATAGCCGAGGGCGCGTATTGAAGGGACGAAGGTTCAGCCGGATACGGCGCCGGCCGGCTCCTGGCTAAAACGGCAAGGGCTCGCCTGGTCAGGCTTCACCGGCGATTGCCCAGCCTCGGTCAAACACCTTGCGCGCGGTCGCCCGAGTCTCGGCGTCCTTCGTGATCTGTCGACAGACGCCGGTACAGAACAACCCGAGGTCATCGGTCAGCATCGCGCCCAAGTAGCGGAGAAGCGTTCCCTGTGGTCGATACGTCCCCTGCGGAACGATTTGCAGGAGGTGACGTGCCATCGCGTTGTCCAGCACCTTCCTGTCCTCAAGTCGGTGATCGAACATCTGCAGCGACCAAACCTCTGCAACACGTTGAAGAATGTCCTTCGCGGTGATCCCTCCAGCGCGTAGCCGCTTCATCTGCTCGGCGCATCGGTGGTGCTTGGTGTAGTCCCTACGAGGGACATAGTTCAAGAGGTCGTCAGCAATCGTCAGTGCGGCCTGCACCGGGGCGCTGTTGTGGTACTTCGCCAGTACTTCCCGGATCTGCTCGCGATAGCGCTTTAGTTCGTGGCGTCTGGTTGCTCTCACAGTGGGACTTCCGTATCGGTTGGCGTGGCGCGCGTGCATCAGGCAACAGCGCGTCCAGGGGAAACTCGTAGCAGACCGTGTGCAGCCGGATACGGCGCACTTCGTTGCCAATGCATCCCGGTTGGCTGGGATTGTGTGTGGCATGGTGCGACTACTGGCCTGGCCTGACCGGGGCAGATAGCCCCACGCGCACACCCGCGCTGCCGCTGTTGATTGCGTGCGCCGTCGGACGCCAGCGCAGCGTGATTCCGTGTCGCTGACATACTCGCCAGACGCTCTTACCTGACCACCGTCCACGTCCGCTCAACGTCGGTACACCTGCGCTGCACAGATAGGTAGCAATCCAGTGCTCTGCGTGGCCCTGCTCTGCAAGCTCACGTATCAACTTCACTGCATCTGCGGTAGAGCTAAAAATATTTTTCATGGTATTCCTGTAAATGAATGTGTGACCGATCAACGGTCTACGCAATGGATGGTTCCTACATAGGAACCGTTACGCGAAGGGCGATTTTCATAGGCTTTTAGATGTGCTCTCATGTGCTCCGTCGATCAACCAAACACATGACAGGGAGCACACACATGGCAAAGTTCTTCGGCATCTTGACCCACTCGACGATGCACGCCGGTCCCGGCCGCATGGACCGCGTAACCGAGCTTCGCGCTGGTCGCCGGTATCTGTTCGTCAACGTGTTTGCCGTCTCGGCTCGCCCAATCGACAGCACACGTCCCATGCGCTGGGTCGACTTCACGCACAACTACGGTGATCTATTCGCCGTGATGCTGTTCAACCGCTGGTACTTCTCGGTGGCTGTGGAGCTGGCCACGTACTCGGACGACGAGCTTCGGGAAATGGGTGTGCTGCCACCTGAGAGCTTCGAGGACGTGGTTGAGACGCTGAGCTAACCCTGCCTGCTACCTGGCCTGCCACGGCCGTGTCCCTTGAGGTTCACCTTCGGGTTAGCCTTCGGGGCCACGGCCGTTGCGCGTGTGTGGCCTGCCTGGCCTGCAGGTGTGCGCTACGTCACGCCGGCATTGTCAAATGGTGCGCGCACACTGTCCCGTTTTTGCGTATTCTACGGACAGTCGACGCCAGCAGCCCCGCCACCGATCAGTTACTTGCAGCGGCCAGGCAGCCAGCGCCGACCACCGAAAACCGGACAGTTCACCCGAGGTGCCCCGATGTCAGCCCAGGTAGTACAGCTCAAGCCCGGCCGGCAGCCCCGGCAGGCGATGCCCGTCCGGCGGCCCAACGCGAACCTACGCACCCGCGAATACCTGACGCCTAGTGAGGTGCGCTCGCTGTTGCAGGCAGCCTCCAGGCGCGGCAGGTACGGCCAGCGTGACGCCTGCATGATCCTGCTGGCGTACCGGCATGGCCTGCGGGTTTCCGAGCTGGTAAGCCTGCGGTGGGATCAGGTCGACTTGAAGGCCGGGCATCTGCATGTCCGGCGAGCCAAGAACGGCACCCCGTCGACGCACCCGATGCAGGGTGATGAGATTCGAGCGCTACGCCAGCTCGGTCGGGACTGGCCGGAGCACGGTGGCTTCGTGTTCTGCTCGGAGCGCGGTGGTCCTGTCAGCGACGATGGTGTGCGCAAGATGATCGCCCGCACTGGCCAGGAGGCTGAGCTGCCCTTTACGGTTCATCCACACATGTTGCGGCATGCGTGTGGGTTCAAGCTGGCGAACGACGGGCACGACACGCGAGCCTTACAGCTATGGCTGGGACACAAGAACATCCAGCATACTGTCAGGTACACGGAGCTGTCGCCTGCGAGGTTCCGTAATTTTTGGCGCGATTAGTGATTACTTAGTTTGACAAGGAAAGGTGCTTGAAAGTGCGGCCCCAATAAAGCCCGAGGCGTCTAATCTCTTGTCATCAGGGAAGACAGTCAGGTCTTCACCGAGCTTGATCTTGACCGCCAATTCCATCGCCGCTGACGAAAGGTTGGCCGGAACACATGGGCGTTTGGCATTGGTCCTGCCGTCCGCTATAGCCATACCCACCGAAACGCCCTGCGTTACGCCGTAGATGAACATCCGGCAAGCTGTCTTGCTAACGCTATCAGAACCGACGCAAATCTGCTGAAGGTCTCCCGCTGTCATTGCTTGTGGCTGTTCCTCCGGAGCCGCTGTCGCAAGCCCGGCCGCCATTAACGCTAGGCATACAGAAGCGATACGCATAATTCTTTTCTCCCCTCGCGACGCACCCTGATAGTAATCAACCGCCCGCCGTTCTCGCGGCGTAGCTATCTGCCACGCCGTCTGGTTAACGCTGTCTGCAGCACCAAGCCGACGATCAGGACCGCCAGGATTAGATGTTGCGGGGTGAGTAGCTTCACGCGTCGAGTGTACGCCTGACGGCCTGATTCAGCGGCGTCCTGGCGCAATCGCTGGCATACCATCGCCAAGTCCCTGACCGGCTGTTGAGCCAGTGGGACTACGTGTCCCTTCGCTACCCCTGCAGTTGAACCCTCGGCTGTGATGCCGTGGCCCTGCCGTGGCCTACGGTGGCCGGGCCGGTGCCCGCCGTGGTCGACGGTAGGTGTGCGCCTGGTGCCGCCTGGTGTACTGCTGGCGACGTCTGGTGGCGCTGTCCATTCCTTCGAGGGTTCCCCTCCCTGTCCGGCTCGGCGCTGGCTGCGTCGCGCGTGGCGCGGGACGGCTCATGGTCGGGCTCTCCTGCGTCTGTCCCGGATCGCCGAGGGCGGCACGGGGGATCGGCGCATGGTCCAGCGTCGATGCCCCCTCGCGGATTTCTAGTAAATTCTGGCGAAGCGCGGGCGGACCTTCTCCAACCTATCCGTTAGGTACGTTGCTGGCTGAAGTACTTTCTTGCGTGGCAAGGCTGAGGCCGTTCGCAATCTCAGGAAGCCAGCGAGTCCGCACCAATTCGCATTCGCGCTGGTATTTGGTTTCTCCGCACAGCCTCAGGAACTGACCGAAATCGCATCTGGCCTGCTCCAAATCTCCCTTCAGAAGCCAGTTCACCACCGCTAGGCAGTACCGTGGCTCCGGTTGTGCGGGGTTCATTTGCGTGCGCCATTCCAAAAAGGATTCTATTTGTCCGACAACGGCGGCTTCCTCAGGAGGAATTCCAAGGCGCTCAGCGCTGCGGTAGGCAGCCGATGCCGCCTTCAGATCTCCCTTGCAGGCTAAAAGGTACGCTCTATTGAGATACCAAACAGCGCCACGTTGCTTTCTCGGTATCCTGTTTAGTAACGCTATCGCCTTGTGAGGGCGCTCTGAACTCAAATATTCGTGTAGGCATTGAGTGGTTATCCACCAAGGGTTGTCCGTATATCCCTTGGCTTTTGCGCTCTCTAGTTGAAGCCCCACCCGAGCAACCAAGTCTGTATTACGCGTCTGGGACCATTCATTCAGGGTCTGTTGAGTGCGAGTCATGGCAATCTTGTTCAAGTGCTCCGGGATCTGCTGCCTGAGCTTGCTAAAGGCTGGAAACTGCAGGGAAGCGACCTGCGGACTGCCTTGTAGATCCATTAATAGCCGCTCGCCGTAATCGAGGCTGCCGGACAAGCACGCTACTAGGGCTATCTCGTATTTCGCGGCGAGCGCGGCCCAATGTCCGGTGAATTCGAAGGCATGCACCGCGCCGTCGGTCTTAAATTGGGCTCTTGATGGCACGATCCCCGCTATATCCTGAGCGAATCGCATCCATACGTCCGCAGGCATCGCGTGATGTAACACAAGGCTTCGGAGATCCACAATTTCGTGAAGCTCCTTAAGGATGAATCGCTGTCTGACGGTGCCGAAGAGAAGGAACGTTGCGCGCGCCTTCCCGGCTATTTTGATAGCGTGCTCGTCGTCAATGATGTCGCAATGGTGGTCCGGAATTTCGAGAAAATCGAAGGTTTGAGCGGTTGATCCGTTGTTTAGGAGGTTCCTAATTGCGGAAACGAAGTCCCGGCGCACGTGCTGTTGATTTGTGCCATCGGCTTTTATGGCTACGGCAAAGCCGATTTTGCCCCGCCGCGCCTTAGGTATCCGTCGGGCATATAGCCAAGACACTAAACAGAGAAGCGCCGCGACGACAATTAGCAGCGCCATGTAAGGGACCGCTAACCCGAGGGCATGACCAATTACAGCGACTGTGAGCGCGCTGGCGACGATGGCTAGAAGTAGCCCAGACGGTCTGGGCCAATGCTTCAGAACGGTTGCGAAGTCATTCACGGCACCCACGAATAAGTTTCCTCTACGGCTGGACCGGTGCGCACCTCAGTGCTCCTTCAGGTCAACCCTTCACTACATGGGCGGGCACGCCCTCAGGGTCGCCTGAGCATTTACTCGGTGAACCTGATGTGGTCGGCTAGGGAGAACACCGGGGCAAAGCGATGTTCTCAAAGAGTCACGCCGCCCTTAGTAGATGTGGGCTCGTCGACCTCAGTCCAGTAAGTTGGTTTCTCTAACGTTACAGTGCGCCTGAGGGTTGTGCCATTGCGCGCTAGGCGCTGAAGTTCACGCAGGACGCTAAGCCTGTGCCTGTGAAGGTCCTGCGCCGTGGCCGCACCTTCGTAGTCATCGTCTCCGTGGTTGCAGATGCCGCAGTAGACGTTGAACTTCTTTCCTTCATATTGGTGCTGGTAAGTTGTGAAACCTGCATCAGCCAGACATCCGCGTTTGAGGTGGAATGGCCCGCCAATAATTCGCTGCACGTCCGTAGGCGACGCCGTGGTGTAGGTCATGTCGGCGTTAACCCATCCGCGCGGCTCCTCCATAATTCTCCATTGCAGCTCATGTGCGGGATCTACAACGTCAACAGGATGAAACCTTGATCGTCCTAGTCTTCTGGCACGCCACACCAAAATCGCGGCGGTTGCGGTTATGCCAATGACGTAGCCACCGATGACTGCACCAAGCCACCTTGGGACGAGGAAGCCGCCGTTAACTAGCCACACAATGGCGCCGCTCGCCACTGCCCAGACAATTCCGAGAAATGCTAGGAACGCCTTCGTCTTCAACGCATCAGACAACAGCGCGTTGGCTAAGCCCTTGCCCAGCCAAGCTAAGGCAGCACCTATCCGGAATTTCATGTTCGTTTTGGTTGTCGACGGCGTCGAGCCGCTTTGGTGACAATTATTGTAGCTCCTAAGTTATTGACCAGCGTATCAATCGGCTGTCCGAAGGTAACCTTTCGAATCTCCTTCGCTAGCTGCTCCAGCGGCAGCCCATGCGAATAGGACGCGCCCGGAGCACCGTACGTGATACTGCCGCGCCTGGAGTGGCCTACCAATAGCTGCGCCGTGCTCAACGGAATTCCCGCGCGCTCGCATGCGTTGGTGAAGGTGTGCCTCAAGCCGTGAACTACAAGGTTCCTGTCGGTAATCTTGAGCACTTTCCTGAGGTGCCAAGCCGCGCGCTTTGACAAGTAGACGGAGCGCTTCGCGTCGCGTCCTGCGACAAGCAGGCCAGGCACGATGTAGCCGTCATGCGAGGTGGCGGTGAGCTGCTCGACCAGCGGCTTGATGGCTGGATGGACAGGCACCGACCGCACACCAGCCTCAGACTTGGTCACGCGCACATGCAGGGCGTCGTCCTTGACGTCCGACACTCTGAGTTGGCAAATCTCCTCGATGCGGCAGCCGCTGTAGAGCGACAGTGCGGCGACTGACCAGATGGGATCTCCGGTCTCCGTCTCCTTGAAGAGACGCACCAGTTCTTGCTCGGTCCAAGGTCTTCGGTGCGTGCGCACGCCTCCACGTTTGGACGTCGGCAGGGTAGCGCTCATCAGGCTCCAGACGTTGGTGTCGGCCACACCCCGACCGACCATGTACTTCCACAGTGCGGACAACTGCGCTAGTTCGCTGCGCAGCGTCTTGGGCGCTCGGCCCTGCTTAGCAAGGTGTGTCGAGACGTAGGAACCGGCGAGCTTGCGCGTGATGGTGGACACCTCACGATCCGTGCCTAGCCACGCTTGAAGCGCGCCGTACACCCTGTGCTTGTCCTGCATCGTCTGAGCGCGGACGGCTGGGGTTACCTCGGCCAGATACTGGTCAACCTGATGGGAGAGCAGGGCGACCGTCTCGCCCTTGAACACGCGATGGGCGAGCTTGATGGCCTGGGCGTGACCCTCGGTCAGCTTCGGGTCACCTTCAGGGTCAACTCCAAGGTTGCGCCCTAGGAGTTCCAGGTGTTGGTCGACGGTGACGTCTAACGCTACCTCTGCGTCATGCTCGGTCTGAACGCCGTTGATGACAGCGGCGCGCGCGTCCTTGGCCGCCTGGAGGATGTATTCAGCGGAGTCCTTGGGGAAGGTCCGGTGAGCTTCGGCGGCCTGGAGCTGGGCCGTGATCGCCGCGAGCTGGGCGTGCGACAGGCGGCGCGCCGTGGCTAGGTCGCGCGTTCTCAGCGCAATCAGGAACTCACGTTTGCCGATGGCCTCGCGCAGCCGCTGCGGGACGGCGACCCGTACGTACCACGAGTGCCCGCGTCTGATGAGGTGGTCCATGAGGACATGCTATCGTTTTGTAGCAGGTCTTTGTAGCAGCGGACACTCAGGAAAGACCTTAATTCAAGCTGTTCCACGACATGCGTCGCAGTGCTGGCGAGTCCTGCCCCCGCTACCATTAAATCCGCTTTTGGTAAAAGCGCTGAAAAACCAAGGGCATAGTCAGCCCAAAGGAACCGGCCCGATTCATCGGGCCGCAGCCTAATTCGCTCTCCAAGGATCCCCTGAAGGTGCTCCCGCCCCCGGTCGGGCTCGGCCAGTAATACCTCGTCCAAGCGAGTGACCATCCCGATGATCCGCTCCCGTAGGTGTGGTATGAGCAGCACAGGTTGACGCGTTGGCTGCGATGCAGCGGTCTGAAGGTGGACCAGCTCGCGCTCAGCCTCCCGCAAGCGCCGCGCGATCGCTGGCGAATCTCCGAGCGCACCGCTGGCGATGGCCGCCACGAGGTTGTCGATTTGCGATCGCACTTTGGCGATCCGATGCCCATAGTCCGGCGCGCCCACGTCGTTCTGACGTAACAGCATCCGCACGTGCCGTTCGATCTCATCCAGCAGCGCTGGATCCATTAAATCCTGACGTATACCGTCCAGCAGTGCGTCTTGCAGCAAGCTTCGCGATACGTTGATGGTGTTCGAGCAAGCATGCGTGCCACCGTTCCAGTGAGAAGCGCAGGCGTAGCTGTGAGCATTGCGCAGGACAAAGCTTGCCCCGCAGCAGTGGCAGGCGAGCAGCCCCGAGAACAGATGCGCAGGAGGCCGCCCGGCGCCTGGCGCGCGCTTCCGTAAGCCACCGCGTACCAGTGCGCCGACGCCTTGGCGGTGCCGAAGTTGGCGCGCCTTAACGCGCTCCCACAGCTCCTGCGGCACGATGCGCAGTCGCTCCTCGGTCGTCTCATGACCGGTGCCGTCCGGGAGCATCCGCATGCGACGCCGCTTGCTATCGGCTGCCGAACGCTTCCATTCAGAGCGCCCCCAAAGGGTGACACCGATGTAACGACGGTTATTGAGAATGCCCGTACCGCGGTTGATGTCGCCATGAATCGCCGACGCTAACCATTTCGCGTCGCGCCGGCGCTCAGTGCGCCGCCACTGCGCTCCGGGCGAGGGCACACCTTCGGCGTTGAGCTGCCCAGCGATGTTGCGCGGACTGATCCCGTTGGCGTAGCTCTCGAAGATTCGGCGTACCACAGAGGCCTGCGCCTCGTCGATTTCGACGCGCCCGGTAGCCGAATCCCGGGCCGCGACGTAACCATAGGCTCGGCCTCCGGTTGGCTTGCCCGCGATTGCGTTACCTTCGAGGCCCCGGCGCGTTCGGTATGAAGCTTCGCGCCGTGCGTGCTCAGCCACAGCTTGTTTAATCTGTATCACCAACCCCCAGCCATCGCGTCTCGTATCGTCGCCGACGCAGGTCAGACAGTGAATGCCCAGATCCTCAAGCTCAGCCGACCGTGGGCCGAATTCGGCGCGATTGCGCCACAATCGGCTGATGTCCTCGCATACGATCATTTCGAAGTGATGAGCCCTGGCGCCGGCTAACAGGGCCTGATAGCCGGGTCGCGCTGCTGTCCCGCCTGAAATCCCTCTGTCCTCGAAGCGTGCTACGACTTCGAATCCCGCTGCTCTGGCGACACGCTCGCATTCACGAAACTGATCGTCGATGGACGCATCCCGCTGACGATCGGTCGAGAACCGCGCATAAACAGCCGCTTTCATTGTCGCCTCCTGCTGAATCTGTCGTTCTGCGATGGCCTGGTCCCGGCTTTTTTGCGGGCTCTAGACCGCCGTACGCGTTCTAAATTGGTTTCTCGACGAGCTGCATCAAGATGCTCTTCGGAGCAGTATTGCCGGCGGGGCCGCCCTGTTGTTTTCTTGATGGCCAGAAAGAAGCGGCGGCAGCTCTTGAGCTTGCAACGGCATAAATTCTTCCCATAGGGCCGAGTTGGGTCGAGCAACAACAGCAGCCCAAAGCCTATTGCAGCTTCGAGATCGAGTGGAAAGTGCCGATAGTAGATCTGCACGCCTTTCGCGGTCATTAAATAGGTCGGCCTTATCGCTATACGCCCACCAGCGTCCCGGACCTGATCGGCAAGCTCGACCCTAGCCCTTTTCCCGTCCGCCCTAATCACCTCCAGCTGCTGCTCCAAGCGACCCCGCAATTCCATCAGCTGAGGATTCATGTGCTCCTGTAGGGCAGGGACGTAAACCTCGCCCTCAAGGCGCAGGCCGCTGACAAGACTTGTCTGTAGCGCATGCAGCTCACCGGGCTCAGAAGCACTGGCGAACGCCAATACACCCTCAATGTAGCCCGGCTCGTCCAGCAACGGCGCATCCAATACGCGATCCGTCTCAAAAAGGAAGCTCTGCAGCGCGCTGCAGGCTTCCGGCGACTGCTTCCCTGTAACCACAAAGGCTCCTTCTGCCGCTCTATTTTAGTGTAACACGAAACGTCATAGCATCTGTGTGACAGAGCGATATTGCCATAGCAGGAGCGGGAAATGAATCACAGGGTTCTAACGGTTGGAGGGGTCGCACGGGCCGCGGGAGTGTCCGAATGGACCGTACGGCAATACGCCAGACGAAACCTCATTCCCTATTCATTAGACAGTGCGGGCCGACGAGTCTTCGCTGATTCCGCGGTTGCCGCTGTTCGCTCAGTCTTTGCGAAGCATATGGCTGCTCGCGGTCGGGCAAACAGGTCGGCCAATCCACACGCGGGAGAGAAAGCCCTATGAGCCCAGCTGAGCCGGCGCAGCCAGTCGGCGATGCGCCATGCCCCATCGAGGGCTGCAGTGAGACTGTAAAGCTCTACCGATATCGCGAGCAGAGCAGCCGTGGCTCCATGTTCAAGGGCAAATTTTACGCGAGGTGCAGTCGGCATGGTCGGGTGATCGAAGCCAGCAGCAGCTCCACGCAAGACCATGTAATCAACAACGGGAACATATGGGATCGCGACGGCGTGCCGGCAGCCCCGGCGCAGGAGCTAACTCTACCGACGCCGGAGCCGCAGAAAGCAACTGGTTCGCAAAGCCAACAGGAGCCGGCTTCGGAGCTGAAAAAGCGGCCATTTCTGGAGGGGTGGAATCTATGGGACTGGTAGCCGCAGATCGCCCGCCGACCACTTGCCTCGGCACTGCAGTGCTAGCCCGGAATCGACTCCGAGCTAGCAGAGAGTTGACTTACCGCGTCCGGCGCATTCATGCCGCAGAGGCCGCCTGAAGTCTATGAACGACCGCGCACCAGCAGTCCGGGCGCTTGCACGCCTGCTGGCTGAGCGGCTGGCGCAGGACATTATCGCCGCGCCATCGAGGCGTATGGGGGGTCAGTGTTCAGAGCATCCGCAGCCCCGAACATCGGTGCTGCTCATAAGCAACATTCAAAGGCAGATATCGGTGGAAACAGATAAAGCTCCTAGTGAGCGGCGCGGTGGGAACTCGCAGGCATGAAAGCGCGTTATCCAATCACTGGCGACCGGGCCGCATGCATCGTCGTCGCGGCGACTCATGGGCTAAATACGCTGGAGGTCATCCTGATGCACACGACATCCGAACTTGCGTGGCGAGAGTTCGTCGAGCCGGCGCTCGACCTCTTGCACGATGCGCTGAACGTCCAGCGCCATGAATTCAACCTACGGCCGACTACCCACCTTCCGGAGACAGCGTGAACACCGCATCAGGCGATTTGCGGGGGTTGAACGAGACCAACGCACCATTCCCGGTCGGCCTGGTAAACCGCGATGATGGGGCGAGACCTGCCTTTGAGGGCCGCCTGATCGAGGTACGGGCCGGAGAACTCGCGTCCGCCGTAGCGTCAGCGCAAGCCGCACTGATCGCCGCAGGAGCCGGCATATACCAGAGAGGTGGGCAGCTCGTTCGGGTCGCGCGGCTGGATGAGTCGGCCTCGATGCTTGCAGGTGTCACCAGAGCCCGTGGCGCTCCCCTTATTGTTCCTGTGAGCCGAGACTACCTCCTTCTCGCCTTATCCACTCATGCGACCTTTGTCCGTCACGATGCTCGAAAAGGAGCCATGCGCCAAATTGACCCGCCGAGCGCAGTGGCATCGATGTTGCTTTCGGCCGTCGGCGAGTGGAAGTTCCCGGAGCTGCGCGGCCTCGCCAGCGCGCCCACCATACGTGCGGATGGCTCATTGCTATCTGAACCCGGCTATGACGATGCCAGCAGGCTTATTTTTTGGAATGACGGCACCGTCTGGCCAAGCATTTCTGAAACGCCTTCGCGCGAGGATGCACTCAGCGCACTGGATCTGCTGCACGAGCTACTGAGCGAATTTGAGTTTTCCTCAGGATCTCGTGGACCTCATGCAAGTGCCGCGGTCTCGGCCATCATCACAGCGTGTATACGGCACGCCATGCCAACGGCACCGGGATATGGATTGAACGCTCATAAGGCTGGGAGCGGGAAAACGACCCTCGGACATACGATCGCGCGCATTGCAACAGGCTGCGATCCTGCCGTCATGCCACTCGCCGATGGCGAAAGTGAGGTGCGCAAGGCGGTGCTTGCTGTCCTGATTGCATCGGACTTGATCGTGCTAGTCGACAACATCGCCGTACCGGTTGACTCCTCGGCCATATGCGCGGCGCTTACAAGCCCAATCTACAAGGACCGGGTTCTCGGTGAGAGCCGGACGGTGCAGTTACCCACTTCGGCCACGTGGTTGTTCAATGGGAATAACCTTGAGTTCGTCGGGGACCTGACCAGCCGAATCCTGATGTCGACGCTGGACCCGCAGTGCGAGCGACCGGAATCTCGTTCCTTTCGACGTGATATAGGGGCCTATGTAATGGAAAACCGCGGTGAATTGGTACCCGCCGCCCTGACCGTCTCTCTAGCATATCGGGCCGACGGTGAGCCGCCGGTGGACGGGTCGCCGTCTCGGTTCAAGGAGTGGGATCGGCTCGTGCGTCGGCCGCTACTTTGGCTCGGATGCGCCGATCCCATGGCGACGCAGGCGGAACTGCGCGGAAACGACCCAATTAGGGTTGCCCTGCTGGCTGTGATAGCAGCTTGGCACGAGGCCTTCGGCAGCGAGGCGGTAACGGTGGCGGAGGCCATTGAGAAGGCCGCAGCACCGGGGCAGAGCGGAAGTCCGCAGTTGCTCGAAGCGTTGGCCGAGGTCGCGGGCGAGCGCAATGGCGCCATCAACGCGAGGCGGCTCGGACGGTGGCTTACCCGATATTTAGGCCGCATCGAAAGCGGCCGCCGCTTTGATGATGCTGGAAATGACGCTGTTACCTGCCGGAAGCGCTACCGCTTGCGCGCGGTTTCCAGCGTTTCCAGCGTTTCCGCGACCCCTATTCTGGGGATTGGACAATCCACCTGGGAGGCCTCCCAGAAACGCGGATAACGCTGGCAAGCCTCAGGGTGGCGGTACTGCCTCGAAATGACGGTCCCCGACCCGAAACGGTCTTCCATCACTGTCGGCTGCCGGGCGGCCGGGTATCCTCGCGAGCCATGGATGTTGACGCGCGGCGGCGGCGGTTCTTCTTAATTTCCAGCATCGTTGCGGCTATGTTTGCCATCGGATTTCTGGTCGCCGCCGGCCCGAATCTCGACCGCAATCTGGAGCGACGCGACGTGGCATGATTTTCGCGGTGCCGTAGTAAGTCGAGGAGCGCTCGGCCGGCATCGGGTGCTTTTCGGTCTCCTGGCCGCTGTCTCGATGGCAGTGCTTGCCATGCTTCGGCGATGGTCCAAGAGGTAATGCTGCTTTTTCGGCATATCGGAGCCGAGGCACGTCGCGACCCACGCCCGTCCGAAAGCAGTGACCGCGTCCCGGAAGGCCAGCGCAGACTTTCTGACAATACCTATGCTTAGCGACATCGGTCGCATTCCTGAGCGCTGCGCGGCGACGGCTCGGGCCGCAGCGCTAAAGTAATGCATATGTGGGAAATAAGACTGCGGGCATCAGTCGTCGCAATTGCGCTGGCAGCTTGCTTGCTGGCTGGATGCACAAAATCTCCCGTGGATACGGCGGTATATTCCCTACAGGCAGCGTCAGCAAAGCTGATGGATAACCTCGTCGAAAAGACTGCATCGAGGCAGGCGGAAGGCTTAGCACGCCTCATCTACAATCGCACAGATTGCCAACCCTACATTGATCGCTTGAGAGAAGCAGGGCGCGGTGCTCCCGCTAACGGGGCAACGCAGTGGGCGCTTGAGCACACCTATGTTGACGCTCAAAAAGCGGGGTGCGTTAAGGAAGACTGACGCTCCCGACCCCTTCCTGCGCTGGCGAATGGCAGCTTCGGAGCACTCAGAATTAGGATTTGAATATTGAATAGAGAGCATTCAGGCGCAATTGACGGGAATTGTCCGCCGCCAGGATCGACGCTTGAAAGGTGTTCAGCGGGTACGCCAAGTCCGCTCGAAATTTTTACACGCTGCAAATAATACGTGTTTCTGTGCGGGGACCGCGGCACTAAACTATGCTGCGGTACGTATCGGTGGCTATTTGGGGCATTCTCGATGCGACTAGCCGATTACATTGCCACTAGATCAGCTGAAATCATGGCGGAATGGGAAGCATTCGCGGCCACGCGATTGCCCGCCGGCTCGAAAATGGATGCGCTCGCCTTACGAGATCACGCGCCCGGCATTCTGCGCGCCATTTCAGCCGACCTGCGCACGTCCCAGACCCCAGCCGAACAGCTGACCAAGTCACATGGCCTGGCCCCCGTCGTGGCAGATGCCCCGAACACGGCCGCCGAAGTGCATGGCACGCTTCGCGCTCAAAGCGGATTCTCGCTCGCTCAACTTGTGAGCGAATACCGAACGCTCCGCGCCAGTGTACTGCGCCTCTGGACGCAGGCTGAGGGTTCCTCCGACCTTGCGATTGCCGCGGAAGACGTCATGCGCTTCAATGAGGCTGTCGATCAGGCAATTGCTGAATCGGTCGATTTCTACAGCAAAGAGGTCGATCGAGGTCGCCACCTCTTCCTGGGAATTCTGGGGCATGACCTCCGGAGCCCGCTGACCGTGATCCAGTTGACTGCGCGTCACCTGAGTCAAATCCGTTCCGACGAGGTAGTCTCCAAGGCAGCGCAGCGTCTCATTGACGGCGGGGCGCGAATGGAAGCACTGCTCGACGATCTATTTGACTACAGTCGTGCGACGATGCAATTTGGAATCGCAATAAGCCCCACGAACACCGATCTCGGCGTGATCTGCGCCAAGCTTCTCGATGAAGTCAAGGCAGCGCGGCCCGATCGAACGGTCACGCTGGAAATAACGGGTGACGCTAGAGGTGTCTGGGACGCGAAGCGCCTGCACCAAGCGTTGGGCAATCTGGTGCTCAACGCGCTTGACCACGGTAGGTCCCCGCAACCTGTACGTGTCCAAGTGATCGGCTCGCTGCAAGGGGCCGCGGTTTCGGTCATCAATGAAGGGGACGCTATTCCTCCCTCCGTGCTGCTGACGATGTTCGATCCGCTTAGGCGTGGTTCGGCTGAGCGAGAAACTCAACCTAGTAGTAAGCACCTTGGTTTGGGTCTCTATATAGCGCGAGAAATAGCCAAGGCACATGGCGGAGAAATCGACGCCACATCAAATGAACGGCAGACCGTATTCACGGTCCATCTTCCGAAACAAAGCGTCGCTACTGGATGACGAGCCAATGCCGTCGATGATATGCCCCGCTGGCGACCGTTAAGCCCTTTCTGGATTTTAGGTCTTGGCAGACTCAAGGTAAGGGCCTAATTACCTCACGAAAATGGCAGGGCCAGCGGCACATCTGTTACCGCCGATTGTAATGTGACCCTGCGCGCCCAAGTAAAACTGACCACCTGGGCGAGGACGGTGGCAGTGGCGAGAGCGCCGCAGTGGCGCGTTTAATGTCAATTCGAGCATGAGGCGGCGGCCGGGCCTGCCATTGCTTGCATTCTATCTGCAATGCGGACGGCAGCTAAGTGGCGACCGGTTCGGCGTTGGCAACGGCGGGTCATTGCCGTTGCCAGCCGCTCGACATCGCTTGAGCTGCGCCGGGGTGCGGGGTGAACAACTCTTGGTTCTGTTACGGCGCTGCTCTGCTGGGTCGTGCTGTTGGCATGCGTCGTCGGGGCGGTGCTGACGTTTGTAGGCGGACTCACTTCTTTGCGCCGTCGAGCAGCGACGGAAAGACGGCCTGCGCAATGTTCATATTGCCCTCATCGCCCAAGAGCGTGAACGCGCGCGAACAAAGACCCATGATCTCCCGGGCGGCACCCTCCGTGATCTTTGCTGGTTCAATTCCCTTTGCGGCCAAGTCCTCGTCGTAGTACAGCCCGCTCCACTTCACAATCTCGAGAACTTTGCCCTTAACGCGCGCCGCAAACAGCTCCTCCTGTTTCGCTCCAGCCCTAATGGCACGTATCAGTCCAGCCATTTTCTCTGGCGTGCCCAGATCGGAGAAGTCGATTCCGCGCGCCTTGTACTCCTTGCGCATTCCGTCAGTGAGGAAGAGGGTCGCTATCGCGCGTTGCTTCATTGCATGCAGTCTGTTTCGATCGTAGGTGAACGCTGGATCGGCGGATGACCAGCGCTTTAACAAATACTTGCCAATCTCTTCCAGCGCGAGCACTGCGAGCCCTACGACGCTTGAATATCTGCCGTGTCGGGCCAACAGATCGGCATCAATCATTAAGCGGGCGGCGTTTGAAAGCGTAGGGTCGGACTGAATCAATCGGTCCAACCCATCCGTAGGGGGCTGCTGGCCTGTATCCTCAATCATCTTCGCCCTATCTGGGCTCGCAACGTGCTGCGCCGCGGAGTGTGCGATGTGGATAACGCTGTGGACGAGCTGTTAGCTAACCATGGGCTACTATATCTTGTGGTCTTTATCGCGGCGCACAACTCTCATATCAGAATTGAACAGAATCCATTCTAATTGCTCATGAGGTTGAAAGTACAGCAGTTTTTGTGCATCGAAGCGTTGCTGTTTTCTTGAAGGAGCCACAAACCGGTCGTAGGCTCACCGTCAAGATCTAGTATCTCGGGCGGAGGCCCCATGACAAAGCACTTTCCGATGGGACTCGATGGCCGGACGCGCGACGGGGACGGCGAGATTCGACACAAGCGTCGCGACACTCTGGTGCGGACGCTGCGCAAGGAATACGGCGATAACTTCGCGCATGGATACCGATCTGACGCGACCCTGGGCACCGTATTGGACGGCGATCGACTCGGCACCTTGGATCAGCTGCTCAAGAAGCAACGCTGAAACTCACGAGAACTTCCGGTATGGCAACTGCAGTTGGATATGAAATCGATTTTCTAGCCGTCGGGGACGGCGAACGGAGCGGGGATGCAATTGCAGTTCGCTACGGCATTCCCGGAGCGTATCGCGTCATGGTGTTTGACGGCGGGAACAAGGACTCTGGCCAAGCACTGGTCGATCACATCCGCACCCACTACGGCACTAATCACGTCGACTATGTGGTCAACACTCATCCAGACGTCGATCACGCGTCTGGTCTTGAGATCGTATTGGAGCAGATGACCGTCGGTCAGGTCTGGGTGCACAGGCCTTGGAACTATCCGCTGCACATATTGCGGTGGTGCGCCGACGGGCGAATCACTGCCACGAGTTTGCGGGCCCGACTGCAGGAGGCAATGTGCCACGCACATCGTCTGCAGGAATTGGCTGATCGAAAGCGCATACCGGTCTACGAACCTTTCCAGGGCAGCCGCATTGGAGAATTCGTGGTCCTCTCGCCGTCGCGGGACTGGTATCTGCAGATCCTCCCTCACTTCGACAAAACCCCAGAGGTGAAGATCGCGCCGCCGGCCGGGCTCGGTGGTCTGTTGGGTAGGGCCGGCGCGTTGGCAGAGAAATTCGTCGCTTGGCTGGATGAAGCGCTGCACATTGAGACGCTCAAAGATGGCGGTGAGACCTCGTTCGACAACGAAAGCAGCGTGGTTCTTTACGGATGGATCGCCAATCGCGGAATCCTGCTGACGGGGGATGCGGGTGTGCAGGCCCTTTCGAGGGCAGCGGCGTACTGCGAAGCAAATCGCGTCAGCCTTCCGGACTCGCTCAATTTCATTCAGATCCCGCACCATGGGAGCCGTCACAACGTCGGCCCGACGATCTTGAATCGGATACTTGGCCCAATACGCGTTCCCTCCGCCAATAACGACAAAACCGCTTACGTTTCAGCGGGCGCCAAGTCGGAGACGCATCCGCGGCGCGCTGTCACCAATGCATTTAAACGCAGAGGGTGCAAAGTCTTCCAGGCAAAGGGCGACGGACGCTGCCACCGTTATGGGATGCCTCTTAGAGCGGGATGGAACCTTGTGGATGAGGTGCCGTTCTTCGACAAGGTTGAGGGATAGTTGTGAGCGTGCACGCGGCGGCGGCAGCGCCGAAGGATCTGAAAGCACAGAACACTAAATCAATCTGGGCGGTGGTCGTCTTGGATGCCGTCATCTTGGCGCCGATGCTCGGCCTCCAGACCGGAACCTTCGGCCTCGCGACACTATTGAAGAGAGGTCCTATCGCTGCTGCGGCGCCGGTCCTGTTGCTGTTGCTGACGCTGCTGTTGACGTCGGAAGCAAAGGCGCGACTCGTATTCTGGCGATTCAGGAACGCAATGCCTGGGCATCGCGCGTTCTCGGTGTACGCGCTTCGCGATAGCCGGATAAAACTCGATACCCTGCGCCGCAAGCTCGGGGCACTGCCAACTGATCCACGGGAACAAAACTCGGTGTGGTACGGCCTTTACAGGAAGGTGCAAGACGATGTCGCCGTGCGACAGGCTCATCGCCATTACCTGTTGTTTCGGGATTTGGTGGCGCTGTCGATCGTGCTCGTGCCCGCCGCGGCAGTGATAGCTGTATTGAATCGGGTGCCGGTCGCGGCCGGGGCGTCGGCCACGGGTCTGTTGCTGTTGCAGTACGTATTGTGCGCGGTCGCCGCCAGATACAGCGGCGTGCGGGTTGTCACCAACGTGCTGGCTATTTACGCGGCTTAGAGTTTCTGAATCGAAATCGCGGCACCCGTACGGTTCCGCGTAGTTCAGCGAGGAACGATCCGACCGCTCACTCTCATGAAAATCAACAATCTTGCGGCCAGCGGCGGGCAGCAAGGCTCCGCCTAGAAGCTACTTTTGGGGCCTCCTAAGCGGTAGGTCGCTACGCGGACTCCCGCTTCGACCTAGAGGCACCAAAAGTCGGCATCAGACTACGCTGCTCTGAGGAGAGCCCGGCTTCTGCGAAAATTAGCGAAGCGCGCCCCCGCTACCACGTTGTTTGCCGGCCCTCCGGCAGCTGCCGCTAGGCTTGCCTGGACTGCTCCCAGGTCAGCCTCAAGGCGCACATCTCTGTCACCCCCCACCACGCGGATTGCGCCGAACAGGCTTTTTAGGTGTGCCCGGGCCATATCCACGTCTGTTTCCGCCAGAGAAGTCTCTAGGCGCCCCACCAGCCCCCGGTAGCGATCCGCAATTTCGGGCAGGAGGCGCTCTGCCTCTCCCGCGCCGGGAGGCTTTGGCGCCGTCTGCAGCCGCCTCAGCTCCGCCTCCGCCCGTAGGAGCCGGTCGGCAAGAACCGCCGAGCCCTTCAGACCCCCGCTGGCTATGGCATCCGCGAGGTTTTCGATTTCGCGTTCCAGAACGGAGCGCCTGCCACTGCCGTCACTCGCGGCAGCCCGTTCTCGCCCCTTTTGCCGGACGATCTCGCGAACCTGCCGGCCGACCTCCGCGATGATGCTGGGAGCCAATAGCTCTTCCTTGATACCAGCCAATAGGCCGGGCTCGACGACGCTTCGCTTGATTCGGATCATGCTCTCGCATGCCGCCTTTCCCCCGTGAGTCCGCGAGGCGCAGGAATAATGAGTCCGGCTGGTCATGACGAAATTAGCGCCGCAGCAGCCGCACTTGAGCAATCCGCTAAAGAGAAAAGACGGCTTACGGCCGGTCCGTGTTGCTGCACGTCGTAACCCTGTCCGCACCGTCGCGCCGATCGTCTCCGAACGAGCCCGCTGCCGCGCCTTCACCCGGTCCCATAGGGCTTGGGGAATGATCCGGAGACTCTCGTCCGTATGGACTACCCATTCGCTTTCTGGGTTTTGCACGTAGCGGCGCCGCTTGGCGTCCGTCGCAGACCTGACCCACCGGAAGCGGTTCCAGATAACACGCCCGATATAAAGCTGATTGTTGAGAATTCCGATACCTCGCGACCAATCGCCTGCAATCGCGGAGTGCAGCCAGTTAGCGCGCCGCCTCAACTGCCGGTTCCAGCTCGAGCCGGGCGAGGGCACTCGCTCTGAATTCAAGGTGGCGGCGATCTCACGCGGATTGGAGCCCTCGGCATACATCTGAAAGACACGCTTCACGATCTCGGCTTGGTCGGGATCGATCGCCCGCTTGCCGCTGGTCGCGTCGCGTGCCGCGACATAGCCGTACGCTCGGCCGCCAGTCGATTGCTTCGCCCTGGCGCGACCTTCCAGGCCCCGGCGTGTTCGCCGAGCGATCTCTTGGCGGTAGTGTTCGGACATAGCACCGTTAACTGCACCGAGGATGGCGGCATTCTCTTGGCGCGTATCGAGATCATGTGTGACCACATGAACGCCCAAATCGTGTAGCTCGGCGAGCCTCGGGGCTTGCTCGGCCATCAGGCGCCACAGACGGGACGTGTCCTCCGCGAGGATTACATCGAACTCTTTCGCGCGCGCGGCTACCAACAAGCGTTGGTAGCCGTCACGATACGTTGTACCGCCAGACACCGCCGAGTCACTAAAGTAGGCGACAACGAGAAAATTGCACCGCTCGGCCAATCGCTCGCAGACTCGGTACTGATCTTCGATTGAGTTTTCAGATTGTTTATCTGTTGAATATCTAGCGTAGATGGCTGCTCGCATATGTTGTCCGGCCTAAAGTGTGTCGTTCGATTAATTCTTCACTGCGTATGAGAGGGACGACGGCCGCCGCGATGGCGCTTAGCTTTCTCGACTGCCTTTCGCTTTCGGTGTGCGCGGACGCGATCAGTGCTGTCGCGGTTGTGTGCCGCATTCAGGTGTTCCTCACAGCAATAATCTCTCCGAGGACGACCCGTCGCCTGACGGATTGCCAGGAAGAACGCCTGACATTCCTCCAGCCTGCAGCGGCAAAGATCCTTTCCGTAGGGCCGGCTAACATCCAGCAGCATTACCAAGCCGTAGCCAATAGCGGCCTCTAGGTTCACAGGAAAATAGCGGTAAGACACCTCGACGCCTGAATCGGTCGCGATGTAGGCTGGCCGGATTGCGATCATCTCCGCCGCTCGCCTAAGTTCAAGTTCGACAGTTCTCGCAGCCTTCGAGCCAGTACTCCGGATCAATTCAAGTTGTTTCCGCAGCCGATCCTGTACCTGGAGCAATCCTGCGGTTAGCGGCGCCTGTAACGCATAAAAGAATATTGGAGTTTCGCCCGGTCTTAGGCCGCTGACCAGCTCCGTTTCCAGCGCGTGGAGCTGCTCCGGCGCACGGACGTTTGCAAAGCTGAGCACCCGGCCCAAATACTCGGCCTCACTCAATAGCCGCAAGTCCGATATGCGGTTTGTGGCCTCAAGGAAATCCTTTAGCGGTTGCCGCCCCGCGCGGTCTGTAACCAGAAAATCCGTCATTTCGGACCCGCTTGTTGGTTACCAATAAGCATAAGCATTATTGCGTTACGGCGATAGTGCCACAGATGGAGCCTTAAATGAAACCAACGACTCTGACGGTAAGCGGTCTCGCCCGAGCGGCGGGGGTCTCCGAAGGGACTGTTCGCCAATATGCGCGCCGCAAGCTGATCCCTTTTTCCACCGATAGCGCCGGCCGCCGCCTATTCGACGAAACCGCTGTCCGCGTTTTACGTGGGGTGTTCGCCCAGCACATTGCTGCCCGAGGTCAGAGGTCTCGCGCGTGAGCATGCGCGATCGCACGCCGGCCCAACCTGTAGGCGAGGCGCCGTGTCCGACCTGCGGTCTGGCGGTCAACGTCTTCAGGTATCGCGAGCGGTCCGGCCGCCCTTCGATGTTCAAAGGGAAGTTCTACGCGGACTGTCCGAATCACGGGCGGGCAGTCGATGCGTACCGACCCGCAACACAGGAGCATGTAATCACGCAGGGCAGATTGTGGGAAGAAAGCCCGCGGCCGGCCCTGCAGCCGGCTGCGAGCCGGCCCGAGCCGGTAGGCCGACCGGCACCGAACCAGCCAGAGTTGGTCACCCAGCCGGCCGCAAAGCGGTCTCAGCCGGCGCTCCGGCCGGCGCCGAACCGGCCAGGGCTGGAAGAGCGCTCGGCCCCGCCCAGGTCAGAGGGATGGGGATGGAACTTGTGGGACTGGTGGGACAAGGTCCTATGACGGACTACCCATGGCATTCGCGAGGGTTCCGCCCGTCATAGCCGACCCGCATGCAGTCGCGCATTCAAGCCATCCGCGGTATCGCCCGACTTCTTGCAGAGCAAGTGGCTGCCGAATTGCTGAACGCGCACGTCGCAAGTCCCGGCCCCGAAGCAGGGGGTGTGCCGGGTCGGGCCGGCCGCAACCAAAGCAACATTGCTCGGTCATCGGCCGCAGCACCTTCATTTAGGCCCGCATATGAGAAATCCATCAGCCGCTCCGGATAAGAATCTTGTTCAATTAGCGGCTTCCCGATCGCGCGACGACAGGGCGGCCGGATGCCCGGCAGTGCTCACAGATACAGACATCGCCAATGCCCGCCGTCTGGCCGACGCGCACGGAGCGGACATTCGTTTCACTGAAGCGCGCGGCTGGCTCGTCTGGGACGGCCAACGATGGGCAGCCGACGATCATGCAATCCGGGTACAGGGTCTCGCAAAGAGGACGGCCGCCGATATAGTGAGTGAAGCGAAGGGAGACGACGAACATCGTATCCTGCGTCATGCACGGAGGTCCCAATCGCGAGGCGGTATCGAGGCGATGATTTATCTCGTCCGGTCGGAGCCGGGTATTCTCGCGTCCATCGATGCATTCGATGAAGACCCATGGCTATTAAATGTCGCCAACGGAACACTTGAGCTCCGGACTGGGAGGCTTCGGCCCCAACGGCGGGACGACTTTCTCACGAAACTTGTCGACATTGTCTTTGATGAGAAAGCAGAATGCCCACTTTGGACCGAATTTCTAAGACGCGTCACGGGGCGAGATGAAGAGCTCCACGCGTATTTGCGACGCCTTGCCGGCTACCTTTTGACCGGTGTTACCACCGAACAGACATTTCACTTCCTGTACGGAGATGGTGCCAACGGGAAGAGTGTCTTTTGCGAGGTCATCGCCCTGCTGTTGAGCGAATATGCCATGATTGGTCAGCCTCAAATGATTATGACTCGCCGGCACAGTGGCGTCCCGAACGACATAGCGCGCTTGAAGGGAATGCGAGCCGTGCTAATGAATGAGACGAGCCACGACTCGCGCTTCGATGAGGCGCGCTTAAAGGATCTCACCGGCACGGATTCCCTCACCGGCCGGTTTCTGAACCGCGAATTCTTCGACTTCGTACCGAGCCACAAGCTATTGCTCCGTGGTAACCACAAACCGACGATTGTCGGCACCGATAAAGGCATCTGGCGACGCTTACACCTCGTGCCGTATACCGTCTCGATTCCAGAGGAGGAGCAGGACAGGCACCTCCTGGATAAACTCCGAGCCGAATTGCCCGGTGTCTTGCGGTGGGCCGTCAATGGCTGCTTAGAATGGCAGCTTGATGGACTCGCGCCACCGTCCGTAATTACCCATGCCGTTGACCAATACAGACAAGAATCTGACACACTTGGCCGTTTTATCGAGGAGCACTGCGGAACGAGACCTAATGCTCAGGTCCAGACCTCATCGTTTTTTAGACAGTACCGTGACTTTTGCCAGCAGCTTGGAGAACCGAACCTTTCTCAGCGTGATTTAGCTGGCGATATGGAACGACGAGGCTATCGGAGGCGGCGTACGACCGGCGGCGCCAGAATTTTTGAAGGCCTCGAGTTGCGCGATACATGGGGCACGCGATTGGGCGTATCTGGTGGCGAGTGACAACAGTGACAGGCGTTCCTGCCGGATAGCTTACGACTGGCGATGCACGGTACGAGGCGGCTGAGGCTGGAGCGTGCCTATTCCTTCTCTGGGAGGGCAGATGAGTCGATTTCATCCGGACAAAGACGCGTGGCCGATATTTGAGGCGGCAAAGCAATGGCGGTCTCAGACCCTTGAGTCTCAAGGGAGCGCACTATCAAGCGGGGCGATATGGTCTGACGCGAATATCGCATCCTTCAAGTCGCATTTTGTGGACAACCTGGATGAAGGGGAGGGAACTTTCCAGGAGAAGCTCCAGCGCCAACTGGCACCAGCACCGGCCGATGTTAAAAAGCTCGCCGCTGAAATGACTTGGGTGATGCTCCTTTGCCCGAGCAGTATAAGCCCAGAACACAAGCGAGAGAGCATCCTAACGATTTGGAGTTGGTCTGGTTCTACTTTGCCACGGGACTCGAAGTGGCTTACCGACGGAGTGCTTGCCGGAATTGGCGGCGCGGGCACAGCCTTCAACACTCAGCGGTGGCGTGAGCTCCGATTCTTTATCATTTTCATGGGAGCGTTCCGCGCCCTGGAGCTGCAACGGCGTAAAGAGATTTTGGCGGACGGCTGGAAATTCGCAGATTGGGTCGGGTCTGTACCTGATGCGGAGAGTCGACAGTTACGTCACATGTTGCTTCATTTGCTTTTTCCGGATGATTTCGAACGCATATTTGGTAGATCAGATCGAAGAAAAATCCTCCGGGCCTTTACAGCGCTGTCAAGTGCGCAAATCGCGGCGCTTTCGCCACTCGAAATTGACCGAGAGCTCCAAAAGGTCAGAGCAGACCAGGAGCAACGACAGGGGACAAAAGACCTCGATTTTTACTGGCCTCCACTGAAGGCACTATGGCGGCCATCTGACGACACAAGCTCACAGGCACCCGAAGATGAATGGGAAGGGGCGGAGGCCGCCAAGCGCCTCACCCGCGAGAGCGTGATTCGAGCATTGGGGGAAATTCAAAGCCAGGGTTATCCGCCGGACGCCAGCTCCGTCACTTACGATCTGATAGAGGGTCGAAAGCGCTACCCACCAAAAGTGGTCTTCGCGACGGCAATAAAGGATGTGACTGGACAAGAGCTCCCGAGATCGACGTTCAAGGGGGGTGAAGGGACGGAGTGTTTCCGGGTCCTCCGGGATCTCGGTTTTCATATTGAGCGAAAGAGCTTAATTCAGGAATTGCTGCAGCGGTTTCTCAGACAAGCAGACGAAAGTGCAAGTCTCGTCGTGCAGGGGTATCCGACTTCGTATCGAGGTTTAAGGGTAAATGTAAGGTTTGGTAAGGGAAATGCGGCTCGTATCCCATGGGTTTCATTTACCGGGTTCGACCAGAACACAAATGATGGTATCTACCCCGCGGTGCTGTACTACCGCACTCAGTCAAAAGTAGTAGTCGCATACGGAATTTCCGAGACAAAAGCACCTAAATTGCGCTGGCAAGTAGGGGCTGGACTGAAGACGATTGAAGCTGACTTCCGTGATCGTAAGTTGTCGCCGCCGGAGCGATATGGCGCCTCGTACGTCCACTCCGTGTTCGACGCCTCAGAGCAAACAGACCTAAACGGTCTTGAGAATGCCATTGATGATGTTATCGCCGGTTATATCGAGCAACTGTCGCTCGCCCAGCAGCGTGGTGCAGTGGTACAGGAGCCGCCCCCGCCCTCGATCAAGGTTTATGGGATCGAAGAGGCGTTAGTCGGATTGTTTATAGAAGAACAAGAATTCCGTCGGATATTGACTCTTGCAAAGGCTAAGAAGAACGTGATTCTGCAAGGTCCGCCGGGTGTCGGAAAGACATTTGTCTGCAAGCGGTTGGCGTACGCGTTAATGGAAGAAGAGGCGCCGAAGCGCCTTCAGATGGTTCAATTTCACCAGGCATACAGCTATGAGGACTTTGTGCAGGGCTTCAGGCCGTCGGGGCAGGGATTTCGCCTGAAGAATGGCATCTTCTATGAGTTTTGCGAGACAGCCCGTAACGATCCTGCGAACCCTTACGTTTTCATAATTGACGAGATTAATCGTGGCAATCTCTCTAAGGTATTCGGAGAGGTCATGATGCTGCTGGAGTCGGATAAGCGCGGGCCAGAATGGGAGATGCCTCTGGCGTACTCAGAGAGCGGCGCGGAACGGTTCTATGTTCCGAGTAACGTTTACCTAATAGGGCTAATGAATACCGCCGACCGGTCGCTCGCTATGGTCGACTATGCTCTGAGGCGGCGTTTCGCCTTCGTCGACTTGAAGCCCGCGTTCGATACTGAGGAGTTTCGAGAATACTTGGAAGGAAATGGGGCTGATCGGCAGTTCATAGAGGCTTTAATTCAGCGCATGTCGGCTTTAAATCAGACTATTGCTGCGGATGGCGCGAATCTTGGGCCAGGATTTTGTATCGGCCATAGTTTCTTTTGCTCTATTCCACACGGCCTGAAACCGGATTGGACCTGGTTCAAGGGCGTAATCGAAGGAGAAATCGGGCCGCTGCTGCGTGAGTACTACTTCGATAACGTCAAGCAAGTGACAGTGATGCTTGAGGATCTCCTAAAGCAAGATTAACAATGACGTCGGCCATTCCAATTCTGAATATCTATTACCTCCTGCTGTACGCCTGGGACCGTCTCCCAGAGGGGGGAATACTCGATATTTCCGGCGTCGACAGCACAGAGCTTGCTGACCTTTTTGCTGCGGTGTTGCTCGGCGGCGTTAGGCACCTTATGCGGCGTGGCCTCGACCAGAGCTACGTGGCGGTAACTGATGAAATCCCTGGAATTCGCGGACGCGTCGATTTCGCAGGCACGGCGCGACGCCTTTTAGCGCAGCATGGACGTGCACTCTGCGAGTTTGACGAGTTCACAGTTGATACTCTTCCCAATAGGATATTGCTGGCCTCGATCCGCCGGGTTTCGCAAGCGGAGGGGCTTGCATCAAACCTAAGGCACGACCTCGGCGGCTTGGCTCGGTCACTCAACGGCATATCGAGGGTTCGCTTGGACCGGCGGGCGTTTCGACAAATTCAGCTTCACGGTAATAATAGCTTCTACGCCTTTCTTCTCAGTGTCTGTAAGCTGATTTTGGAGTCGTCTATCCTCGTGGAGGCATCAGGGGAGATTCGCTTTCGGGATTTTCTACGCGATCCAGATAGGATGGCAATGTTGTTCGAGCGCTTCCTCTTTAACTTCATACGACGAGAGATACCGAACGCGGACGTAAGGAGAGAAAGAATCTACTGGTCGGCGCGAAGCGAATCTGATCCCTCGCTAAGTCTGCTTCCCTCAATGCAGACGGACATATCGGTCCGCCTCCAGGGCCGTACGATCATCATCGATGCAAAATACTATGAGAAGACCCTGCAGGAGCATTTTGGGGCTCAGACATTTCGCTCTGCGCATCTTTATCAGGTATTTTCCTATCTCAAAAACATTGAAGTACGCGGCGGGCAGGACGCGGCGGCGGAGGGGCTTCTGCTATATCCAAAGACTGACGCAGCGGTGCGGCAATCGTATGAGATCGGTGGGCACAAGATTAGCGTGGCATCAGTGGACCTTGCGCAGCCTTGGAGGTACGTACGTTCAGAGCTACTGGAAATTGTGCAGTGACAAAGCATTCTGTTGTGTCGGAAGAATATATGGCGATAGTCGAATCTGAGGGTATTCCGGGGAAATGGGCTTAGAGTGAGGATGTAGCTACGATCGCCCTCGGCGGTGTACTAGAAAACGTGTAGGTATGGCGGAGTAATATCGAGAATGTGGACCACAGAATCGCTTCGCAACGAGAGTGACGTTGAACAGAAGTTCATTTACCCGTTCATTGTCGAAGCGGGGCCGCTTGGGCTTGGCGTGCCTCCGGCGGCGGTCCAGACAAAGACAAGCACACGGCGTTTTAACATCGACAAAGGGGGCCGCCAAGAAGCTCTATTATCCAGACTATTTGGTCGTAACGCTTGGCTACCCATTGCTTGTAGTTGAGGCAAAGAGTCCTGAGGAATCCGTCGAGGAAGGCTACCGGGAAGCACGGCTGTACGCTGCTGAACTGAACGCTCTCTTCCAGCACGGCGTTGCGCCCGCCAAATTTGTTGTCGCGTGTAACGGAGTTGAGCTCTGGTATGGGTTCGCCGATCAGGCACAACCTCTTGGCAAGGCAATGTGCGAATCACTTGGCCCATATTCCGCGGACGTCGCTTCGCTGATTCAAAATGCCTCTTGGGAAGCCCTACAGGCTCATGCCGTGGCACTTGCCCAGAGTGTGCGTCCTGCTGAATTGTTCAAGCCGCGACGCCTGCTTGGGGGTGCGGGGTTTCAAAATGAAGAGGTCGGAATAAATTCCTTTGGCGCAACTCTTACTGCTGCTATCTCACCAATATTCAATCCTTCGACCTACGTTGAGCGCGCAGCAGTTGCCCGGCACGCTTATGTACCTTCGAAACGAAGGGAACGGTATGTTGACCCTATAGACAGAGCGATTAGAGCCGCACGGCCGCCGAGCGAAGTAAATTCCGTGGAACTGGAGGATTCGTCGCAGCCGACAGAAATTCTGGGAAGACTTAGTTCTCAGCGGTCTCTAGAGCACAAGGTCCTATTGCTCATCGGGAGCGTTGGTTCCGGGAAGTCGACCTTTATCGATCACTTAATAGAAGTGGCACTCCCCAGAGAGATTGTGGAGTCGACAGTCTGGTGCCGAATGAATATGAATTCAGCGCCCGTATCCCCGGGAGAGATTTATAAATGGCTAAGACGAGAGATCATTGCCGGCTGTCGTGCATCGGTTCCAAATGAAGACTCCGATGACCTGAGTGTAATACAACGCCTGTTGCACACGGAGATCGGTAGATTTAAGAAGGGGGTAGGAAAGCTCTACGAGCGGGGAGTCAAGTACATACGATGTGAAGCTTGCAGAGTTTATTCAGGCGGCGGAAAAAGATGATGACCTTATGGCGAAAGCTCACGTTCGCTACATCTGCGCAGAGAGAGGCAGGCTGTTCGTGGTTGTGCTCGATAACTGCGACAAGAAAACGAGGGACGAGCAGCTGCTCATGTTTGAGGCCGCCCAGTGGCTTCAGAGAGAGTTTCGGTGTTTAGTGATACTTCCTCTCCGTGACGAGACTTACGATAATCATCGGGATCAGCCGCCATTGGATACGGCCCTCAAGGACCTTGTTTTTAGAATTGAGCCTCCGCCGTTTCAACAAGTTCTCATCCGGCGTGTGCAATTCGCCCTGAAAGAGTTGGGTGCTAACGGTAGTGAGAATTTGTCGTTTACTCTACCAAATGGCTTTCGCGTGGAGTACCACAAGTCAGAGCAGGCTTTCTACCTGACTTCGATTGTTAAATCGCTTTTCGAGCACGATCGTTTTGCGCGCCGGATGATCGTTGGGTTGTCAGGGCGGAACATGCGGCGGGCCCTGGAGATTTTTCCTGGAATTTTGCAATAGCGGGCATATTCGAGAGGATCAGATTTTCCGGATTCGGCAATCGGAGGGAAGCCACACGCTTCCGCTACACGTGGTTGCAACCGTTCTCCTCAGAATGAACCGGCGGTTCTACGACAGCGATCATTCTTATATCAAGAATATATTTGGTGCCAGCAGGGACGACGTGGTGCCGGCGTATTTCTGCCGGTACATGATTCTGCAGTGGTTAAGATTTAACTTTAGATCGGCCGGGACTAGCGGACTGCGAGGCTATTACCCGAAGGCACAGATTAAACAGGCACTAATGCCTTTTGGTCTATATCCATCACTTATAGATCGGGAGTTTAACTACCTCCTATCGGCGCAGTGCGTGATTGCGGAACACCTGCGATTAGACTCTGTGGATGATGCTGATTTGGTGCGGCTAGGGCCTGCGGGGTTCGTTCACTTGGACCTCGTGGGAAACAGCAATTATCTGGCGGCTGTAGCCGAAGACACTTGGTTTACAGATCGATTGCAGGCTGACCGTATTGCTGGTCGAATCAAGAGCGTTGAGTCTCAGCTCCATGTCAATACGGTCGCCGAGAACAGCCGGGAGTTAATAACGTTTCTAGACGGGACGCGAAGGGCTCTCTTTCCTCCTGGTGGTACGTATATTGAGGGTCAATTGCTCGAGAGCCTTAGCGACTTACAAGATGCTCGCGAAGCAGTTACGCGTATCGAGCGATCTCCGGCGATTGACCCTTGGTTCTCGGCACCGGGCCGGTTGGCGCGAGGCTCGACGCACGAAGGGACAATTCAAAATGTCGTAAATTATGGATACTTTTGTGAGTTGAATGACGGTTTGGTGGGGCTGATACATAACAGTAACTTGTGCGGGTTGAGCGCGGGAATAGGCGATAGGGTGCAGGTTGAAATCATGTGGGTTGATTCTGTGCAGAGGAAGATTGGGCTCAAACTTCGGGCCGTAATCGAGGAGGATGTCGGTGACTCTGTAGCCGGTGCCCATCAAAAGGAGTTGGAACTGCAATAACAGCTGCACCTCCTCCAAGCTGATCGGGCGGCTGGGCGATGCGCTAACACGGAATGCAGAGCAAACAACGCCAGAAGCACGCCCCCGCTACCAACAAAAACAAATAGTTAAAAGAGTGTCAGACAAACCATATCGGGTTTTATTGTGACTAAAACCTGCCTTGATTTGACTTACAACTAAGTCACAGGTGGTTGGCCGGTGTGTCATACACTGGCGTGAATGTCGATTAATCAATCAGTTAGAACGGGCGATGTGCGGCACTCGCGCACCTGCGTGCGAGCGGTCTACGCATCGGCATGCTGACGGGGGACAATCCCACCACAGCGCGCAGCACGAGATCGTTCGCCGCCTGCGCCAGCCGGGCGGGTAGTTGCGATGGCGGGCGATGGCGTGAAGATGCGCCAGCGCTCGCCGAGGCCGATGTGGGCGTGGCGATGATTACCGGCACATCCGCTCGCCAATACGCTGTGCTTGCGGCTCCGCAAGCTCTGACGTCGCCGCAGGTCTGCTGATCGCTCTGCCGCAAAAATGTGGATCATGGACATCGCGAGTTCGGCTATGCATAGGTCGGCTCGTCGGCGTTAGGGAGTGCATGCAAGCGCATGCGTCGGTGGCCTGCACCACTTCCCTCCAGCGCTGAGCTGCCCGCATCTTTCCCTGGTATGAAGTAAGGATTCTTCATTCGCGGCGGCTGCCGATCTCAAAACAGCATCGTGGTGGGGTTGTCCGATCGCAGCACTCACGAACAGGCGCCTCTACGACTTCCTGTACAAAACTTTCCATGACCAAACAGCCGAAAGGATGCTTATCGGTGATGGCGGCCAGCGGGCACATCGCGCCGCGAATGAGAAAGCATCCATGATCGCGCACCACTGTCGTCGCGGCTCCGAGCCGCCCCGTCAGCAGTTCGTTCGCGGCCCTGACGCGACTCTCCAGATGTTTAGAAGGATGTCCAGACGCCGCAAATTCTTTCGCCATGCTCTTGCCCGCTTGATGCATGAGCATCTCGACCTGACCTGGCCGCAGCCCTTTTGAAAAGACTTGGAAGAGGTGAGCCAGCAGTGGGATGTAAGCGCCAGACAGGAGTTGCTGCAGTTCGCGGGACAACTCGAACGTAACAGACGGTTTTGTCACGCCCCGCTTTACGCCAGCACGCCGAATGAGGCCGTCGCGCTCCATTGCGACGAGTTGAGCACGGACCGCGTTCGTGGTGAGTTTGAGCCTGGAAGCGAGCTCCTCGACGGTTAGTCCGCCGCGTTGAAGCAGGGCGGCGATTCGCCCTCGGCTTGTTGCCAGAAACTGCTTTTTCAGCACGTCCTTGAGCTCTCTCTCCGTAGTCGGTGCGCTAGTCCTGCCACTTAAGCAATCGGGGGCGCGCCAGATCCGTACCGATATAGCAGAGCAGAGGACGTGTTGCAGCTCAAGCGCTGGCGCGTAGGAAAAGTCCGAAGGGAACAGTCAGCTTGTCGCTAGAAAAGCAAGAAAACATGTAGTTATTTAGTGTAACTCCACACGTCATTCTTGACTTGGTCATCTGAAGTGCGACTGCGATAGCTCTGCTCATGGCCGAACCATTCGGAGAGCCCGGCCATAAGTCACGTCCACTACTTGCAAGCCGAACCACTCAAGGAAGATGCCCATGAATGCACTCACAATGGTACGCGTGGCGGTTGCTCTCCTTGCGATCGGCGCCCTGGGTGGAATCCTCATGGCGTTAGTCCGCCTTTTCAGAAACCTGAACCCGCCGACCTGGCTGGCAATGCTGCATGGGGTATTGGCAGCTGCTGGCGCTACTCTCTTGTTGTACGCAACCTTCGCGGTCGGTATTCCCCGGTTGGTAAACGTTGGGCTGGCATTTCTTTTGGTTGCGGCACTCGGGGGAGTGGTCCTCAATCTGAGATATCACTGGCAGAGAGAGTTGCTGCCGCGTGGCCTGATGGTCGTGCACGCACTCCTTGCCGTGATTGGTTTCCTTCTGGTGTTGCTGCCGGCATGGGCTGGCTGGTAGCCAACACTCCAAATGATGATGTCCATGCGACTGCTGCCAGCGGTCCGGTAAACTCATCCGGACCGAGTAACGCGAACGACGCGCATGCAGGAGGCACGGGCCCGACGGGTCAGGCGCTAAAAAGGCGTTCGCCGATGTAGGAGCCTTCTTCTGGGGCCGGCGGGACGAAGAAAACCGCCGAGCCAATGTGAGAGATGTATTCGTTGAGTGCGTCGGCCGCGCCAAGCTTTGCCTGCAGCATCTCGAAGTGCGCGGGATCATTCAGATAGCAGATGAAAAGCAGTCCGGCATCGAGTTGCCCCACTTCATTGATACCGCTGGTGTAGTTGTAGGAGCGACGCAAGATCCGTATACCGTCATTGTTCTCATGTGCCGCGAGCCTGATATGCGCGTTAGCCGGAATCAAGAGCTGGCCGTCGGGCCCAATGCTATGGAAATCGGGCATGTCGAATTCATCCTGGCCCGTCAACGGAGCTCCGGAGAGCTTGTGGCGACCGAACACGGCGTTCTGGTTGCTCACACGGTCCGTGTCCCAATTCTCGATGTGCATCTGTATCTTGCGCACCACCTGGTAGCTGCCGTAGCGCTGCCACGCGGGACCTTCCTTGAGCCACACGAAACGGTCAAAATCGACATCTTCTTTGATGTTTCGAGTCCCGTCCTTGAATCCGAGCAGATTGCGCGGAGTGCTCTGGCCCTTGCCAGCGGACGCGCGACCGAATCCCATGACCGTCCAGCGAGTAGCGGCGGTGCCAGTGTCCTTGGCGATTCGGGCCAGATCACGGACGGCGTGGTAGGCGACCTGAGGGTCGTCGGCGCAGGCCTGTAGCGACAAGTCGCCACCGGTGTAGCGGGGGTCAAGCGCATCGCTCGGAAGTTGCGCGAGTACACGCAGGCGGGGGGGCTTGGCGTGCGCCAGACCGTAGGTAGCACCGAAGACCTTTGGTCCCAGCCCTACGGTCACTGTCAAAGATGCGGGTCCCAAATCCATCGCCTCGCCGGTGTCGAGGCCGACGCCGCTGGCGCGCGCGGGTTCGA
>Ga0134126_10000758_pt1 | contig 40515 bp, 46 predicted proteins | sample KB31752_FD_96881 | JGI IMG/M metagenome (GOLD analysis project Ga0134126, IMG submission 96881) | Terrestrial soil microbial communities with excess Nitrogen fertilizer from Kellogg Biological Station, Michigan, USA - KB3-175-2 | ecosystem: Environmental > Terrestrial > Soil > Unclassified ...
ATGATTAAATGGATGTTTATTTTTTGGGTTGGACAAGTTGGAGCGACATTGGGTAACCTCTAAAAACTCCTTTTTTTTCTAAAGCGCCGATTTCGATGTTTTTTTTAAAAGGAGTTTTTTTTATGATTACATAAATCGATTGATTTTTAAGTTTTTATTCTTTTGTTTGTTCATTATTTAGCACACGTATCCCATAGTTTAAGCTATTTGCAATTTTCTAAACAGATTCCAAGTCAAATTCATAAGGCCGACTATTGCTTCTATTCGCTTTATCCCTATAACATACAGATACATTCCGTTCATGCTCATCTCCATAAAACCAAAAACATGTTCCACGCGGGCCCTTGTTTTTGATTTCTCTTTATTACTTGCTTTTTGCAGATCGGTTAACGGGTTGTTTTTATAACCCTGTTCACCCACCTTGTTATTCATCTGCTTTTCTTTGATAATTTCCAGCTGCTTTTCTCCGCCGTAAGCGCTGTCTGCATATAAGTCTTCACCTTTGTCTTTACTAGAGTCTAACAGGTCATCCAATACCTGGCTGTCATGTTTACTGGCATTTGTAATAAGATAACCTGTTATCAGTTTGCTTTTCGCATCTATTTTAACATGGCTTTTGTAGCCAAAATAGACAACGTTGTTCTTCTTTGTCCAGCGTGCATCAACATCTTTTTGGGACTTTTTATGAGGATTATCCTCAAAGGATGTTGGTGTACCCCCATTTTTTATTTCTTCGTTTTCGTCCTTTGTGTTTCGCTGAATAGGCACTTCGATGAACGAGGCATCTACGATCTTTCCTGCATTGATAATCAAGTTTAGCTTTTCTAATTCTTTAATAAACCTATCAAATAATAACCCAACTATTTCCTGTTCTACCAATTGTTCCCGCAAGTTCCAAACCGTCTTACTATCTGGAACGTCATCGGCTATCGTTAAATCCAAAAACCGCATAAAACTCATCCGGTCGTTTATCTGATACTCTACCTGGTCATCTGATAAATTGTAATATCGCTGTAGGATAAGGATTTTGAACATAAGCACATAATCATAAGCACGCCGCCCCCCTTTTCCCTTGGCTTGTTTCGTAAGATGCTGTTCGAGTATCTCCCTAAATATCTCAAAATCAATCCCTTTATTCAGTCGTTCCAATGGATCCCCCAGTTGACTAAGTTTGCTCAAGCGGATATCCTGATCAAAAAAACCGTAGTCCCTATGTCGTTTAAATTGTTTCATTGGATTTAATATACTGAATTTCAGTGTATTATGCAAATTAACTTTGATTTAATCAGTTTTTAGAGGTTCCTATTGGCCATTTTGTTGTTGTTCCTGAAAAAATAACCGGCCCGCTTGCACAAACTACTAAGCGAGAAACATGGCAACGATACAACCGATGCCATGTTTAAATACATTGATAACAAAACAGAACAATCTGTGGAAGCAACCATTAAAACATTAGCCACGAAGGATGACATTTCAAATCTTCGCAAGGAAATGGGTGATGACATTTCAAATCTTCGCCGGGAGTTAGGAGGTGATATTTCAAACCTCCGCAAGGAAATGGGGAGATCAAAAGTGAAAACATAAAGTGGATGTTCATCTTTTGGATTGGTCAACTTGGCGCGATGCTTGGAGTCGCTTTTCTGTTTTTAAAAAAATGAAACCTAAACCTGTGGAAGCGGCCATTAAAACATCTCAACTCAATCAACCAATCACTACTCACCAACTCACCACTCACTCTCCTTCCCCCTTTAAATAAACCGTTTTTTCAACTATCAGGTGAATTACCTGGTCAAGCTCGTGGCCGGTGATATCCAGGTGGTTAATTATTTCGCGGTTCAGGGGATTGTCGAGGTGTTTCGTGTCGAACAGGCTGATCAGTCCGAGGATAGTGGCGACCGGCCGCCTGAGCTCGTGCGAGCTGATAGAGGCAATTTCCTGGAGCCGCAGGTTTTGGTCCTTTACGTGGTCCTGGTTCTTTTTATTCTCAATTAAAACACGCAGGATATTTGCCGTGCGCTCGATCATTTGCAGTTCGTCGTCCTTAGGTTCGCGGGCGGTGGTATAATAAACCGCAAATGTTGCCAGCACCTGCGAGCTGTGCGAGCTTATTATCGGGGTAGACCAGCATGCCTTCAAACCAAAAGGCAAGGCTAATTGCCTGTAATCGTCCCACAACGGGTCGGTTTCAATATCGCTGACAATTACTTGCGCGCGATGATATGCCGAGGTGCCGCATGAACCAACTTTCGGCCCGATTGCTAATCCGTTTATACTATTGCAATACTCGGTTGCTAATCTTGGTGCTGACAGATGGTAAACCCTCTCCTGCGCTTCATCAATTTCAAGCACCGAACATATCATATCCGGGAATATTTCTTCGATACCGATGAGCAACTGGTTAATGGTTTGAGGCAGCGAATACGAGGCGGACGCATTTAGTTCAAGTACATTCTTTTCGAGCGCTAATATCAATTGCTGAATTTTTGTACCGGTAATATCGCGTATTAAAACGGTTACCTCGCCATTGTAAGGGTAAATATTCAGGCGCAGCCAGCGGCCGAAATAAGTATTTAAATATTGTATATGGCTGGCGCTGTTGCTGTTGAATGCAACTTCGAGCTCGGCCATAACTTCCGGCGATATTCCAAGACTATGCAGTTGTTTAAAATTGATATTCTTAAGCGCCTCGGTAGTTAAGCCCGTCATGGCCTGGAAGGCCGGGTTAAATGAAGTGATCTGCCAGTTATGGTCGATAATAAAAAACCCTTCGTTAAAGCTTTGAATAATATGCTGAATATTGTTGGCAACATCAACCTGTTTGGCGGTGTTCAGCTTATTTGCAGCCGGTGTGCCGACGACGTAAATAAGGCCGTCGTTAGGATTTAAGCTGAACGACCATTTGATATTATGATAACGGCCATTTTTGGCCCGTATACGGCTTTCGTAACCGGTTATTTGTTTCTCAACCCATATATTGCTTAACACTTCCGCCCTGCGCTCCATATCGGCCGGATGCGAAAATTCATTGGCCTTTTTGCCATTTATATCTTCTTCAGTGTAGCCAAGCGTGTTTCTTAAGGCGATATTTGTGTGCAATACGACACCGTTTCTATCCAAAATACAAAAAAAATCTGTAGAATGATCGAAAAGAAAAGATAGCCCGGCATCCATATTCTTAGGTAGGTTATGTGCTATTAGACAATATATAAAATTAAATATATTATATCCATAAAGGCAAATATATTTTTTATGGGGTGGTTACAGCCACCGGTAGGACTTTACCGTTATAAAATCTTTGGCCGGTTATCGAAAAATCCGCAACGTACTTACCCATTTCGAACGCCATAACGGACGACTGATAACCAGGGAACGCAGATTCGAGCATTTCTGTTTGCGCTGATCCGATGGCGAGGCAATTTACCCTGATCTCCTGTTCTGTAAGCTCGAGGGCCAGGCACTCGGTCAGCGTATGCAAAGCCGCTTTACTTGCCGAATAGGCTGCCAGGCCCGGGAACTTTGGGCTACCCTGGAAGCCGCCCATGCTGCCGATGTTTACGATATGCGAGCCCGGTGGCATTAAATGCAATATGCCCTGTATCATCCGTACATGGCCGATAAAATTGCTTTGCAGCATCTCTACAAAGTCAAGCTCCTTTAACTTTAAAAATGGTTTGTTGATCAGCACACCGGCGTTGTTTATCAATATATCAATCCGGTTATCGAAATTGTTTTTAATAAATTGCTGCAGGTCGGTATACTCGTCGTGCACAATGTCAAAGCTTAAGGCAAAAATTTCGGCCGATGGATTTAATCCATGGGCTATCTCCAATAGCCGCTCAAGTTTATCCTTCGACCGTGCAAGGGCGATTACTTTATGTTTACCCGATAAAATTAATTCGAGCGCTGCTTCAAAACCTATACCGCTGCTGGCGCCTGTTATAATGATGTTCATTTGCCCCCTAACCCCCTGAAGGGGAATGTCGTTAAGTTAATGGAAATAATATTGAATACCGAACGCCGAATATCTAATAATGAAGTGAAAACCTGGACGTTCGATATTCAAAATTCATTATACGATATTAATGTTTTTTCAGTTTGCCTCCTAACCGCCCTCGCCGGCAGAGGAATTAGATAGAATTAACGAGGCTAAACTACCAATTTTTGCTCAACGGGGTGCTTTATTAAATAAAATCCATCACTGATCAGTTTTTTATATTCGGGTTCGTTGGCTGCTTTTTGTTCCAGGAACGTCCTGATTTCATGGGCCAGCTCAGGTTCAACCTCCTCGTGCTCCAGTATCTCCAATATTTCAAGCGGGCAAAGCCAATCTTCATGATGATTTTTTTGCAGCATGAACCATACGTTGCCCAGGAAGCCGAAATCTCCCCCATTTTGCCGGCGGTTGCGCACCTGCTGGTATAATTTGTGCAGTTCCAGCGTATTATGATCATAAACAGGATGATGGGTTCCGGTATTCGACTTGTAAGCGATCTCAACAAATGCTTCCTTATCAGCAGCCCCGCAAAAAACGGAAACAATTTTTTCGCCTACTGCCATGTCATAAACGCCCCAGGCCGGGTCGAACAATAGTTTTCCATGCTTGTCTTTAACTGTGCAATTTGCAAAAGTGATCAGCTGTATTTTCCCGTTTTCCGACAGAATTTCTTTAACGATACCGCTAACAGTAATACTGCTTTCAAAATGCAGGATTGTTTCCTTGTCTTTTTCGATACCAAAATAATTCAGTTCAGTTACCGACAGATCTTCCAACGGCATGGCATGCCCTTTCAACTTACCCACCGGCGAGCTAAACCCATCGTGATGATGAACTTTGCCGTGGCCAGGCAATTGCTTATTATTTATTGACAACATTGACGGCCCCGATGTTTTTATATAAACAGGTTCATCATTTTCGCCTTTTATAAAATCGACAAAGGTGCCCGAAGCCTGCAAGCCAGAACTATATACAGCCGTACAGGTATTTTTACTGTCCACAGCTTTTTGCAACCCATACCCGCCGCCTTTCCGGAACGACATGGTATTGGCGAATGCTTCGAGCACATCGATCAGGTTTTGAAACGTTGGGGTTACGAATAACTGCGGCTGCGGTTTGGTGATGTCATAAGGGTAATTAATTGCATCAATAGTATATGGTAACTTTTTGATACCGGGCTGCATACAGCTTACACTTTCGCCTATTGAGGACAATAAACCGGCGCCATAAATTTTAGGATTTTCAAGCGGACCAATGAGCCCGTATTCAACCGTCCACCAGTGCAGGCGGCTTAATAACGACATTTCGGATGGTTCGCCCATATTTTGCTGCCGTGTGGTAACCAGGTCCTCGGCTTTCTTTATTTCAGCCTCATCGGCATCGGGCATTTCTTTTAGTATGGATAAGGCCCTTATCGCCTCATACAGCTCAAAATCCTGGGCCGAAAACATAGCTTTTGCACCTATCGAGCCAAAATAACTCAGGTATTCGTGGTAATCTTTATCCGCAATGATCGGTGCATGCCCCGCCGATTCGTGTATAATATCAGGTGCGGGGGTATATTCGATGTGCTTTAACTGGCGTATATCGGCGGCGATTACCAACACGCGGTAAGCCTGGTACTCCATAAAGGCGGCCGGCGGTATAAAGCCATCTACAGTGACAGCGCCCCAGCCAATTTCGGCAAGCGCATCGTTCATTTCCTGCAGGTGTGGTATCTTTTCGATAGTCAAGCCCGCCTTTTGCAAACCGGGGATATATGGGTAATAAGCAACATCCTTAAGATAGCTATAGTTTTGCCGCATTACATAGCGCCAAACCGCATGGTCAATGGGCGTGTAGTGTTCGTAATGCTGGTCGACAATAAATTGTTTTAAATGCGCAGGCAAGGCAGCAACCTGCGGGTTGTTAAAATCATTAAAATGGCTCATTACACTAAGTAGGTTTACAAGAGAACGCAAAATTACAAATTTGGTTGATTGCGCGCTATTTTTCTTCGATGGATTTTAGCCCTTCTTCAAGCCTTTTTGGGCGGATCACGTAGTAAAGGCCCGATAAAGCCACCAGCAGGGAAATAAGGTAAAAAGATACGCTCAGAAAAACTGCGAGGCCGACGCTCATATTAAACACGCCTGCCAGCACTTTAAAAATATATTCGCGGGCCCCGGCGCCGCCAAATGTTATAGGAACTACCGCCGCAAGCGCCGAAAGCAGGAATGAAAGCAAATAGGGCGCAAACTTTCCGTGAAACCCCTGGCCCATCAGTACACAAAGAATGGTAAGCACCTGGCACGATTGCACAATGATGGCTTTTGCATGGCCTTTAAAAAAATGTTCGGTAAACTCCTTAAAAAATATTTTAACCACCAGGTAGTAGATGGCCGTTCCTACTACAAATATCCCCAGTGGAATGGCGATATGTATCTCAATTTGCGGGATAAATATTTTTAAAGCAACGATAATAAGGCCAATAGCCCAAAGGCCGCTCAGCCTGTCGAATGCTATGGCCCAGAATACTTTTTTTGCGGACTGGTTATAGTTTTTGTGCAGCAGGTATATTTTATAGCCATCGCCGCCAATGCCGCCCGGAAGCAGCAGGTTGTAAAATATGCCGAGCAGGTAAAGCCTGAAGTTAAAACGAGGATCGAGCTTCAGATTTATCGACTTAAAAAAGCTAAGTAAGCGCCATGAGGACGCTACCATTGAAAGAAAGTAGAACACAACACCGGCAAACATCCACCAGTAATTAGCATGGATAAGCCTGTTTTTTACTTCGCTGAATGGAACTTTGCTGAAAACATAATATAATAGTACCGAGGTAACGGTTATTTTTAAAACAATTTTGGTAACACTCCAAACTTTATGTTTCCAGGTGCGGGGATTGGGGTTATCCTCAACTATTTCTTCAAATTCAGTCATTGCTGGGCAAAGGTATTAAAAGATGTGCAAATGATCCGAAGATGTGCGAATATGCAGATGTGCGGATGTGCAAATGTGCGGACGCCTGTGGATGTGCAAATGATGTGCATATGTAAAGATGGGCCCAATGTTTGAGGGGTTTGGATACCGATTTAATCTGAGGATTTGAAAATGAGCGTAAACAGCGCATCGTCAAATTGTCACATCACCTAATTTTTAATCTGCACATTCGCACATCTGCACATCTGCACATCAACTTCCGCATCAACTGCCTTTTTTCTCCAGTATTGCAAGGATCTTATCCAGCTTATCGATCTCGATGGAGTTTAGCTTTGTCAGCAATTGTTCAATTTCCAGTTTGGCCTCACAATTTGTTTTATAGTCGGCGTCGGCCTGGGCGCGGTCGCGTTCACTCTGCCGGTTTTGCGCCATCATAATAATAGGTGCAGCATAGGCAGCCTGGGTTGAAAAAAGAAGGTTGAGCAAAATATAGGGGTAGGGGTCCCAATGCTGCACAAATGCTACTACGTTTAGTGCCATCCACAGCAGAACAATAACTGATTGAATAATAATAAACCGCCAGGAGCCCATTCCGTTTGCCACTGAATCGGCCAAACGCTGACCAAACCCCAATGATTCTTTGTGTAAGTCGTGCCATGTTTTGTGATTTGCCATAAAGTTTTTGTTTTAGTTTTTACAGCCTAAATATAGAATAATTGCCTTCAATTACTTTTTCTTTTTTATGATAAACTTTTTTACGAAGAGTCAAGAGCCAGGTATCAAGAACCAGGAAATGAACAATGAGAAGTAAGGAAAATTTTGGCAAAAAGGAGGCTGTTGAAACGGAAAAGGGTGCAAATCCAGTCCTGGCAATAAATTGAACGCTGCCTTTAACTCGCCCGGATCCGCTACCATACGAATCCCGGTGAGTAAACTACGAATCAAAAACCCGGACAATAGCTGTCTTTATCCTATTTTAGTTCAAACTATTTGGTAATATGTTACAAATTTTAACTTGATTCCTGATTCTTGTATCTTGGCTCTTGATTCTTGACTCTTGGTTCTCGACTCACATAAACTTACTTACTGTATGCAAAATGAAATGATCCTGGAAACCATATCGGTTACCAAAAACTATTTTGGCGATAAGTCTTCGGGGGTTAATAACGTAACCATATTTATTCCAAAAGGGAAAATAACCGCTATTGTGGGCGAAAGCGGCAGCGGGAAAACCACCCTGTTAAATTTGCTTTATGGTTTATTGCAGCCTGACTCGGGCGAGGTTTTTTTTAAGGAGGAGCAGGTATTAAAGCGCGAGGTAAAATTGCAGTCTGCCCACGAAGCCATGCGCCTGGTTACCCAAAATAACCAGGATATGGACCTTAACGCCACAGTTTGGGACAGTGTGCGCGCGGGCCTCAGGATTGCGGAGCAAGGGTTGTTTAACGAGGCAAAAAAAATTACCGACTCCCTGAATATGCTGGATATTTTGCCGCTAAAGGACCAGCCTTTCGGCAAATTAAGCGGTGGCGAAAAGCAGCGGGTAACCATTGCCAAAGCCTTGATCAGCAGGCCCGAGGTGCTGCTGCTCGACGAGCCATTTAACCAGGTAGACGCCACCTACCGGGAAGGCCTGCAGCACGACATACGCTATATTGTGAAAGAATGGGGAGTAACCGTAGTGCTGGTATCTCATGACCCTGCCGAGATATTATCCATGGCCGATGAGCTCATTGTATTAAAAGACGGCGAAATTGTTGAGAACGGCAGGCCGGAAGATCTTTATAATTCGCCGCAGCTGCTGTATACCGCGCAAATATTGGCCAGCGGCAGCCAGCTTACATCTGATGAAGCAAAGAAAGTAGGCATCAAGACAAAAAGGGGTACGGTAGTGATCTATTCGGAGCATGTAAAGATCGGCAGGGGCTTTGGCGCCAAATGGACGGTAAAACAGGTTTTATTTAAAGGTTTTTTTGAAGAACTGATCATCGAACGCGATAAGGTTGTTTTAAGGGCCACCAACTATACCAAAGGGAAATATCCAAAGGGCAGCAAGATCAGCATAAGCATTGATAATTACTACGAATTTGGCAAATGGGAAACGCCGGTGCGGTCGTTGCCGAAGGATTTGTGAGTTGTTGCTGTTGGAATGTTGGAAGGTTGTAATGTTGGAAGGTTGTAATGGTGGAAGCCTTTTGATTTTTCTGGTACAAAGTTTATTACTTTCTTTTTCGACCTTACCAACGCCCCGGAAATCCGTAAATCGTTAACTTTTCCAAAATCAGTATCTTTGCGCGAAATAGACATCTATGAAAGGAAAAACGCCCAAGGAATCGCATACCATAATGAACGAGCTGGTATTGCCCAACGACACCAATACTTTGAATAATTTAATGGGCGGGCGTTTGCTGCACTGGATGGATATTGCCGCTGCTATATCGGCACAAAAGCACTGTAACCGCATCGTTGTGACGGCATCGGTCGACAATGTTTCTTTTAAGCAACCCATCAAGCTGGGCGATGTTATTACCATCGAAGCCAAGGTATCGCGCGCTTTCAGTACTTCGCTCGAGGTGAGGCTTGATGTTTGGGCCGAAAATATCCCCACCGGCACCCGGGTAAAGAGCAACGAAGCTTATTATACCTTTGTGGCGCTCGATCAAAATGGCCGCACCATTCCGGTACCTGAACTGATACCCGAAACCATTGAAGACATGGTGTTATTTGAAGGCGCCCTGCGTCGCCGGCAGCTGCGCCTCATACTCGCCGGCAAAATGAAGCCCGATGATGCCACGGAATTGAAGGCTTTGTTCTTTGGGGAGAACCAGGGGTAAATGCAACTATTCAAGCGCTCCTCCATTTGCATTTAACACGCATTTTGTAACATCCTGCCCGGCAGATCGTCCAAATAAAAATCAAATTTTATGCGGAAATTATACCTGTGGCTTGCATTCGCCGGCATTGTGCTGCCTGGTTTAAATTGCTTTGCGCAAAACAAGCCCGTTTTTTCTATTCCCTTTACCCTTGTCGACAATCGTCCCTTTATCGGGGTAAAGATCAAACAGCATACGTTTCATTTTATTTTAGATTGCGGAGCCAATTATGGGATGAATGTAAGCACGGCAAAAATATTAGGCCTTAAGCTCGGCGGAAAAAGCATGCAGGACGGCGCCGGCGCCAAGCTGGCCGCCACATGGAACACCGTGGTAGATACCCTAAAGATCGGCCGTGCCACTGTAGTCAAGACCGATTTTTTAGTGACGGATTTTTCCGAAATTATAAATGGACTGCACCTTCCGTACCTCGATGGCGTTATCGGTTACGATTTTATGAAGGATTATGCGGTGCAGTTTGATTACCCCGCACATATGATCAATTTTTATAAAAACTATGCAGGCCCGTCGCCCGTTCCGTTTACCTATTTTTATGGCAGCGTACCAAAATTTAATGGACAAGTCGACGGCAACGAGGCTACTATTATCGTGGATACAGGCGACCGCACGGCCTTTACGCTTTTAAACCACTATGCCATAAAAACCGGGATAATAAACAAATACCCGCTCTCTGATACCGCAATAACAGGTTACGGGCTTGGGGGGCCGATATATGCGCGCACTTTTATTTTAAAGCAACTGAACATTGGAAACATGGAAGCAGTAGACGTGCCCTCGCGCATCCCAATGCTTAAATCCGGCGCCTTTGCCGATCCCAGCATTGACGGCAGTGTAGGTGGCGGCGTTTTAAAGAAGTATAAGTTTACTATCGACTATAAAACGCAGCATCTGTATTTTGAATAGACACCCAAATTCACCGGCGCGGCATCTATAATTTAAAAATGCCCCCTGATCTTACCATAAACCTCGTTATTATACAGCTCCCTCAGCTGCTGATGAATATTTTGCGGTAAGGGCGGCAATGCCGATGCGGAAACGTTTGAGTTTACCTGCGATACTTTTGAGGCTCCCGGTATTACGGTAGTTACTTCGGGGTGGTCGAGTATCCAGCGGATCGCCCAGGCCGCCATACGATCGTCGGGGAGCATCTTTTTCATTTTTTCGGCCAGCTTTACCCCTTCCTTAAAATCGATGCCCGAAAATGTTTCGCCCGCGTTAAACTTCTCGCCGTTTGCATTATAATTGCGGTGATCATTCTGTTTGAAATGGGTATCCGCATTGAACCTCCCGCTGAGCAAGCCACTCGCCAGCGGCACCCTGATAATGAGTGCAACGTCCTTTTCCTTCGCCTTTTCGAAAACCTCATCTGCCACGTGCTGCCTGAACAGGTTGAATATGATTTGCAGTGAAGCAAGCCCTTCCTGTTCAAGGCAGAGCAATGCTTCTTCGCTGGTTTCAACACTGGCGCCGAAATGTTTTATCAAGCTCTCGCGCTGTAATTTACGCAGGTGATCGAATACTTTCCCCGAGCGCATTTCTTCAGTAGGGATACAATGCAGCTGCTCCAAAAACAGCTGTGGAATATCCAGGTGTTTTAATGAATCTTCCGCCTGCCGTTTCATGGCATCATAGCTAAAGTTCTGCGGCCAGCCGTTGCCGCTATCGTGCCGGCGGCCGAGTTTAGTGGCTACGAAAACATCCGTTGAAACCGTTTTTAAAAATTTGCCTATCACAGTTTCGCTTACGCCCATGCCATAAACATCGGCGGTATCTATAAAATTTCCGCCGGCATCGGTGTAGGCTTTTAGTATGCCGAAAGCTTCGGCCTCATCAATATTCCCCCAATCGGCGCTGCCCAATTGCCAGGTGCCCAGGCCGACTTCGGCTATTGCGGTCCCTTTAAAGTTACGGTAGTTCATATCTGTTATTCATTTGAATCGTCTGCATTAAACCCGATCGGCTGTTTTATTTTCATTAAGCGAAGCGCCGAGACAGTGCTGTGTCGACCGTCTATCGATGGTTATTTTCAAGTCAAAAGCCTTAAGTTCCAAATGAAAAAAGCGGAATCGGGCTTAACACAACCGTGTATGGTTTCCCTTTACCTACTCATCATCATCCGGTAAATGGTCGTCATCATCAGGATCCAAAATGTTATTGTCGAGCTCTATTTCGTGAAGATCATCTTCATCTTCGGCCATGTCTTCAAAATCTTCATCATCAATATCCGACCAGTCACCGTCTTCATCCATCGGGTCATCGTCATCGCCGGGATATAACGCGATTATTGCGCGTTTCGGGGGCGGGTAGTCCGATAGCAGCAGGCTATTCACCGGGAGGCTTTGGCATTCATCAGGTCGCATAGTCAAAATGTTTAATTCAAAAAAATCATCCCATAGTGGTCATTGACAAATTTACGAAGTTTGAAAAACTTCCTGAATTTACACTTGCGCTACTCCAAAAAATCCATGTCTTCCTTAGTCAGCTTAACATCCGCCGCCTTAAAATTTTCTTCAAAATGTTTTAATGATGAAGTCCCCGGTATCGGCAATATCCATGGCGAGCGGTGCAGCAGCCATGCAATATTTGCCTGCACCTCGCTGATGCCATATTTCTTTGCAATTTCGGCTATCCGGTAATCCTTTTTTGGCATCGATAAAAACAAGGAAAAGTACGGGACTAAGGGTATACCGTTTTGCTCGCAAATATCCAGCAGTTCCTCGCCGCCGTTGCTGTCGCCGTACTGGCTTTTATGGGTAGTGCGCTGGGCATGGCCGTACATGTTTTCAACCGTGGCTATTTCGCCCATTTGCATGGCGGTTTCCAGCTCTTCGCGGGTCACATTGCTAACCCCAACGTGCAAAATCTTACCTTCTTTCTGCATTTCAAACATGGCGTCCATGGATTCTTTAAAGGGCACTCCAAGCCCTCCTATCGCCCTGAAATGTACCAGCGTGATTTGCTCCAGCTTCAGCGTCCGCAGGTTATTATCAATACTGCTGCGCAAGTTTTCAGGACGGTTAAAGGAGATCCAGCTTTTGTCGGGTTTGCGTGCGCCGCCCACTTTGGTACATATTACCAGGTCTGCGGGATAAGGGTACAGGGCCTCGGCTATCAGTCGGTTGGTAACGTCTTCGCCGTAGTAATCGGCCGTATCGAGAAAATTTATACCGCTTTCAACCGCACGCTTTAATATTTGCAGCGCTTCGGGCCGGTTTGGCGGTTCGCCGTATATGCCTTCGCCGGTAAGGCGCATAGTGCCATAGCCCAGGCGATTGACGGTTAACGGGTTTTTACTTTTCGAGGCGATGGTAATGGTTCCAGGGGTAGTCATGCGGTTGTGTTATTTTTGGCTAAGATAAAACAAGTATTACTGTGGCCGGGCATTTTTATGGATTACTTAAAAAAAGTAAAACCATCTTAAAAGGCGCCGTGTACCGCACCTACGGAGCGGTTTCGGTTTTTAAAATCTTTTCTACCGATGTTTGCCCCCGAAGGGGGCCAGTCCTGGCATAAACGGCATTGAATTATTAATTACAATTGTATCAATTACTACTTGCTTAGCGTAATCAGTTATACTTATACTCCTTAATGAAACAACTTATCACATTACCCGGTTTTATTTTTTTATTCTCTTTAAGCCTGTTTGGGCAGGATTCGCTAAAAAAAATCAATCCCATCATCTTCGGCGACATCGGCTTTAGCATACCGGTGAGCGGCATTGACGGCATCCAGTTTAATTCAAGCCTTAATTATCAATATAAAAAGAGCTTGTTCACTTTGCGGATTGTGGCGGTGCAATCGTTTACGGTCGCAGCCGCCGAACTTACCCCCATCACCTTTTTTCCATATTTCAAAGATGCAGGCCACCTTACGGAGGAGAGTATATTATACGGCTGGCGGTTTGCACAAGATGGCCACTCGTACAGTATCTCGGCCGGCATATCCGACAACGACAGAGTAATTGTTTATTACATCAACAAGATAAAGCATCAATTAGAGTACCGCTACGCCGGTTTGCCCTTTGAAATGAATGTGTTGTGGTTTAAAGCCAGGAAACAGAAATATCACCTCTATTACCTCATCCCGGTTGGGAAACCAACCGCCTTCGGGCACAGCTTCGGGTTTAAATTATCCGGCAATATATCGCAGCATAGTTATATGTCGCTGGGAATGGTGTTTGGGCTTGGGTTGCATAAGGAGTATTAAATTGCATTTTTGCGCCAGGGATAGCAGCGGATACCGGCCCGAGCGCAATGCCTGCAGGCGTATGAGCGGATAGCCCGCCCGGGCGCCCAAAATCTTTAAGTAGCAGTGGCAGTTGGCCGTTAATTACTATTAATGTAAACATCAACTGCATACCAAATTTGTCGTTACAACCCAATTTTGGCAGGAGACGCGAAGCATCGCGTCTCTACGATTTTTTCTTACGACAATTGTTAACAAGCATTCTTACACCCAGCTTTAAACGCCGCCGATTACCCGATACACAATTTTTCAAAAAAGTGCACCTTTTTTCACAAAAATAGCTATCTTTGCAGCCCCGTAATAGCGGGCAAAATATTAAAAATCAAAGTATAACAATGCAACAGTACGAAATCGTGATCGTTCTAACCCCGTTGTTATCAGTTGATGCTGCTGCCGAGGCTAATGCCAAATACAGCAAATTCCTTACTGATAACGGAGCCGAAATTGTCCAGGAGGATAATTGGGGTTTGAGAAAACTTGCGTACCCTATCCAAAAAAAGACGACGGGGTACTATCACTTAACTGAATTCAGGGCTCCGGGTGATTTAATTAACAAACTGGAGATCGAATTAAGGCGCGATGAGCGTGTTTTGCGTTTCCTCACTATCGCTTTGGATAAACATGCCATCGCTTATAACGAGAAAAAACGCAGCGGCGCATTCAACCAAAAGAAACCGGTTAAAACAGAGGAGGCTGCAAGCTAATGGCAAATGACCAAATAAAATACGTTACCGCCCCCAAAGTGGAGGATACACGTAAAAAATACTGCCGTTTTAAAAAGAACGGTATAAAGTATATCGATTACAAAGACGCTAACTTTTTATTGAAATTTGTTAACGACCAGGGTAAGGTTTTGCCGCGCCGTTTAACAGGTACCTCGTTAAAGTTTCAGCGCAAAGTGGCCCAGGCCGTTAAGCGTGCCCGCCACATCGGTTTATTACCTTATGTTACAGACTCGTTGAAGTAATTTTGAATTAGTGAATTACTGAATTACTGAATTAAAGAATTATTAAAATGGAAGTTATTTTAAAACAAGACGTAAAAAACCTCGGTGATAAAGACGATATCGTAAACGTAAAACCGGGTTATGGCCGTAATTACCTTATCCCTAAAGGTTATGCCATACAGGCCAGCGAATCGGCCCGCAAAGTTTTAGCTGAAAACCTGAAACAGGCACAGTTTAAACAAGAGAAGATCCGTAAGGACGCTGACGCGATAGCCGCCCGCCTGGAAGGTGTAAAGCTTACCATAGGCGCTAAAGCCGGCGAAACCGGTAAAATATTCGGCGCGATAAACACCATACAGATAGCTGATGCTTTGAAAAAAGAAGGCTTTGATGTTGACCGCCGCCGTATCACGTTTGACCAGGAACCAAAATTTGTTGGCGAGTATGTTGCCAACATTAACCTGCATAAAGAGGTAAAGGTACAGGTGCCGTTTGAAGTGGTAGCTGAGTAATATCGGATTTCGGATTTTCGATTTCGGATTTAAGGTTAATGCGGATAGCGGAATTTAGAATGCGGAATTGAACCAATTCGTATAACGAAAGTTCCAATACGAAATTGGTATAAAAATTATAAGGGTGTTTTGTGAAAGCAAGGCACCTTTTTCATTTAATAGGAAAAATCCGAAATAAACCAAATCCGAAATCGATCCGCTGGATAGCGGACCGAAATCCGAAATCCTTCCCATTTGCTATACTTAATTAATTCAGTTAATTTTCCATAAAAATTAAAATCCGGATAAGATGAAAAAACTGTTACTCTTTATAGTTGTTTTTTGCGGTGCAATTTGCATTGCCCAGGCGCAATATTTTCATACCAACCCGGTGCCCAAATTTGGCCTTGGCCTAAGTTCGGGGTTTGCGGTGGGCCCGGCTTCGGGCGCATACCCCGAGGCGGGCGGCTTGTCATTTAATTTCGAATTCCCTGTCCATAATTCGCCGGTAAGCTTTTTATTGTCCACCGGCTATACCTTTTACGTGTCGCAGGGCGGATTTTCAGCCGACGTATTTTATTCCGACTATGGCTTTTCAAGCTATTATTATGGGTCGGTCGCCTCTTTTATACCTGTTGAAGCCGGTCTTAAAATACATGTTATCCATAGGTTTTTTATCGAAGGTTACGCCGGCGCTTCGTTCAATATCAATTCATATTCCACCGATTACACCGGCCAAAAAACAGCGTTCATTTATTCGCCGGGCGCAGGGTATTCATTTCCGATGGATTATAACGACCATTCGGACCTGGATATAAGCTTAGTGTACGAAAACCGGGTTGAGCCCGGAGGCGGCTATAGCCAGGTTGCGGTACGTGCGGTTTGGAACTTTAATTTATAGCATTTTTATCCCGCTGCCGAATTTAATAATTTTGCTCATCAACTTTTCGGGCTAAACCCCACTCCAAACCATACACACCGTGCGCAAGTCAAAGGGTATATTTAAAGGAGGGTTCCTCAAGCTTTTGTTTCGTGCAATAAAGCTGCTCTTTATTATTTTTATACTGGGCAGTATCTTCTTTGTGCTCCTGTACCGTTTTGTAAATCCGCCCATCACCTTCCTGATGATCCAGCGGGGCTTTGAGCGCAAGGCCGCGGGTAAGGACTGGAAAATCGATAAGCAATGGGTGAGCTTTGATGAAATTGCCGAGCCCATGAAACGCGCTGCAGTTGCCGCCGAAGACCAATCATTCCTGGAAAACCACGGCTTTGACTTCAGCGCTATTGAAAAGGCTTACGAAAAAAATGCGCACAGCAAAAAGCTCATCGGCGGGAGCACTATTACCCAGCAAACGGCAAAAAATGTTTTCCTGTGGCCGGGGCGTTCCATTATCCGCAAGGGATTTGAAGCCTGGTTTACCCTGCTGATAGATATAGTATGGAGCAAAAAACGCACGATGGAAGTATACCTGAATGTAATTGAAATGGGCGATGGTATTTACGGCGTAGAAGCCGCTTCAGAAGCTTATTTTCATAAACATGCATCAGAGCTTACAAACCAGGAGGCGGCGGCTATAGCGGTTATATTTCCCAGCCCGCTGCGGTGGTCGGCGGTCAACCCTACGCGTTTTTTAAGGCACCGGCGCTATTTGATCATGAAGAACATGCGAAGGCTGGGGCCGCTGGAGTTTTAGTTTGGTTCATGGTTGATAGTTCATAGTTCATGGAAAAATAGAAGATGAGTGGACTGGCAAAATGACCAATGACCGATCATTAAATTTGAAATACCTTTATTGCAAGCATTATGGCTAAATCAGTTAAGCTCACGGACAGTGAGGAAGTTATACAGCACATACAAAAACTCGATGTAACCATCAGGGATACCATCGAAACGCTGAGACAGATCATTTTAAGTACGGATAAAGAGATCAGCGAGCGCATTAAGTGGAACAATCTCAGCTTTTATTACTCAGGTGAAATGAAGCCGTTCGACCCGAAGGAATACAAGCGGGAAATTATAGTATTCAACCTGTTTAAGAACCGGATAATGCTGGTGTTCCCAAGCGGGGCAAAGATAAATGATAGCTCGGGCCTGCTAACCGGCAATTACGCAGATGGCCGGCGCATAGTTGTTTTTAAAGATATAGACGACGTGCGAGCAAAAGAAGCTAACCTGCGACATGTTATCAAAGAATGGCTGAAACTGGTTGATGCCGATGCCCCCTAACCCCCTGAAGGGGGAACGATAAACTTATAGCAGAGTGAATAATTTGAATATCGAATAATGACCCGCTAAGCAGCGGACAAACTCCCAAGTTTTTTTACTTCATTATTCGGTGTTCGATATTCGGTGTTCGATATTAAAATTCGATGCTAAAGGCATTAAGTCGAAGGCGTTCCCCCTTCAGGGGGCTAGGGGGTCTTGGCCTTATATTTCCAATGCCGTGACTTTCCCTCCCCTATCCATTCGACTGCAGTTTGCATCCTTTTCTGGCGGGTTTCATCGCTTTTTGCATCTACAATCCATTCCAGGTACTCACGTTTGCACGAGGGGCTAAACTTGTCGTAAAACTCCTGCGCTTTGGGGTTTGCGGCCAGCAGATCGGCGAAATCAACTGGCATCTCGATGGGGGCTTTAGGCGTTATTACTTTTTTTGGCACGGCTTTTTTATTTTCCGCCTCATTTAGTATTACAGCCTGCTGTATAAAATCAATTAAAATCTCATCCGCCGGGAGGTCGCTTAAACGGGTGATCTTGCCAAAACTTCCCGCAGTACCATCTTCTTCCTTTATTAATTTATGCGGATCATTTAATTGTCGTTGCTTCCAAAATCCAAAACCCATATGCTCTTTAAAAGCAGCCATTTGGCAAACCGGGCCGTTATAATCAAAAAACGGAAAGCCCCATTTAATGGTTTCTGTTATCAGAGGCGCGGTTTCGTGGACCAGCTTTCTCAAATGCACCATAATCAGCTGTGCAAAAGGGGCAGATTTAGCGATGTAAGCATCTACGCGAGTATCATAGTGTTCCATAGTCTAAAGTTAATTACAAAAATTACTTCAGCAAATTTTTCAGGTCGGGATGATATTGGGAAATTAAATACTATGTTTATTCAGACGATAAAACATTGAAAATAAACATATACTTTATTAATTCGAAGGCAAAAAATTTGCTATTTTTATAAAATATTTATTGACTATGAACAAAGTCTCTTCCCTATTATTATTAGTAATCTTATTTACAGGTTTTATTTCCTGTAAAAAAAACAACTCCAATCCTCCTCCTCCTCCTCCGACAAAAACTATTTCAATTGATAAAACATTGTTGACCGGTTGGTGGGCTCCTGCCAAAAACAATCCAGGGGATAAATCAAAAATATATTTTGGCACCGACGGCTTCTATTTTAGCGATACTGCAAAAAGCATCCCACCAGGCGCTGGTTTTTGGAAACCGGTTCAGGACAGCATATATATTGGACCCTCTTCAAGTACTATTGGAGAGCTGGTCTATTTTGTGACGAAATTAACTACAGATTCCCTGGTTTTCAAAATTCAAGGTTCAACCATTCATAGCTATTTTAAAGTAAACCTCCCGGGAATAACTTCAACTCCAATAAGCACAATAGCCGGAACAGGCGCCACCGGTTACAGTGGCGATGGGGGCCGTGCTACCGTTGCTCAATTAGACGGACAGGGCGGAATAATTACTGATAAACTGGGCAACATTTACTTTTGCGATCGTGGAAACAATGTTGTCAGAAAAATATCGGCAACGGACGGAACAATAACTACAATTGCGGGCGGCGGCAGCAATAATGGAGGTACTTTTATTAATAATATCCCGGCAACATCTGCTTTCCTGGTGTCTCCTGCTTTTTTGGCTATGGACGCAAACGGGAATATTTATGTATCTGAACCACAAACAAACAGGGTAGATAAAATATCAGCTGCAGACGGAAAAATATCCTGTTTTGCCGGGAACATAGTGAATACGCCAGGTGCTTTTAAAGGTGATGGCGGGCCGGCTGTATCCGCGACTTTAAACGAACCTCAGGGATTAGCCGTGGATGCTGCCGGCAATTTATTTATAGCTGATTTGCAAAATTATCGTATTAGAAAGGTATTCGCATCAGATGGTAAGATAACTACGATAGCAGGCACAGGTACCGATGCCTATAATGGTGATGGCGGCCTTGCGACAGCAGCAAATCTTTCTGTTCTGGATTTATCATTGGATGCAGCCGGTGACATTTACTTTACCGATTTTGCACATCATTGTATACGAAAAATAGCTGTAGCTACAGGCCTAATTACAACGATAGCGGGTACAGGGATCGAAGGTGGCAGCGGCGACGGAGGTGAGGCTATTAACGCCCGCTTAAAATTACCTTTTGGAATTAAGGTCGCGGCCAACGGAGACATTTATGTCGCAGATATTGGTAATTATGTCGTTCGCAAGGTGGATGGAGCAACGGGTATTATTAATAAGATTGCAGGTACGGGGTTTACTGGATATTCCGGAGATGGTATACACGCCACTGCCTATTCATTTAGTAATCCCTATGGAATTGCCTTGGATGGCGCGGCGAATGTTTATGTTAATGATGCCAACCGGATACGGAAGATTGCGGCAAATTAATCCATATTAAACATTTACCAAATCGCCAAATAGTTGTATATGCCAGCTATCCTTAAACGGCACTTCCCATTTGGTTTGCAGTTCTTTTAGGTTTTGCACCATATTATTAAATACGATGGTATTTGCGTTAATGCTGCCTTGCTTTAACATGGCTTCAAAATCATGACGCGGCGCTGAGAGCACTTCATTTCCTTCGCGGTAAGCAAGATTAAAACGATCAAGCAGCCTGATGCCAAACTCCTCTTCCAGGTGGTTTATAAAACGGACCGACTTATCGATGGAGCAACCGCTGGCGCCGGCCTGGCTTTCATCAACGATCAACACTATAAAGCGGTTGTATCTCAGTTCTGCCTTTGCTTTTAGCTGGTTATTATGCGCCGTCCAGCTTATTGTAAAACTGTCCAGTTCATCTTTTATTTGCCTTGCTTCGGCATCCGACAGCTTTCTATCTGCCTGGTAAACCCATACCCTTGAATTTTCTGAAGATTGCATTTACAAAATTATGTATTTTATTAACTTCGGGACTTAATTTTGTTGTCATGTTTAGTGAGGTTGCGTCAATGGTTAAAAAAACAGTGCTGTTGGCAGCTATTTTGCTTATAGCCGCCCTTAATTTTGGTTTTACACATAGCTTTGATGAGCAGGATTGGCTGAGCTGGGCCAATAAATGTTTATCCCAATCTTATGACTCATCGGGAGATCCCAAACTAAAAAAAGTGGAGCTTTCGGTGACGGCCGAGTGCTTTGTCCGCCTGCGTAAAACATACGCAAAAGGCAAGCAGGAGTATTATTCATTCAACCTGCACAAACTTAACGACATGGACTATTTCGGCAACACAAATACGGGCATCCTGCAATTTAAAACCGCTGCCGACGATATCATCGTGCAAACCTATAACGACCGCCGCGGCGACGTTGATTCGATGACTACCGTGCTTGATGTTCCCGTAAAAAACATGGGGCCGGAGCGGTTGGACAGCCTGCGCCAGGCTTTGAATTACTTTAAGGCAAAAGCGCTATAATACGAGTCAAAAGGCTTGCGCGCAAAGCTCCCCTCTTGAACGGAGCTAACAAAAGAGACCGATTGCGCCGGTCAGCAAAATTCGTAGCACACATTCCTATAATTTTTATATTTTGTTATAATTTAGCCTGATATTTTTTTGTCCTAACCACGTGAAGATCAATTTCGCAGACCTTAATGCATTAGCTAAACATATCCTGGATAAAGAAACAGGCCATATTATGGTCGATTATCGTTTGTTACCTGGTTATGAGGGAATGGTTTTAGGTATCGGGATAATTTTGACGTGAAAAAAGACAATTATGAGTTGGACCTGGAATGGATTTCGTTTGGGTTAGATTTGTATGGAGAGAATTTACTGGAAGGTTATTCATACAAGTTTGAAAACCTTGAAACATTAGTCGCGTATCTGCAGTCGGTGTACGGTATCGCTGTTACTGATATTCCCATAAAATACCAGGTTGATAGCGCCAAATTCCCCAACCCTTTAAAGGATAAAACACAAAAACCCGTTTTTGAAGAGGCCTGGAAAAGGTTCAGGAAAGATTTTAAGGAAGAAAAGTTCCTGGATAGTTCGCTGCAATTAGTGTACACTACACCCCCTTTTGCCGAATAAGCAATACTTTGCCTGCTGAAGCCATTCAGACAGTGGTTTACGCTAAAATGTTTTGATCGTTCGGTATTACAAGGATTACAACCCGTTCGCCCGTACAGTTAGCTCGGCAATATCCAGCACCTGTATTTCATTCTCTTTATTCTCATGTTTTACCCCATCGCTTAGCATCGTCATGCAAAAAGGGCAGGCGGCAGCAATTATGTTTGCTTTGGCTTCCAACACATCGGCCATTCGCTCTACATTAATATCTTTTTTTCCTTTTTCAGGCTCTTTAAACATTTGCGCGCCGCCGGCGCCACAGCACAGGCCGTTTGATTTGCAGCGTTTCATCTCCACCAGTTCGGCGTCTAAAACTTCAAGGGCTGCGCGGGGGGCTTCATAAACATTGTTTCCTCGGCCTAAATAACATGGGTCATGGTAGGTGATGCGTTTGCCTTTGAAGCTTTCACCGCCTTCGGCTTTTAGCCTGCCTTCATCGATCAATTGCTGTATCAGTTGTGAATGATGGATCACCTCGTAATTGCCGCCTAAACCGGGGTACTCATTTTTAATAGTATTAAAGCAATGCGGGCAACCGGTAACTATTTTTTTTATTTCATAAGCATCCATCACCTGTATATTGGCCATGGCCTGCATCTGGAACAAAAATTCATTACCCGCCCGTTTCGCCGGGTCGCCGGTACAGCTCTCCTCGGTACCCAACACGGCAAAGCTGATGCCCACATGATTGAGTATCTTGCATATATCTCGTGTGATCTTCTGCGCCCGTTCATCAAAGCTGCCCGAACACCCCACCCAAAACAGAATTTCGGGCTGTTTGCCTTCGGCAGCCATTTCGGCCATGGTGGGGACAGTTAATGGTTCATGGTTCATAGTTCATGGTTTTGTCCATAGTCGATAGTCCATGGACCATGGCAACATATTTTCTTCATTTATCAATCATCGCCATGGACTATCGACCATGGACTATGGTCTTACAATTCTTTCCAATTCAATCTATCCGCCGCACTATACTTCCAGGGCGCGCCGTTGTTTTCAACATTGCCAAACATATTGTTCAAACTCGCAGGCGCCTGCGATTCTTCCATCACAATGTAGCGGCGCATTTCGGTTATAATTTCAAGCGGATTTATGTTTACGGGGCAGGCTTCCACGCAGGCATTGCAGGTGGTGCAGGCCCAAAGTTCTTCGCGGCTGATATAATCGTCCAGCAATGCTTTACCATCCTGGTGGTCTTTGCCATGTTTGTCGATATTGTTGCCTACTTCGGTGATGCGGTCGCGCGTGTCCATCATAATTTTGCGGGGCGACAGCAATTTACCTGTTTGATTCGCCGGGCAAACCGAGGTACACCGGCCACATTCGGTGCAGGTATAGGCTTCCATCAGGTTCTTCCAGGTGAGATCGGTTACATCTTTTGCGCCAAAGCGGCCCGGTTCGCCGGCGCCTTCGGGAACAAACGATGGATCAAGCATTGCTTTGACCTCATTAGTAACCGAAGCCATATTGGTAAACTCACCTTTCGGGTTCAGATTTGAATAATAAGTGTTCGGAAATGCCAGCAGGATATGGAAATGCTTGGAGTAGGGTAAATAATTTAAAAAAGCCAGTATGCCGATGATGTGGAACCACCAGCAAACGCGTTCCGTAATTTCGAGGGCAGCCGCGCTATCAGGCAGCAAGGGGCTTATAAATTGGCTTACCGGGAAACTGCCTGCTTTTATGTAATGCCCGAAGTTAAGCATCTGCAATTTATGATCGGCCGCATTCATGGTTAAAAAGGCAGTCATTAACAGTATTTCAATGATGAGGATATAATTCGCATCCGACCGCGGCCATTCGGTCATCTCAACTCCCCTAAAGCGCTTTAAACGGAGGATATTTCTTCTTGCCAGGAAAACTACACAGGCTGTAAGCACCAAAACCGCCAGTATCTCAAAACCTCCGATGAGCAAGCCATACAAGCTGCCCAACGGTCTTGAAAATATACGATGCGACCCAAATATACCGTCGATCATGATCTCCATTACTTCGAGGTTGATGATGATAAAGCCCACGTAGATAAAAAAGTGCATTACGGCGGCAAGCGGGCGCTTTACCATTTTTGTTTGCCCGAGGGCGATCTTAGCCATTGTTTTCCAGCGGAGGGCAGGGTTGTCAGACCGGTCGGTATCCTTTCCCAGCAATATATTGCGCCTTATTTTGCCAACATTTTTGCTGAACAAATAAATAGCGGCAGCCAGGATGATAATAAACAAGATTTGGGCAATCATTATGCGTGCATAGTAATTTTTCAAATATAGGTTTATTGTTGGAATGTTAGAACGTTGGAAAGTTGAAATGTTGGAAGGTTGAAGTGCTGTAAGGTTGGTATGTTATTTTGTGTCGGGGAGTTTGAAATATTTTATGCTCAATATGGTTTGCTGCGAACCTGCGGATAACGCGGTTTCCTAACATTCCAACATTTCAACATTTCAACTTTTCAACCCAGCGCCAACAATTTTCAAAAAAAATCGGGGTAAAATAAAAAAAACGCTACATTTGCAATCCCCAAACGGGCGGTATCATAGCTCAGTCGGTAGAGCAAAGGACTGAAAATCCTTGTGTCGCTGGTTCGATTCCAGCTGATACCACAATTTAAGGCTTATTCTCTAAACAGGATAGGCTTTTTTTGTGCTCTGTATAATGCTGGAAGGGGTTTATCCGGACGCACCGGACATATATTATTACGCGTTTGGATTATAAGCGCTAAAACCGGGCGCCGGTTAACCTTGATAAAAAAGCTTAATGAAGAAATCTTTATTCCATTAGGGATTTCCATTTAATTGCCCAGTACAACCCTTTTACATTGGCGTTCCATTGTGGCAAAATTAAAACAAGGATTATTTCTTCCGCCAGGTCCAGGATGGTAAAGATTGCCATAAGATAAAACAGGGTATAAACCGGTTCGGGCAGGAAGAAAAATAACAGCAGGAAAGCGCCTTGCAGCACGGAAGCAATCTTAGCGAGGTAAGTATGAAAACTGCTGATCTTGCCGTATCTTATCAAAGCAATCACGATCTGCAGTAAATAAAGAAACAATAATATCGCAACAATGACGATTTGGTCCGGTATAAAATCAGGCTTAAATACCAGGATACCAATTACCGCAACAGCAATAGTGAGATCGTCGGCAATTGAATCTAGTGTAGAACCATATTTGCTGATCACCCCAAATTTGCGGGCCAGGTAGCCGTCAACGGCATCGGTAAGGAAGCTTATAACAAGCATCCACCTAAACCAAACATACTGTTGATACCAGAGCAATAACAATATTAGCAGTGCAGCAATCAACCGGTACCAGGTTATCGTATTTACCATATAATATGCGCGTTTGTTCATGTCTTAATGAATAAATAGCAGATAAGAAAATACAAAAGGCGACGAGCCTAATAACGAATCAAACCGGTCGAGCATTCCGCCATGCCCCGGCAGAATTGCCCCGGAATCTTTTGCGCCAAGACTTCGCTTCATCAGTGATTTGATCAAATCGCCCAGGGTACCGGCCACAATAATGATCAGCGCTAAACTAATCCACCCCTTGGTACTAATAATATTAAAATATCCCGAAAGCAGGTAAGCAATAAAAATAGCGGATAGCGCTCCGCCAACGCTTCCCTCCCAGGTTTTTCCCGGTGATATACGTTTAAACAGCGGGTGCTTACCAAAAGCTTTCCCGCTGAAATAAGCCAGCGTATCGTCTGTCCATAATATCAAAAAATATCCAAGGATAACCTGGTAATGATATTTACCGGTTGAAAAAGGCAAAAAGGCAATGCCGATAAAAAAACACAGCGGGATGGTTACACAAAGGATGCCTAAAAATGTTAACGCAAGGTTATGAAAGGGACGGTTTGCGCGCCGGTATAGCTCAATAATAAAAATGCCAAATGTTAGTGGAATATTAACCAACAGGATTTGCCAATCGCTTTTACGGCTTATAACTATGGCAAAAGTAATAAGTATAGCCGTCGATAAAATCGCACCGGGCAGTTTAGCTGGTGAGATATTTTCAACACCAAATAAACGATAAAACTCAAGCAGGCTAAGCAAGTTTATCGCCAACAGCAAAAAGATGAAACTATAATCGCTCCAGAGGCTTGCAGCGGTGATCACTAATACCAATGCTACTCCTGTTATTGTCCGTTTTGCTAAAATACCCATGGCTTAATGTCAAAAGAAGTATAAAAATATTACCGGCAATTAAATGCAGCAAGAATATATAAATTGTTCTGAGTATGAAATGACAGCGTACAAGTCAATTTGTGATATTTATCACAATTCATATTTTCTGGTAGCAGAGCGTCTATTGGGATCATGTTCAGGTCGCCGAATTAAACTATCCGCAATACGGCAACAGTTCTATCCCTTATGGCTTGATGAGTATCATCAATACGATTGACGAAGGTCATATAAAGATAAAGGCAATCCGCGAAATTTGATGGTTGTCAGCCGAAAGGCTTTTTTGGTAAAAAACGTGGAATGGGAATATCAACCGCATCTTTGTCGGTCCGCTCAATTCAATATTATGTAAATGTTGGGCGGTGGCTCTCAGATCTTGATTTTTTTAAGATCGAGGCCGCATTCCTTGTGTGTTTACTGAATGACTATTTTGCCCGTGTCAGCGATGATCGTCCGCATTTTGAACAACTAAAAAAACTGGAAAAAAAGTTATTCAAACTTCAAAATGATATCAGACAAGCGGACTTAAAGTTACGAAACCAGATATATTCCATTGAACAAATTGCCGGAGGTCTTGTTCCCGACGGGGAGGAAGAGCTTGCAGAACGACAGTTAAGCTTGGAATCTTTAATACCTAAATTAACCGCAGAATACCGCGGGTCTAAAAGGGAGTTGTTTACGATCATCGAAAATATGATAAGGGTATGTAATTTTTTTGCCGGTTAACCGGCCGAACACAGGACATGAGGCGATGATTATGTTTATTTAAATTCCTTCAAAGCTCGTGATAATGATAAAATAATTATGGATTCTATCACGCACCTCGCACTCTGAGCCTGCATGGGCGAAGCCTTTGCAGGAAAAAAACTTGGCAAAAAGGCTATGCTTGGGGGGCGCTGGCGCACGGTCTGCCTGATATTGATTTTATAAGTTCATTTTGGATGAGTACGCCGGCCGGTTTGCTTGCCCATAGAGGATTTACGCATTCATTTTTATTTTGTGTCGTCGCCGCGCTGTTATTTGCCCCGATTGCGGAACGGCTGCACCGGCCCAATGATATCCGGCTCTGGCAGTGGGTTGTGTTTTTTGGTGCCGTGATTTTTATACATATATTCATTGATGCATTTAACAATTATGGCGTGGGCTGGTTTGAGCCATTCAGTCATCGGCGGATTTCATTTAATGCCATCTATGTAGCCGACCCGTTCTTCTCCATTTGGCCTGGTATCGCCTGCATCGCTCTTATTTATTTAAGAGCACGGAAGCCACAACGAAAAAGGTGGTGGCAGATGGGACTTGGATTGAGCGGATTGTATCTCTTGTATTGCTTATTCAATAAGGACCAAATAAACACAGATGTAAAAAGCATCCTGCAAAAACAGCAAATCAGTTATGCCAGGTATTTTACCACACCCGCGCCAATGCAAAACTGGCTATGGTTTGCAGTTGCGGGCAATGATAGCGGATACTATGTTGGCTTTCGCTCCTTATTTGACAGAAAAAAAGAAATTAATTTTCAATATTTCCCGCGTAACGATTCATTATTAAACCCAGTTCGCGGGCATAAGGATGTCCTACAGCTTATCCGTTTCTCCCAGCAATTTTATACAGCTGAAAAATGGGGCGACAGCTAAATATTTAATGATCTTCGCTTTGTCCAGGTAGCCGACTGGGAAAACCCCAGGGGTAAATTTGTATTCCATTATTTCTTACAAGATCCTGAAGCAAATAAAATGGTCGTCCAACGCGGCAGATTTGAAGGATGGACCTGGCAAACCGCACAGTCCTTTTGGAAAAGAGTTAAAGGGGGTTAAATTTCCGTGAGCGCGGTATGAAAAGAAAATGACTTCATACGTTTTGTCTGGAATATTAGGTTGCCAATTTTCTGCCTTTAGCTGCCTGTTCACCAGTTCGTTTTTTAAATACTGATGCACATCATTAATAGCCGTGACAAGCATCAGCATTCTCCATTGTTTATTCATTTAGTTTTATGCTGAAAGAAATATCGGTATGAGATTGGCGACCACTTTATTTTTCATTTTTTCGTTTTGCAATTCATTCTCACAGGATGCTAAAGAAATCGTAAAGAAAGCTGATGATAAGATACGCGGCGCCACGATGCAGGCAGAAATGCTTATTAAGACTACCCGTCCGACATGGAGCAGGGAAATGCAATGTAAAATATGGACAAAAGGGAATCACCTTTCCATGATCCTTATTAAATCCCCCGCCAAAGACAAGGGTACTGTTTTCCTGAAAAAAAGAAAAGAGGTATGGAACTGGATGCCCGTTTTGGATCGCAATATCAAACTTCCCCCATCCATGATGAGCCAGAGCTGGATGGGCACCGATTTTACCAATGATGACCTGGTGAAGGAATCTTCGGTGGTGGATGATTACGATCAATCTATTATAGGCGATACAGTCATTCAAAACAGGATCTGCTACATCATCCGTATGATACCCAAACCGGCAACTGCGGTGGTTTGGAGTAAAGTGATCATATGTATCGATAAAACAGATTTCCTTGAATTGAACAGTCGTTTTTTTGATGACGACGGTCAGCTTATCAATACCATGAACAGCTACGACATCAAATTAATGCACGACCGTATTATACCGACCCGGTTTGAAATGATACCCGCTGATAAAAAGGGGCAAAAAACAGAAATGATTTATATCAATATCCAATATAATAAACCAATTGACGATAATTTTTTCTCGGTGGAGAAGATGAAAACCCTCGAATAATATGTGGCTGATAAAAATGGCATGGAAAAATATGTGGCGCAATAACGCTCGCACGGTTATTACGATGGCTGCTATTTTTTTTGCTGTTATTTTATCGGTTATAGCCAGTAGTCTTAAGGACGGGATTTTTAATAACCTGGTAAAAAATGTTGTAAGTTTTTATACCGGCTATGTACAGGTACACAAGCAAGGGTATTGGAATGAACAGATCCTGGATAACAGTTTTGAATCGTCGGCAGCTGCCAAGCGGAAGATTTTAAATGACAAAAATGTACTTGCCGTCACTTCAAGAATAGAATCATTTGCTTTGGCCTCTTCTGTTGATATAACCAAAGGGGCCCTGGTTGCAGGTATCGAGCCCGAAAAAGAGAATCAGATCACCATGTTAAAAAATAAAATTGTACAGGGCAGTTATTTAAAGGATAACGATAATGCAGTGCTGTTATCGCAGGGCCTTGCTGAAAGGTTGAAATTAAAAACCAATGACACCATATTACTGATCGGGCAGGGATACCATGGCGCCACAGCAGTCGGCAAATATCTCATTAAAGGAATAGTAAAATTCGGCTCGCCTGAGTTAAACGATAAGTCATTATTTATGCCCCTGGCTGCTGCACAGGATTTTTACGGCGCCAATGGTATGATAACAGCATATGTTCTTTCATTACAGGATACCAGGGGCCTGCAAACAACAAAGACAGCAGCGACCCAGGCCCTTGGCCCGGCTTACGAGATAATGACCTGGGAAGAATTGATGCCGGATATAAAACAGCATATCGCATCGGATTCCAATAGTATGAAATATATCCAGGGCATTTTATACCTGCTCATATGCTTTGGCATCTTTGGCACCCTGTTAATGATGATGGTTGAAAGAAAGTTTGAAATGGGTATGCTTGTTGCCATCGGGATGAAAAAAACCAGGCTTGTGTTCCTGCTGATGTTTGAATCAGTTTTCACGGTAATTACGGGCTGCCTGCTCGGAATTGCGGCCAGTATCCCGATAGTGTATTATTTGAACAGGCACCCTTTAAGGATGGGCGGCGAAACGGCAAAAGTATATGAGAGGTTCGGGTTCGAAGCCATATTTCCAACTTCAACCAGTGCGGCTAATTTTGTTCACCAGGGGATTACTGTGCTCATTATTGGCTTATTGTTATCAATGTACCCTGCATATAAAGCAATCCGGTTAGATCCAATTACGGCAATGAAACGCTAACAAAATGATGGTGATCTTAATAATGGCATGGCGGAATATCTGGCGCAACAAAATGCGGAGTATTGTTATTATTTTATCAGTCGCAGTGGGCTTGTTTGCCGGTATTGCTATACTGGCATTGTATCAAGGCATGATGAAAAGCAGGGTACGCACCGTCATTGATGCAGAGGTGGGCCATTTGCAAATACACGATATCAATTTCAAGAAAGATTACGAATCCAAATTTGTGCTTAAAAACGGGGCCGCCATTTTAAGGGCTGTTAACTTAATACCCGGAGTTAAACTTGCCGCGGCACGAAGCATAACCACCGGTATGCTTTCAACCACAACCGGCAGCGCCGGTGTACAAATAAATGGCATTATTCCGCAGCTGGAATATGGTATTTCCCAGCTCAAAAGAAAGATCATCAAAGGAAAAGCTTTTGATCCGGCTAAAAATAACGAAATAATGATCGGCCAAAAGCTGGCTACTAAAATGAAGTTAAAAGTACGGTCAAAACTTGTGCTGACTTTTACCGATACTTCGGACAACATGGTTTCAGGAGCGTTTCGGGTGGCTGCCATTTACAAAAGCGACAATACTCCGCTGGACGAGAAAAATGTGTACGTTACGATGACTGACCTGAATACTTTGCTCGGTATTTCAGGCGGCTTTCACGAGGTTATCATATTGTTAAAAAATGATCAGGACGTGAAAAAAATACAACTGGCACTAAAGCAGAAATTTCCTGCCTACCAGGTTGAATCCTGGCGGGAAATTTCACCCGAGACGGATTTCATGGTGAAAACCACAGATCAGTACTCCTATATCATTATGGTCATCATCATGTTTGCCCTGGCTTTTGGCATCGTGAATACCATGCTGATGGCTGTATTGGAACGCACCCGTGAGATTGGCATGATGATGGCATTGGGCACCAACCGGTTAAAAGTGTTCTCTTTAATTTTTCTCGAAACAATTTTCCTGACGCTTGCCGGCACGCCAGTCGGTGTTTTAATTGGCTGGGGTGCATCAACTTATTTTAATAAACACGGGCTTGACCTGTCGGGAATGGGACGGGATATGATGAGCAGTTTTGGTTTCGGGACAATGGTTTACCCGGAATTTCCGGCGGACAAATTACTGGCTGTTTTGCTGATTGTCGCCGGCACCGCTGTAATTTCCTGCATATTCCCGGCAATAAAAGCCGTGAAATTACAGCCCGTTGATGCATTAAGAAGATAAACCGGTTTTATATGAAAAGGTTTCCGCTAAATAAATGATAATGAATACAGTAATCGACGCACATAATGTAAGCAAGGTATATAACAAAGAAACTATACCGGTATATGCAGTAAACAATGTGCATTTGCACATCGAGAGAGGGGAATTTACTGCTTTAGTCGGACCATCCGGATCGGGCAAGACCACCTTGCTCAATTTAATCGGCGGGCTTGACAAACCTGATGAGGGCCATATCTACATCAATGGTTTGGATATTACAAAGTTATCAGCCAACGAGCTGATCGACTTCCGCTTAAAAAACATCGGGTTTGTATTTCAGTCATTTAATTTAATCCCGGTACTTACGGCGAAAGAAAATGTGGAATTTATAATGCTGTTGCAGGGTGTAAAGCGAGGTGGAAGGGACAAACGGGTAAAGCAGTTGTTTGACCAGATAGAAATGGCAGATAAAATAGATAGCCGGCCTGCGCAATTATCAGGCGGGCAGCAGCAGCGCGTGGCCATTGCGCGAGCCCTGGCAACAAAACCGCAATTTGTTTTAGCAGACGAGCCAACTGCAAACCTCGATTCCCAGTCGGCGGCTAATTTATTGGATATTATGGCAAAGCTTAACAAAGAAGAACAAACCACTTTCCTTTTTTCCACGCACGACCAGCGGGTAATTGACCGGGCCAGGAGGGTAGTAACATTGGTAGATGGCAGAATAACAAACGATACAGCAAGTGTTTCAACCAAACATCGTGATGCTAATGAGAAGAAATGAAAAAGCTGGTTGTTATATGTTTTACGCTTTCATTTGCGATAGCCGCCGATGCCCAGGATAGTGCTGCTACATCGAAAAAGCTGGCCATTAACGGATATATTAAAGACCTGCAGACACTCATTTTTGACAAAGATTTCAGCGATTTAATATCGGGCAACCTGATCCACAACCGGATTAATATAAAATGGAAGCCGTCGGCCCAACTTACCGGCGATGCCGAGTTCCGCACGCGCCTTATTTGGGGAGATGAAGTACAACTCACCCCCGGCTTCGTATCGTTATTGCGAAATGAAAACGAAGCAATAGATATGCAAAAAATATGGATTGAAAATAGATCGATGGTTTTGCTTACAAATGTGGAGAGGTTGTATCTTGATTATGGAAATGATAAGTTTAATATCCGGATCGGGCGCCAGCGTATCAACTGGGGAGTTGCAACCACCTGGAACCCCAATGACATTTTTAATTCCTACAATTTTCTTGACTTTGACTATGAAGAACGACCGGGGGTGGACGGAGCCAAAGCCAGGTACCAGTTCAGCGACTCTTTTAATACCGAACTCGCGTATGCCTATACCGGCAAAAAAAATGGAACTGTGGCAGCGCTTAAATACACCCTCAACAAATGGGGTTATGACATGCAGCTCATTACGGGATGGTATCATGCCCATCCGACGGTCGGCGCAGGATGGGCAGGCAATATCAAAGATGCCGGCTTCAAGGGCGAGGCACAGTATTTTTTGCCGGGAAAAGATTCCACAGGCCATTTGAACCTGACGCTCCAGGGCGATTATATGTTTAAAAAAGGCTGGTATGTTAGTTTAGGTTGCCTTTTCAATAACGGAGGCCTAAATAAACCGGTGAATTGGAACAATTTAAGCCTGGGCCTTTCGCCGGAAAACCTCATGCCCACCAGGTGGAATATCATAGCTACCACGATGAAGGAGATTACTCCTTTGTTGTCAGTAAATCTGAACGTACTTTATGCTCCCGGGACAAATCTGATTATTTTTTATCCTTCTTTCCGGTACAGCCTCGCAACCAATCTTGATGTGGACCTTGTGTGGCAATCTTTTTTTGCTGAACAAAATCTGGGCATCGAAGCAGTGAATCATACCTGCTTTTTCCGGTTGAAATGGAGTTTTTAAATGAAGACATGAACTGTGACCAATATCAATTTTAATAATGCCCTAAGTCATTTATATTGAATTGATTAGTTAGCAATTTTACTGACTTAAAAATCTATTATTAAAAACGTAAGATCATGAAAAAATCACTCTTTTTCCGGATCAGTACAGCACTCATAGTGTTGCTGTCTGCCCGCAGTTCATTTGCCCAGGAAATTACCCGGCTTGATACCTTGCCCGTTGTAGTAATTACCGCAAAGTCACTTATCCCGCAGGAGGTTACCAACGCGTTTAAGACGAATTTCAAAAACGCGGTAAATCCGAGGTGGTATAAAATTGATAAAAATTATCTTATCAAATTTATGACAAAGGATCAAAATAATCATGTGCTGCTGCACAAAAATGGATCCTTATATTACCATATTGGTTACGGAAGAGAAAATAGCCTGCCTGAAAAACTGAGGGATCAGTTAAAAAGGGAGTATCCAAAAGGGAAAATTACCACAGCAATCCATGTAAACCAGGATAACCGGAATATTTGGCTGGTCAATTTGGAAATGGGGAAGTTATTGATATTGACCCGTGAAGAAGATGGCGACTTCCGGGAGGTAGAACGAATGAAAAATGGGGCTATGTAAACCGATCACTTCGATTACAACTAAATCTATTTCATAAGTTGCGCACCCAACAATTTGCGGCATCAGTTGAAATATAGAGACGAATAAATGTGTAAAAACAGGTGCATCAGACAGAGCACCTGTTTTTTCTGCTGCCATTCTGCAATTTAATATTAAAACAATGAAAACGATCCTTACTCTGACCGACTTCACTGAGAATGCCAGTCATGCTGCTGCATCAGCGCTAATGCTCGCCGAAAAACTTCACTCCCGGCTGCTTTTATATAATACCTTTTATAACATGCCCATATTGCCATCATATGCCGGGGAGCCGTGGGTTGAAGACGATCTTGCATCACGTGAAGAGGAAAGCAATAAAAATCTCAGGCAGCTTGCAGATATATTTGCGGAACGAATAGCCAAAACAAGTTTTGAAGTGTATAAGCCTGCCATTTCTTATCAATATGGAGAAGGGGAACTTTTAAAAAATGTCGAGGCAATTATCAACGATAATGATATTGAATTGATTGTGATGGGCGCGCGGACCGGAACTACGCTCGGGCATATTCTGAACGGGAGCGATACCCGTTCCGTAATTGACCATGTCAGCCGCCCGGTGCTTGTTATACCTGAAATGGCTAAGTTTGACGCTGTAGGAAAAGTTACCCTGGCTACCAATTATGCGGCTTCAGACCTGAGGGCAGTTGTGTATTTGCTCAAACTCAGCCGGTATTTTAATTTTCAACTGGAAATTGTTCACGTATCTCTTTTTTGGACAGCGGAAGAAGATAATACCGAACAGAAAAAGTATTTCCGGGAACAGGTCGGTTTGATGAACTTTCCGCATGTTTCCTATAAAGAGGTAAAAGGAAGGGATGTTGTTGGCAGGCTTAACCGTCTTTGCGCTGAGCACGAATCAGATATTTTGGTGCTGGCACATTATAAAAACGGTTTTTTCGCACGGCTTTTCAGTGAAAGCACAGCAAATAAAGCGCTTTCAGACCAGCATCTACCACTACTGATCATCCCTCCCAAAATGGAGTAGTAAATAGCCCCTGTAGTACTTATCAGCCAGACACAAACGCATTTTAATTTCCATTAAAATAACAGGAAACAATGAAATACTATTTTAATAAAATGATTACCGGCGACTTTGATGACGCTACTAAGAACGTAATTGAAGCCCTCAAAGGGGAAGGTTTTGGTATATTAACCGAAATCGACATCAAAGCTACTTTAAAAGCGAAACTTGATGTGGACTTTTACAATTACAAAATCCTCGGCGCCTGTAACCCCCCGTTTGCATATAAAGCTTTGCTGGCCGAGGATAAGATTGGGACGATGTTACCCTGCAACGTCATTCTGCAGGAAAAAACCAAAGGCCAGGTGGAAGTGTCCGCTATAAATCCTTTAGCATCGATGCAGTCAATAAACAACAAAAATTTACATGCTATTGGTGTCGAAATAAGCACGAAGCTGCAAAGGGTGATTGGTCAATTGTAGCCATATGAGCCGGCTGCTTTGCCGACTATGGATTACTCTATAAGTTAACACCAGATATCCCGGTACCTGATACCATTCAACGCATTGATTAATATCATGTTTTTCCATGCCGGGTGTCATTCTTTTCCACTTTCGAAAGTTATAATTTGCTCTGCATTTAAATCAATGAATTATGAAAACGATGAAATGGATTGGCATATTCCTGGGACTCGTAGTTACAGGATGTGCAACATCAAGAATTACCACATGGTGGAAAGCTGATAATATCGTGCCGAAAGATTATCATAAAATTTTGGTTTTAGGACTAATCAGGACATCCGACCGCACCATGCAGCAAAATATGGAAAACCATATGGTGGACGACCTTCGGAATTTAGGTTATGACGCGGTTTCTTCCCTCCAGGAATACGGCCCGAAAGCTTTTGACAAAATGGATGAAGAGGCCGCATTAAAAAAACTGCACAGCAGCGGTGTGGATGCAGTGATTACGATAGTATTGCTTGACAAACAAAAAGAAAAAAATTATGTGCCGGGCCGCGTTTATTATTCACCATATGGATATTATTATAATCGTTTCTGGAACTATCATACCGCAATTTACCGGCGCATTTATGAACCGGGATACTATGTTGTCAACAACCGGTATTTTTGGGAAAGTAACCTCTATGATATGAGCGATCAGAAATTGGTTTATTCTGTTCAGACACAGTCGTTTGATCCGGCTAACTCTGAAAGCCTGGGCCATGAGTACGGACAGTTAATCATACAAAACATGGTGCAGCAGAAAGTCTTACAGAGTAGTCGGGGCACTTCTGTTGTTGCCTCGTCAGGATATTGAGCTCCTGATTTGATAATGTGTAAAGAGTTTGTAACAGCTTTGATGATTAATATTTGAAGATATTTCCATTGATTGGAGATTTAACGGAAACAGGCTAAAGAGTCCCGCACTTTGCAGTATTTAATGTGCCAGGAAACAATCGCATAAAAAGTGATCAATGCTATTGCCTTAAATGAACCCTTAGGGGTGCTTGATATAATTTGATACGTATGATAAAATCAATGCCGGTAACCGTCCGGCGTTCTATTGAACTAATTGGTTTGTTTGTTTTAGGGGCTATTGTCCAGGCAGAACGTACCATCATTATGCCCCTGTTAATGGCGTTTTTCTTTAGCCTGCTGTTATTGCCTGTTTTCCGTTTTTTCAGAAAGTTAAGAGTGCCTGAAGCTATCGCCATTTTTTTGCCGATACTGCTATTAACCATCGTAGTTGTGTTGATTATCTGGTTATTTTCCAGCCAAGTCGGTGCCTTGTTGGATGATTTTCCGCATATACAAAGAACTGTTTCCAAACATCTGGACAGTTTAAGTGTATGGGTCAGTAATTCAACAGGGTTTTCACCAACGGATCAGTTGAAATTTATTGATGAACAAAGCGGGAAACTATTTAGTTCGATGGGTACGATATTGCGTAGCGCAGCCGGTTCACTGACCGGGCTAATCATATTCGTCGGGTTATTGCCTATCTATATTTACCTGATCATGCTGTACCGGAACCTGTTTGTGAAATTTTTCTTAATGTGGTTCAAACCTGCTGAATATTCCAACGTGGAAGAAGGCATCCGTCAAACGGAAAAGATGGTGAAAAACTATTTAATCGGCTTGCTGGTACAAATCGCCTACATCATTATTCTGCTGGGCGGAACATTGATGATTTTCGGTATTCAAAATGCGCTACTGATCGGCATTATCTTCGCTTTCCTGAATCTTATTCCATACCTGGGGGCATTAATAGGCAATATTTTAGGAGTCCTGATTACCCTTGCCTCTTCCGAAAAAATTGCAGATATCCTGATCGTACTGGGTGCGATTGCTGTTGTCCAGTTTCTCGACAATAATATACTAATGCCAAGGATCGTCGGCGGACAGGTAAAGATTAACCCGCTTACATCGATTTTAGGTATCATCGTCGGGGGCAGCATGGCCGGTATTTCGGGCATGTTCCTGGCCATGCCGGTGCTGTCGGTTTTAAAAATTATTTTCGACCGTTCCGCACATTATAAAAAATGGGGTGTATTGTTGGGTGATGACAGGCCGGCGAAGGGCCTTGTGCAAACCTAAGTTTTTGGCCGCAAGCCTTTAATGATTTGAAAAATAAGTAATGGCAGCGCGCTTGCCGCGATGGCTGTAAGCCACAGGTTAACCGGAAGTAAGGTTAATCCAAGCACCACGCGCATTTCAGGTATCTCAAATGCCAGGACGAGAAGCGAGGCGCAAACAAAAATCGCAAGCCATACAAATTTATTCCGTGTAATTTCATTCAGAAAAAGGCCGGACCTGGCAGATGACATGTTGAAGACGTGGAAAAGCTGTGCAAAGGTTAACGTAATAAATGCCATGTTATTGATTACCCTGTCGTCAACCATCAGCGTGTGCTTACAGTAAAGCACCGTCGAAATCACTGTTGCCGTTATAACTGCCGCGTATAAGATGATGGTCAGCCACCTCTTGTTGGTGATAATTTCCTTTCGGGGATCCCGGGGCGGCCTGAGCATCACCGTTTTATCACCCGTGCCTAATCCGAGCGCCAGGGCGGGGAATATATCAGTCACCATGTTTAAAAACAAGATTTGAAGAGGCAATAACGTTGATAGCGGCGTAATGATACCTAAAACAGTGACAATAAATATCTCGCTCAAATTGCACGAAACCAGGTATATCACGAACTTCTGGATATTTTGAAAAATTTCCCTGCCATGGGCTACCGCTTCTGCAATGGAGGTAAAGGAATCATCCTTCAATATCATACTTGCCGTCTCTTTGGCAACCTGGGTGCCCCTGATCCCCATAGCAATGCCGATATCTGCCTTCTTTAATGCAGGTGCATCGTTTATGCCGTCCCCGGTCATCGCTACGATATATCCCGAATTTTGAAAAATAGCCGCGATGTCCAATTTTTGCCCCGGGGTTGTTCTGGCAAAAACGGATGTAGCTAAAATTCTTTCTTTCCACGTGTCGTTCAAGGTCCCGGCTTTTAACAATTCGTTCCCGGTAATTACATTTTTATCATCTTCTTCTATTAAGCCAACCTTTCGGGCAATGTTAAGTGCGGTATGCGGATGATCGCCGGTGATCATCACCACTTTTATTCCTGCCTTTCTGCAGGAGAATATAGCGCCTTTGATGTCTATACGGGGAGGATCGAGAAATCCCGTCATACCTATATAAACCATGTTATCCATGTGGTTGTCGGCGGTGATACCTGTATCCGCCCTGTAAGCAAATGCCAATACCCTAAGGCCGCCTGACGCCATTTTTTCCGCCTTTAGAAGTATGGCGTTTTTACTGTCCCGGTCCAGTTCTTTTATCACTGAACCGGACTGCATTTTGCTGCATTTCTCCAGTAAATGCTCGACTGAGCCCTTAGCGGCTGCAAAAAAACCTGACTTGCTTTTGTGCAGCGTCCCCATCATCATAATTTCCGAACTAAATGGTACTTCAGCTATGCGGGGGTATTGCTTTTTAAGCGCCCCTATATTCAGGCCGGCTGCGATAGCTAATTGAATTAATGCGATTTCGAGTGGGTCGCCGGACTTGGATTCTTTTTCTTCGGCTGAACCCGCAGAAAAGGCAATCGCGTTATTACATAAAACCCCGGCGAGTAATAAATTGTTAAAGTTTTCTATACTTTCCCTGACCTCCCCCCGGGGGAATTTTAAGAAGCTATTTTCAATATACACCTTGATGCTTTCTTCGGGGAAGGCCAGTGTGTCTGCGTATATTTTGTTTTCCGTTAATGTGCCGGTCTTATCTGTCAGAATTATACCCGTACTCCCGAGCGTTTCGACCGCTGAGGGTTTTTTAACGATGACATTCCGCCTGGCCATCAACAACATGCCGTAAGATAATGCAACTGTTGCGACTATAGGCAGTCCTTCCGGAATTGCCGCCACTGCCAGGGCAATCGAGGTTTCTATGATCAGGAACAGTTTCTTACCCTCGGCAATAGCGCTAACTGCAAATATTGCTGTCATGATAAGTGTAACCCAGATCAGTTTTTTGCTTAGCTTGTCCAGCTTTTTATCAAGCGGGGTGGCTGTTTCAGAGGAACTTTCGACCAGTGAAGCGATTATGCCCAACTGTGTATTTTCTGCAATTCCGGTAATTAGCGCTTCTCCGTTACCGTTAATCACTGATGTGCCTTTAAACACCATGTTATGCTGGTCTCCAACAAAAACATCTCCTGCTAATTTTTCGGTATTTTTATCGGACCGAAGGGACTCACCCGTAAGGACAGATTCATCACATTGTAATTGATGAACCTTTACCAAACGGCAATCAGCCGGGACAAGATCCCCAGCCTCAAGGGAAATCAGATCGCCCGGAACCAATTGTTCAGACGGGATTTCTCTCGTCGCCCCATCCCGGATCACTTTTGCCAGGATGACATCCATTTTTTTTAACGCATTCATGGAGCTGCGGGCCTGCAACTCCATAAAAAAGCCGATCAATGCGTTGGTCAGTATAACAATTATAATTGCTATTGCATCCAGGTAATCCCTGAAGTATACTGAAACACCCGCGCCGAACAGCAAAAGGTACACAATTGGACTCCTGAACTGCTGAATGAAAATAAACCAAATGCTTTTTGAACTTTGAGTTTTATAACTATTTGGTCCAAACCTTCTTGCACGTTTTTCTGCTTCAGGTGGGCTGATTCCGTTTATGCAATCAGTATGCATCATGGATGAAAGTTCGTCCGCCGATAATGCAAATGGATAATCGATAGGATATTTCATTGTCACTATCCTTTGTTATGATATAGTTACTACGGCAATGGGTTAATTACACCGCCTGGTGTTTTATAGTTTTTTGGGGTTAAACTATGGGAAGTGTCTCATTCTATCATTTGTTATGCGCGATAAACAACGGCATGTCGATATTTTTCATTAAGAGGTCTGCCATGCTGGTTTTAAACCACCGGGACACCTGGCTGCGCCTGTAAGCTCCCAATACCACCAAAACATTTTTTGGTATCGTGTTAAGATAATTTATGATTTCCTCTTCAGGGTCACCGCTTAACAGTGTGTAAATAGCATCCGGGTAATGACATTGAATAAACTCGCGCATAAGGCTTTCATCCTGTAGCGCCGGTGATTCGTCAGGATCTGTAACCGCTAAAACTTCAGTTTCCTTACTTCTCAGCCACGGCATCATATAGTTAAACATTTTTATAGCAAAAACCGACGAAGGCTTTCCGTCATACAAAAGCACTACCTTTTCGACTTCTTTATGTTCACGCGGAACGATCATTACCGGGCACTGCG
>Ga0134126_10000759_pt1 | contig 40515 bp, 65 predicted proteins | sample KB31752_FD_96881 | JGI IMG/M metagenome (GOLD analysis project Ga0134126, IMG submission 96881) | Terrestrial soil microbial communities with excess Nitrogen fertilizer from Kellogg Biological Station, Michigan, USA - KB3-175-2 | ecosystem: Environmental > Terrestrial > Soil > Unclassified ...
CCGTAGCCTTGCGCGTCCGCCTTGCTGACCGGCAGCGTCATGCGCCCCTCGATCCATTCGCCGGACGAGTGCAGGAGCCGCGTGTCGAGTACGATTTCGTCACGCTCGCTCGGGTCGGTCATCTGCACGACCGAGATACCGTTCGCCGACAACGCCTCACGGCAGGCGTCCCAACAGGAGGCGAGGTCCGCGTAACGCGAGTTGAAGTGCGGGTTTTTGGCGTCCTTGCGGGCGCCCCCGATCTTGCCTTGCGCCAACGCGAGCGCGGGCGCGATGTTCGCAATGCTGTCACTCGTTTTCATCGTCTCTCCTTGCGTCTAGCCACTGTTCCAGCCATTGCTCGTACTCAAGCGCGCATTGATGCGCGAGCGCGCCGCCGTCGTCATCCATCGGGATCGGGTCGCGGCTCATTGCTCTACCTCGCGCCCGCGCTCCGGCGCAGGGACGAAGCGTTGAATCGTCGGCTTCACTTTGCGAGGCGCGCGCTTGCGGACGCATAGGACATCGGCGCGGGAGCCGTTGACGAGCTCGACGCGGATGTCGTACTCATTCGTAACCATGCTTCCCGCGTAGGCGATCAGCGCATCCTTGATCTGCTGTTCGCCGAGTTGGAACATGAACGTGCGCTTTGCCATCATTCCTCCTAGTAGCTCGCAATCGGCGAGCGCGTGAGCCACGCGACGACGAGCGCCAGCGCGATGACGATGAGCACCACGCGGTTGTAGCGCTTCAAGGCGTGGAGCGGGTCGCGGGTCATGGCGCAGCCTCGCGCATAGCCTCGTCCCTCGCCGCATTGAGTTCCGTCATCGCCTCGTGTGAGCCGCCGCGGTCCGGGTGATGCTTCGCCGCCAGTGCCCGATATGCCTTGTCGATGTCAGCGACCGAGGGTTGTAGGCTGCCGAAGCCGAACACGTCGCGCCATCCACGTTTGCCGGGCGGCGCGGGCAGTGCGCGGAATCCGCGAAACGACGCCTTGACCAGCGCGAGCGTCCCGTGTCGCAATTCGACACGCCGCGCCTCGATGATGTAGTGGATCGCCTGCAAATTGGCCTCGACGCTTGTATAGCGATCCACGGGAATGCAGACCTGATCGCCATCCCAAATGAACCAAGCCGCGACGCCTGGATCGTCCGGCCGCGTCGCCCCAAGCGTGACATTGCTCGACAGCACGACGTCGGTCAGCTTCCTGTGGCTATCGCTGCCGAACAAACGCAATGAGCGGTCCACGTTGTCCAACGCAGCGGCAAGCGTGACCTTGAATCGGCCGCTCTCGCGCGAGCGATGCCGCGGGATGATGTCGGGCCAACAGAGCGGATGCGCTGGAATCACGCCGCCTCCTGTTCCTGCACCGGCCGCGCGTTTTGCCGCTCGCTCCTGCGCGCCCGCTGCGCCAGCGCGATCACGATGAGCACCACGCGGTTGTGGCGCTTGAGGGCGTGGAGCGGGTCAGGCGCGCGCATCAGATTCTTCCGGGCGCGTCGCGTCGATCACGCCTACCGCAAACTCCGGCAGCCGATCTTGGAAGTGCGTGCCTTTCTCCCTGTAGCAATTTGGGACGCTCACTTTCGTGAATGCGCCCGATTGCGTAGGCGACGTCCATGTTCCAATCGAGTATCTGGTGACGACCTTTGCATCGTCGAGCATCCAGCATTTCTTGACGCCGAGCGGATTGCGGTCGTTGTAGAAGTCGTCTATGCAACCTCGGCAATGTTTATCGTTCACGGGTTTATCTCCCTCGTCTCCCGTTGCCGCTCGCTCCTGCGCGCCCGCTGTGCCGCCTGTGCGCGCCGCTCCTGGCGCTTGCGAAACTCCCGCGAGTCGAACGTGTGCGAGTGCGCGGGCGCGTATTGCCACTTGCGATCGAGTAGGCGCGCGGTCATGGCTTGTTCCGAACGAGGTAGTCGCGGCAGGCTTCCACCGCGTCATACAGTTCCATATCGTCATCCCACGCATTGACCAATCGCCGCAGCAAACCATAGGCTTCGTCCTCCGCTGACGGTGGTTGATACGTCGCCCTCGGGCACACCCTGAAACGCGCTCCGATAGGTCGGTCATCCGCAAAATCGGCAAGATGATGACTATCGATCGGTTGGCCGCAGTTTCGGCATGGCGGTATGAACACTGGCATTTTCACTCCGTCACTCATACCGCCTCCGTCGTCGGTCGCGTGCTGAAATCCCACCAGCGCTCGCCGCATCCGCACACGAACAGCGGTATGCCGCACGCCGTCTCGCGCGTGATCCCCTGCGTCGCGTGGCAGACCGGGCACTCGTCGCCATCGTCCACGCGTTGCACGTAGCGTTCGTATGCCTCGTCCGCGTCTGGCTCGTAGCGCGGCTCCGGCGGGTCGAGCGGCGGCTCGGGGTATGCGTAGCTCATTCGGCCTCCACAAATTCGCCGTCGTCGCCGAGCGAGTACCAGACGTCGGCCTTGATGCCGTCGCCGACCTTCGCCGCTCGGATGTGGCGGATGTTTCCCTGGGCACCGCGATTGACGAGTACGATCGCGCCGCCGACTCCGGCGCGTGCTTTGCTCGCGGCGCCCGTAGCGATTGCGACAGAGGCAGTACCGGATACCTCAGCCGCGGACCGGTTGCCCGTGTTGATCGCCGCGGACTGCTCGCCCGTGTTGATCGCCGCGGACTGGTGGCCCATGTTGGTCGCCGCGGACCGGTAGCCCATGTTGGTCGCCACGGACCGGTTGCCCATGTTGGTCGCCGCGGACCGGTAGCCCATGTTGATCGCTGCGGACTGGTCGCCCGTGTTGGATTCTTTTTTCGTGCTGTCTACGCGGGCGAGGATCCACTCCTCCGTGCGCGAGACGATGTCGGGAATCCGCAACTCGGCGACGATCTCCAGTGATGCGGTAGCGAATTTCGTGTCGGACTCATCGCCGCGGTCGATGGAACCGCTCGCCCTCACCATTGCGTAGCGGCTATCGCTCGGCGGGTAATAGCTGAACACGTCGAGCGGAAACTCGCAGGCGTGGAATCCGCCGGACGCACAGCGCACGACCGCGCCATCGTGCGTATAGGTCTTGCCCACCTCGTACTGGAAGCCGCGACACTGGAAGTTCGCGTCGAACCCCTTGAACGCGACGATCGGCGCGGCGCCGCCGGGCGCGCATTCGACTGCCGCCGGATCCTCCTTCGCGGCCGCCTTCGCCGCACCACGCTTTGCCATCTCGTCTCTCCTTGTCGTCGGCTCAGGCCAGCCCGAGGACCGATGAAATGGATCGTACGCATATCGGCGGCATATGTCAAGCACATTCTTTGGGCCGCACGTCGGCCTGTTGCGCCAATGGCCTACCGGCGCGCGGGTCTAGCTAGGGATGCGTCTGACGCGGGGGGGGGGCGGTCGGGCACGGCTCGAGCGAGCCGCACTTCTCGCAGCGCTGCGGCTTAGGGCCGAGGCTTTCGCGACGCAGGACGATCCGCTGATGCGAGAACCGGCTGTTGGCGATGAGATGGGCGAGGAGGCAACAGGCTTCCTCGCTCGCGCGTTGTTCCAGACCGGGCTGTCTTTTCGACATGCGCGTTGCTCATTGCCTCGCGCAATTTCTCCCGCTGCCGCAGCTCATGCAGTTCGAGCGCAGCGGCCGGCGTCATCGCCTCGGGTAGAAATTGTGGGTGGAACTCAGGGTGTAACAATTGCCAAGGCTCGCATCCTAGCGCAACCGCCAGCCGAAAAAAAGTGTCGCCCATGAATCCCTGCGCGCCACTCTCCAGCCGGGAGATCCCGCCCTGGTCCGATCCGCACGCGCCGCCGAGCTCCGCCTGCGACATGTCCCGACGCTCGCGCCGACGCTTGATGTTGCGCCCGACCAGCCGTAGCCATTCGCTGTAGTCCACGGCTCCGACATTAGCCGGACGCATGCTGCGCTGCAACGTGCGGGAAGCATTCGAGCCCTCTTGACAAAAATATGTGACACCCATAGACTGAGCGCCGTGATCGAAACGCCACTCCGCCGGCTCCGGATCTCGCGCGGTATCTCGCAAGCCGAGGTCGGCGCCGCGATCGGTACGGATCAAGGGTACGTCTCGCGCGTCGAGCGCGGGGAGCAGGGCATCTCGCCCGAAATGGCCGCGCGCATCGTGACGTTCTTCGGGCGCGACGAGATTACCGAGATGCAGATTCTGTACCCCGAGCGGTACGTAGCTGCCGTCCATAGCGCGGCCTCCGGTGATTGAAGTGGCCGAACCCTACGCCGCGCCGCCCGAGCGGGCACGCAAGAATCTTTCCCTTATCTTGCAACGGCTTGCGAGCGCCGGTCAGAAGGCGGTCGGCGAAGAGATCGGCAAGAGCGAAAGTTGGGTTTCCCGCTGGAAGGCCGACGACGCCGAGACGTTCGCGTGCCTCTTGGCCGCGCTCAGGCTGAAAGTCGTCGACGCGGACGCCAAGTGCTACGCGGCGGACTACATCGACCACCTGGCGTACTTCGCCCGGCGCGGCATGGACGGTGCGCCCCCGGCGCTCGAATGGGACGACGGCGGCGAATGACCCTTTTTTCACTGCTCGGCAGCGCGCCGGGTCAGGGCTCTCGCCCGCCATTGTCCGAACGACGCGCGCCCAGCGTCCGTACGGGACCGAACACAACTCCGCCGCGCGGCCACAACAGCACTCGACAGCCGGTCGAGGGTCGCGCGGAATTTTCTTCGTATCACGGCGACGACACGATGCGCGGGCTCGTCTACCTGCTGATCGTCGCGATCTGCGCGTACGGCGCGCTGGCGTGGCTGCTGTGGCCGACGCGGTGACCGACCTCGACACCGAGATCGCGCGGCTCGAACGCGAGCTCTACCGGCTCAAGGCGCAGCGCACGGAGATCCATCGAGCCGAGCACTGCCGGCGCATCCACGCCGATCCGGCGGTGCGCGCCAAGCAGGCGGCGTCGATGAAGGCCACGTGGAGCGATCCCGAGAAGCGCGCGCGCATGGTCGCGGCGATGAACACGGCGGCGGGACATGCAAAGCGATCCGCCGCCGCGCGCGCTGCGGCGAAGAAACGGCACCGCAAGGGCGAGCCGCCGCCGATCCCGACGCTGGCTGAACTGGTTGGCGCATGAGCCTCGGCCACGTCGTGTACGTCGTCTGCGCCGTCGTCTTCGTGCTCCTGATCGTGTGGGGCATGCGAGAGGACGACGAATGACCCGCGCCGGATCGCTGCGCTGGACCGAGGACGAGTGGCGCGAGCACTGTCTGCGGAAGCATGCGGATGTCAATTCCGTGGCTGCACCGCGCCGTCAGCCGCGCGGGGGCATCGTCGAGCGCGTCTACGAGCGCGACGTGCTCAAGGGCGTGCTGCGGGCGCTGGAGCTGCATCCGCGGGTCGCGTGGGCGGCGCGCATGAACGTCGTGGCGCAGAAGATCGACGATCGCTTCGTGCGCGCCGGCTTCCCCGGTCTATCAGACGTGGTCGGCATGCTACGGGACGGACGCTTCCTCGCCGTCGAAGTGAAACGCCCCGGCGGTCAGCCCACGACGGCGCAGGTTGAGTTTCTCGGGCTCGTCTCGCGCAGCGGCGGCGTCGCGTTCGTCGCGCGATCGGTCGAGGACGTGATGCGCGGGCTGGCGGACGAGCCGAGGGCCGCATGAGGACCGCCGTCGCCGACACGTCCTTGCTGGCCTACGACCGCCTGCGCGAAAGCCCACGGCTATCCGCTCAGGAGCGCAAGGTGATGCGCGCGCTGAGCACGGCGCCATCTGTGGGTCTGACTCGCGCCGAAATCGCCGTGCGCGCCGGGATTCGCCACTCGTCGGCATGCGGGCGCGTCCGCGCGCTGCTCGACGCTGGCCTGCTGATCCAAGAGCCGCGTCGCCGCTGCAACGTCACGTTCGAGAGCTCGCACCCGCTACGGCTCGCGCCGACGCAGGCCGAGCTCGAATTGGTCGCGGCGTGACATGCGCGTGCTGCGCCAGCGGCTTCCGCTACTACTTCGATCGCGCGTGCTTGCGCTGCCGGGCCCGGCATTACGTGTGGGTCGGGCTCGCCAGAAACCGCGCGGCCGAGAGCCGGCTGATCCGGGGTGAGTTGACCGAGGCAGAGCAGGCGGAGTTTCAGCGGTACGTGGAAGAGGAACGGGCGGAACGTGAGCGACGACGATCGTAAACCGTGGATGAAGTGGTATCCCGCCGACTGGCGCGCCGATCCCAAGCTGCGCATGTGCTCGCTCGCCGCGCGCGGGCTGTGGGTCGAGATCATCGGCTACTGCCACGAAGCCGAGCCGTACGGGCATCTGGTTATCGCCGGATGCGCGCCATCGCTGCAAGAGCTCGCCAACCTGGTGGGCGTCAGGGAATCAGCGGTGCGCGCCGCACTCGACGAGCTCGAGGCCAAGCAAGTCTGCTCGCGCGACAGCGACGGCCGCATCTACTCGCGACGCATGCTTCGGGATAAGGCCAAAGCGGAGGCCGACAAGCTCAACGGTAAACGCGGCGGTAATCCCAAGCTGCGAACCGAGGAAAAGGTTGAGGTTAACCCCCCCGTTAAAGCCCATATGCCAGAGGCCAGAAGCCAGATTGAAAACCTAACCCCATTGTCGAGTTCGCCGGAAACCCCGCCGGCTGCACTCGACGTGGTTCCGCTCGGCGTAGACCCTGCGAAACCCTCCCGGCTGACCAGCGAGGCCGTCGAGGTGTTGGCGTTCCTGAACGGCAAGACGCGACGGCATTTCCGGCCGTCCGAGACGACGCTGAAGCCGATCCGGGCGCGGCTGAAGGAGGGCTTCACCGTCGCCGAGTGCCGAGCCGTGATTGCCCGCAAGTTCAGGGCGTGGAGCGGCGATCCGAAGATGGCCGAGTTCCTGCGGCCGTCGACGCTGTTCGGGGCAGAGAAATTCGCGCAGTACGTCGGCGAAGTGCCGCCACCGGAGGAACTTTCGAATGCCTCGTGACTGCCCCGAGTGCGGCAATCCGTTGCCGCCGAAGGCGACGCAATGCGCTGGCTGCGGCTACTCCGCGAGCGGCAAATCCGGCGGCGTCGTCGACCACAGCCGGATGCGCTGCGAGTGGATGTCCGCGGGCGAGCGCTGCCGCTACGCTGGCTCGATCAGCCCGGCGACGCTCGGTAGCGGCCCCTGGTACTGCCGCGAACACTTCGGCTGCCCGGACATGACCGAGGGCGCGGCGATCGTTGCGCGTTCGACGGCAGCCATCACGTCCGGCGCCTCGTACTCCGGCGAAGCGATCCGCGACGCCGCGCGGCGGGCGTTCGTCGCGTCACGGCAGGCGCCCGCGCTCGAGCGCCAGCCCGGCGACGACTGACGCCTGCCGATGCTCTCCCTCCGCGAAACCGATGATCGCTGCCTGCGCATGACCGACCGGCCCGACTATGGACACTCGCCTCGCATGAGCGAGCCCCGCCTCGACTGGCATCTGTGGAACTGGGAGCAGTGGCAACTGCGCAGCCACTTCGGCTCGCTGCGCGCGCACTGGTACCCGGCGGTGGGCGCAGAAGGGCCGGGTGCGGGGACGCTCAATGACTTCGACGACATGGTGAGCGCCGTCGACGGCCGTTGTGCGCAGGCCGTGGAAAGCGCGCTGGAGGGCTGCACGGTCGCCGAGCGCGCCGCCGTGCACCACAAGCACCTGCACGCCGTCTACCGCCTGCGCGAGCCGCTGGAGGACTGCTACGCCCGCGCCCGCTCCGTCATTCGCGCAACACTCGATCGCCGCGGCATCGTCTGAGGGCTTGACAACCGTGCGGCGCCGCGTATCATTTTCGGCAGTTGGGGGCGGCGCTCGCCCTCAAGAAACGTGAAACCGCCGACCGGCGGTTTTTTTTCGTCCCACGTTCAGGAGTTCGTCATGGCTCGTCTGACCGCGCGCCAGCGCAGGGCATTGCCCGCCAAAGACTTCGCCGGCCCCGACCGTAGCTTTCCGGTGGAGAACAAGCCGCACGCCATCGCGGCCAAGTCGATGGTCGCGCGCTACGGCTCACCGGCGCTGAAAAAGCGGGTTGACGCCCGCGCCGATCGCGTCATCGACCGCTCGCCGCCACGCAAGGGGCGCGGGCTGCTCGGCGTCTAGTGTTGCTATCAGGCGACAACAATGCCTTTCAAGCGCGGCCAGTCCGGCAATCCCAGCGGCCGCCCCAAGGAGTTCGCGCACATCAAGGCGCTGGCGCGCGAGCATACCGAAGCCGCGATCGCCGCGCTGGTCGCTGGCCTTGACGATCCTAACGGTCGCACGCGCATTGCCGCTGCCGAGGCGCTGCTCGATCGCGGGTACGGCAAGCCGACGCAAGGCATCGACGTAAGCGGCTCGATCGGGCTCGCCCAACTGCTGAGTGAGCCTCGCAAGGGTTGACGCCTGGCGGGCCGAGGGGCCGGCCGGGTTCGCCGCCGACGCGCTCGGCGCGCAACCGACGGAGCAGCAGTGGGAGGCGAGTCGCGCGCTCGTCGCTGGGCGGCGCGTGTCGATCCGCTCGGGTCACGGCTGCGGCAAGACGGCGTTCATGTCCTGGGCGGTGCTGTGGTTCATGTGCACGCGCTTCCCGGCGAAGGTCGGCTGCACGGCCCCGTCGTCGGCGCAGATCGACGTGGCGCTCTGGCCGGAGCTGGCGCTCTGGCATCGCCGGCTGTGCGAGCGCATGCCTCCGCTGGGTGCCGAGTTCGCGTGGAACAAAAGCACCTTCGAGATGATCTCGGCGCCGCAGGAATCGTTCGCGGTCGCGCGCACCTCACGGCCGGAGCAACCGGAAGCGCTGCAGGGATTGCACTCGGAGAACGTGCTGTTCCTGCTCGACGAGGCGTCGGGCATTCCCGACGGCGTGTTCCAGCCGGTGGAGGGCTCGCTCTCTACGCCCGGCGCGTACGTGCTGATGGCTGGCAACCCCACGCGGATGGCCGGCTATTTCTACGACTCGCATCATTCGCTGCGCGACCACTGGGCGGCGCTGCACTGGGACGGCGAGGAAAGCCCGCTCGTTAGCCGCGAGTTCATCGACCACGAGCGCGCCGTCTACGGCGCCGATAGCGCGGTCTACCGGATTCGCGTCAAGGGCGAGTTCGCGGGCTCGCTCGATGGCGTCATCCCGCTGGAACTGATCGAGTCGGCCTACGCGCGTGACGTGCGCGTGTTCGGGCCGATCCGCTGGGGCTTGGACGTCGCGCGCTTCGGCGACGATCGCACGGCGCTGTGCAAGCGCCACGGCAACGCGCTGCTCGAGCCGGTGCAGACCTGGCGCGGGCGCGACACCATGCAGGTTGCTGGGCTCGTCGTCAACGAGTACGCGGACGCCGAGAAGAAGCCGGAGGCGATTTGCGTGGATGTGATCGGCCTAGGCGCTGGCGTCGTCGACCGGCTCGCCGAGGAAGGCTTGCCGGTGGTCGGCGTGAACGTGGCCGAATCGCCAGCGGTGACGCAGCACTACGCACGCCTGCGCGACGAACTGTGGTTCGAGGCGCGGGCGTGGTTCGAGGGTCGGGACGTGCGCATGTGTCGTGACGAGGCGCTGGTCGCCGAGCTCACGGCGCCCAATTTCAAGCTACTCAGCACGGGGAAGAAACAGGTCGAGCCGAAGGATGAGACGAAGAAGCGCATCAGCCGCAGCCCGGACATCGCCGACGCGTTCGTGCTCACCTTCGCCCGCGGCATCGCCTCGCACCGGGGCGCGCTCAAATACCCGGCGATGAGCTATGCCTAGCGGCCAGCGCATCGACGAAAACGGCCTCAAGGCCCTGATCGACGACGAGGTCAACATCGCCCTCGGCTACGTCGGCAAGCTCTCGGCGCAGCGGCAGAAGGCGCTCTATTACTACTTCGGCGAGGCGAAGTACGAACTGCTGCCGCCCGAGGTCGACGGCCGCTCGTCGGTAGTCTCGAACGATGTCTGCGATGTCGTCGAGTGGATGCTGCCGGGGCTGCTCAAGGTGTTCTGCGGCAGCGATGAGGCGGTGCAGTGCGAGCCCGAGACGGAGGCCGACATTCCCGCGGCCGAGCAGGCGACGAGCTACGCGAATTACGTGTTCTACCGCCAGAATCCGGGCTTCCAGATCATGCACAACTGGATCAAGGACGCCCTGATCGAGAAGGCGGGGATCGTCAAGGTCTGGTGGGACACCCGCGAGGACGTGGCGCGGGAGGAATACGAAGGGCTGACGCTCGCCGAATTGAGCGACATCCTGCGCGATAAGGCGGTTGAGGTCGTCGACCAGCGCGAGTATCCGGATCCCGACTGGCAGGCGCCGCAGATGGCGCCCTCGGCGCCCGGAATGGCCCCGCCAGCGCCTGCGGCACAAGGGATGGCACCTGCGATGCCACCGATGCCGCCGGGCGCGCCACAGGCTGTTTCTGCGCCTCCGGGCGGCATGCCGCAGCCGGGGATGGTGCCGATGGAGCCCCCGCAGCCGCCGATGCTCTACGACGTGACGCTGCGGCGCACCAAGCGTTCGCAGAAAGTCTGCGTCGAGAACGTGCCGCCGGAGGAATTCCTGATCTCGCGCCGCGCGCGGACGATTCAGGAACCGTACTTCATCGGGCAGCGGGTGCGGCGCTCGGCGTCGGACCTGATTGCGATGGGTTACTCGCAGAAGCAGGTGGACGCCATCGGCTATGACGATCTCGGCGCCGAGTGGAACCAGGAGCGGATCGAGCGCCTGTCCTATGACGACGAGTGGCCCGGCTTCCGGCAGGAGACGGGCGGCGATCCGTCGCGGCGCGAGATGTGGCTGATCGAAGGCTATCTCAACGTCGACTACGACGGCGACGGGATCGCCGAACTCCGGCGCGTGGTCAAGGCGGGGGATCAACTGCTCGAGAACGAGGCGATCGACGAGCACCCGTTCTGCCTGATTACGCCGTTCCTGATGCCGCACCGGGTGATCGGCCGTTCGCTCGCCGACGTGACGTTCGACATTCAGCGGATCAACACGGTGCTCCTGCGCCAGTATCTCGACGCCACGTACCTGGCGACCAATCCGCGCATGTACGTCGACACGACGCAGGGGGTCAATCTCGACGACCTGTTGACCGTGCGGCCGGGCGGGATCGTGCGCGGCAAGGGGCCGAACGCGGTCACGCCGTTGCAGATCCCGGACGTGGGCGCGGTCGCCTTGCAGGGCCTGCAGTTCATGCAGGAGCTGCGCGAGAACCGCACCGGCGTCACCAAGCAGACGCAGGGGATCGACCCGGACGCACTGCAGCGCACGGCAACCGGCGTCAACGCCATGCTCGGTGCCAGCAACCAGCGCATGGAGCTGATCGCGCGCAACTTCGCCGAAACCGGCGTGCGCGACCTGTTCCGCAAGATCCTCAAGCTCGGCGCGCAGTACGCGCAGCAGCCGGTGATGCTGCGGCTGAATGGCAAGTTCGTGCCGGTCGATCCGCGCGAGTGGAAGACGCAGTTCGACATCACAATCAACGTCGGCCTCGGGACCGGGACGAAGGATCAGCAGATGCAGCACCTGATGCTGATCCTGCAGGCGCAGCAGCAGGCGATTCAACTCGGCGTAGCGACGCCGGAGAACGTCTACGAGGCGTTGAGCGAGCTTACCAAGGCGGCGGGCTTCAAGGAAGTGTCGAAGTTCTGGACTGATCCGAAGACGGTCCCGCCGCAGCCGCCGCAGCCGCCGTTGCCGCTGATGGTCGAACAGATGAAGGCGCAATACGCATTGCAGGCCGATCAGGCGAAGGCGCAGGGGCAGGCGCAGGCCGATACCGCGCGTGCGCAGGCGGATCAACAGATTCAGCTGGCGAAGGTGCAGTCGGACGCGGCGCTCGACAAAGCGAAGACCGAGATGCAGCTGCAACTCGACGACGTGCGCCACAGTCGCGAGCAGGACACGGAGATTCGGCTGGCGAGCATCAGGGCGGCCGCGCAGGTCGCGGCGGCACGTATCGCGGCGGGGATCGACGACGGCTCGGCGGTGCTCCATGCCGAGCTGATGGGCGCGGGTGAGGCGACGGCGGCATCGCAGCTGCATGGGCGCGTCGATGCGCTGACCGCGCATGTCGGGGCGCTGGCGCAGGCGGTGCAGGCGGCGCAGCAGCCGAAGCGGTTTCGGATCGTGCGTGACGCCACGGGGCGCGCGCAGGGCGTGGAGACGGTGCAATGACGCGAATGGTGGATACGACGAAGGGGCCGATTGCATTCGATCGGCTGGTCATCAAAGAGGTGCACGCGAGCGGCGACAACGACGAGTCGATCGCGCGCGAGTGGTATCTCGACGGCGAGCTGGTCCGTCGCGATGCGTGGGTGACGCTGCTGCGGGGCAACCCGACGCGGGCCGAACAAGGGGCAATCAATGGCTAACAGCGCGGCGGTCTGCGTCAGCTTCAAGACCGAACTCCTGCAGGCGTATCACAACTTCGGGACGACGGTCACGCGCGCGGGTACGGGCGCCGACACGTTCAAGGCCGCGCTCTACCTCGCCAGCGCGTCGCTCGGCTCGGGCACGACCGCGTACTCCGCGACCGGCGAGATCACGGGCACGAACTACACGGCCGGCGGCAGCACGGTGACGAACGCGACGGCGCCGACCAGTTCTGGCACGACGGCGTACTGGACGCCGAGCGCGAATCTGTCATGGGCGAACCTGACGCAGTCGACGGCGTTCGACACGGCGCTGCTCTACAACTCGACGCAGAGCAATCGCGCGGTCGCCGTCTACACCTTCGGCTCGCAGACGGTCACGGCCGGCACGTTCACGCTGACCATGCCGACCAATGACGCGACGCACGCGCTATTGCAACTGAACTAGGAGCACATGACATGGCTGACATCACGACGGTAATTGCGGACATTCAGAAGGCGCAGGACGACGCGTACGCGACGCCGGAAGCGGTTGCGGCGAACGTCGGTCCGTCGCCGGCGCAGCAGATCGCTACGCTGACGGCCGCGAACGCGACGCTCACGACCGAACTCGCGACCGCCAACGGCACGATTGCGACGTTGCAGGCGGAAATCGCGAAGGTCAAAACGGACGTGGCCGCGGATTTACCATGACGGTTGCCGCGGTCCTCGCGGACCTGCAATCTGCGCTGGCGGACGCGCAAGCGGTCGCTGCATCTGCGACCACCGCGACGACCACGACGACCACAACCGGCGCGACTGGCACAACCGCGGGTCCCGCGCCGAGCGCGGACGCGAACGCCGATTGGCTCCGCCGTTCGACCGCCGCGGGAGTCGTCATCGCAGTCGGTTTCGACTCGATAGACGATTGGGCGAAATACAACTGGGACAAGGATAGCTGCCTGACCGCCTATCAGGTCGTGGTGAATGGCGTCAAGTGCGGGTGCCGAGCGAACGCATGGGATTCGAACGTACGGGCGTCGGGCAACGGTTCCGTGCGCTTCGACATTCTCTCGCAGAGCAATCAGGGCGGCGGCGGCAATATCGTCATCCCGTTTGGGGATTACATGACTCAGCAGTTCGGCGCTGGCGATGATATGTGGGTGTCGTGGCGGCAGCGCATGGATGCGCGTTTCATTGAGGGGTACGCGGCGACCGGCGGCGGCTTCGCCAACGCCAAGCAGATCATCATCGGGCAGGGGGACATGCCCGGCATTCTGGCCGGCGCGTGCAGCGAAGCGGAACTGGTCATCGTCGGTTCCAACCCTTCCTATCCGCCGACGTATCCCATCGGCTACCTAGAATGTGGCAATTACTCTGCGTTTCAGACCGCGCCGAAGCCAGGACAATACGCGGGGAGCGCCGGCGGCAGTACCGTCCTCACCGAGCAGAACGCGCGCATTGATTCCGCGGGGCTCTATAGCTGCATCAGTTGGCCCAAGACGCTCGACGTTAGCGGCTGTTTCACCTATGTCGCAGACGAATGGATCACTTACATGGTCCATGTGCAGATGGGTCCGGTCGGGAGTGCCGTGAGTTCGGTCACGAACACGACGAAGCCCGGTTTCATCGACTCGACGTACGAGTTCTATGCCGCGTATCCGGGTGAGGATTTCCAACTCCTGCACCGGCAGACCGGCGTCGTGATCCCGCGCGGGCAGCATTACATCGGGGGCGACCCGGCGTTAAACACGTCGTACAGCGGCGGCTGGAATGCTGGCACCGGGCATCCGCAGGCCAAGTACGGAAAGCTTTGGTTGCTGCCGTACATGACGAACAAAGACCCGACGCAGGTCACGCCGACCGCTTCGACCTGGTACGACGAGGTCATCGTCTCGCGCCAGAAAATCTCCGCGCCGGGGTTCGCATGATCGACATCAACACGGTAATCGCCGATCTCCAGAAGGCAATCGCTGACGCGCAGAGCATAGGAACGCAACCGATGACGTACACGTTTTCGCAGGTAGGCTCGCCACTCGCGCCGTTGGTCGACGCAACGTCATGGCAGGCGCACGTCGGAGGCGTTGCGTCGACGCGTATCGCCGACATTACGAACGCATGGAATGGAGCCGCGTTCGACTACGCGACCGCAACGATGCACCTTGTCGGTCCTGGAGGCCATTCGGATAGCTGGGTCAATCAGTGCTTCGCGTGCGACGTAACCACGGGCACTTGGAGAGTGACTGGCACACAAACGCCGTGGCCGCCGGATCAGCACGTTCCTGGGTATGCGCCGACGGAGATCGACGGTGTAACGCCGACGGCCGGGAATGGTTATGAGTCGAATGGCACGACGCCGGTGACGCCCTTCGTGAATAAGGGAATCGTCTATTTCGACGGCAAGCGATCAAGCCGTCACAACTATGGCGGGACGGTCTACCTGCCGACGCAGAAACAGGTGCTCGGGATCTCCGGATCGAGTTGGAACAACGGGGACGGTGACCTCTACTGCGGATGGTTTGATCCGGTCGCAGGAAACTGGACACGCAAGGGAAATTTGCCGGGGAGCTATGACGGCATTTCCAGCGCCTACGATTCGGTGCGCCATCTCGTTTACTGGAACCGCAGCGGGACAGAATTCGTCACCGCCTATGACCCGGCTGCCGACACGCACACGCGGATCGGCACGACATCGCCTGACAGGCTGAATGCGGACTACGGCCCGTATTTGCAGATGTGTTGCGATGGCCCTTGCGATTATGTGTACGCAACGCTCATGGGTGGATGGATAAAAAAGAATCCTAACCTCCCTGCGGCCTACGCGAACGCCATCATTCGTATGCCGCTTGGCAAATCGACCTTGCAGGTTTGGCAGCCGGTGACGGTGACAGGCGACACGTCGATCATGTACGCGAATTGCCCCGGCTTCGAGTACGACCCGGACCTCAACGCATTCGTGTTTTGGTCGCCGGCAACGCCAGCATCGCTCTCGATTCTCGATCTCTCGACGTTCGCGATCACGACGGTTCCGATCGCAGGAACGGTGCCGACGACGGCGCAACTTGCCGACTGCGCGCATGGAACGTGGGGGCGCTTCCGACGTGTGTCGAAGGGGCTGTATTGCGTGATGGTCAGCGCCAACGCGCCGATGTATCTGATTACCGCGTCTTGACGTGACGACTTATTACGTCGACAGCGCGGCCGGGTCGAACACGTCGCCTTACGATACTTGGGCGAAGGCCGCGACGAGCTTAGCGACGATTGCGGCAATTGATGCTGCGGGCGACACCATAAACGTCGCAACGACGCACAGCGAGACAGGACTGGCGTCGAATCCGAATTACGCATGGGCCGGCACGGCAGCCGCGCCGACGCGAATCATCTGCGTCGACAAGGGTACCAACATCGCTTCTACGGGCGCAACGATTGCCACTGCCGCCGGCGTCTCGCTGACCTTCGCATCCACTGGCGTTGTGTACGTGAACGGGATGACGCTGATCTCCGGCACCGGAACGTCGGCATCATCGACGCTTACCCCTTGCTTTGCTGCGACGGGGGCGACGTTCGAAAACTGCACGTTCAACATCAGTAGCACCGCCGCCGGCGCGGCTATCTCGTTCGCCATCGCTGGAGGCTTTTTTGCCTGCCAGAACTGCACGTATATTTTCGGAAATGTATCGCAGCGCATCAACTTAGCCGCGAACGGCCCGACGCTCATCATCGAGGGTGGCAAGATCGACGCGACGAGCGCGGCTATAACCGTGCTCTTCTCGGTATCGGGCGGCGTCAACATCGAGGCGTTCGGCTTCGACTTTTCCAACGCGGCGACCGGCTTGAATATCCTCTCGGACACGCATGCGAACGTCTCAGTGAAGATGTGGGAATGCCTGCCGCCCGCATCATGGTCGGGAAGCCCGAACGGGTCGACGCCGGGCATCGGCTCGCGTGCGTCGCTCACGCTGACCGATACGGGTGCGACGAATTACGTGCTCAACGTCGTCGATGCCGCGGGCACGATCAACCAAAACACGACGGTCGTGATGACCGGGGGCGCCACGAACGGGACGACGCCGATTTCATGGACGCTGGCGACGAACTCGCAAGCAGGCTGGCCGTACATGATCCTTCAAAGCGAATGGCGCGCGGTATGGGTCGACACTACGACGAGCAAGACGCTTACTTGGAATTATGTTGCGGACAGCGCCGTCACGGCAGGGCAAGGCAGCGGCACGTCGCACGCCTTCCAGAGCGACGAGGTATACATCGAGGCGGTCTACCTCGGATCGGCGTCGAATCCGCTCGGCACCATCGTTTCGAGTGCTCCAGCCTACGGCGCGACGGCGAGCGACAACGCGGCCGGGTCCGCCAGTTGGACGACGACCGGGCTGACGACGCCGAAGATCGGCTGCTGCACGCTCACGTTCACCACCGGCATGAAGGGGCCGATGCTGGCGCGCATCTGCGTCGCTCCTGCGAGCAAGACGATTTACGCTGATCCTGACCCGTCGTTCGCGTAGGCGATGAGCCGCAGTTACCAGATCCCCGGCGGCTGGTACGTCACCGAGACGGGGTCGCGCAGCTACCAGATTCCCGGCGCCGGCTACCTCAACGAGACGGTCAGCGGCGGGGGCGGCGGCGATGTCACGGTCGCGCTGACCGGGCAATCGGCCACGCTGGCCGAAGGCAGCTTCGCACCGGCCGCGGCGGTCGCGATGAGCGGGCAGGCCGCTGCGCTGACGGAGGGCGCCCTGGCGCCGAGCGTTGCGCTGGCGCTCTCGGGGCAGGCGCTGACGCTCTCCGAGGGCACGCTGACCGCCCAGGCCGGCGGCAACGTGACGGTCGCGCTGTCGGGTCTGTCGGCGGCGCTCACGCAGGGCGCGCTCGCCCCGAGCATCGCACTCGCGTTGTCGGGCGATGGGCTGACGCTCTCGCGGGGCGCGCTGGTCAACGCGCTTGCAGTCGGGCTGCCTGGACAGTCGGTCGATGTCGCGCAAGGCACGGTCACCGAGAGCGGCGGCACGCCGGCGAGCACCGGCGCGGGCTATTACCCGCCGCGCAGGCAGAAACGCCGCATCTTGATCGGCGGCCATCGCTACGACGTCAAGGACGATTTCGAGCTTGAGTATCTGCTGCACACGCTGCTTGACCGCGAGCCCGAGGAAGTCGAGCGCTCGCCGAAGGAACTGCGCAAGGTCGCCCGCGAGCCGGTTGCGCGCGTGGTGGTTCCGCAGGGTCATCAGGCGGCGCCTCCCCGGCCCGGCGCCGAGGCCACCTACACGCGGCTTGACGCGCAGGCGCAGGCGCAGGACGCCGACGTATTCAACGCCCTCCAGCGCGTCTGGTTCGCCCGCTTGGCCGCCCAGCGCGCGTGGGAAGCCGAGGACGAGCGCGACGTTGAAATGCTGATGCAGGCGATTCTGACCACTCACTGAGGGCGACGCATGGCAGCCACGGCGACCATCAACATCAACGGCACGATCAGCGGCGAGCCGACGGGATCACGCACCGTTGGTCCGATCGCGCTCACCTCGGCCGCGGCAGTCGGCCAGGTGACGGATGTCGCGCTCGCGTCGGGTGCGAACACGATCACCGTGCCGGCGAATTCGACCGGCTGCCTGATCCAGTTGCCGGCGACGAACGCGGCGGTCGTCACGCTGAAGGGCGTTACCGGCGATACCGGGATCGCGCTCGGCAAGACCTCGACGCAGCTACTGACGTGGGATCCGGCGGCGGCGCCAGCGAGCTTCGTGTTGAGCTCGGCTGCCGCGCAGACCTTGCTCACGGAAATCCTGTTCTTCTGACGGCGCGCTAGGCGTCGGTAGCACCTTCGAGAAAGGCCCCTTCGGGGGCCTTTTTCATTTGGAGCGCGATGGACGAACAACAGCAACTCGAGAACGAACGCCAGCGCGGTCGCTGGGCGGCCGAATTACTCGACAACGAGGTATTCAAGGACATATGGACGAACTTCGAGCAGCAGATCGTGGAGCAGTTGAAGGCGTCGAGTCCGCGCGACGCAGAGGGGCGCGAGAAAGCGGTACTGATGCTGCAAATCCTCGCCAAGCTGAAGGGAATGGTCGAGCAGTCGGCGGCGAGCGGGCAGATGGCGCAGATCCAGCTGGAACGCAAGGAGAGCCGCTTGCGGCAGGCGATGGGCTGGATTGGTCGCGATGGCTTGACCGCGTAGACGCGCTACAGCTCGCCCATCGCGATCTGCGCGTCGTCTGCGTACGCATTCCCGGCGGCCTGCCGAAAGTGGCATGGAACGTCGACAACCCGAACGCCGTGGGTTTTCGCGGCACCTCCGACGAGCCGTGCATCCCGCACATGCGTATGGGCGTGATGAGTAACTACCGCGTCGAGGCTGGGCCGTTCGAGGTGCGCTTCAACAACGGGACGATCGTCAAATGAGTATCGAACTGGAAACGCCCGAGGCGCCCGTCGAATTGCCAGACCCCGATTTGAGCGTCGGCGATTTCGAGAAGCTGACCGCGCTGATGGATGACAACGGCGCGTTGCCGGATCACAGCGACGCGACGATCCAACGTGAGCAAGAGGAACCGGAGACGGTTCCGAGTAAGGAGCCGGTGAGTGGGAAACAAGCCGACGCCAGCAAGGAAGGCGATGCGCCGAAGCCTGCGGAAACGCAACAAGCCGAGGCCGTCGAGGTGGAGTACGAAGGCAGGAAATACACCGTACCGACCGAGCTGAAGGACGCACTTCTCCGACATTCCGACTACACCCGCAAGGTCCAAGAGGTCGCCGTCGAGCGGCAGTCCGTCCAGCAGGAGCGCCAGGCAACGCAGGCGTTCGTGCAGGAGGCGCAGCAGATGGTGGGCGTCTACGCCGCGCTGCAACAGATCGACGCGCAGATGCAACAACTGCCGGCGCTCTATCAGCAGGCGATGGCCGCGGGGCAGGAACTGCGAGCAGTGGAGTTGCGACAAACCGCCTCCGAGTTGGCGCAGACGAGAGGAATGCTCGTCGGTCAGCTGGAGCAGGCCCGCAGCGCGCGCACGCAGGCGGAAATGCAGGCGTTCGCCCAGGCCGCTGAAGCCGGGCACAAGGCGCTGGCAACCGAGATCAAGGACTGGGGAGCCGAGAAGCAGCGCGCACTGGCGGATCTCGCGCATGGCTTGGGCTACCGTCCCGAAGAACTTTCGCGCGTCGTCGATCCTCGCGGCGTGCGGATGCTCAACATGATTTACGAACTGCAGCGCGAGAACGCGGGCCTCAAGGGCCAGCAGACCGCGGCGCAGAAGCAGATCCGCCAAGCACCGCCGAAGCCGGTGCGCGCGTCGTCCGTGCAAGAGCCGGCCGACGACCTCCCTTCGGCATCCAAGGAACTGGCGCGCCTGCGCCGCTCGGGCAGCGACGATGACGCGCTGGCCGCGCTGCGGGCGCTCGGCATCGAATAGGAGCAGCGAACATGGCGATTGTCGCCAACACCTTCACGACCTTCTCGGCCATCGGTATCCGCGAGCAGTTGGCCGACATCATCTTCAACATCGCGCCGACGCAGACGCCGTTCATGTCGGGCTGCAAGAAGGGTGTCGCCACGAACACCAAGTTCGAGTGGCAGAAAGACACCCTCGCCTCCGCGGCGAACAATGCGCAGCTGGAAGGCGACGACATCACCAGCTTTACCGCCGTCACGCCGACCGTGCGTACCAGCAACATCTGCCAAATCAGCTACAAGAACTTCGTGACCTCGGGCACGGAACAGGCGGTCAAGAAAGCCGGCCGCAAGGACGAGGTCGCGTATCAGGTCATGCTGAACGGCAAGGCGCTGAAACGCGACATGGAAACCGCGCTGACGCAGAACACGACCAGCGTCACCGGCAGCACCACGGTCGCCCGGCAGACGCGCGGCCTCGAAGGCTGGGCCGGGGGCACCAACGCTTCGCTCGGTACCAGCGGCGTCGCCGCCAACGGCTACACGAACACGGCGCCGACCGACGGCACGCAGCGCACCTTCACGGAATCGCTGCTGAAGAACGTTGCCCAGCTGTGCTTCACCGCCGGCGGCATGCCGAACTGCCTGATGGTCGGGCCGAGTCAGAAGCAGACGGTATCGACCTTCACGGGCAATGCGACTCGCATGGACCGCGCCGAGGACGCCAAGCTCTACGCCGCGATCTCGGTCTACGTGTCGGATTTCGGCGAGATCAAGGTTGTGCCGAACCGCTTCCAGCGCGCACGCACGGCGTTCCTGCTGCAGTCCGACATGTGGACGGTGAATTACCTGCGGCAGTTCCAGGTGAAGCCGCTGGCCGAAACCGGCGACGCGCAAAAGCGTTTGCTGGTGGTCGAGTACGGCCTGCAGTCGAACGAAGAAGCCGCCTCGGGCGCGATCCGCGACATCCTGTAAGCCAACCGCTGACCACGAGAAGGGCGCTTTCGGGCGCCCTTTTCTTTTCTGGAGACTTCGATGGGCGTTGAAATCGTACAGACCGCGACCGGCGGCTTGCAGACGTGGGACGACAACTCGGGCGCGCAGGGTGCGGTCGAGCAAGTCATTGCCGGCGCCGTCGCGCGTGGCGCAACCAACACCGTGATCATCGGCACGTTGCCGCCGAACGCGATCATTCACGAAATCGACATTACCGTTCCAGTGGTCTGCAACGCCGGTACCACGGCGAACGTGTCGATCGGCCTGTCGGGCGGCAGCGCGACCTACTTCTCGTCCGCGCAGGACGTGAAGACGGCGGTCGGGAACTTCTCGCAGGCGCCGACCGCGCACTGGGTAAGTTCCGCGTCGGCGCAAGTGCTGACGGCGACGTACACGGAAACCGGAACGGCCTCGAGCGCGGGGACCGTCTACTACGCGATCAGCTACGTGGTGAACTGATGGGGCCGGTCAGCGGGGTCGCGGTCTTCGCGTTTCCCGGCGCGAGCATCACCACCAGCGGCACCAGCGCGTCGGCGACTATCCCGAATGCGCAGGACGGCAACGCGCCGAAGTACGTCTACGTCGTCGCCACGGCGGCGGCGTGGGTGCGCTTCGGCAAGGGCGCGCAGACGGCGGTCGCCGGCGATCTTCTGGTGCAGCCGGGTGACGCGGTGATCGCCGCGATCGGGGGCGCCGACACGGTCGCCGCGCTGCAGGTCGCTGCCGCGGGCGTCGTTGGCATCTCTGCGGTGGAAAGCGCGTGAACGACGCCGCAGCCGCGGACGAGGTGCCCGAACCGCTGGAGGCGCCGTCCGCGCCAGAGGTGGTACGCACGCGCTTCGTGCCCGACGAAGACGGCAACGTGACCGTCGAGCTCGCGCAGGACGTCGAGCCGATCCTTGACTACGCGAAGGAGCGCGCGGCCAGCGGCGCCGGGCGCTCGCCGTCGAACGAGATGCACGAACTGGCGCACTTCCCGTCCGTGCTGGTCGAGCGCTATTGCCGTGAGCGCGGCGTCAGCTTCTACGAGTTCATGGCGAATCCGGAGCACGTGCAGGCCATGCTCGCTGATCCGGCGCTGGCGTACTTCCGGGTGCTCGGCAACAACCCGCACGGATTGATGCGCTGATGGCCGGCATCGTCGACTACGCGTCGCTGAAGACGGAACTTGCGAACTTCACACACCGCAGCGATCAGTCGTCGGAACTCGACACACTGATCCAGTTCGCGGAAGCCGAGTTCAACCGCAAGCTGCGCTTTCGGCAGATGCTGACGACGATCCAGCCGGTGAACTCGGGCAACGTGATCGCGCTGCCGTCGGACTTCCTCGAGCTGCGCAACGTCGAGTTGCAGGGCGATCCGCTGGTGACGCTTAAGTTCGTCACGACCGAGCAAAAGGACTTCTACGACAGCGGCGTGACGACCGGGCAGCCGCGCCTATACAGCATCGTCGGCAGCAACATCTATCTGTACCCGACGCCGGATCAGGTCTACACGGCGAACCTGCAGTATTTCCAGACGCTGCCGACGCTGGTTGGCGGCGTGAACACGACGAATTGGCTGCTCGGGCTGTATCCGGACCTCTACCTGTTCGGCGCGTTGGTGCGCGCCGGCCTCTACATCGGCCTCGATCCGCGCCTACCCGAGTGGAGCGGCTTTTACACCGCAGCGCTGGCCGACGCGATGCAAGCGGCAGCCGATTCCATGTACTCGGGAGACACGATCACCATGCAGCCCGATGTGAGCGTCTGGTAATGGCCTTCCCACGTTACCGCGTGCTCGGCTTCGCGCCGGACGCCGATCCGACCACGCCGGGCGCGCTGCCGGTGACTGTCCAGTGTTTGCCGACGCCGCGCGGGATCGGTAACGGGCACTCGATCACCTTCAAGGCGAATACGCTGCTCAACCATGCGTCGCTCGGCGGTTGCGTGGTCACGCAGACCACGGGCACGCAACGCGCGTTCACCGGCGACCAGACGGATATTCAGGAGATCACCGGCTTTACCGTGACGATCCGCAGTACGGCGGGCTTCCACGCGACGACGACGGACGCATGGTCGTTCGCGCAGTTCGGCGATGTAACGCTGGCGGTCAACAAGCAGGACACGCTGCAGGAACTCAACGCCGGGACGGACTTCGCCGCCGTCTCCGGCGCGCCGAAAGCGTCCATCGTGATCGCGCCGTCGTTGCCGAACGCGCAGTTCGCCATGCTGTTCGATTACAACGACGGCACCAACAACTATCAGGACGGCATCTTCTGGTCGGCGCTCGGCGACTACACCGGCTGGACGCCGAGCATCGCCACGCAGTGCGGAAACATTCGCCTGACCGACCTCGGCGGCATCTTCACCGCGGCGATTCCCTATCGTGACGGCGTCGTCGCGTTCAAGAACCGCGGCATGTATCTCGGTCAGTACGTCGGCGGCTCAACGATGTGGGAGTGGACGCGCGTCTCTGCCGACGTGGGCTGCATCGGCAAGAACGCCGTCGTCGAGGCGGATGACGTGCTCTATTTCGCCGACGCCTACGGCCTGTGGATGTACGACGGCAGCTTCCCACGGCGCATGCGCGGCCAGTTGCATAACTGGTGGGCGGCGCAGGCGGGCCAGTTCGCTGGCAACAAACCGGCGACGAACTTCATCCGCGCGACGTGGGACAAGCCGAACCATCGGCTGTATTTCAGCTACGGCGGCACGCAGGGCAATTCCAGCGACTACATCGTGTTCAACGTGCTGAGCCAGCTATGGACGTGGCACGGCCTGATCGGCACGGCCCCCAGCGGCGGCGGCGAGTCGGTATGCGAACTGCTCGACGGCACCTATGCGACTTCCACCACCGGCGGTCGCCTGGTGCAGCCGTCTACCTCCGGCGGGGCCGCGTCGGCGGCGCTGATCGGGATGCACACGCTGGGCGACGCGCAGAACATGACGGTCCTGCAGTCGGTGCGCCCGGAGTGGTTCACGAGCGGCGCGGAATCGTCAACGACGTGGGCGGGGCTCGCGCTCAAATCCGGCGCGCAGATCAAGGACGCCGCGGCGGACTTCACCGACACGCCGACGACAACCGGCGTCGATGGCAGTGGCTTTCTGCGCGGACCGAACGTGACGCCGACGGCCGCACGCTACATCACGCCGGAAATCGGCATCGCCGCCAGCACCGCATGGGAGTTCGGCACGGTGACGGTCGAAGCCGATAAGGGCGGTGCGTACTGATGACCACGCCGACGGTGCCGCGGCGGCATCGGCTGCCGCTGTTGCCGCGCGAGAACGATCCGGCGACACCGGGAGGCGCCTACCGCGCGGACCTGCATCGGGCGCTCTCCGATTGGCACCGGGAATACTCGCTCGGCGTACGCACGCTCGACGCGCGGCCGTGCCTGACCGTCGCACGGATCACCAGCGGGCAGAGCCTGACGGTGAACACGCTCACGACGGTGCAGTTCAACAGCACGGTTTTCGACACGCACGGCTGGTGGAACGCATCGACCTATGCGTACACGCCGAAGGAGCCGGGCTTCTACCGCTGTAGCTGGTCGATCGACTTTCACGACACGGCGGCGATTGCGGCATCGACCTACGGCTACGCGCAATTGAATGTCGGCAGCGGCACGCCGTATCGGTTCCTGCAATACGGCAACGGTTCGGCGCTGGACATCATGGTCACCGGCGCGGCGGTCGTCGAGTGCCCGGACGGCGCCACGGCTTTGAGCGTGAGCGCGCTCATCGACGCCGGCACGGCACCGACGATCTTCGAGGAAACGGCCTACCGCTCGTGGTTCTCGGTCGATTACATCGGCCGACGTTTCGTTGCGACCTAGTCTCGGGATAGGAAACGAATGAGCCTCTTTTCCAGCACCACGCCGGCGCAGACCACCACGCAGACGCAGGGATGGCTGCAGCCGTACTGGCAGCAGTACGTCAACAACATGCAGGGGCTCACGTCGAGCCCGATCCCGGTCTACAACGGCCCGCAGGTTGCGCCGTGGAATCCGGGACAGTCGACGGCGCTCGGCCTCGCGTACCAGCAGGCGACGCAGGGCACCCCAGCGTGGAACGCCGCGCAGTCGCAGATCGTGCGGCAGGCGAGCGGGATGCCGATGGATCCCTACTCGACGCAACTCAACCCGTACATGGGGACGGACCCGTACACGCAGAGCGTGATCGGCAGCACGAATCAGCAGATGGCCGACGCCTACGCGCGCGGCACCAGCGCGCAGACGATGGGCGCGGCGGCGCAGCAGGGGGCGTATGGCGGCTCCGGCTATCAGGAGCAGCAGGCGGCGAACAACAAGGCGTTCGGCGAAGCGCTCGGGCAGACCGATTCGAGCCTCCTGAACCAGAATTACTACAACAGCTCGCAGCTCGCGCAACAGGCGATCCAGAACGCGATGCAGGGCTACCAGAACACGCAGCAGAACGCGCTGCAAGGCGCGGGCCTCGGCCTGCAATCGCAGTACGGCAATATCTACGGGATCAACAACCTCGCCAATCTCGCGGGCGGACTCAACGGCTATCAGCAGAACCTGCTGAACAGCGGCACCAACTACTTCGGCCAGAACGTGTCGGCGCCGTTCACGACGCAGCAACTGTACGGCAACGCGCTGGCGATGCCCGGCGGCGGCGTCAGCACGACCTCGGTTCCGGGCGCGTCGCCGTGGGGCGTAGCGGCCGGCCTTGGCACGCTCGGACTGGCGACCAACTGGTTCGGGCTCGGCAACGGCGGCTGACATGGCGAGCGGCGCTCCGGTTTCTGCCCCGCTGACGAATCTCAGCTACTGGAACAGCGGCTTCGTCTCGCCCGACGAGGCGAACGGTGCCGGCGGTCAGGCGTTCCTTGCGGCGCTCAGGAAGTACGACCCGAACGCGGCGTTCGTCTCGGCCGGACTGAACTCGACGGAGGGCGGCGGCAACAACTATCTGGCGCTCAACTTCGATCCGTCGAAGCTGCCGGGGATGAGCGGCGCCGGACAGCTTTCGAGCGGACCGAGTGCGGCGCCGGGACAGATCGGCCGGACGTTCGCGCCGAACTTTTCGTCGGTCGTGAATCCCGACCAGGTCAAGAGCGCGGGCGACATCGTCAACTCGCCGACGTACGGCAATGTCGCGCTGAACACGAATTTCAAGCCGCAGAACAACGGCATGTTCGATCTACTCGCGCTCCTGCCGCTCGGCCTCGGCGTCGCCGGCATGGCCGGTCTGCTGCCGACCTTCGGCGCGACCGGCGCGGATGCCGCTGCGGGGGCGGCGGGATCGGGCGCTGCGGGCACCGCGGGACTTGGCGGCTACGTCGGTCCGGACGTGAGCGGCGCGCTCCCTGCGGCGGATCTCTCGACCTTCGGCGCGACCACGCCGACGGTGGGCGCCGGCGCGGACGCGATCGGCGCGGCCGGTGCGGGGGCAGCCGGTGCGGCGGCACCGATCGTCGACGAGAGCACGCAGGCGCCGCTGTGGGAATCGGTCGCCGCGCGTCTCGGCATTCCGGTTGGCAACAGCGCGCTGTCGACGCTGGGAAGCGCTGCAAGCCTGTTCGGGCACGCTCTGCAAGCCGGCAACGCCGTCAGCGGTTTGTTCGGCGGCTCGCCACTTACCGGCGCGACGGGGGGGGGCGCAGGGGGCGGAGGGGGCGCAATCAATCTCGGCGGTTCGCGCCAGATCGCCGACGCGGGGTCGCTGCTGCGCGCGTTCTACGCGCCGCGCGTCAAGGGCTCGGGGCAGGGCAGTGAAGCGCTCGACCCGAACAATCCGATGTCGCTTCTTCCACTTCGCATGATGGGACTACTCTCGTGACCACTCCGACCATGACGCCGCCGTCGCCGCTGACCTCGTTTCCGAATTACGGCGGCTTCTTTCCCTCGTTCCCGTTCCAGGGCCTCAACAGCCAGTTCGGTGCGTCGCAGGCGCCGTTCGGCGGTGGCTACGGCGCGTGGGGCATGCCCGGCATGGGCGGCATGGGCATGGGTTATCCGTCGCTGTTCGGTGGCGGCTTCATGCCGCAGCAGTACGGCAATCCGGGCGCGGGGATGGGCGGCATGCCGGGCGCGGGAATGGGCGGCATGATGGGGGCCGGGACCGCCTATCCGGGCGGCTCCGCGACCTTCAACGAGAACCCCGGTTTTCCATTCGGCTCCGGTACGGGGATGCCGGGAGGAGGCGCCGCGTCCCCGCCGATGCAGCAACTCGGGGCGATGGGGTCTGGGACAACCGGGATGCAGGCGCCTGGCAATCCGGGCGCGGCGTTGCAGCAGTTCCCGAACGGTGCGATGACGCCGCCGGGGGCCGCGAACGGCGCCTCGCCGGCGCCGCAAGCTCCGAGCGCTGCCAACTTCGGCGCGCCGCCGTCCTTCAACGCCACGCAACTCGCGCAGGCGAACGGCGTGAGCCCAGGCCTCGCCGACTTCATGCTCAATCACAACCAGGGCAATCCGAGCGCGAATCAGCAGTTCGAGCAGGCCGCGGGGTTCACGAATCCCGCGGGCAGTCAGACGGCGCTCAATCAGGCCGGCCGCAATTGGATCATGAACAACGAGCAATCGTACGGCAACATCAACGCCGACGCCGGGCAGGCATCGCCGCACGGCCACATGGGCTACGGCATGGACGGGAACACGCCGTACTCGTACTCGCTCGGGCAGGCAGCGACCAATCCGGCGCTCCAGCAATGGCTGCTGCGCGCGCGCAGCGGCCTCAACGCGGGACCGCCCCCGACCGGCGCGAACCTGTACGGCCAGTTCGCTGGCGGCTCGGGAGGCTAGGCGATGGCCGACGCGGTCGCGTTCGATCCGACGCAGGCATTGAACGGCCTGCAGGGGCTGCTCGGCCAGTTCGGGCCGTCGCAGGCAGACATCGCGGCGGCGAACAAGGCGCGGCTGATGGACATCGCCGCCGGCTTGCTCGGCGCACGCCGCGGCTTCGAGTTCTCGGCGCTCGGGCAGGGGCTCGAGAAAGGTCAGGCCGACTACGCGAACATGCTGAAGACGCTGCCAGCGATTCGGGCGACGAATCTGCAATCGCTGTTGCCGCTCGCGCAGATGAACATGCGGATGCAGATGCTCAACAACTTCACCGGCGCGCTCAACGCCGCGCAGCAGCCGACGACGGTTCCCGGCCCGGATGCGACGTTCCAGAGCGGCCCGCGCACGGCAGCCGACGCCTTCACCGGCAACGCGCCGCCGCCCGTGAACCTGCCGACGCAGCAGCAGGTGCCGGCTGGATCGGTCGATCCGTCGCTCCGTCAGCGGCTGGCGCAGGCGAACCTCGGGCTGTCGATGTTCGGCGTCAACGCGACGCCAGCGCTGCAGTTCATGTTCCCGCAGCCGGTGCGCGTGAATCAGGGCGGCGGCGTCTATGATCCGGCGCATGGCACGTTCAACGTGATCCCGAAGGCGCCCGAGGGCGCGCAGCCGGTGCAGGGGCCGGACGGCCAATGGCACATCGAAGTCGTACCCGGCGCGCTCGGCGCGGAAGGGGCGGTTTCCGGCACACGCGCGGGGGCATCGGCGGTAGGCGCTGCGATGGGAAAACTCCCGCACCCGCTGGTCGACAACCAGACCGGCCGCGACTTCCTGCCGAGCGGTGCGCTCTACAGTCAGCTTTACCCGCGCGGCGATCCGTTCGGGATCGGCATGGGCGCGAACGTTGCGCCGGCTGCAACGGCCGCTGCCGTGGCACCGGGAGCGGCGAACGCTGCCGCTGCGCCGGCGCCGCAAGGGGCTGCCCCGCAGGGACCGACCGCCGCGCCCTCGCCGGGGGCAACGACCGAGCTCTCGCCCGAGCAAGAGGAAACGTTCAAGAACGCGGCCGAGTTCGAGAAGGCGGCGCACGTCGCCGCAGACGCGGCCTCGACGCAAGAGGGGCGCTTGAACGAGATGCGCCAACTGCTCACCTACTTCAAGCCGTCGCCGTGGCTGCCGCTGGAAGCGAAGGCCGGCGGCTATCTGCAGGCGATCCCTGGAATCGGCAACCGGCTGGCGAGCGCGTTCGTCCCCAACGCGGCGACGGCGCTTCCCGCCATCCAGGCGTTCACCAAGAACACGATCCAGTTCGCCGCCGATCAGTCGCGCGTGCTCGGCTCGCGCGAAGCCGCGCAGATCGTGCAGATGCTGCGCGATGCCAACCCGAACATCGGCATGGTGCCGGGCGCGCCGCAGACCGTCATGGCGTTCATGAGTGGCATGAACAGGTACGTGCTCGACACCGAGCAGAACATGATGAAGTGGAAGCAGGCCAACGGGACCGTGAATGGCTTCAAGGAGGCGTGGCACGCGTCGCACCCGATGACTTCCTACCTGCCGCCGCTGTCGGCGCTGCAGAACATCGCGCAGGGGAAACCGCCGGGCATTGACCTCACCAGCGGCGCACCCTCGGGCGCCGCGCCGGATGCCGCCCCGCAAGGCACCGCGTCCACCCCGATGCCCGCGTTCACGCTGACCGACAAGGGGCGCGCCAATCCGACGTTGCAGGCGCTCTTGAAGCGCGAGACGCCGAACGCGCAGCAGTTGCAGATCCTGCGGCTTAACGGCCTCGTGCAGTAGTGGACAACTACGGCTTCCCCGTGAGCGCGGGGCCAGTGCCGAATCCGCGCGTGCCATTGAGCGCGCAGGCGGCGATCCTGCAGAACGAGTACGCGAAGGTGCTGGCGCAGCCGGACTCGCCGCAGCGCGCGCAGAACCTGCAGGCGCTCACGACGGAAATGCAGCGCTATCGCGTGGCACCGGTGCCGGCGAGCCTCGACGCGTTCACGGCTGCGCTGCCAACGCAGGCGCCCGCAGCGAACGCGACTGCCGCGCCGGGCGATCTCGCGTCCTTCACGAGCGCGCTGCCCATGCAGGGCGACGCAGGCGCAGCCGCGACGGACGCGAGTTCACGGTCGTCTTCCGTCGGTCCCGCGCTCGGCACACTGGCGCGGCGCCTGGTCACGATGGGACCGGCCGGCGTCCTTGCGGACGTTGGTGTCGGTGCTATCAAGGGCCTCGGCTCGCTCGCTGAGATTGGCGGCGCTGCGATCGGCGAACGCGCTCCGGTGCAAGCCGCGGAACGCTGGTTCGCGAATAAAGCGGCGCAGAAATTCGGCACGCTCCCCGGCTCGGCGTTCGCGCAGTCCGTCGGCCAGTCGCTGCCAGCGCTCGCCGTCCCCGGACTCGGCGAAGGCGTGCTTGCAACTGCGCTGCGCGGAGGCATGCAGGGCCTGCTCGCCAACGCGGCGACGCCATCCTACGACGTGCCAGATGCCTCGTACTGGCAGACGAAAGCCGCGCAAGCAAACGAGGGCGCGGAAATGGGGGGCGCGATGGCCGGCGGCTTCGGGCTGCTCGGCAAGCTTGCCGGCCCGACCGCGCCTGCTGCGTCCCTCATCAAGCAGGGCATCACGCCGACCATTGGCCAGACGATCGGGGGTGCTGCGAAGGCGCTGGAGGAAAAGCTGTCGTCGGTGCCGATCCTGGGCGACGCGATCAAGTCTGCACAGGCATCCGGGCTCGACGACTTCAATCGCGCGATCTACAACCGCGTGCTCGCGCCATTGGGCCAGAACTACAGCGGTCCGGTCGGGCAGCCCGCGCTGGCGAGTCTCAGGAACTCCCTCGGCAACGCCTACGAAACCACGCTCGCACGCATGAGCCCATCGCCGCTGACGAACGAGTTTACGAGCGGCATCGACTCACTGCGCTCGATGCTCGCGTCGCGGCCGGCCGCGCTGCAGACGTTCGATAACGCGATCAACGGCGATCTCTGGCCGCGCTTCACCGAGGCGAATACGCTCACGCCGTCCGCGCTCAAGGACGCCGACAGTGCGCTTGGCTCGACCGTGCGCGACTACATCGGCAGCAACGACGCAGACCAGCGGGCTGCGGCTCGCGCGCTCGCGCAGGCACAAAGCGGCCTGCGCCAGATGGCGGCGCAAGCGAACCCCGAGCAGGCGCCCGTGCTCAATGCGATCAACAACGGGTACGGCCAGCTCGTGCAACTGCAGAACGCCGCGAAAACGGTCAAGGTCGCGCGAAACGAGGGCGTCGTGACGCCGGCGGACTACCTGCGGGGTATCAAAAGCGGCGACAACAGCGTGCGCGACAACGTGTTCAGCAGCGGTGGCGCGCGCAATCAGGACTTCGCGCAGACGGCGGACAGAGTGCTGTCGAGCGTCTATCCTGACTCGGGAACGGCGGGGCGCGGTCTAATGGCGGCGGCGTTGACCGCCGGGTTAGCGCACGAACTGCCGACGAACCTGCTGCTCGGTGCGGGCGCGGCGACGCTACCTTACCTGCCGCTGCTCCGGCGGGCGGCCGTCATGCTTCCGCGGACGATCGGCGCGACCGCCGCTCTCGCACCTTACGCGGCGCTAGGTTCTCCCGCTGCCGCTGGGCTGCTTGCTCCGCGCCCGTAGGGTCGGTCTTCCGCAGCCGCTTGATCTCGCGTGACGTGCTGGGGACGGCCCCCAGCGCGGCAACGAGTGCGATTCCGATGGCGACGGCCCATTGCATCGCGCCCCCTCAGTCAGACCCGACGGCTCGCATCTTACGCCGCCCGGCCGCCAGTGCAATTCCATCCGTCGCCAACCCCGTAGGAGCCCTATGAGATGCCCGAGGACGAGCCGTCCGCCGTGCAGCGGCTGCGCGAGTACGTCGATCGAATGGCCGCCGCGCGCGATCTGGAACTCAACAGCCTGCGGGACTCGCTGGCCGTGAATACCGCGCTCACCACGGAAATCAAACTCGATCTGGCGTCGCTGCGCGCCTCAACTCAGCCGGTGCTCGACGCGATGGAGACGATGGAAGCGGGGATTCGCATGATGGGGCGGCTCGGCCGCTTCGGCGAGAAGTTCGGCCGGTTCGTCATGTTCGTCGTGGCGCTCGGCGTGATCGTCAAGTTCGTGATCGGGGGCGCGAGCTGGTCCGACGAGGCGCACGCCTTCGCTCGCGCGATGGGAAAGTGATGGAACCCGATCAGATGTTGGCCGAGCAGCGGGTCTCCGACAACGGCCGCGCGTTCATCGAGGCATGGGAGGGCTGCCGGCTCACGCCGTACCTCGATCAGCGCAATTACTGGACAGTCGGGTACGGCCACAAGCTACAGAACGACGACAAGCCGACGACGATCACGCTGGCGCAGGCTGACACGCTGCTCGACTTCGACCTCCAATACTTCGCCGACCGCGTCGACGTGCTCGTCTCGGCCGCGCTCTCGCAGCCGCAGTTCGATGCGGTGTGCAGCCTCGCCTTCAACATCGGCGCCGGCAATTTCGCGACCTCGCATCTACGCATCTACCTGAATCAAGGATGGATCGCGCTGGTGCCGCGCGCGTTCATCGCGTGGAACAAGATCACGCTGCCGAGCGGCGAGCAGGTAGTCGACGAAGGTCTGGACAAGCGGCGGCACGCGGAAGCGGCGCTGTTCTCGAATGGCGACTACTCCGGGCGTCCCTGATGGCAACTGGCTGCGCGGCGCCGCCACGGACGAGCGCGGGCTTTGGGACGCGGCCTATATCTCGGTGCTCGCGCTCGCGGGGCTCGTCGTGCTGACCGTCGTCGTCGAGATCGCGCTCGTCGTCGTGGCATGGCACACGGGCAAGCCATACGACCCGCAGCCGTTGGGCGTTGCCGTCGCAGCGGTCTGCGGCGGATTCGCCACGGCGATCGGGGGCCTCGCTGGATACATGGCGGCGACGCGCCCGCATGGAGGATCGAGCGATGGGACTAACTGACGGACTCATCAAATGGGCTATCTACGGCTTGATTGCCGCCGCCGCGCTGGCGTCCGTCACCCTGGCTTGGGAGCACTTCGTGATCGCGCCAGCGGAGGCGCGGGGAGCGGCCCGGCAGCAGGCGAAGGATGCGCCGGTCATCGCGCAACTGAACAAGGCGCTGTCGGACGCGCGGCAGGCGTTGGCGCAAGCGCAGGCGAAAGCGGATGCGAAGGCGCGGGCGTATCAGGCCCAGCAGGAGGCGGCGCAGGCCGCGGCACAGCAGGCAAAGGAGGCAAATGATGCACGGATCGCAACGCTCGATGCGCAGGTGGCAAAGCTGTCTGACGACAAGCGGATTGTTCTCTCTGCTTACGCTCGCGTCGTGCTCGACGACGCCACTCGTACCGCCAACAGCGGTAGTCGAACTGCCGCCGCTGGCCCCGGAGATCACGCGGCCGCGGGTGCCGTTTCCAGCGCCCCCGTGGGAATCAGCGAGCGCGACCTCGGCAGGTACGCCGACCAAGCCAGCGCCGCCTACCTCGACGCCTGGACCGGCTGGAACGCCTGCGTCACCGATTACAACCGAATGAGGAGCAAGCAATGAGCGCAACCGGAACCTACGAACTCGTCGTCCTGATCGTCGTCTGTCTCGCTGGCGCCGCGTACCTGTACGTCAAGCATCGCAAGGCCGCGAGCACGGCTGCCGCGACCACGCTCGACGCTGCGGTCAACGATCTCAAGAACCACGTCGAGGCGACAGTTGCGAGCGCGGCCGAGTCGATCAAGACCCGCGTCGCCACCGTCGGCGCGGCAACCGTTTCGAAGATCACCGGGCAGCCGGTCGGCGTCCCCATCATCGGCACCGCCAACGCACCCGCTCCCGCACCGGTCGCTCAACCGGCCGCATCCCCTCCCGCTGCCCCGGCGCCGTCCGTGGCGGCCGAACCTCCTCCGACGACCGTCGTGCCTGCCGCTCCTCCTGCGGCCCCGGCACCGTCCGCCGGTGGCAGCGGGACCACGCCAGCGCCTGACCCGGCCGCGCACGCGAGCGACCAGTTCTACGCCGCCGCGCTCGCCGCTCGGGCCGCGCAGCAGCAGAACGAGGCATACAACGGCCCGATCCCCGCGGCGTCGCTGCAGGAGGCGGATTGGCGCTTCCTCTGGTGGGCGACGATCAATCCGGCGACGCCGAAGATGCACAACTGGGAGTACACGGTCCTCTCGGGAACGCGCGCGGAGATCCAGCAGGGGTTGGCGCACATCGGCAACGACGTTGCCCGGATGCGCGGGTACGACGCGACCAAGTACACCGGCGTGCTCCGCAGCCACTACGATGAGGCCGTGAAGGCGTGAGCACGCCGTACTGGCTGCGCGTGCTGATCGCCTTCGACCAGCTATTGCAGGTCTGCTGGCGCGGCGGCAAGCCGGGCGTGACCATGTCGGCGCGCATCGGCACCGCAGCAGCGCACGGACATCCGTGGGGACTGGCGGCCCGATGGCTGCTCGAGCAGTCGATGCCGCTGCGCTGGTTCTTCGGTCCCGGTCACTGCGCGGCGGCGGTCCGGCACGACATCGCGCGCAATCAGGATGCGATCGTTGAGCTCTCCGATCCCGTCGTGGTCGCCTGGGAACGGGCCAACGAGTGACCGTCCGCACGGTCGCTACGCCTCACGGGACGGTAACGATCGAAGCCTTCGCGCATGTCATCCGCTACCACGAGGTTGGCGAGTACGGCGACCCCTACACATTCGCCTGCGCGATGACCACGCACGGCGATGAGGCGACGCTGTTTGCGGCCCTCGGCACGGTCAAGCCGCGTATCCGGCGCGCGCTCGCCCAGGCGCTGCGCGAAATGGGAATCGCCCGCGTGCGCTACGAACGGCGCAACGCCGGGGGCCCGCGGGAAATCGAGGTCGACCGATGACGCACGCCTACCGGGATCAGCTGCTCGCCGCTCAGCAGGCGCTCGAGGAATCGCTGCTGCGCTCCGTGCAGGAGTTCGAGAAGATGACCGGCATGGTCGTCAAGTCTGTGAAGATTTACCCCGGCCACTGGCACGACGGCCTGCCGATCACCCGCGCGATCGAGGTCGGGGCGCAGTTGAGGTAGGGCCATGGACGACGCCGAGCTCGCGCCCGTTGTATCGCTGTGCTCGCGCGCGATCTACACATGGGCCGGTCATCGCGGCTTCGGCCTGCCGGACCTGCTGAGCCGCCTGCCCTCGCTGGCCGCGCTGGACCCGGCCGCGCAGTTCCGCGTGTGCGTGCTGCTCGCCCGCTCGTCGTTCCTCGCCGCCGATGCGCCGTGCGGGGTCTGGCGCTTTTGGGCTCGGCACCATGCGCCGCCCGAGGCGTTCCATGCTGCGGATGCCTCGAAATGACACGTTGTCACCGACGATGAACCGGCGGTGTGTCGGCATGTGCTCGGTCTCGTCCCGGTTGTGCCCGGTTTTGGCCTGATTTCGTTCCACGTGAAACGTTGCAAATCAGCGGCCTAGAATATCGCTGCCGGATTTCAAGTCCGGTGCATTCAACCGCTCTGCCACCCATCCTTTTCGCTCTATCACGCGGCCCGGTCTGCCCTCCCGCCAACTTCCCGTTCGTACCGATCCTGTACCGATCCGACGTTCCCCGCGTAGGCGGCGACGTGCGAGGGCGCCAGGTGGCTGTAGCGCATGACCATCGCCAGCGAGCGCCAGCCGCCGAGCTCCTGTAGCACCGCCAGCGGCGTCCCGGCCTGCACGTGCCACGACGCCCACGTGTGGCGCAGATCGTGGAACGTGAACTTGGCCGGCAGCCCCGCGGCCTTGCACGCCCGCCGCCATGCCGGCTTGCCGTAGCTCTCCACCGGATGCCCGCGGTAGCAGAACACGGCCCGGCGATGCTTGCCCCGCTGCGCCCGCAGGATTTCGAGAGCGGCATCGTTGAGCGGGATCGTCAGCGTCCGCTTGCCCTTCGCCTGCGCGCTGGGAATCCACGCCGAGCGCTGCTTCATGTCCACGCGCTCCCAGCGCAGGCCGGCGACGTTCGCCCAGCGCAGCCCCGTGGCGAGCGAGAATGCGGCCATCGCCGCAAGGTGCGGGGGCAGCTTCGCCAACAGCTTCCCCGCCTGCTTCTGCGTGGCCCAACGGATCGCCGGATCGTCCTCGTGGCGGCGCGGGACGCGCGGCTGGCTATCGATCCACTGTCGGTTGGCAGCGTAGCCCAGGACGGCTGAAATCGACGCCAGATAGCGGTTGGCGGTGGCCGCACTCGATCCTTCCCCGAGCTTGATGCGCGCCAGGCGATCGAGTTCGGCGCGGTTGATCGACGCGACCGGCTTCCCGGCAAGGTGCGTGGTCGCCCAGCGCAGATGATCCTTGCGATCGGAGAGCGCCCGCAGGTGCCCCTTCTCTTGCAGCCACGCGAGCACGGCTACTTCCCAGGCAACAGGCGCACGTTCGCCGAAGCGGTCGGCACGCCAGAGGTCGGCCTGGACGCGGGCGGCGTACTCCTGCGCGGCTTCGCGGTCGGTCGTGCCAGCGCTGCGTCTAATCGGCTTGCCGCGGTGATGGAAGGCAAACCAATAGGAACCGCCGGGGCGTCGCTGGTAGATTCGCATTCGTCATTCGCGGGATAGCGCGCCCGCAGCCATCCGATCACGTCCTCGTCGACCAGGACCCAGGCGCGGCCGACCTTCGCGGCGGGCAGGCCTTCGCGGCGGATCATAGCCGATACCGTCTCCCGCGTGGTCCGCAGGAGTAGCGCGGCTTCGTCGAGCCCGAGCGTCTGCACGGTCAGCGGTCCCGCGGGGCGGTCATGTGTTTCCCTTCCTCCATTGTTCCCAACTCGGGTCGAGCGCCTTGTGTTGGACCCACTCGGGCAGATCCGGCGTTGGCTTGTACGGGCGTCGCCTGTTTTTGCAGCGATCGCAGAGCTGCGGCAACCGCTCGGAATGGACCAAATGCCGCTCGCAGAAATAGAGTCCGCACCCGCGCTCGCCGCCGTACGGCTCGCCGCCGCACACGTAGGAAAGCCCACGGTCGATGCGCTCCCCGCAGCCCGGATAGTCACAGGTCGCGGGTACCCCGTAGCCGATGTCACGCTGCCATCTGCCGTCGAAGCCGACGCTCCAGCTCACGCCTCGCGCTCCTTCCTGCGTAACCGGAGAACTTCGCTATCGCTTGCCACGCCCGGACGTGTGTGACCGCATTTCGGGCACATGGCGCGCTTCGCCAGCTCGGCCATTAGGCTCAGTGCGATGGGCGCGTAGCCGATTATCCACGCATGGCCGCACGAGACGCACTTCGCTCCAAGCGCATCAACGCGCTGCGGCCCTAGCAGCACATCCGTGTCATCCGTCATGTGCGCTCCTTCGCCAGCGCGCGGATGGCTATGGCGCAGTCGTGAGTTCCCTCGCACACGCCATAAGCCATCGCCTCTCCATATTCGCGCGTCGTCGGATGCTCCTTGAGCCAGCCAGCGGCTTCGTCGTACACCTTGTCGCACACCTTCGCCGCCCGCTCATACGCCTCCCGCTCGCGCGCTTCGGCGGCGGCGAGTGCGCGTTCTAGCTCGGCGATGCGGGCGTTCGCAGCGATAAGCCGCTCATTGAGACGCGCCATTTCCGGCTCTAATGGCTGCGTCGCCGACGCCAATTGCTCGCGCAAATCGCCAACCTGTTGCTGCGCCGCTGATAACAGTCCGTCCTGCGCCCGGTGATAGGCAATTTCCTGCTCGTAGGCGCCGATCGTTTCGGCGATGCCGTCGTACACCGAATGGAAGATGATGAAATTGCATAGGGTGTCGTCTCCCTTATCCTTCCAGTGATCGAACAGCAGCCTGCGGCAATCCTCAATCGGCCGCTCAACCAGCGCCTTCGTATACTCGCTCATCGCTCCCCCTCTGCCGCGATCATCGCGTCGGCCCATTTAAAGCATTCGCGCGCTATCTCATGGATGGATCGGATCGTCCATCCGCCGCTATCTCTAACGATGCCCTGCATCGCCGCCATCGCATACCGCTGCCTGAGCGTCGGCTCGCTCGGCGCTGGCGCGGGCGCAAGGTCGGGCGCGGCGTCGAAGGCGGCGATGAGGGCCATTCGCATATCGCTCGCAACGTCCGCCGACATGCACGTTAGGTAGGCATTCGCGGCCGCTTGGACCATCTTCTCCGTCGGCTCGCGCGCGATCAACTTCGTGTCGGTCATTGTGTTGCCTCCTTGTATGCCTCGATGAACGCTCGCGCCTGCTCGGCGACGATGGCGTTGCCGTAGCCTCGGAGCCGCATCACGCGCGCCTCCGCCGTGTCGTCAACCTCCGGTGCGCCGCAATCGCCGCCTCGTCCCATTCTTTCGGCAGCGCCATCAACCAACGGGAGAGCGCCGGGTTTAACTGCCCGCGCCTTGCCGTCGCGGCAGGGGAGCCAGATGGCGTCGCGCCAGAATCCGTTAGCAGCGCCTGGCGACCGAGCAGCGCATTCACAGGCACCGCCTTGAGACTGCACGCGCCGTCCTTGTGATCGCGGCTCGTCGGCGTCGCCCATGACGCCGCGTCCGTCAGCGTCGCCCCCGCGTGATGCTGCGATTCTGGATTGGAGCGCGTCGCCGTCGCGTTCGCTGCGCTCGCGCCATCGGCTTTCGTCGGAGTCGGCCACGGTGACAGGCTCGCCGCCATGCCGAGCGCCATCCCGAAGCCGTTGCCGTTGATGCCCTTCGCCTTCACTTCCTCGCGGCGCGCTTCCCAATTCGAGTCCGTGTCGTTCTGCGGACCCGCGTTCGGACTCGGCCACGGCGCGAGCGTCGCCTGATCCTGCAAGTTCAGCGCGTGGCCTGCCGCGATCCGTTCGTCCGCATCCTGGCCGCCGCGCTCCGCGTTCTGCGCTGCTGGACTGCGCCACGAAGTAAACGCGCTGTCGGATGTGCGGTGCGCCGATGCTCGCAGCCGGAAAATCGACCGCCCCGACGGCGTAACCAAGCGACTCAAGCGATAGGCAAACATCGTCGAGCCATCCAGTTCGCACCGCTGCATCAACCTGCTCGCCAAAGACTGTTGCAGGGCGGCACTCGCGGATGAGCCGGTGCCAGTGCGGCCATAGGTGGCGCTCGTCCGCGTAGCCGTCGCCTTTTCCAGCGGCGCTGAACGGCTGGCAGGGGCACGAGCCTGTCCAAACAGGTCGGTCGTCATCCCATCCGGCGAGCCGGAGCGCGTAGGACCAGACGCCGATTCCGGCGAAGAAATGGCATTGCGCGTATCCGCGCATGTCGTCGGCTCGCACGTCGGCGATGCTTCGCTCATCCACGTCTCCGGGCGCGATCAGGTCGCGGCGGATCAGCTCGCGCAACCACTCTGCGGCCTTCGGGTCGATCTCGTTGTAGTACGCTGCCATTCACGCCGCCCGCTCCTGTGGCTCGCGAAACTCGACGCCGTGCTCGACGCCGAATGCGGCGATCAGCTCCATCAGCTCGGACAACTCGCCGACCGTCATCTGCGACGTACTCGCGCCGAGCACGACGAAGCCGCCTTCCAGTCCGGGCACCACGCGCTGCCGTTTGAGTGCCGCGGTAAACATTTCCTTCCAGTCCTCCTTCGACAACCGCTGTCCGTGCCATTCCACCTGGCGCGCTACGTCAGTCAACATTGCCCACAAGCGCGAGTTCTGATCCAGCGACCGGCGGATGCCACGGCCGCAGGTGGGGCAGCGTGCGCGCTGTGCAATCGCCATCAGAAGGGAATATCCTCGTCAGGATCGGCACCAGTAGGCCGCGCGGGCTTCGGAGCGTCGCTGCGCTCCTTCGGCTCGTAGAACGAGAGCCACGAATCCCAATCACGCAGCGGCAGCGCGTCGAGCTGTAGACGGATGCCTTTCTCGCCCTCGAACGCGGTGCCGCACCGGAGATATTGCTTTCCTTCGCTGCCATCCTTCTTCACATAGCGCAGTTGCGCGACAACATCCCAGCGTTTCACTTCGACACCTCCTCGACGCGCCACGATGACGACGGCGCTTTGCGATACGGTTCCAAGTCGATGCCCCTGAGTTCGGGCACCTTCGCGTAATCGACCGCACCCTTGCGCTCGATCCGCTGCACGCGCAGCCCGGCCCCGGTTTCGCAGTCACCGCTGGTGATCCCGACCAGTTCATCGCGGGCCGCGTCCAACTCCTGCGCCGCACGCTCGGCGCGCAGCTTGGCGCTCCTGTAGGCTTGGGCGGCGACGCGCCATGCCTCGTCGTCGCGCTCGGGCGGCTTGCCGGCCAGCACGTCCTGCCAGAGCATGTCCCAGGCGTTACGCAGTTCCGTCTGCTTCGCCTCGTCCGGCTCGATCCACAGGTGCAGCGCCGCGCCGGGCGTCCATACGACGTACAGCGCGCGCTCGCAGCCCGTGACCATCAGTTGATGCTGTACCTGCCAAGCGTAGCCGCCGGCCGAGTGATAGCGCGCGATCTGCTCCCATATCGGCGACTCCTGCCCGCGATAGGGCGCCTTGCATTCGGTCAGCACCTTCTCGTCGAACGTCAGGCCGTCGAGCGACGCGCCGTAGGGGCCGTCCTCGACGCAGACCGGCGTCAGCATTTCGCCGAGCGTCTTGGCCGCATAGGCGCGGGCGTCGGCTTCGTGCGCGTGGCCGTAGGCCGTGGCGGCATTGCCGGCGAACGTCTTGCCGTCGCGGTAGAAGGCGACCACGTCGCGCGGCGATTGGTGCGTCGATGCGCGCATGACGGCCGGCGAGTACGACGCCTGCCGGCGCGTGCGTCGCCACGCCATCCACGCATCGGTGTTCTGTTCGTGCTCGACGACGTTCATGCTGGCTCCGCAGCTTCGTTCTTGGTCGCCGCGATCTTGATGCTCGCGAGCTCGGCCTTCTTCGCCTTCCGCAGATGCGCTTGCAGCTTGGGCCGCAGCCCTTCCATCGCCGCCTGCACGGCTGCCATGCCTTCGGTCGCTTCCTCGGCGAGAAGCATCAGCGCGTCCGAGACCTCCTGATCGGTGATCGGCGGCTCGGCCGGAACGGCCGGGCGTAGGGGGGGCGCCGCTGCGCTCGCTGCGTTGCCGTCGTCGTCCTCGGGTGCGATCCCGACTGCCGCGCAGAGCCCGTAGCGGCGTGCGTAGGTCAGTGCGGACCCGTAGCCTTGCGCGTCCGCCTTGCTGACCGGCAGCGTCATGCGCCCCTCGATCCATTCGCCGGACGAGTGCAGGAGCCGCGTGTCGAGTACGATTTCGTCACGCTCGCTCGGGTCGGTCATC